>Ga0154004_1000003_pt1 | contig 155217 bp, 142 predicted proteins | sample TSFL088MetaG_FD_104727 | JGI IMG/M metagenome (GOLD analysis project Ga0154004, IMG submission 104727) | Attine ant fungus gardens microbial communities from Florida, USA - TSFL088 MetaG | ecosystem: Host-associated > Fungi > Mycelium > Unclassified | place: USA: Florida, Lake Talquin State... | reverse complement strand
GAGACCGGGCGCCTGCGTATCCTTGCTGATTTTATACTACGCAGATAAAAAGAATGCTCAATCAGATGCCAGAACACAGGGGAACGAAAAGTGATTTACTGCAATACCTGCTGTCAAGCTACACAGACAATCAAAAGATAATGGTGTCCACGGAGGGATTCGAACCCCCGACCCCAGGATTCATACCACTACGGTTTTCACCGCCGCAAAAAATAACGCTCTTTGCGTTTTGTGGTCTGGACTGTCCCTTCACCATAAGTCAAAAACCTTTAGGTGCTGCCCGTCCAGTCTCTACACCTTCCCGCTGTTCGCATTAAAACAGCCAGGCTTGGCTCGGGATTGGCATAGTGCGCAAGCAATGAAGCGTTCCCCGAATTTGAGCAGATCCGTTACATGGTTTCCCTGTGCAACGCCCAATTTAGGAATCCTGTGCTCTATCCTACTGAGCTACGTGGACTTGATCAATTATCCAATTCTCTTTATCGAATTCATTTGCTGCAATCAATGCATCTTCCCAAGTTTTTCCATAAGGAATGCACGAACCTCCGCCTTTGGTACATCTTTAGCGATGAAAGCACGTCCAAGGCCGCGTGTCATGATAAAGGTCAGGTTACCACAGGCTACCTTTTTATCCTGTGCAATATATTCCATCAAAGTGTCAGCATCAGGCAAACCGCCAGGAATATCACTGAACTGCGTTGGAAGTCCCACTGCATGCAAATGGGTTCGCACCCGCTCAGCCAGTTCAGAGCTTGCCAGATTCAGCCGTGCTGAAAATTCATGCGCCAGCACCATGCCGATCGCGACGCCCTCTCCATGCACAAGACGTTTGCGATTATAGCCGGTTGCTGTTTCAAGTGCATGGCCGAAAGTATGTCCAAGATTGAGAAGTGCCCGTTCCCCTGCTTCACGCTCGTCACGCTCGACAACAGCGGCTTTGAACCGGCATGAGCGGGCGATTGCTTCAATCCGCTTTGTACCGCCTGAAAATACAGCCTGCCAGTTTTTTTCAAGCCAATGAAAAAAATCTGGCTGATCTATAAGTCCATATTTCACCACCTCGGCATAGCCGGCCCGGAATTCGCGCAGAGAAAGTGTATCAAGTGCACTTGTATCGGCAATAACAAGCGTGGGCTGATAAAAGACGCCGACCAGATTTTTCCCATAGACCGTATTGATACCCGTTTTACCGCCGACAGAAGAATCCACCTGCGCCAGCAATGAGGTCGGTATCTGCACAAGGCCAATTCCACGATGCACAACACCGGCAGCAAATCCGGCAAGATCACCGATAACACCTCCCCCCAGTGCAATGATACTATCGCCGCGTTCAAGTTTTGCGGCAAGAATCCGGTCAATGATATGCTCAAGCACGGAGAAACTTTTTGATTTTTCGCCTGCCGCCACAACAATCGGTGTTACATTGATCTTATGCTCGGCAAAGCTTGTCCGCAGTGCAGGCAGATAAGCCGCACTGACATTGGTGTCTGTCACAATTGCCACCCGCCTGCCGGACAGACGGGGGGCAATCATTTTGCCTGCCTGTCCAATCAGCTTTGGGCCAATAACAATATCATAACTGCGCTCTTCCAGGCCAACGGCGACAATTTCAGTCTTCATTCAATACAAATTCCCTTTGCGCAGTCAGATAACAGTCAACTGTCCTGATAATATTGCGTGCAAGAATATTATGGCCGATATTCCGGCTTTGCATGGTTATATCAGCTTCAGCATAAACAGGATATCGCTCATACATCAGCTTTTTCATGATATCGCGTGGATTACCTGTCCGCAAAAGCGGGCGGTTGTTTTTGCGTGACACACGCTCCAGCAGGACATCAATATCAGCGCTGAGCCAGACTGACAGGCCGCGCTCGCGGATGGCGCGTCTTATCTCAAAATTCATGAAGGCTCCACCTCCGGTTGCAATTACAAGCGGCCCCTCATTCAGCAGGCGAAAAATAACCCGCCGTTCCAGGTTACGGAATTCCTGTTCACCATAAATCGCAAAAAGTTCCGGTATGGTCATCTGCGAAACAGTTTCAATTTCGTGATCTGAATCACAAAACCGCAAACCAAGTATTCTGGCGATACGTTTGCCAATAGTGGATTTACCAGCTCCCATAAGTCCCACAAGTACAAGCGGGCGCTTTCCGATCTGCGATTTAAGGTGATTTGCCGTCCGTGTTATCATTCCGGTTTTATGCTTGTTTATCATGGATAATCGTTTCGACATTTATCTGTAGAGAAGTCAATAGATCATTTCCACATTTTCAGGAATGCTGGCAGCAATCCGGCATGTGCTATCAGGTGGTGCGAACATCCGTGTTGTTACGCCACTTCCACATGTTGCCGGATAATCTTTATGTGAGAATAAAATCAGCAACTGCATCTGTATAAATGATAAGCCCAATCATGATATGTTTTTTCTGTCCTGAATTCCTGAATTAATTTTAAATATATCTAATTTATTTATATTTATGAAATAATTCATCAAAGATATTTTGATTTTTTAAATAGCGGTTGCATTTTTTCTGTAAAAAATATCTGATCCACAATGTAAGAAGAGGAGAATTTTATTATAAAATATAAGTAAAGACACAGGCAATTTATTCGTCTGATGGGATTTTTTGCTTTTTTACAGTTATATTCGTTTTCTGCCCAAATTGGGCTGGCTTCATTGCGAAAGGTTACTTTCAGGGATTATCTAATGAGGAGGAAATGCCATGTACGTGCCTTGACATTGTCAGATTTCCTGAGGATAACCGCGACAGCTTAAAAGGCAAGGCTGCCATTTCAAGCTTGATATCTGTGCTTTCATGCCCGGAGAAGTAAATGAGGATGTCTTCTGCATTTACATTCCACGACAAGACATATGGATATTCTGAAAAATATGACGGGCCAGGGATAATAACAGATTTTGCCTGCAACCATATGTCTGGCAGTAAAAAATATGAAGTTCCAGTTACATCTTTCAACAAGATGATGGTGCCTTGGTATCATCCTTCCCTGCTTCTCGGATTGGCCGGCTGTTTTTCTTTGTTTGATGCCTGATATCATCCTCCCTTATAATTTTTCAGCAACTATTTCCAATCATAATACTGAATCTTCCATTTCTATGGTATTTTTAGCGTTTCTGGATTTTGGACAAGCGATATGCCAACATTGACACAACCGGTTGTCGTGCTTCTCACTATCAGTTTTGTTGTTTATGGTGTAATGGTTGGTTCTGCGATATTGATCAGGCTGGTTACAATGGAATTGACCGTTGATATCCTCACAGGCCATATCCGGTTGCGCCCGGGGCCTTATAAGAGAAAAGCACAATCACCGGGAGAGTCAGGTCAGAGCCGTCTGTGTGCGGCAAAACGGTCATCACCATGAATGCAACGAACGCAATAGACATGTTTCTGGAAATGATGAGTGCCGAGCGGGGAGCCGCTGACAGTACGCTTGAGTCGTATCGCCGGGACATTGAATGGGCAGCGCAATTACTGCCACGTTTTCATGCAACGCTGCTGACAGCTGATCGTTTTGCACTGGAGACATTGATGATGCAAATGATGGACGAAGGATTTTCTCCTGCCTCGCAGGCCCGCCGTCTTTCTGCTTTGCGCCAGTTTTATAAATTTCTTTATACAGAAGGCATGCGTCAGGATGAGCCGTCAACAGAAATTGATTCCCCCGGAAGAAAACAGGCCCTGCCAAAAGTGATGAGCGAGGCGCAGGTAAGCCACCTTCTTGATTATGCGGCTGCGGAGACTGTGGCTGAAGATTTGACAACAGCTGCGCGCATCCGCGCCGTGCGGCTTTATGCGCTGATAGAAATGCTGTATGCAACCGGCCTACGTATTTCTGAACTGATCAGTCTGCCGGTGCGCGCCCTTCAGGGCGATCCCCGTTTTCTCATGGTTAAGGGTAAAGGAGCCAGGGAACGGCTAGTACCGCTCTCATCCAAAGCGCGCGAGGCAGTGCAAAACTGGCTATGCCTGCGCAACGCAGGCAAAAAGGCAGCAACTCCGTGGGCTTTTCCGGCCCGCTCAGACAGTGGTTATGTGGCCCGTCAGATTGTTGCACGGGAATTAAAAGCACTTGCCATCCGTGCCGGTATTGATGCTGCATTTTTATCCCCGCATGTGCTGCGTCATGCCTTTGCAAGTCATCTGCTGCAAAATGGGGCAGATTTGCGTGCTGTTCAGCAGTTGCTTGGCCATTCGGATATTTCAACCACTCAGATTTATACGCATGTGCTTGAAGAAAGATTGCATCAGCTTGTCAATTCCTGTCATCCGCTTGCCGATCAGGCCTGTGAGAGGTAAAATTAACCCTGATTGTCATGCAAAGATGCCTTTTTTATACTTTATGGTTGACATAATCGTTTAATTGGAAAGTAAGAAGTCAGTTGAAATGGATCGGGTTTGCTTTTTTCCAGTGAAGAATGGCAAAGGTCATCCTGTTATTATTCGCGTGAATTGAGTTGGCCAAATGTATAATTATCTTGATTTTGAAAAGCCGGTTGCTGATCTCGACGGTCAAATTTTCGAACTGAAAAAACTTGCGTCGGCCGAAGACAGCGTTAACATGGATGACGAGATCATACGGCTGGAGAAGCGCTCACAACAGGCGCTACGCGACATCTACAGAAAACTGACCCCCTGGCAAAAGGCACAGGTGGCGCGTCACCCCGACCGTCCGCATTTTCTTGATTATGCTGCCCGTCTTTTTACTGATGTGATGCCGCTTGCCGGTGATCGCAAATTTGCTGAAGATGAAGCGCTCCAGGCAGGTTTTGCCCGCTTTCAGGGTGAGGCGGTTGCTTTTCTCGGCCTTGAAAAGGGGCATGATACAAAAACGCGGCTGAAATATAATTTCGGATCTGCCCGACCGGAAGGTTATCGCAAGGCAGTGCGGATTATGGAGCTTGCTGAAAGATTCGGCTTGCCGGTTATTTCACTGGTTGATACGGCAGGGGCCTATCCCGGCGTAAGTGCAGAAGAACGCGGTCAGGCAGAGGCAATTGCCCGTTCCACGGCTGAAATGCTTAATCTTGCGGTTCCGGTTGTCGCTGTCATTATTGGTGAAGGGGGATCAGGGGGGGCTATTGCCATTGCTGCTGCCAACCGTGTTTATATGCTGGAACATGCGATTTATTCGGTTATTTCGCCGGAGGGAGCCGCATCAATTTTGTGGCGGGATGCAACACGTGCCAAGGATGCAGCCACGAATATGCGCATTACAGCGCAGGATCTTTATGAATTGAAGATTATCGACGGTATTATTTCTGAACCGCTTGGCGGTGCTCATCGTGATCGTAAGGCGGTAATGGATGCAACCGGTGATATCATTGCGGTGGCATTGAAAAGCATGGCGGGCAAGGATGGTAAAACACTGCGTCAGGAACGGCGGGAAAAATATCTGAAAATCGGACGTGATTTATAAATCCGAATATCTTTACTTACTGATATAAGGTTTTTTTAACCAGAATAGATAAATTCGAAAGAATCACAGACCGATGGGTGATTTATTTCATGCCAGAATCTTGGTATACTTAAATAATATATTCTGTTTTTCATTTTATATAAAATGAAAAACCAAACCGGATGATGGCATCGGCCGGGAGTTATGCTTCATGAAAATAAGAACTATTATTCTGGCTTCTCTTCTTGTATCATCTGTCTGTATGGCCGGTTGCCAGGATTCAAGAAAATCGAGAGCTGTCAGAGCGAATCAGGCGCTGCCTGCAAAAATTCAGAAAAAAATGGCTGCTATGGATATGCCGAAAAATTCACCCATTCTGGTGCGGATTTTCAAAGAAGAAAGTACGCTAGAGGTTTGGAAGCAAAAACGTAACGGAAAGTACGGTCTGATTGCTGAATATGATATCTGTAAATGGTCAGGCAAGCTTGGCCCTAAATATATGGAGGGAGACCGGCAGGCACCAGAAGGTTTTTATACGGTTTCTCCGGCACAGATGAATCCGAATTCGAGTTATTATCTTTCATTCAATATCGGTTTTCCCAATGCCTATGACCGTGTCAATGGCCGGACAGGCCAGCATCTGATGGTGCATGGTGCCTGTTCTTCAGCGGGATGTTATTCAATGACGGATAAGAGCATTGTGCAGATTTATGCTTTTGGTCGTGATGCTTTTGTTGGCGGGCAGCGCGAATTTCAGGTTCATGCTTTTCCCTTTCGTATGACGGCACAAAATATGGTTCGTTACCGCAAGGATCCGAACTATCCGTTCTGGACAATGCTCAAGGAAGGATACGATATTTTTGAAAATAACAGAACACTGCCGAAAGTTGATGTGTGTGAAGGCCGTTATATATTTAACAGGACAAATCTCTATAGTGCGCCGTTATCACCGGCAGGGGCCTGTCCGGTTCATCGTGCAAGCCCTGCGTTGCACACGGCTTATACATCTGGCGGGGCAAGCAATGCTGTATCTTTATCAACAGAAACCACAGATCAGGATAAAGTTCCGGCGCCGTCTATTGCCAGTATTGAAGAAGCGCGCCTTATTGCGGATTGGAGTTACAGGCGTGCCCACGGCGAGAAAGTAACACGTGAACCACCTTCATTTTCACAGGCATCTGCCGAGCCTGCCGGAGCTCCTGATATTGTCCCGATCGTGGAAGTTGCAGAAAAGCCGGCAATTTCCAATGAGACTGTGGCAAGCACACAATAATTAAAACAGATAGCGGGTGAAGATGTGCATTTATATAAATCATTGTACTGTTCTTGCTTCTTGAACTGCATGTTTACGGATATGAACTGTTCCATTCGGCTGCAAAATGCTTTGAAGCAGTGTGCACATTTGTACAATCTACAATGCTGTTCTCATTCTTTAAGTGGCCGTATCTGCCTTGCATTCAAGTGATACTGTTTAAACATGTGGCAGCTCCCGGTGTTTACAGAAATCCGAATTCTGTTATCTATGCAAAACTCAAAATTACAGAATTATCCTGCATCTGACAAATTTTGCGCACAGCGGTTTTTCTTTTGTTTAAAAACTTAAACCCGGAATTGCCAGAGGATTTTCTGTTATTGCTGCCAGGTCAGGCGTATCAACGGATGGCGGTTCAGGAATGCATCAAAAAGCTGGCCTGTTTTTTCTGCATCAAGGTCATCGGCAATAACAGCAAGGCGAGCTTCATGTTTTTCATCCAGTCAGTTTTTCAGACGCATCGGTGGATGAAACAACCCCTGCACCCCATGTATGACAAAGGGACGATCCTGTTGTTGTTCTGTTTCAACAATTCCCTTCATGCGCAGGATTTTGCCGCCGTGGATTGTCCGTAATGAATATTGATAAAAGCCTGAATTGCCTGCAAGATAACCGGCTTGTCATATCTGAGGGTAAATGCGTGGATCAAATCAACCTGTGTTCCATGCGGATCAACTGCTTCGGTGGCAAGCCGGCAATGCACATCTCCTGTTTTACTGTCAGGATTAAATATATCATTTTCGAAAAGTGTGTTCACATCGAAAGAAGAAAAATATACCTCAACAATTTCCGCCCCGGGATTTATTGCGGAAAGTCTGTTTTTAAATTTTCTTTTGCATTTACATCCTGTTGCATATCGATTTCTGTCAGAACCATCCGGGTCAATAAAGGCTACCTGACGGCGAATTTCCCCATAACGATCTGGAATTTTCAGATCATTGATACTGTCAACTGTGGTGATGCTCCAGTGATCCGAAATGCCTGAAGCATAACAGGATGCCCTGTTAATGACTGTAAAACAGGTACCGGATCAGCCAGCCCGGTTGTTTCGATACAATACAGCGCAGTAATATGGCCCGTTTGTAATCGGTCAATCAGGTTTGCCAGCATATCAATGAGATCACCACGCATGGTGCAGCGAAGGCAGCCGTCAGAAAGTTCAATAATACCTTCATCTGCATGTTCAACAAGAAAATGATCTATCCCGCTTTTACTGAACTCATTTACAATAACGGCTGTATCAGCAAATGCAGACGCGGCAGGCAATCAGTACAGCAGTGTCGTTTTGCCCGATACAGGAAAACCGATCAGAATAATTAAGGAGATTTTCGGGTCAGTTTGCATAATATGCATTTTTTGCAACAGTTATTGATAGGCTGGACGAACCGCCGGAATCGGAGTTTTCCGTGGCACAGCTTTGCCCCTTTTAAGCTTACGCGGCTCAGAAAGAAGCCGGACAGAAACCGCCGGCGGCGTTCCCTGCAAGACTTTTATGAAAGGAGAATTAAAAATCGTCTGTCCCTTTTCATCCCGGTATTGTGCCCGCACTTTCCATGCTTCTTCATTACATATCTGTCCACGCAGATTGGTCGCCTGTGTAAGGCGGGAACCGTAAGGACTGAGCGTTGCCAATGTCACTTGCGAAGACCCCCGGTTTTTAAAACCATCAGTCAAAAGTTTTGCAGCAAGTCCTTCACGCACATCAATACGATCCGCTCCCAAAATAACCGTGACTATTGTGCGCCCGCCGCGGGTAGCCGATGCAGCCAGATTAAATCCTGAAGCACAGATAAAGCCGGTTTTCATACCGTCTGCCCCACTATAACGGCCGATCAGATTATTAGAATTGGGCTGGATTTTTTTTCCCTGGCCGAAATCAAGAGCCGGAATTTCAAAATAATGTGCATATTGAGGGAATTCACGGCGAATCTGAACCGCAAGTACGGCTATGTCCCGTGCTGTTGAATAATTTTGGGGATCAGGCAGCCCGTTGGCATTGGTAAAATGGGTGCCGATCAAACCGAGCCGCTGAGCTTCCGCATTCATCCGCTGAACAAATGCTGCCTCCGACCCGCTTACCGCTTCGCCGATGGATGTTGCGATATCGTTCGCCGATTTGACAAGCATGATCTTGAGTGCAGAATCCATGCTGAGCTTTGACCCCGGCCGATAACCGGAATGACTGGGGGGAAGCCTGGCCGCGCGGGCTGAAATCGTGACTGGTGTTTCCAGGCTGACGGTACCCGATTGCAAGGCCCGGAATGTCACATAAGCCGTCATGATTTTTGTGAGTGAAGCAGGGTACCAGCGGTCAAACGCATTGCTGTGGGCAAGGATACGCCCTGTTTCAACATCGACAGAAATATAAGGAATAGCCGCGGCCGACTTTATCATTAAAAATGGCATGAACAGGGCCAGAATCCGAAACAATTTCACTGTCATCATGCAAATTCCAGATTGTGCAGGCAAAAATCAAATTTTTAAAATCTTCTCAAAGACTATAATACCTGAAACAGGGTAAAAACAAGAGAAAGCAAAGGAAATTACCCGGCATTACACAATTGACATAAAAACAACAGTGCAATTCTGTGAAACTGTCCGGTTAAAAACGGGCCTGTTCCGAATTCGACAGATTATCGGACCTGTTCCAGCTTATTATGTTATATTATTATTATTTATTTTCCATATTTTTATTTCGATCGGGCCAGCCTTGGTATATTGTTTTTTTCAGGGCACGGCCAATATCTTGGTGCAAGCCGGTAAAGCAGTTATCAAGGGGCAAGGTTTGTTTTTCAACAGTTGACTTCAGGAAGGAAAGGTATTGAATGTATGAGCGTATTCTGGTTGCAACGGATGGTTCGGAATTTGCTGATCGCGGTATTGATGCGGCTGTTGATCTGGCTGCCAAAACAGGTGGTGAGCTGTTTGTTGTGACGGTAACCAGCCTGATGCCTTCTTACGGTATCGTTGTTGGCGCTGAATGGGCAGCCAGCCCCGGCACTTTTGAGGATTTCCGCAAGGAGATGGAAGCCGGTGCAAAGAAAATCCTTGAACATGCGCTTGAGAAAGCCAAATACGCCAGGGTCAAGGCGCATGGTATCCATGCGGAAAATCAGCTTGCGGCTGCCGGTATTGTTGACGCAGCCAATGAACATAATGCTGATCTTATTATTCTTGCTTCGCATGGAAGACGTGGGGTCAACCGCTTGATTCTTGGCAGTCAGGCAGCAGAGGTAATGGCAATGAGCGACCGCCCGGTTATGGTGGTCAAATGAGCCGGCTGTGTTTTCATAAATGAAACGGAAAAAGCAATCTTGTTTTAACGCTTTCTGCTTTATATCCTGATGGCAGATATTTGCAAGAATCAACGCAAGGCATCGGGTAGTGCTTTGCGAATGATTCGGATGATAAAACAAGCAATTACAATCTTGATAATGTCACCGGGAAGGAAAAACAGATTAGCGGAAAATGCCTGGTTGACAGGCATATGGGTCGTGCAGGAAAGCCAGAGAATTCCCGGACAATAGATAGCAGCGATACCACCGAGTGTAAGAAAGACAAGTTCTTTGGCGGGTGTTATGCTGTTGCGGAATGTGTCATAGAAAAAACCGATAAGCCAGGCCGCAAATGCCCAGCCGACAAAATAGCCTGCTGTAGGACTCAGGAAAATGCTGATACCTCCGCGTCCGCCCGGCAGCAGCGGTAAACCCGCTGCAACAAGCAGCCAGATGATAACAACAGCACAAAATCCCCTTTTTGCGCCAAGAAGTGCGCCGGCAAGCATAACTCCAAGCGTTTGTGCTGTAACCGGAACCGCAATAACAGGAACAGGAACAGGCGGTAAAAATCCAAAAGCAGCGATGAGCGCCGCAAAAAGCGCAATGGCAACAATATCTCTGACGGTCATGCGTATTTCCTTTTGTCGCAATCTTTACGCATCACCATCATAACAGCGTGCCTCAATTGCTGTAGCGACATCTTCACCCATTTTCAGCGTGCGGATGATAACCGGTATTGCCATTGCAATTATGTCACCCTCAAGTCCACGAGCTTTCCGGGCTTCATGCACATCATGGATGATCTGGCCCAGAAGCGGGATGAACCGTAATGTTAATGACAGGGCAAGCGATATTTTGGCAGGGTGAATGCCAAAGGGTTTTAAAAAGTGGAAACTGCGTTCCAGTGTTTCCATCATCAGGGATACCGGTGTCGTTAACGTAACCAATCCAGCAAGAAGCAGCAGGCTTGCAAACCGCAGCACGATGACAAGACTGTTTTGCCAGTGGGAAACGAAAAGCTGCAAAACAAAAAGAATGACAAACAGCCACCATATCGGGCGGATTTGCTGCCAGGCACGCATAAAGAAAAAACCGGCAGCTTTATACAGAAACAGTATTATAATCAGGGCTGCAACAGTAACATCAAGCCGGTTTATGAAAAATAGCAGAATACTGAAGCCAGAAAGCAGAGCCAGTTTAAAACCCGGATCAAGTCTTTGAAAAAAAGAAGCATTCATGGTTCTGTCTGTAGCAGTTTTCATGCCATCAACTTCTCATAAAAAGTGATTGCCTCAGCAGGTTGAGCATCACAAACTACCTGTCCTTCGTCAAATACAAGGACACGCTCGAAATTTTCAAGCAAAGGCAGGTCATGTGACGTCATGATGATACGCTGCGGCAGATTATTGATAACTTCAGTCAATTGTTTCTTGTTACGCAGGTCAAGCTGTGTGGTCGGCTCATCCAGAATGATTGTGTCAGGCTCCATAATCAGGACACTGCAAATGGCCAGCAACTGTTTTTGTCCACCGCTTAAAAAATGGGCAGCCTGTTTACGAAGCGTAAAAAGTCCATAGCGTTGCAGGACTGTTTCAATACGCCGTTCAATTTCCCTGGTATTGAGTTTCAGATTTTTCATACCGAAGGCGAGATCTTCCTCTACCGTTGGCATGATAATCTGATTGTCGGGATTTTGAAAAACAAAACCCGTCTTGCGCCTGAGGATTTTGCCCTCCCTGCGTGTATCAAGCCCATTGACAATAACATGTCCCGTTGTCGGCAGAACAAGCCCGTTCAGCAAGCGGACAAAGGTACTTTTTCCAGAACCGTTGGCGCCGATAACGGCAATGCGCCTTTCTTCGAACGAAAGGTTCAGCCTGTACAGAACGATACGATTCTCAAAGATAACCGAAACATTCTCAAGTCTGATTGCAGTGTTGCTGCTCACGCTGGTCAGTACCATTCTGTCCGAAAAGTTTATCTGAAAAACCAGTCTGATGATAATCGATCAGCCGAAGACCTTATAAAACGCATTGGCAGAATTATCTATCTAAAAATCCGGTATTGCGGCGCCGGAATACAATAATTCAAAAAAGACAAAACCGGACACGTATAAAAAACTGAAGAAAGAACATAAAATTCAAGTGTATAAAACTGATATAATCAGCAGTGGCTCTTATGGTCACAGTACTCCGTATAAGCAAGAAACATATAGCCCCCGGGCTGTGTTTCTTCAACAGGCTGGCCCTGGCAATGGTGTATGATACGAATCATAACAGCAAGCATCGTGCAATATTCATGGCATCGGTAACAAAAAGGTGGATTACGCCTGCCCGTGAAAAAAGATTGATGGCGGCAAGGTAAAGAGTGATAAAGTCAGGTGCAATGAAGAAATAGCTGGTATCCGGAACCATCAAAAGAAAAGGCATTTTTGTGTTTTCGGCTTTCCGGCAGGCAAGACGCAAGAAATGAAGGCGGTACCAGACGCTGTCAGAACCGGAAGCAGAAAATCAGATTTATCAAATATCCAAAGTCCAGGTACGAGACCTGAAACAGCAATATCTGCTGTATCGATCATATGACGGGGCAATATTTTCTGCCGCCACCCGACAGTACACACAGGCAGGAATCACGCCGCCTTGCAGGCAGATCAGTTCCATGAAACGTTTTCTTCCGGAATAATCCGGTTACAGGCAAAGTCAAAAATTTTTTCAGCATGGGAGCGAACAGCCCGGCAATCGGGCAGGGCCACAGAGAAGATCAATATTGCTGTCATCAGGCGTATTACGCCGGGCAAGCATTGCTTCTGTATCTCTTGTTACATAACACCGCGTTAAAGTTATATGGCGCTATCAAGATAATCTGCCGCTGTTTCCTAACCAGCGCCGGGTTTTAACCGGATCAACAATGTCGATCCGCGCGATTTCGCACAGCAGCATTTCCGGTTCGGCAAAACATACAATGCCGGCTTCCGGATCAACCGGCGGTTTGGAGGGGGCCGGTTTGCTGTTTTCATCACAAACCATCACGCGGGCAATAAATGCGGCGGCTGCATATGGCAGAAGTACTCACGTCGCTTGCCGTTCCTGCCAATCTCTTCGGCACGGTGGGACGTGTGGTATGGGGGCCTGAAAACCGGGGAAAACTGAGTACAATATGCCTTCCGGATTAAAGGAACTGGCACCGCTTCAGTCATTACGTGATATCCGGGCAAGCTTCTGCCAACACGCACGGCCTTGTTCCATACCGACAGGAACTGTTAAAATCCTTCCTGTCAGCAGATCATCAGAAAAGGCAGCAATGCTGATCTGTCCGGTTTGTCTGTTCAGTGCTGCCGGCCGGGTCTGCACCCCCTCATCACCTGGCCGCCGGTGATTGCCGCTGCCTGCGGCAGTTCTGCCAATATTAATACCGATGTCTGTCATATGCAGATTCTGGATAAAACCGGCTCGTTATGCATTGGCTTGTATTACAGTGGTTGCAAGACATTATTTGGCCGCCATCCTAATCTGACGGCGGACGCGCATTGCACGAAGCCATAGCGCAGACTCCTTACTTCTTCTTACCTTCCTTACGGACGATACGCTCACGTGAGTGGCAAAGGCATTGCCGATTACTGCTGTCACAGAGACTGATCCTGCAACAATTTCTTCTGCCGTTATACTGCTTCCTGAAACTGTAAGCGAAATCAGTTTTTCTGGCTTGTTGCGGAAGATGCGAGCGGTAATGGCGTCTTGTGAAACGATCCCGCTTTATGTTCCTGCCCGGCGCTGAAATTGTTATGCCGCCGGTTCCGGTATTTTATCATAAACCCTGGACAGCAGATGAAATTGTTGAAGATCCGGCCTGCCCCGGCCCATTGCCCTGTTTGATCTGCCGGTTCGTATTGCATCACATGCCCGGGATGGAAAAACTGTATGAATTTTAAAAAGAAAAAACTCTGCTTATGGACAGCCGTCACGTCTGTGTCCAATATTCTACGCCACAGTTGCAAGCCGTTCATTGCCAAGCCGGTAGGAAAGAGCTTCCGCCAGATGTTTGCGGTTTATTGTCCTGGATACATCAAGGTCGGCAATTGTACGGGCAACCTTTAAAACCCGATGATAAGCGCGGGCTGAAAGGCGCATTTTGTCACTGACATCACGCAGCAGGGCTGTACTGCCTGCATCAAGAACGGCAATTTCCTCAATCAGGGATGCGGGACAATCACCATTGGTGCAGATGTGCGTATATCCTGAAGTTTCAAAGCGTGTCTTTTGAAGTGCGCGTGCTTTTGCAACCCGATCTGCGACAATCCGGCTTGGTTCAGATTTTGCAGGCTGCATTAATTCACTTGCTGAAAGAGCCGGAACATCGATGCGCAAATCAATACGATCCAGTAACGGACCTGAAATACGTGCCTGATAATCAGTCTGGCAGCGCGGACCGCGGGCACAGACATGCCCCGGTTCGCCCGCCATGCCACAGCGGCAGGGATTCATGGCTGCAACAAGCTGGATACGGGCAGGATAATTCACATGATGGTTAGCACGGGAAACCACACATTCGCCACTTTCAAGTGGCTGACGCAGTGAATCAAGAACTTGCGGTGAAAATTCCGGAAATTCATCAAGAAAAAGCACACCGTTATGGGCAAGCGACACTTCACCCGGCCTTGCCTTGTGTCCTCCGCCGATCATCGCAGCCATGGAAGCGGAATGATGCGGTGCCCGGAATGGCCGCCGGATGGAAATTGTCCCGTCGGCGTTTTCTCCGGCGATAGAGGCAATCATGGAAATATCAAGCAATTCACGTGCATCAAGTGGTGGCAGGATTGATGGCAGACGCTCGGCAAGCATCGACTTGCCCGCACCGGGAGGGCCGACAAAAAGCAGATTATGCTTTCCGGCAGCCGCAACTTCCAGTGCACGTTTGGCAAGTTCCTGCCCTTTGATGTCTGCAAGATCAGGCAGATTGTCCTGCATGACCCGTACCGCAGCAGCAGGACGCCCCATCATTTGCGTTCCCTTGAAGTGATTGGCAAGTGCAAGCAGATCTGAAGGCGCGATAATTTCGAGATCTTCGCTGGCCCATGCCGCTTCAGGACCGCAATTTTGCGGACAGATCAGCCCCCTGTCAAGTGCAACTGCCGTCATGGCGGCGGGCAATACACCGTTGACCGGCGCAATATTTCCATCGAGGGAAAGCTCCCCCAAAATTACATAACGTTTCCCCACATCCTGCGGTAAAACCCCCATGGATACCATCAGTCCCACAGTGATCGGCAAATCATAATGAGAGCCTTCTTTTGGCAGATCAGCCGGAGCAAGATTAACCGTCACCCTTTTGACCGGCATGGAAAGACCGGATGCATGCAATGCTGCCTGTATGCGTTCACGGCTTTCGGCAACTGCCTTGTCCGGCAAACCGACAATTGACATCCCCATCTTTCCCGGTGCGATCATAACCTGTACATCCACAGGCAGTGCTTCGATACCGCGAAACGCAACAGTTGTAATCCGTGAAACCATATCCCCCTCCCCGCTTATATCGGGCATTCTGCAGTCAGATAACATATTTGACATTTTCCGGCATGCAGAAAACAAGAAATCAAAACATTATTTATACAGTCAGGATCAAGCAGTCTGAACAATCGGCGATCAGTACGGCACAGCAATAAATTCCTGAATATCCGCAACAGCTGACTTAAATCAACCGGAACAGAGAGAAGCACCCCGCAGGGAAATCGAAATCCGTGGGATACAAAGACATATGAGTGTTTTTGTCGCACGGCTGATTATAACAAAAAGCCACACGGCCATGAAATGCGTGTCAGAGGCTTAAATTGAGGAAAAGAGTGATAATCTGTATATCTTGCAATACAGGATTACTGACAAGCTGGAATTGCCGTATCCGGCGGGGACAGCCCGGATGTACTGAATGCGCATCACAGGCATTTTTCAAGATGAAACGATCTGCAACGGTGTACCAGCCACCAACGGCAGGCCTGATTTAAGGAAAGATCGGCTATAACATTTCCGAACTGCCTTCGGAACCATTAACTCTACGCAATCTCGAATCAGCATCACGTTTCAACCGGATCAACAATGCCGATCCACGCGATTTCGCACAGCAGCGTTTCCGGTTCGGCAAAATATACAATGCCGGCTTCCGGATCAACCGGCGGGTTCGGAGGAACCGTTTTGCCGTTTTCATCATAAACCACCACACAGGCAACAAACGCAGCGGCTGCATATGGCAGAAGTACTCACGCCGCTTGCTGTCCCTGCCAATACCATCTATCCGCTTATCACGAAATCAGGGATATATCCCCTCCAGACCGATGATTTCAGCCAACTTCTATGATGCCGGATCAGGAGTTTTTCCTCGGCCGGCCGGCGTCTGACTGTCCGGCCTTTTATACCCGGCAGCCGCACAATATGCGACTGCCAGTTGAACAATCCTGCACAGGATTGTTCCAGCCTGCGGCTTGAATTGATTAATATTCATTTTTATTTCAGAAAAATAAAAGGACTGCTTTCAGCTGTTCCTGGCTTCAGCTTTCCTTCTGTCAAGGCCTTGCCCATGGCATTCCAGGTTTTGATCTGTGACCTGTAGCACTATAAGCAGAAATATTATTCGCGTAACAGGCCAGCCGGTTTTTATTGCAGGGCAACAGGGGATATCATGGTGATTTTATTGTCGGCCTGTTAAGAATTATAATTAATTTTTATTAACTTATCCAGGATAAATTATTGGCACGAAAAGAAATCTTCACTTATGAGGAGCCTTGCAATCACGCTGTGAAACAAATCGGAGAGTACAGGTTGGAGATCGGCTTTTCCGGGTACCCTGTTGATAAAAAAAGAAGCCTGTAATTGTATGACATATTTCCGCGCTTCAACAAGCACAGTAAAAACGATATTTGTCACTTTGATGGCGAGTGTTTTTCTGTTGCCTGTTATTCCGCAACAGGCTGCTGCATTTGATCTGTTCGGCATTCATCTCTGGGGCAAGAAAAAAAAGGATGAAAAAGCTGATACGATCAGTGAACCGAAATACTATAATGTTGAAGTTGTTGCCGCACCCGGCGCTTCTGAAGAAGGTGTCAAAATAGTCAAGGCATCTTCTTCATTGATCAGCCAGAAGGATAAGCCTGCTTCCGGCTCTGCCGGGCTGCTTGCAAGGGCACGCGGCGATTATCGCCGTATTCTGGCTGCATTATACAGCAGCGGCCGCTATGGCGGTGTGGTCAGTATTCGAATTAACGGTAAAGAAACGGCCGATATTCCGTCTGATTCCAGACTGCCTGATCGTGTCGCAATTATTATTACGATTGATTCCGGCCCTCAATACCGGTTTGGCCTGGCAACGATTCACGAACTGGCGCCGCCGGAAAATAACCGGAAAAACCGGGTGCCCCTGCCACAGAATTCCGGTTATAAAACAGGCGATGCTGCTGAATCCGGGGTAATTCTCGAGGCTGAAAAATTGGCCATTGATGGCTGGAGACAGCAAGGTTATGCGAAGGCGCAGATCATCCGCCGTGATATTGTTGCCGATCACGCTGCCCGTACCGTTAATGCCGACATCAGAGTCGATCCGGGATTGCTTACCCGTTTCGGAAATCTTGCTGTTCGTAATGTTTCCAGGCGCCCGCGCATGGATTCTGCCTATGTTGCATGGATGACAAATCTCAGACCTGGACAGAGATATGACCCTGATGCTCTTGCAAACGCCAACAAGCGTTTGAGTCGGCTGGGAGTATTCCGTGCTGCCACAATTAATGAAGCTGATACAGTCAAACCGGATGGCAGTTTGCCGCTCAGCCTGGTATTGCAGGAGCGGAAACCTCGCCGTTTTGGTGTGGGTGCCGCTTATTCCACGCTGGACGGGGCCGGGTTTGAAGGGTACTGGTTGCACCGTAATCTTTTTGGCCGGGCTGAAAGCCTGCGATTCGATTCCAGAATCAGCAATATCGGCGGTAACAACAGTAAGTCCTACAACCCGCAAAACTACAGTTATCTGTTAGGGACAACATTTATCCGCCCCGGTGTTTTCACACCAAATATGGATTATATTGCCAATATGAAAGGGGAGCGAGAGGTTCTTGAACATTATACCTCGACAGGTGTCTACTTGCGTACCGGCTTTACCCATATGCTTACGGATGAACTTTCATATTATCTCTATTTAAACGCGACACATGTCAAAACCAAGGATGATTATTTCGGCGACCGTAGATTTACCACACTTGGGTTTCTGGGCGGGCTTCTTTATGACTCGCGTGATGACAAGGTGGATGCCCATCGCGGTTTTTACGGAGAATTGGTTGCAGAGCCATTTTACGAAGCGGAATACGACAACTTTATTAATAAAATCACTATAGAGGGGCGTACCTATCTGCCACTTGACAGTCAGGACCGGTTTGTTGTCGCCGTCCGGGGCAAGGTTGGTTTCATCGTGGGGGCAGAGACATCGGAATTACCTTCCAATATGCTCTTTTTTGCTGGCGGCGGTGGCTCGGTGCGTGGTTACGCCTATCGTAATATCGGTGTGCGAACCGCGACCGGTGACGTGATTGGCGGGCGTTCACTGACTGAAGGCACTGCGGAATTCAGAACCATGATAACACAGAGCCTTGGTATTGTCAGTTTTGTGGATGCGGGTGTGGTTGGCGATGATATTTATCCTGATTTTCATGAAGATGCCAAAATCGGAGCCGGTCTGGGTGTTCGTTACAAAACGGGGCTAGGCCCTCTCCGGTTTGATGTGGCTTTGCCATTAAACCGCGCCAAGGGGGATCCCTCCTTCAGTTTTTATATTGGAATAGGACAGGCTTTCTAGACCATGAAAAAAATATCGCTTTTACAGTTTTTCATGATTGTTCTGGTTTGCGCGCTGCCCTTTCAGGCGGCAATGGTGCAAGGGGAGGCCAATCCGCAAAACAATTTGCAACCGGATACAAAAAAAACGTGGTTTCTGTCATTTATTGAAAGTAAACTTTCTGACCCGAACCGGCAGATCCGTATCTCAAATATTGATGGTGTTCTTTCATCTCAGGTATCAGTTGGTCTGATAACAGTGGCTGATCGGGAAGGTATATGGCTCAGGATTAACAGTGCAAAACTGAACTGGAACCGCCTGGCCCTGTTGGCAGGGCGTGTTTCAATCAATTCTTTAAGTGCGGAGCGAATTGAAGTGCTGCGCAGGCCATTGCCGCAGCAATCTGCTCCACAACCGGAAGCGGGCAGTTTTTCTCTTCCTGCCTTGCCGGTGGCTGTTATTGTTGACTCGCTTCATACCCGGCAGATTTTGTTTGATGAACAGCTTTTGGGAGTGGGGTTGCTTGTCTCTCTTGATGGACATCTGACCCTTTCAGGAGGAGCACTCAGTTCCAGATTTGATATTAACCGTCTTGATGGCTCAGGTGGTACATTCAAGCTGGTTACGGACTATTCAAATAACAAACAGCACTTTGATCTTGAATTGTCCGAACCTGCCAACGGGATTGCGGCCGGTCTTCTGAAGATTGAAAACAGACCGCCGGTTAATCTGTTACTCAAAGGTGATGGCACCCTGGATAATCTTGATGCTGACCTGGTCATGAATGCGGCAGATCATCCGGTGTTGAACGGCCGGTTTTCTCTGCGGGCCGGTGAAGGCAGCCGGGCCTTCAGCCTGATTATGAACGGCCCTGTTGCCAGTCTCATGCCTGAAATCTATCGCCCGTTTTTCGGGCAGAACACGAAGCTTGATGCAGATGGTGTGCTGCAAGAAAACGGCGGTCTACGGCTGGATAAACTTCTGCTTGAAGGAGATGCGGTTCATATCTCAGGACAGGCAGAAACAGCGCCGGATGGCTTCCTGCGCCAGCTACGCATTGATGCGCGTATTGCTTCGCAAGGAACCGGCTCCCTGGTTTTGCCGGTAAGAGGCGGAAAAACAGCAGCGAAGACCATAACATTCAATCTCGCTTATGGCATGCCCGGAACAGATTCCTGGACCGGCAAACTGACAGCTCATGATCTGGCGGCAGGAAATTTACAGGCAGGCAATCTGACTCTTGAGATGGGCGGGCCAGCTGAAAATCTCGATGATCCTGCAAACCGGCATATTGGTATCACACTCAAAGGAGGGGTTGATAATATTACTTCTCAGCAGAAAGAAATTTCTGCGGCGACAGGATCGCATATCGACGTGAATATGGATGCAGACTGGTCTGCTGGTTCACCGCTCGTCATAAAAACCGTAAATGTCAATGCCGAGCGTCTGGCTTTATTTATCCGGGGCCAGATGCAGGATTTTGTTTTTCAGGGTAATATCGCCGCGAAGGCTGACAGTCTTGCACCTTTTTCCGAACTGGTCAGCCGCCCCCTTGCCGGTCGCGCCGATCTGAAAATAAGTGGCAGGATAGGTTTTACAGATGGTACATTCGATGTTAATCTTGATGGAGTGGCCAGCGGCCTTCATACCGGTATTGCCGCCGCAGACCGTTTTTTCAAAGATGAGATAACTCTTTCAGGCGGTGTTGGCCGGGATACGGCGGGGATTCATGCCCGTTCCTTGCGGGTTGGCAGTAAAGCAGCAGAAATAACCGCCGATGGCCACTTTGCAAGTGAAACAGCGGACATGAATTTCGGGCTTTGGCTGTCTGACCTGGCCCTGGCTGATCCGGAACTGCAAGGCCCGCTTGTATTGCAGGGAGCTGCACGGGGCCGCAACAGCCTTATTGCCATCGGGGTGCGCAGCTCTGTCATGAACGGGACATGGCGGGGCCGCAAACTTGCCAATACGATTGTTTCATTCAATGGTGTTCTGGACAGCACATCACCAATAACCCGCTACAGTGGCATGGCAAAAGGTAGCGGCTTGTTTGGCGGAGAGAAGCTTGCGCTTTCCTTTGCCTTCCATACCGATAACAATCAGACTGCCCTTGACGGACTTGACATTGTCATAGGCAATGTAAAACTCAGCGGCAGTCTTGTCAGAAACAGTATTGGCCTTATTGATGGAAAACTGCACCTTGATGCCGCAGACATTTCTGCACCGGCTGCTCTTTGCTTCATGGAAGGCAAGGGAGCGGCTTATGTTGATATCGTTCTGGATGCGCAGTCGGGCAAACAGAATGCTGCCATCAACGCGGATATTAATAAACTTGATATTGCCGGCATTCGTCTTGCTGCATTCAGGATGCAGGCTGCGCTGTATGATTTGTTCGGTGTGCCAAAGGCTGATGGCACACTTGACGGTTCAGCGATTCATGTTGCAGGATATGACATCAAATCTGTTCATGCTGCGAGTGAAGTGCAAAATCAAAATTCGCAGATTACCGCCGGGGTAGAGCTTGAAGACAGTACTGCCATAACTGTTACCGGTATTCTTTCGTCATTTGAAACTGATGGCTGGCAACTGCTGTTTGATAAGGCCGGCCTGCGTTGGCAGACTATCAATGTTGCCCTGTTGCGCCAAGCGAAACTGACCCTCCGGAAAAATGGTGATATCGGGATTTCTGATGTTGCTCTGAATGTCGGCAACGGTTCGATTGCTGTTGATGGCACAGTTGCGGACACTGTAAATCTTGTCGTTGATGCGAAGAAGCTGCCCCTTGCGATTGCCAATCTGGTGCGTCCGGATCTTGGCCTGGAGGGAACCGTCAGTGGGACGGCCAATATTTTCGGCAATCGTGCTGCTCCGGATATTGCCTTTGATATCGCTGCTACAGGGGTTGCCGCCAATCTGCTGCATAAAAACGGCATTGCACCGCTTGATCTGAAAGCAAGCGGAAAGACAACTGATAAGGATCTTGATCTTAATGCTCATCTGTCCGGTGGCGAATTGGATATTGCTGCACAGGGCCATGTTTTTATAACACAACAGAAGCTTGATCTTGAGGTCAGCTTGAAGGATACACCGCTTTCAGTATTGAACAGTTTTGTGAAAAATCAAAATCTCGGTGGTGTTGTTACCGGTTCAGCGCATATTTCAGGAGGATTTACCAGTCCGGCGATAAAGTTTTCTGTTGAGGGAAGCAGTCTCGACGCGAAATTGCTGGCAAGCAATGGTCTTGCTCCGCTTCATCTTTTCGCAGAAGGTTCCTATGGTGACCACGTCCTGAATCTTGGCGGATTTACCCTGACAGGGCCAAAGGATATGAATATTAAAGCGTCGGGCCGCCTGCCGGTTTCCGGTTCAGGACTTGATCTCAGGATTAACGGTTCTGTGCCATTGGCTCTGGCCAATCGTTTTCTTGCGGATCGCGGGTCGCAGTTTTCCGGTCTGTTAACTGTCAATGCGATGGTCGGCGGCAGTTTTACTACACCCCGTCTGAACGGCGGTTTTTCCGTTACAAACGGTCAGTTTATTGATCCTGAACTCAACGTGCGGCTTAATACTATCATCGTTGCCGGCAAGTTCAACGGTGAGCAGGTTGTCCTTGAACGTGCATCAGCAAATTCCGCAAGTGGAGGATCGCTAGGCATTACCGGATGGGTATCAACCAGTGTCGCACAGGATCTGCCAGCCAATCTGACAATCAATCTCAGCCATACGCGCTATAGTGATGGCAATATGTTAATCGCGTCAGTGGATGGTAAAATAATTGTGACAGGCCCGTTGATGCGCGATCCTGAAATTGCCGGTAATATCCTGATCGAGAAAGCCGAGATCCATGTTCCTGACAGTTTCGGCAGTACATCCCTGATTGAGGTCCGGCACAGACATTTGACACCGCCAATAGCTACAATGCTCGGGCGGGCGCATGTACAAAACAAACGTTCCTACAGCTCTGCCCGGACCACACGACAGCTCATGCCAAAGCTTAATCTGTTGATCAGGGCGCCAAACCAGATTTTTGTTCGCGGACGCGGGCTTGATGTTGAACTGCATGGACAATTGCAGCTTGTCGGATCGGCAGCTGATATTCAGCCGGTTGGCGGGTTCAGCATGCTTCACGGCCAGTTCGATATTCTGACACAGCGCCTGACTTTCCGGGAAGGCCAGATAACAATGACGGGGAATCTGAATCCTGAACTCAATTTTGTTGCCCGTACAGACGGCAATGATATTACCGTAACAGTACAGGTCAGCGGCACGCCGCAGGATCTTGATGTCACTTTTAAATCCCAGCCGGAATTGCCGCAGGATGAAGTGCTGGCCCGATTGATCTTCAAACGTTCTGTCAGCGAACTGTCACCCTTTCAGATTGCCCAGCTTATGGACGCGACAGCGGAGCTTGCCGGTGTTACCAGCAGGTCGATTTTTGGCAGTTTGCGTATAGGCAGCAGCCTTGACAAGCTGAACGTTTTTACCGATGCACTGGGTAATGTCGGTGTTGAAGCCGGACGTTATATTCAGAACAATCTCTACCTTGGTCTAGAAACAGCCGCCGGCGGTGAATCAAAAGGAACTGTCAATCTGGATATCAGTAAAAGCCTCAAGGCAAAAGGCGCCATTGGATCGGATTCCAGTTCAAATGTCGGTGTTTTTTATGAAAAAGATTACTGATATTGACTAAAGCATCTGATTTAATGCAATCAAATGCTTTTTTCTTTATTTTGCCATATGTCTGCGTATGTCAAATATTCTGTTTGACTGCCGGATATTCTGATACCGGAATGCCTGGATCTGAAAAACCGGACAGTTTATTTTTCCTCAGCAGATTTATGCCCGCAGCAGGTCGTTGACTGATGTTTTTAAACGTGTCTTTTCATCAACCCGCTTGACAATCACGGCACAATAAATACCCGGGCCTTGTTCGCCATCGGGAAATGGCTTGCCGGGAAGAGTGCCTGCAACCACGACAGAACAGGGCGGCACTTCTCCGTAGAAAATTTTTCCGGTAGCCCGGTCGACAATCTTCGTTGATTGGCCGATAAAGACACCCATGCCAAGCACGGCACCCTCGCGGATGATGCATCCTTCCACTACTTCCGAGCGGGCGCCGATAAAGCAATTGTCTTCAATAATAGTCGGGCTGGCCTGTAATGGCTCAAGCACACCGCCAATACCCACACCGCCTGAAAGATGGACATTGCGCCCGATTTGCGCACAGGAACCGATCGTTGCCCATGTATCAACCATGGTGCCTTCACCGACATAAGCACCAAGATTGACAAAGGAAGGCATCAGAATAACACCAGGAGCAATATAGGCAGAATAACGGACAACAGCATCAGGCACCGAACGGAAAGCCGCACGCTCAAAATCGGCAGGTGTCCAGCCATCAAATTTTGACGGCACTTTGTCCCACCAGCCGGAACCGTTCGGGCCACCGGTTATCATTTTCATCGGATTCAAACGAAAAGAAAGCAGGACAGCCTTTTTCAACCATTGATTTACATGCCACTTTCCATCTTCTTGAGTCTCGGCAACCCGTACCGTACCTTTGTCCAGAAGATCAAGAGCTGTTTCCACTGCATTTCGCACATCGCCTTTTGTCTTTGTGCTGATACTCTCACGTTCGTCAAAAGCCCTTTCGATTGTCTGTTCCAGTTCAGACAGATTGGAATATGTCATCAAAATCTCCGTTAAAAAAGTCGAAACCGGTTAAGTCTATGCTTAAAGGTCTGGAGCATTTCCAGCAAAAATGTGAAGCGGTTTTGCGTTCGCAAAGGCATGAAAACAAAAAATGAGAGCATTTTCTATAAACATGTGCTTAGAAAATGCTCTAAATGATGAAATATCGCTGGTCAATCGGAAGGATATTATAATGACGCCTGAAGAGAAGGAAGGCTGGACACCTTTTCCTCATTCCGTTGAAGATGCGCGCAAGGCAAATGTTGTATCTGATACGGCGCAAACGCGCGCATCTGCCTATCGCCTTGCTTATATTGATAAAGATTTTCTGATGCATCGGGAAGTACGTCTCCTGCGTCTGGCTCTTGAAATGATGAAACCGGAGTGCAACCTGCGTGAGCGGGGAATCAAATCAACTGTTGTACTGTTTGGGGGTGCCCGCATTCCTGAACCAGGGCTTGCAGCCCGGGCTGCCAGAAATGCGGTGCAGAAGAAAAATCTTGAAGCTGCATCCTGTTATTATGAAGAGGCCCGGCAGTTTGCCCGTTTGTGCTCGCAATACTCAGCAACAACCCGCTACCGTGAGTTTGTTATTATAACCGGTGGCGGTTCAGGAGTTATGGAGGCAGGAAATCGCGGTGCAGCTGATGTCGGGGCGCCAAGCATCGGTCTTAATATCGTGTTGCCATATGAACAGGTTCCCAATGCCTATATCACGCCGGAGCTGTGTTTCAATTTTCATTATTTTGCAACCCGCAAAATGCATTTCCTGATGCGGGCCAAAGCGTTTGCCATTTTCCCCGGGGGATTTGGCACATTTGATGAACTTTTTGAAGCACTGACCTTGATGCAGACGGGCCGGATGGAGCGTGTGCCGGTCTTGATGTTTGGCAAGGCGTTCTGGCAAAAAGTGTTTGATATTAATTATCTTGCAGAACAGGGCACAATCGCACCTGATGATATTGAACTTCTGGCCTTTGTTGACAGCGCAGCCCAGGGCTGGGAAAGAATCCGCGCATTTTATAATCTTTAATCCCGGACAATAAGGCAAACAGGGGCATCTCTTCTGTTTGCTGATCTGGAAGTATATTTTAATCCTATTGTGAATTTTGAAGAGATATAATTTCCTGCTTTGCAGAACATTGAAACAGAAGTCTGAGAAAAAATGAACAGAGGGTTTTGTAAATTCTGTTCGTTGCAACCTGTATTTCATAGCTGGCAGTATTATGGTTTTTTATGCTTTTATCTGTATTTTTTGCCGATTATACTGGTAGTGCCTTTTGTTATCGCAGCAGCATGGTGTTTTTCTTTATGTTTGACTGCTGGCTTCACCACTATCTGATCTTTGGCCTGCCGTTTGAACGCTGAGAAAAAGGAGAACAGTCAGCATACCCGCAAAAACCACGGCAGCGGGCAGCCCGATCTCCGGTTTTGCGGTGCTCTGCTTTCTGATGTGTCTGCGCTTTGACAGGTCATGGCAATTGCTTTTATCCTTTTGTATTGTGCTGTTTTTGTTGTGGGATGCCCCCTGCAATGATGATATCCTGGCTGTCAAAGGCCATGAAATTCTGTCATGAAAGCTGTTCGGCAACCGCTTCCAGCAAGCGATCATATACCCTGAGCATGCGCAGATGGTGTACGGTATTGAGCACATAATCCCGGTTGCTGCCGGTTTTGCCCCTGGCAGCAGAGACAATTTTTACAATATCGCATGAAGCAAGCGTGCCTGCATATTGTGGATGCGCAGAATCGGCGATAAAAACAAGACTTTTCACCTTTCTTCCATCTTCAAGATAAAGGTGGAGATATTTTTCTTTGTAGGTATTGTTTACCTGTTCCCGCTCGACAAGATAATCATAGGTTTTCTGTGCCTCCGTTCTTGAAATATAAAATGCCATACCCCGGCATGAGCCGCCGCGCTTCAGTCCCATAACCAGCCCGGATTGTTCCGGCGTGCCCCGATAATAATGAGAATAAATGCACAGACTGCGATGATAGCCAAACAAACGCGCAAGTTGCAGGTTCCGATAAGAAAAGCCCGGATTCCACATCAGTGATCCGTAGCCAAAAATCCAGAAATCGTCCATTTCGCCCCTTTGATCGGATAGGGTCATCAGTTAGAATGAATATAATTCAACGAAGGTTTTATTCATGATATCGGATATTGATCTGAAAAAAGATAGCTGCAAGGCGAACACGAATCGCCGTAAACGATTTATAATGTTTACTGTTATTTTGCTGCTTGTCATTGTCTATAGTACCTTCTGGTATATTATGGCAGAGCGTGTGCAGGAGCGGGTCAGTGCCAATCTGCAATCATCACACCAGCATGATGGCACTGAAGCACACTGCGAAAATCTGCACAAAACCGGTTATCCCCTGCGGATTGCCATAGCCTGTGATACATTGACATGGAGCAGACCGCTACTGGGCATTAATTTTACAAGCAATCTTTTTGTAGCTGGTGCGCCTGTTTATGCGCCACACTGGATTTCTCTTGATATTACCGCACCGGTAACATTGGAATTACCTGGCTTCAACCGGCTGCAAGGTCAGTGGGAAAGCATGCGGATTGAAGCTGATTTTGACAATCGCCGGCTGGATAATATTGCACTTGCCATTGATCAGCTGCAAATCAGCGATGCGACGGTTGCCGATCCTGAAAAACCGGTTACAGCAGATTTTATCCGCCTTGATGCAGATAACCGCAATGATGCGCTTAATATCCGCCTGTCATTTGACAAGCTGCTGCTTCCCCTTTTTTTGAAAGGGCAGAGCAGGGAAATGCCGGCAATGGATGGCGTGGTTGAATTGACACTTGATAATGCTGCGAGCTTCTACATACCGGCAGACGGTCCGCTGCTTAACCGGATCAGGGGGCATTCCGGCAAGTTGTCAAAAGTAACCTTTAATATGAAAAGCGGCGGACGATTGACCGTTTCCGGCCCGTTTTCAGTGTCACGTGATGGAATATTAAGTGGTCAGTTTACAGTGGCTGTTGGTGATTCCAGTGCTATGATGCGGACAATACGCAATCTTTTCCCGGAGCAATCAAACAATCTTGAAACCATGTTTTTTGCGCTTAACAGTATGCCAAAGAATGAAAAAGGTGAACTGCAACTTGTCTTTAACGTCCTGGAGGGCAAAGTACGGATGGGGTTTATCAGGCTTGGCAAAATACCGTCTTTAGGACAAGATCAATAACAGGAAAACCGGTTGATCACGTTCTCTGTCTGTCAGAGTATTTGATGTGATACAAGCAAATTGAATGCTCCAGTTCTTCTTTCTGCTCTATATAATGTTTCATTTAACTATAAAATGCACATTTTTGGCCGGTCACATTTTGCGGATGTCAAATATTCTGTTTGACTGCAAAATGCTCCGGCGAAACAGCGATGTTCTATGAGCGCCGGGTGGCTGTTTGTCTGCCGAAGTCAGGTGCATTGACTTCTTGTCCTGCTTCAATAATATCACGGCGGATAGCGCGTGTACGGGTAAAAAGGTCAAACAGGGCCTTGCCATCTCCCCAGCGGATTGCCCGCTGCAATGAAGCCAGATCCTCGCTAAAGCGGCCAAGCATTTCCAGGATAGCATCGCGGTTATGCAGGCATATATCGCGCCACATTATCGGATCAGAAGCAGCAAGACGGGTAAAATCACGAAAACCTGAAGCCGAATAGGCAATTACCTCAGAATTGGTCACTTTTTCAAGATCGCTTGCTGTCCCGACAATATTATAGGCAATAATGTGCGGCAGATGAGAGACAATCGCCAGCACCAGATCATGGTGCTCCGGGTTCATCCGGCCGATTTTTGATCCACAGGCAATCCAGAATGCACTGAGCCGCTCCAGTGCATTCTCATCAGTATTCGGAATTGGGGTGAGAATACACCAGCGATTGACAAAAAGCCCGGTGAAACCGGCATTCGGGCCTGAAAATTCTGTACCGGCAATGGGATGTCCGGGAATAAAATGCACATAATCCGGCAGTTCCGGCTGTATCTGCGCAATAACAGAGACTTTGGTAGAGCCGACATCTGTAACAATAGCTCCCGGTTTCAGATTGGGCGCGATTTCACAGGCCACTGTGCCCGATGAACCGACAGGCACACTGATAATAACAAGACTGGCATCCTTTACCGCTTGCGCATTATCCGTTGTATAACTGTCACCAAGATCAAGTTTCCGTGCCTCATTCAGAGTTTTTTCAGTACGGGCAGCAATGCTGATATAATCGGCCAGTTTCTTTTCCCGGATAGTGCGGGCAAGAGATGAACCGATCAAACCTATGCCAATCAGTGCAATTTTATCAAATTTCATATCGGACATCGTTCTACTTCAAAAATTCGGCAAGCACAGCAACTACTTCCCGGTTGGCTTCCTGCAAATCAATGGAAAGACGCAGGGCATCAGGGAATCCATAGCTGCTGACACGGCGTAGAATATATTCCCTGGCCTTGAGATAATCATTAGCCAGAAAAGCGGATTTTTTTCATCAACAGGAAAATGAACCAACAGAAAACCGGTTACTGATAGCATGACCCTGAATCCGATGGATGTAAGTTCATGCATTAGCCATGTGCACCATTCAGCATTGAAAGCAATGAATTTTTCAGAAAACTGCCGTTCACGGATTGCTGCGGCTCCGGCAACCTGTGCTGCAGAATTGACATTAAAAGGCCCACGCGCCCGATTGACGGCATCAATAATATGCAGCAGTGCATACATCCAGCCGATACGCAATCCTGCCAATCCGCAGATTTTTGAAAAAGTCCGTGTCACCATCACATTTTTACTGGTGGCGACAAGCTCAATGCCAGCCTTATAATCATCGGCGCTTATATATCCAGCATAAGCGCCATCAAGAACCAGCAGAACATTTTCAGGTAATGCAGCGTGCAACCGGTAAATTTCCTCCACAGAAAGACAGGTACCGGGATTGGCAATAAAAACAATACGGGTGGGCGGGCCGGGCACAGCAAGGACAGTGTCAACACCGACCCGGCAGTTTTTTCCTTTGACAATGGCCGGTGTCGCACCAGTTGCCCGCATCTGTATTTCACAGACGCTGAAACCGTGTTCCGTCATGATACCTTCATCTTCCGGTGCCAGACAGGTCTGGGCCAGCAGTCCCTGCAATTCGTCAGACCCGTTACCGATCATAATATTGTCTGATACCAGATAACAGGTTTCAGAAATTGCCGGCCGCAGGCCAAATGCTTCACCGTCAGAGTAAAATTCAGGTTTGCCGGCCGCTTGCCGGTATGCTTCAGTTACGGCGGCGCATGGCCCAGGCGGTGTTTCGCCAGATGAAAGCTTATAAATTTTTCCAGCTGCATTGACAGTTCCTGTACCCGGTACATAGACGGCAATATCCATGATGCTTTTTCTGGACCGGGGCCGGATTGCTGTCATATCAGCCTGCATGATTTATCCACTTTTTCAAAAATGTTCAGTAAAATAAGCCGGGTTATAGCAGAAGTCGAGAGAAATTCCTGATTTGAGACTGTATAACCAACCGGATTGCTTTAACATTTCAGAAAAGCGGTAAAATAATCCGAATTCTGATTTTCCGCAATTTTTAACGCAAAATCGTTTCACAAATTTTGCAAAACTGCTGTCATTATCTTTAATCACCTTCCGGTCAATGCCGTCAAAACAAAATACAGTCCCCGTATCCGTAACGACAAACCTCCGCAGACCGTACAGCCTGACAGTACGCCTGCCGTTTTTGCTGAAGACCCGTCACTGCGTCCTGATAGCGGTGTTGTCTTTCTCCTTTTCGGTTGCATATCAGACTACGGTACGCTCAATGCTGATAAAAACAGCGCAATCCTGATGCGCCACCCGTTGACAGATGATCAGCATGTTGTCAACCTCCATCCCGTTACTGGAAAAGCCGGTTGATGAGACAGTCCTGCCGGTTGTGGCGGTGGTGTGGATACGCGACGTTATTTTATTATCTGTTCCGGTGTTACTGGCGAATGTCTCGGTTCCATGGAAGACATGCAGGCATTGCAATGGGCTTCAGCTTTCAGAGAGCAGGCTTCTCAGCCGTGATACTGGCCAGTGGTGCCTGCCATCCGGCACAGAATACTGCCCCCTCTGGTGAAATCAGGCGTCAGGCTGTCATGGCTGATCCTGACTGGCCAAGGCAGGTGTTATTGAAGCGGGCACAAGTCTGCCCAAGGGGCCGGCGATTGCCTGTATGACAGCACATATTACCTGTCTTTCAGAGGCAGCTTTTCATCACAGGTTCGGGCGTAATCTTCAGGAACGTCCGCAAGTGACGTCTGGTTTTGATGCCGGTTTTCAGATGGAAAGTTATTTGCGCTATCAGGGCATAATCTTTGTAGAGCAGTTTGATGTCAATTCCTGTCTTTGTCTGACCCGCGCTATGGATTATCTTGATCCGGTTGCCAAGTATGACAGGTGCCTTTCCAATGCATTCAGCCAGGCACGGACACGTTTTTTATCGTTTCCTTTTCATCCGGCTGGCTTTCCCGGGCCGGGAAAGCCAGGCCATCATCCATGCGCTCAATGCGGCCGGGACTTCTGTTTCTTTTACCGAAATAGAAACAGGAAAGGGCCATGACGCTTTTCTGTTCAATGAACCGGTCATGTTTTCAGCCACAAACGGTTTTTTATAATCGGCGACGCGGAAAAGAGGACTTGAATGAGCAGTAATTTTCAGTCCTTGCCCGTACGGGCCGACCTTGACGTAATTGCCTCCCTCATTTAATCCGGCGCGCGCCGGATGTCAGCGGCGGTGAGATGGCACGTTGCTTGAACTTCTGGCAGTACAGCGAGGTATTGATGGACGTGGTGTCGAATTGTCCCGGCAAGGGGTTGATCAATGTCTGTCCAGGAGGGGTATCTGTTGCTCAGGGAGATGCGGACAGGGATCTTGTCTATTATCCGGATAACGGTTCTGATTATGTTATTCTGTCACAAACATTGCAGACAGGCCCCAATCCCCGGGCAAATTCCGGGTGAACTGCTGCGTATCGGCGGGCGGTTGTTTCCATTCCCGATTTCGGCTATTGACGTGTGTGTTTCATTGTTTTTCAATGGGCGGACGCCTGTTATCAAAGAACGGCCTTATAGCTGGTATGATATGCCAAATATTCATTTCTGCACGATTGCTGATTTTCTTGCTGTGGCAGGTGAGACCGGCGTAACGGCTGAAGAGGCCGTCGTCCTGAACCGGAATGGGCAGCACGTTCCTTTCAGGCTGCCGTGGAGCACGTGGAATCTGCCGGGGCAGCAGGCTGTTTTTTTATTGCAGCGATGATACTTTACACATCACACCTTTTGGATCTGTTACAATTCATGCTGATGCGGCTGCTGCCCTGTTGGGAGGGGACGTCTGATTGCAATGTATCTTTTCTGACCGTTTCGGAAAATGCAACCTTCATTATCACCGGCAGTGATGGAGATCATCGCATCCTGCGTCTTTATCGTCCCGGTTACCATAATGACAGTGAAATTCTCTCGGAACTGCAATGGATGCAGACGCTTGCAAAAACGGATATCGTCCGTATTCCCCGTATTTATCCGACAGTTCATGGTGATCTGCTGACTATTTGTGAAGAAGCGGGCATGCGCTGGCGCATTGCCTGTTTTGAATATTTGCCGGGTTATATGCCGCCGGTTGATGAAACACTGCCGGGCTGGTTTGAAAAGCTTGGAGCGATGACGGCCCGGTTACATAACCAAAGTTGCAACTGGCAAAGGCCGCGCGGCTTTTGCCGTAAACCCTGGACATATGAAACAATGATAGGTCCTCAGGCTTATTGGGGAGACTGGCGCAAGATCAGAAATCTGCAACCCTCCGCATATAAGGTACTTGAGCGCTGCGATCATTTTTTGAGAGAATGTACAGGTCACCTTTCCACGCAGGATGAAGATTATATCCTGCTGCATGGTGATCTGCGGCCTGCAAATTTGCTGATTGATGGAGAATGTCTTGCCGCTATTGATTTTGACGATTGCGGCTTTTCATGGAAAGCACTGGATTTTGCCAATGCCGTCAGCTTTATGGAAGATCATCCATTGGTACCTGATTTACGGCAAGCCTGGCTCAGTGGTTATGAAACCGTAATACCGCCTTCAAAACCTCTGGTTGCTTCCATCAGGCTGTTTGTCATGATGCGGCGGATACAACTGGCTGCATGGATGGCATCCCATGCCGAAACATCAGTCGCGCAGGAGTCAGGAGAGGCTTATATATCGGGAACGGTTGATCTTGCCGAGAATTTTCTTGCCGGATCATATCTGATTTGATCAACTGAATCAGATATGATTCAGTTTTCTGTTTTTGCCGCATTATTGCGGACGTCAGATGAAACATCTGACTGCAAAATGCTCTACCGTGAAATAAGCGCAACCCCTTTAACCTGCGCATAAACCGGCATGCCTTCAGCTAAACCAAGCCTTGCCCATGAATAACTGCTGATGCGGCTTAAAATATGAACCCCTTTACTGTTTCTGCCCAAAGCAACGAGCACCAGCATTTCATGTTGCCCCACAGCTGTGGAGGACAAAATCCGCCCTGGCAAAGTATTGAGAATGGAACTGTTGCCGGGTTTTTCTATGGCCAGACTGACATCGCCTGCCGCAATACGGATACGCATGTGCCTTGCCGGTTTTATCTCGTCAGAAGGTACATAAAATTTTTCTTCTCCGACATGCAAACATAACAGGCCGTTGTCCTGGTGGCTGACCTGCGCTTGCAGATTGACCGCCGCTCCGCGTGTCTGTGCAAGCGGCAATGCCGGATCTGCCTGTAGTTTTTCAAGGGGGCCAGCACCAATCACCCGGCCTTCCTGCATCAGGACAAGCGTATCAGCAAGGCGCTCCACTTCATCTATACTGTGGGTGATATAAATAATCGGCAGTTTCAGCGTATCCCGAAGCCTCTCCAGAAAAGGCATGATTTCATCACGGGCTTTCCGATCAAGTGCGGAGAGCGGCTCATCCATTAAAAGCACATGCGGATTGGCTAAAAGTGCCCGGCCGATGGCAACACGCTGACGTTCGCCGCCAGAAAGATTATGCGGCATACGGTCCACAAGATGACCAATATCGAGCATATCCGCGACTTCACTGAAAGACAAAGCAGGGCTGGTGATTTTTTTGTCCACGCCATAGGTCAGATTGGCCCTGACATTGAGATGTGCGAACAGGTTCGCCTCCTGAAAGACATAGCCGATCGGGCGGCAATGAACAGGAAGAAAAAAGGGGTCGTCCTGCCAGCATTTATCTGCAATCCACACCCTGCCGGAGAGCCGGTTCAAACCGGCAATGGCTCGCAGCACCGTTGTTTTGCCACATCCTGAAGGGCCGTAAAGCACAGTCACGCCCTGACCGGTTGTATGAAAAGCGGTATCAACACAAAAATTGCCCACCTTGCCGTGAAGTGCAACATCAATACCATCGCGGCTGCTCATGGCGTACCCTTTTGCTTTCTGTGTTTTTCAATCATCAGCACTGCCAGAATGACAAAAAAGGCAAAAGCTGCCATGATTGCCGATAACAGACAGGCTTCCGAATACTGCTGGGTTTCATTAAGCTGGACAATGGTTGTTGAAATAACGCTGGTTTGCGGCGTATTGCCGCCAATCATCATCACAACACCATATTCTCCCATCGTATGGGCAAAACCCAGGATAGCACCGGTCAAAATACCTGGCCGTGCCAGTGGCAAGGCGACACTGCAAAATGCTGCCAAAGGAGATTTGCGTAAAGTGGCGGCAACTTCCATGGGTCGTTCTCCCATGGCTTCAAAGGCATTGCGGATCGGCTGCACAACGAAAGGCAGGGTATAGATTACCGATCCGATAACCAGCCCTTCGAACCGGAAGGCAAAAGTCGCAAGGCCAAAAAGAGGAGCAAACCAGCCAACCGGCCCGTTGGGTCCCAATGCCACCAGCATGTAAAAACCAAGTACTGTTGGCGGTAACACCAATGGTATGGCAACAATAGCCGCGATGACTTCTTTCATTCGGCATTTTGTCCATGTCAGCCACCAGGCAAGTGGTATACTGACCGCCAGCAGGCAAACCGTTGTAACCGTTGCAAGCTTGATCGTGAGCCAGATTGCACCAAAGGTTGAGGGAGACAGAATATCCATTGTGATAACAGGCAGGTCTTTATGACGGACTTAGGGTGTAACCATATTTTCTGATGATTTCACAGGCTTGCGGGCTTTGCAGAAATGCAAGAAAAGCTTTGGCTGTTTCATTGTTCTGCCCTTTTTTCAACAAAACTGCATCCTGACGGATTGGACTGTAATAACGCTGCGGTATATCCCAGCGCGAGCCGCCATTTTCATTAATAACCTGTGAAAGTGCCACAAAACCGACTTCTGCATTGCCTGTTTTGACAAACTGGAAGGCCTGGGCAATGTTTTGCCCTTCAACAAGCTTCAGTTGCAGGGCTTTACAGAGTCCGATATTCTGCATAACTTCCACAGCAGCCTGTCCATAAGGAGCTGTTTCAGGGGTGCAATAAGCAATGTGGCTGACAAGGCTGCTTTCCAGTGTTTCAGCGCCTTTTACCACGTCCGGTTTGGCGCTCCATAAAACAAGGGCACCAGTTGCATAGGTAAAATTTGTCCCCGCTACCCCGTAACCTTCTGTTACAGCTTTTTGCGGGTGCTCACGGTCAGCGGCCAGAAAAACGTCAAACGGCGCTCCCTGCACGATCTGGTTATAAAAATTCCCGGTCGCACCAAAAGAAAGCAATATATCATGCCCGGTTTTTTCTTTGAAAGCCCTGGCAATTTGTCTGGCCGGTTCAGAAAAATTGGCAGCAACGGCAACAAGAGTTTCTGTTGCCCGGCAAAATGAAATTGATGCAAAAAAGATTGCGGCTATCAAAACGGTTTTCTTTATCATCATACACGCTACATATTCCTGGTTAAAATTACATAAAGCCAAAAGAAATCAGACGCAAGCCAGGGGCAGGACCGGCAGACATGATTGTAAATTCATGGCAGGTGCGGCGTAGCGGACATTGATACCTGCCGGAACGGATCAGTGTTTCCGCAAATTCCGAATTTGGAACTTGAATATTTCAGGAGCGGTATTTGATTAACGGTGAGGCAGATTATCGCAGGAATGACGGCCCGGTACCAGTTTACATTGTGCATGGCCGAAAGGGTTATGGCGCTGCACAGACTAATATGTACCAGAAGCAATCAGCAATGAAGGCTTTATCATACTGACACGCTGTGATCATACGCAAATTCCGGCAGGCAATTTATCGAACCGGCACGGCAGCCAAAGATATATCCGGTTTGAGACATATGCCAAAATCCGGCGAATACAGTTTCATTCCAGAATATTTTCAGAAAAAGCAGAAATCATTTTTCCGGATTGCTTTCTGATTCTGCTCCGATCACATGCAGAAATGTGACAGACAAAATCCGGATCACCTATCATATTATCCCGATACCGGATGTGCCATCTGGCTGTAAGATGCTTTTTATTTTCTGCTGATATTCCTTGACCGCCAGTACGGATATATCGGCAGCCACGAAGTATCAGCGGTAATTCCGGCTGACCGGAAGCATTTCAGTATCCACGCTGCATATCGATTGTCTGTGGCAGTTTTCCCCTCTTACGCCAGACGGCAAGATTTTTGGCAACAGTTTCTGCCGCATTTTCAGGCGTCGTCGTTGCGCTGATATGCGGCAGTACTGTTACATTCGGATTAAGCCAGCAGGGACAGCTGTCAGGGAGAGGTTCAATACTGAAAACATCAAGGACAGCATGGGAAAGGTGACCAGTTTCAAGCGCATCAAGCATTGCCCCGGTTTCTATGATCGGCCCTCGCGCAAAATTGATGAATGCCGCTCCTTTTTTCATGACAGCAAAACGAGCCTTGCTGACAAGCCTGCGTGTATCGTTGGTAAGCGGCAATAACAGGACAACGATATCACTTTTATGAAGTATGGTATCAAGGCCTTCAGCGCCGCTATATGTTTCAGTTCCTTCAAGTGTTTTTTTTGACCGGCTCCAGCCTGCAACACGGAAACCGGCATGAAGCAAGGCTGCTGCCGCTGCCTTGCCCAGAACACCAAGGCCGAGAATGCCGACACAAAGTGATGAGGGAGGGCGGTAAGGCAAGGGGCGCCAACGTTTTTCTGCCTGGCTTTTGTGATAGAGGGGCATATCACGCTGGAGATAGTAAACCCAGGCGAGAACAGCCTCTGCCATTGTACGTGTCAGTTCCGGGTTAACCAGGCGTACAATCGGCGGGGCTTTTTCTCCCAGTTCTGTAACCAGGCGTTCCACCCCTGCCCATACACTGTGAATCCATTTCAGATTGGGCATGGCGGCAATATCTTGCGGATTCGGATTGGCGGCAATGGCAACTTCGGCCTGCTCTTTTTCACTTGTGGACATGGAGGAAAATGAACACACTCTTTCCTCCGGCATGGCATCAGACAGGATACGAACCCACTCTACAGCTGTTTTTTCATCTGAACTGCTTACAAATGCTACCGGTGCTGACATGATTTTCCTTTCATGTACTGTTTTGCTGTGCCCGGATTAGTTTACCGCAGCATTTTCAATCAGCAACAATTTACGTGTTCTGCAATTATAAATAATATGCTACAAGATCAGATACATATTCTGTTATTAAACAGGCCGCCGAGTTCTGAAGGAAAAACAGGCTTTCATATTATTATGCCATCAGGAGTTTGAATATGAGCCGTATCGTCTGTCTTAATGGCGCATGGGTACCGGAAGAGGAAGCAAAGCTTTCTGTCTTTGATCGGGCGACACTCTTCGCCGATGCCGTTTATGAAGTAAACTGCGTGATTGACGGCAAAATGCTTGATTTTTCTGCCCATATGAAGCGGCTTGTACAGTCGCTTGGCTTGCTTAAAATCAATTTTGCCATGGATGAAAAAAGGTTACTTGCCCTCCATCATGAAATTCTGGAGCGCAACAGGATTGAAGAAGGGCTGGTATATTTACAGGTTTCACGCGGTGCGGTGGATCGTGATTTTTATTCTGACAATAGCGTAAAGCCCAATTTCTTCATGTTTACACAATACCATGCGGTTGATTGCAGTATCCCGCCGGCAAAAAGTCTTGAATTTGTTTCCATGCCTGAAGGACGCTGGGTTAATCGCCATATCAAGACAATGCAGCTCCTCTATGCTTCCATGACAAAGACAGCGGCGCGGGAGCGTGGAGCCGATGATGTTGTCTATGTCGAAAACGGGTTTATCACCGAAGCAAGCTCATCAAATTTTCACATGGTTAACCAAAGTGGAATCATTGTGACACGTCCGCTTGATCACAGCATTCTACCGGGAATCACGCGTTCCCGAATGATCAGAACGGCAACAGAAAATGGCATTCCTGTTGAAGAACGCCCTTTTTCTCTGGATGAAGCTTATGCCGCGCAGGAACTTTTCATTACCTCAGCCAGCAATTTTATGACACCTGTCACCCGCCTTGACAATAAAACCATTGCCGATGGCCAGCCCGGAAACCACACTACCCGATTGCGCAGTCTTTATCTTGAACATGTTCCCCGGTTTTGATGCCTGGCTTTCATGCATATTACGCTACGGGATATCAGTGCCGGGCGGCTTCTATAGCCAGAGCCATCAGGTTCTGCCGCACGATAGCAGGGGCAAGCATTGTATTTTTCCGGCTTTCAAGCACCACAGTATGTAATCGCTCCATAGCACAGGCAATCCTTTCAGCCTTCCAATGTAAAAGCGCCTGTTCGACGAGTTTTTGCCGGCGAAAGAAAATCTGTGGTCGGGAGCCGGCAATAATGGCCGAAGCACTTTTACGTTCTGTGTCCATGATAAAGCGGAATTCCTGTAATTGCTGAAACTGGCGCTGCACTGCGCTTAAAATCGAAAACAATGATGTGCCGCCCGCCCGCTGGCGATCAAAACTGTCATCCAGAGCAGAAAGATGACCGCCAATAACCGCATCAATAATTTCATCTTGTGACAGAGCACTGACATCACTGATCGTTTGTGCGACATCTTCAACATGAATTGTATTTTTGCCTTTTGCATAAAAACAAAGCTTTTCCAGTTCCCCGCGTGATGCAAGCCGGTCAGCCCCGAGACTTTCCCGCAACATTTCACGCGCATCAGGCAAAATATGCAGGTTGAATTTTGTCAAAGCCTCGTCAATCAAACGGTCAACAGCACGCGCATCATCGCTGTAGCAGGGCAGCGCCATGGCATTGGCTGCCTGCTCAACAGCATTGCGCAAGGCTGTTCCTTTTTTAAGATCACCTGCTTCAATCAGCACAAATATCTGTTCAGACGGCTCCTGCAACAGCCATTTGACCGCCTCGGTTAATCCTTTCTGCGTTCCTGCATTACGTATCCAGATAAGTCGATCATTTCCGAAGATAGAAACAGTCCGGGCCTCATCGCCAAGACGGGCAGGATCATGGTCGATATCTGCTGCATCAAGGCGGACTGTTGAAAACGGGTCATCCGTACTGATACCAGTATTCTGGACAAAAAGACCGGCCCGCTCAGCTACAAGTCCCTTGTCAGGGCCATAAATCAGCACAACGGGATAGACTCGCGACAGGCGAGCCAGAAAGTTGTCAACTTCATGAGCTTTTTTTTGCGCCACAGTTCCAATCCGTCAAAGATTTGTTATCAGCTGACAGTTTATCATCCCGTTGCTGAAATTTCACGAGCAAATCAGCAGTTTTTGAGCCGTTTCTTTTTTCTTTTTGCATATCAAGGAAAGCCTGACTACCCGCGAAGCATAAAAATTCTGCCGCCAGAATTCAGAGTCCTGTGTGTGGTATTTGTTTTCTGTTTGAAAATTGTTTCAGAGATCTTTCTGAAACAGACAAAATAAAATCAATTGTCTGCAAGTTTGCAGGAAACGGAAAACCAGGAGATTCTGCAAAAAAATGAATTTTTATGTTGCAATCAGTTTTACGTTGCGTCATACAGGCACCGCTTGCAGCGAATTTGACTGGATAGGGCTTCGTTGTGAAGCATGTGAGCGGGCGTAGCTCAGGGGTAGAGCACAACCTTGCCAAGGTTGGGGTCGTGGGTTCGAATCCCATCGCCCGCTCCATCCTCTTTGAGTAGATAACATTAAAGAATGGTTGTATAGTCCCCTACACTTTTGCAGTAAATCACTTTTCATCACCCCATGTTCTGGCATCTGATTGAGTGTTCTTTTTAACAAGGTCAGCAAGGATGTGGTAGCGCCTGGTCTCCTGTTCCTGTTTCCTGCCCTCAAAGGCCATTTGTTTGTCACGGGATTGAGCATCCGGCCACATCCTGAAGTACCAGCCCGGCGGCAGCGATAGCAGCTATTGAGAGAATGGCTATCAGTTTTTGATACCGTTCATGCGTTTTCCTCCTGAATTAAAAGGGGCTTCAAAGCCCCTTCAAACCCCTTTTAAAGGCTGTCAGATTTTGTCTGGTCTTTCGGAGAACTGCCCCGGTCATTGGGATCAGCGGCTCATGCCGGCTTTTTCTATCACCGCTTTAGTGGTTTGTCTAAAGCTCTATAAACACCGTTTTCAGTCAAACATGCCTTTTTTCATATCAAATTTTGGCAGGCGTTTTAGAACTTTACGCACTCCACGCCTCGGCATTACCCTTCACGCATCGACACGAAAGGAAATGCCCATGTCTCCCGAAGTCCGCCGGGTAAAAGAACGTTATTGCCATACCAATGTCACCCCGGTCTGGTTACTGATCTTCTGGCGACTGGTGCGCGGCATCGCACAAGGTGACTATGCCATTGCCTTTCAGCTTTTACCCGCGCATTTGCCCGCCGGTGTCACACCGCCCGAAATAACAGAAGCCGCTGCCGTCCCGGCTTTACATAAGCTTATCTGATGCTTTTCATAAACTTTCATTAACTTATCACTATATTTGCGATTCATTGTCGTTTCCATATTACAGGAGACGTCGCCCCTACCTAATTCATATAGTCAAGTCCTAACCGGAAAATGTTATTTTGCTTTGGAAGAATGAATGAAACTAACAGAATAGTCTTCCAGTTAACCATTGAACAGCAAGTGTAACAACGGATCCAAATATTAAAAGAACTAATTTGTTATTCAGAATTTTTTTCAGCCGTGTTCCCTGACCTGGAGTTTCTTTAATGTATTGGTCAGTAACATCATATTTACCATCTAACCCTCCCATTCCAATACTAATGAAATTGAAAACAATATTTCTTGATAATTCAGTATTCCTTTGATCTCGTTCCTTTTTAATTTTGTTAAATTTTTGGTTGTTTTAAAAATATAAATTTCCTTTAAACACGTTAAATCATAAAATTTATTATCTATAAATACCTTTCCATCATTCTGATATTTACGAACAAAACTTTTTATATCTTTTTTATCTACATCTGTATAAATATATTTCCCATTCCCTGAACTGGATTTTATATAAACATGAAAATAATAAGTCATTAGCACCACTTTGCAGAATATGTTTAATTCACTATTCAAGATCCAAACATGCGCAGTTGTCCATCTTCTTGCGGTACCGCCTGTAAACTATGGCGAGAATCTTTTTTGCTTTTCGCTATTTTTGAGCTGGATTTTCAAGGAAAATCGCAAGGCACTGGCTATTTCTTCAAAGAGTCTTCAAAAGCGGTTTTCCGGGCTTTTAAAGGCTTTTTAAAGGGCAGTCACCGATGTTCAGCATCAGGAAAGTGAAAAATCTGGAAATACTTATATTCAGATTTTCATTACAGGTGATTGCAATAATTCGTATATAAAATCACCTTTACAGAATTTACCTGAGAAAATGAATACAGATCTACCTAAAGCATCAACAATTGATTATTTACACAAGATTACTTCAGGAGGACTTGCTTCTATTCCGGTCGCGGGAAGCGCCGCGGAAACTCTCTTTAAATTACTTGTCAGTGAACCACTGCAAAAACGTAGAGATGAGTGGTTTAAGGAATTGGCTTTTGTATTATCAGAGTTGCAGGAGAGATTTGATGGCTTTGATCCAAGACAACTGGCAAATAATGAAAGTTTCGTCGATGTTTTTTATAGTACAACGCAAGCAGCAATGAAGACGCATAATCAGGCACGTCGAAAAGCACTAAAAAATGCAGTACTTAATGTTGCAGCCGGTATGACAATTGACGATGTGCTGCATGGCAGATTTATGCATTTGATTGAAGAATTTACAGGAGCACATATTCGTATCCTGACCGTTTTGGCTGATCCACGTAATTTTGATAATTGCCTGAAAAGAGCCTCGAGAGGATTGAAGGCAGATAAGCCGATCAACGTTATACGAGCTGAAATCTCTCAGGAAGAGATCCCTTGCCCCGTTTTTAATATTGTATCAGACAACCTTGCTGATAATGGGTTAATATATAACGGTGGCTTGAATACAAGCGTTGATGATCTGTCAATTGTTGGAAGAGATCCACTACTTGTAAAAAGAACAACTGAAATTGGTGATTTGTTTTTAAAATTCATATCTGATCCGGATATTGGCAAATAGTGGCGCATATCTTTTTTGCTTTTTGCGATTTTTCAGGGCAATTTTCAGGCTCATTCAGGCCATGCTGCAAAACTCTTCAAAGAGCCTTTAAAGGCGGTTTTCAGGGCTTTTAAAGGTTCCTTCAAAGGGTGCCCCATTTTTTCAAAGGGTTTTTATTGACTTCTGCTTTCAGCCGCAGCCTCCTGGCCCAGGACAGCAATTTGGGCGTTCTCAGGTGTCAAAAAATTTTTCGCGCGAGGGCATGCTTATATTCGCTTAAGCCCAGATTTTCCGGTGGTTTCCCACGTATTCCCGCTTAGTCCAGATATTGGTGTCAGCCTGCATCCGCCTTTTGCAATCCTCTTTTAGATGCCTCAAAGGTCTCTTCTCAAAGCCTTTTCAAATTCAGTTACGGATAATCATTTCTGCGGTGCGTACTCTCCAGTGCATTTTCACAAAAACCTTTTTTCGGTCCTGATGATGAGCTGCTGGAAACAGTCATTGAAAGTAACTGGCAACGCAAGTGCGTTTGTTATGACACCCGCAAGCAATTGCCTTCATTGCTTCATGACCGGCAATATGATGCGATCATTCTCGATCTTGTGGAAGAGAGATACAAACTGATAAAGTGTAATGGCGCGTATGCCACATTATCATCAGAATTTGTCATGACGGGCATCCAGAAAACGCATGGCATTAAAAAAATAAGTCCATTTAATCAAAACCGGAGACAATTATGGAAAGATGGTCTCAACAGTTTGCTGCTCATTGCAAAAGAAAAAAATGTTCCAATTTTTTTAAACCAGGTTTACGCTGCCAAGCGTTATAATACCAAAATATCGTTTGATTTTTACAGGTCGTCTCGTTTTAATTTAAATTTGCAATGGCTTTACAAGCAGGTTCCATCACATGTGACAAGATTCCGTGTTCCAAGGGATGTTTTAATTGCTGATTATCAACATAAATGGGGCAAAAGTTTATTTCATTATACGGTTCCTGTTTATAAATGTCTTTTAAGCCAGTTCGATAACGCTTTGGGTGAAACTCACCTGGAAAAGGCAGCCTGACTGCAATATTCAGGTCTTGATCGCATAGATGGCGCTCTGGTTAACCGGACGGCTTCCTTTCCGCCGCCGGTTTGTATAATGGTATGTTTATGGGTACCTTTCTGTGCCGCCGTTTTCGTTTCATCTCCTGCATTGCCTGACCATCCGGCACCGACGGGTAAACAGTTTTGTAGTGAAATTGTGCTGATGATTTCCTGATATGTCAGTTTCTCCTTCATGGCTGTGTTCTTTATTTTTGCTGACCTGCTGCTCTGCAAATTTTCTGTCCGGATCAATTCCACGGTCATTGCCCAGACCACGAAAAACATGCCACAGAAATCCGGTATATTAAATGTTGTTGAATTATTTCCTGCACCCCGGATGATGCCGATAGCACGAAACAAGGTTGAGAATTCTTTACGTGACAGTTCACAGCCATCATACAGGTCTACTCATATTTTGCCAGCCTCCTGATTTTTCTGCGATTTCTCATATATTCCTGTTAAATTCCTGATATTCCCGCCTTATTGCAATACCATGTATCAGACAACATGCGTTTTCTTTCGACTCCACACCGGAAGCAAGATAATGTTATTGGGCTGGCTAACAGTTTTGCTTCGTGCCACAATATACTTCACTGCTGTTGCAGCAGCACGCATTGCGGTATATTTGTTATGAGCAACGCGTGATACATGACAGGAAAGGATAACAATGAACAAGCGGAAAAATGATATCCGTTTTCGAAAACCAGGTATGGCTACGTCGCTTGCATTGCTTTCTCTTTTTGTTATTTTTGTCTATGGTGGGCTTTTTATCAGCCTGATGGGAATTGCCAACTGGATTATCCATGCGTGGAATCTGACACTGCTTCTCGATCGGGACACACCCGGTGTCATACTGATGGTGTTTTTCCTGCTTGCAATCTGGTTTATGGTTGTGTTTGGCATTGCCGCCATTCCATATTATGTTCTGCGCACGCAAGGGCGCTACAAGCTTGCTTCCCGGGTGGCGCTGGTTATTATCTTTCTGCTGTTTCATATCTTCACGCTACCATTTATTCTCTGGCCCATGGTGCGGAATGCTTCGCCGAAGCTGCGCGCAAGAAGACAGGCAAAGCTTCGGCAAATGGCTACAAGAGCCGTCCAGTGAAAGGGATAACGGTATCCTCATGGCTTGCTTGTATAATCAATTGGCTGACTGCATAACTCATATATGCGGTTTTGTTTAACCTTCATAATTATGTTTTGCTGAAACAGCCATTCCCGCAAGGGAGATATTATGCCGCACAAACCAGTTATTTTTCTTGTGTCCTGATATCTGGCGCTGGAAATGTCGGTGCAGGGCATTCAGCACCATTCGGGTTGCTCCAAGAAGATGCAATAATTCCAGTCCGTCAATAATCACATATTGCAAGGCTGCGTAGAGATTTTCATGCCCGTTATCAAATTGTGCTTCCTGAACAGCTTTTAATGCCGCTGTATAACGTCGCCGAACCCGTCTGCACCAGGCGGCATATTCTTCTATGTTATCTACTCCAAATCGCAAGCCTGTTGTTTCATAATAGGCACCAGGTGAAAGTAATGAACGGTGATAATCATTGCGAATCTCCAGAAATTTGATAGCAGCAGCATATTGATCATGGCCAAGCCCTTCCTCGCGGCCAAGCATGGCAAGCCGGCCAAGATAGTTTTCTGCCCGTGGATCAGCAGCTTGCGCAATGCTTAAACCCGTATGGCGGGCGCGTGCTTCCAAAGCTACCCGCACAGCGGGATCTTTTGCCCGTGAAAGGCGGCCATTCGGCTCTCTAAGTTTGCCTTCTATCCGTGGCCGCCCACGGCGTGAATGTCTTTTTTGTCCCTTGGATCTTGTTTTCGTAACCATGAGTTCCCTCTTCTTTAACAAAAAGTTGCTTTTCTTATTACAATTAAACTACAGGTTGAATTTCGGGATAAATTTAATTCAGCAGATCATTTATCTTTTATCAAAATAACCTGCTGATTTAAGCTTATAAAGAAAACCCCGTTCAGGCTTTCCTGGCTTTTTCTTTAGAGATTAACGGTGACAAAAAATAAAAAGCATGTTTTTTCCGTTTTATCCTATATCAGATTTCCATGAAAAATATTCATTCAATTCCCCCTTATATATCAAGCTTATACAGACTCCGGCTTGTCACTCCTGTTAATGAATGGGGAGTACTTTCTGCCATTTCTGTCGCAGCCAGCTCAAAAAGTAGTGTAGCATCTCGAATCCCCAAGACGCCCCCCTATGGCTGCGCAGATAAAACGCACTCAAGCCATATGGTTCATCCAATTGATAAAAAAGAAATCAACCTGGAATAAACCCATCTACTCCGAAACAGATTACCACCTCATATTAAATATAAACATGAATAATTATGACGAATCTGTTTCAGAATAAAACAATATGATATTTATACCTAACAGTCAAGGGAAATATACTATAATCTCTCATGCATGCATGAATAATTTTACGATAAATATATAACATAAGAGGGAAAAGCCTTTAATTTCCAGTTGGATTTTTTTAAAATCCGGTTATTATATCGTATATGACACTTTCAGATCGCATACAGATTCGTTTAAAAAAGCTCGGCAAATCGGAGCGCGGTGCTTCTCTGGAAGCAGGATTAAGTGATTCTTTCCTGCGCAATATCAGAGAGGGAAAATCAAGCTCACCACGTATTGATACATTAGAAAAAATTGCCGAGATATTGGAGACAACAACTGGTTGGCTGATTTCTGGAGAAGGCAGGGAAAATGTTTCAATACATATTTCTCATGATGAGCGGCCCAACGCCGTCATCGGCGAAAAATTCACGCTGAACAAACGTCGCCTTCCGGTATATGGTCAGGCTGTCGGTGGTGTGGACGGGGAGTTTCCGATGAATGGTAATACATTATTTGATGTTTTGTGCCCACCGCAACTGTCTGAAATATCGGGTGCTTATGCAGTATCGATTTCAGGTGATTCAATGTATCCGCGCTATGAAGATGGCGAAATCGCTTTTGTAGATCCAACACGGCGTGTTAAAAAAGGTGACTATGTTGTTGCCCAAATTATCGCAGACGAACACGGGCCGCCGCAAGCCTATGTGAAAAAATTTATCCGCCATAATGCTAGCGAACTGGTGCTGGAACAATTTAATCCTGCCAAAGAATTGCATTTTCCGCATGAACGTGTGGTCTCTGTTCATTTTATTGCTCTTGCTGGTATAACGGACTGATAAATGTTACGAGTCCTGGATAAGTATAACGGATATTGACCTGTATAAACAGTGCTTGCAGGGTATTTGTGACTTTCCATGATGAGATAAATTTATCTCGTCATGATATTTTTTATATAAGCGGAGTGGATCAAACAGCACGACAACCACCATTATTAATAACTGAGAGAGAGATACCGGTTTATCTGTGGTTGAGGTGAGAATTACATGGTGTGCCATTCTCTCACCCAGTGTAGTGGATATTTTTTCCTGTTGTAAGATGGGGAAGTGCTGTTTTTTGTCTGCCGGGCAATATTCGGGAATTACTATGTTATTCGATGATAAAATCATAGATCCGCCGGAAAAGTTGTTTCCAGTCTTTAAATCTGTTTTTTAACTTAATACTGGAAAACCATCCCGGTTTTTATCGGACGGACATAAAATAGCCTGACAATCCGGCCAGATATTGCCTGTCATTTGCGATCCCGAGCCGCAAGGGTACGCAACCGCAGTGCATTGAGTTTAATAAAACCGGCAGCGTCCTTCTGGTCATAAGATCCCCGGTCATCTTCGAATGTCACAAGCTGATCAGAATAGAGCGATTTATCACTTCTGCGACCTTCAACAATCACATTGCCTTTATACAATTTCAGTGTTACCTCTCCCTCGACATGCTGCTGCGACAGGTCGATAGCAGCTTGCAGCATTTTCCGCTCAGGCGAAAACCAGAAACCATAATAAATCAGTTCTGCATAACGCGGCATCAGTTCATCCTTCAGATGAGCTGCCCCGCGATCCAGTGTAATCGATTCAATTGCGCGATGCGCCTGAAGCAAAATGGTACCGCCCGGTGTTTCATAAATTCCACGTGATTTCATACCGACAAAACGGTTCTCAACAAGATCAATACGGCCAATGCCATTATCACGGCCATAATCATTAAGTTTTGCCAGCAACGCCGCCGGAGAGAGCTGCTCACCATTGATTGAAACGGGATCCCCTTGTCTGAACCCGATGGTGATGACGGTTGGTTTATCGGGCGCTATTTCAGGAGAAACAGTACGCATATGCACATATTCAGGCGCCGGCCTTGATGGATCTTCCAGTACTTTACCTTCCGAAGAAGAATGCAGCAAATTGGCATCGACTGAAAATGGTGCTTCACCCTGTTTGTCTCCGGTAACGGAAATCTGATGTGCCCGGGCAAATTCAACAAGGTCAGTACGACTTTTAAATGCCCAATCACGCCAAGGAGCAATAATCCTGATATCAGGGTCAAGCGCATAGGCTGAAAGCTCAAAACGCACCTGATCATTTCCCTTGCCAGTCGCCCCGTGGGCAATGGCATCAGCGCCGGTTTCCTTTGCAATTTCAATCAGGCGTCTGGATATCAATGGCCGGGCTATAGATGTTCCCAAAAGATAAACACCTTCATAAACTGCATTGGCACGAAACATCGGAAAAACGAAATCGCGTACAAATTCTTCACGCAGATCCTCAATATAAACTTCCTTGATACCCAACATCTCAGCCTTGCGGCGGGCCGATTCCAGTTCCTCACCCTGCCCCAGATCAGCCGTAAAGGTGACAACTTCGGCTCCAAGTTCAGTTTGCAGCCATTTAAGAATAATGGAAGTATCAAGGCCACCTGAATAGGCAAGCACTACTTTTTTTACGTCTTTCTGTTTATCCATCACTTGAGAACCCGGAATTGTTGAAATCTTTTTGTATGTTTTAACAGGACTTCGCACCTGCACAACAATATACTTATCCGCCACAAATATCGGAAAGCAAAAACCTTTCCACCTATCAAACTCTACAAAAAAGATCGTATTCCTGTTATGCTAAAATACTTAAAGCTTGCGGCGCGGCGAAACAGCCCAATAAACAAGACCAGATATAGCAGCAGCAATAAGATTGATGACAACAGCACTGGCCTGCATCACATCCCCGCCCGATAAAAATAATGCAACGTGAAAAGCACCTGTTGTCAGAAGGCTGCACCCAATATAATAAGGCAAAAAACGGATACGACGCAATTCACCATAAAGAACGGATACCAGAAAGACAATGCTGATGATATAAAAATGCAACGGTAATGCGTAAAAAGGATTGTTGGCTGATAGCAATTCCGGCAACGAATAATGAACCCGCAGGAAAAGCACCGTCAGCAAAATCTGGATCAGTAAAAAAGCTGCTTCAGCAAAAAAACAACCGACAGCAACCCACACAGTATGGTAAACGGTCATCCGTTTCATTGGTTACGCACCTGTTTCCAGTTTCAGGCGTTCTGTTTTTTTAAGTCGTTCGGACTGCGATTTCAGTTGTCCGCAAGCAGCCAGAATATCACGCCCACGCGGCATACGGATTGGAGAAACATACCCTGCCTTATTGATAACATCGGCGAAATGCCTGATCTGCTGCCAATCCGAACATTGATAATCAGTTCCTGGCCAAGGGTTAAAAGGTATAAGATTGATCTTTGCCGGAATTCCTTTCAGAAGCTCCACAAGTTTTCTGGCATCAGTAATACTGTCATTGACATTTTTCAGCATTACATATTCAAATGTGATACGCCGTGCATTGCTTAACCGCGGATAGTTTCGGCATGCTTCCATCAATTCAGCCAATGGATATTTCCTGTTGATTGGCACCAGCATGTTGCGCAATTCATCATCAACCGCATGCAGCGAAATTGCCAGCATAACACCGATTTCCTCACCTGCACGATAAATCTCCGGCACAACGCCCGATGTTGATAATGTAATACGCCGCCTGGAAAGCGACAGGCCATCACCATCAGAAGCAATCAGCAGTGCCTTTTTGACCGCCTCAAAATTATACAGCGGCTCTCCCATACCCATCATGACAATATTGCTGATCTTGCGCCCTTCTTCAGGCACAATTGCGCCATCCGGCGTAGCCTTGTCAGGAAAATCTCCCAGACAATCACGGGCAACAAGCAACTGAGCCAGAATTTCCTCTGAAGTCAGGTTGCGCACAAGACGCTGGGTGCCTGTATGGCAAAACGAACAGGTCAGTAAACAACCGACCTGGCTTGAAATGCATAAGGTTCCGCGCCCTTCTTCAGGGATATAAACCGTTTCAATCTCAACAGGGCGGCCAGCTCCGCGTGCAGGAAAACGCAACAGCCACTTGCGCGTACCATCATTTGATATCTGCCCGGTCACAATTTCCGGACGGGCAATGGAAAAATGCCTTGAGAGCCTTCCCCTCAATTCCCTGGAAATATTGAACATATCATCAAAGGACGACACACCGCGCACATAAAGCCAATGCCAAAGCTGGCTGACCCGCATACGCGTCTGACGGGCCGGCACACCAATCAACTGCAAGGCTTTCGTCATCTCGTCACGGGTCAGCCCGACAAGCGGTACTTTTTCAGGCTGGCCGGCAGCAATAGCCGGAGAAGGAGAAAAAGTCTTTTGGACATCAACAGGTTTCAGATCGCAGAATATGCTCATAACTCAGAAAACTCTGGTAAAAAACAATATGTAAATGCATCCTTACCACAAAAAACGGTTTGAGTCACTTTCCGGCTTGCAGCAAGGCCCCCGCCCTTTCCGGCAACACAGAAAAGCTATTTGCATTTCTGCACGGCATTCAGAGCAGAACTGATACCTTTAAGTGAATAGGTATAGCTTGTATTGGTGCCGCGCCCCGAAACTGCCTTGACCGTCATGGTGCTGCCTGCCTTCATTGCGGCCACAAGATTTGCTTCTCCCTGAGCCGTATCAACCCATGCCGATGATCCCCTGGTAAACAGGCTGAAATTCTTATCCCCTACCGAAACAGTCACCTGTGAACCATCACGCAGATTATACCCGGCCATGAATTGCGGTTCGAATGTGACAACACCTCCTGTACGTTTGCTGACCAGAAAGAAATTGTCACCATGAGAGACCGTTGAAGGCGCTTGCGCTGTCGGTGTAGAGAGTACATAGCAAACTGTATTGTTATTGGCTTTGTACGAATAAGCGCCCCAATAATCAAACTGATCAAGTTTTGCAGGAGTCTGTGCCAAGGCTGTACCGCCCATGCCGATTGTCAGTATCAATGTTGCAACAGAGGTCTTTCCAAACATTATTTTACCAGTTCACCTTTCTTCACCATTTTTACGAATGAGCGCAACCCCGGCCGGTAATCCATCCAAAAATCGAACAAAACAACACGCACCACCAGCCAAAGCTACAAACGCACCTATATCCTGTCAAAAGCCTTGCTCCAACTATCGGAGCTTTTACTTTTCCAGTGTTTATACCAGCAGGAAGAGTTATATCCCAATCTTTTTCCCGGGCCATACTGACCTTTGCAAAGTTACCAAAGCATGAAAATCTGATCAGCCTAAAGCAGAAAATCATACTTTATAATAAAATAATTCTGTTCTATACACGCTTCTGTCAGGCATTTCCACGCTCTTTTTCAAAATCCTGTATCTCAAAATTCACGGACAGCCGACACATGTGTTTCGGTCAGATTCGAACGCACAGCAGCAAGGCCAGTGGTTGAAATCATAACATCACCCGCAAAGCCAATAATTACCAGCATATCGGGAATCATATCAACCCGTGAAATAAAATAAGCAAGCACTGCGATCAATATCAGGCGGACATGATGCGGTATCGCCGGATCAAACGCACAGAAACAAGCAGCAGCCACATTTTCTGCAACGGGAGATCCTGCACGTACCAGATCAGCCGTGCCACACGGATATTTTGCCGAAAGCAGCAAATGAATGTGAGGGGGCACCATGACCATCCTGCATAATCCCTTCAGTCGCCATTCGGTTTTTATTATTCTATAATTGTGTACATTAGCGGCTATCTTTGGAAGTCGTCAGACAGGCAGCAGCTGATTCCAGCCAGCGGCGGGCTTCAACCTGATCGACAATATCAATCCATGCAATTTCGCACAGCAGCACTTCCGGTTTTACGGAATATACAATGCCGGATTGCCTATCAACCGGTTGTTCAGATGGAACAGGAGTCCCGTCTTCATTGCACACAACAATTCGTGCAACAAAGCGGGGCAGTTGCAGGTGGCAGATATATTCGCGACACCGGCCCTGAACTTGCGTCGCTCCGGTCATCCATTCATCTCACAGCCACGGACTTATTTCGTTCAGTCCGATAATTTCGGCCAGTTTTTTATCGACCCATTCAGGGATTTTTTCTTCTCGCAGCCACCGAGGCACGGTGCGGTCATTGACATCCAGAAGCCGGGCCATACGCGATTGCCAGCCCATGGAACTGCGCAGGATGGCAATGGCTTGTGATTTGAATTGATTAATGTTCATTTTTTTGAAAATCCTCCGGAGTGATTTTTACGATTATTGTCGGATTCCCGAAAAAAACCGTACCCACAATCGTCAAACTCTTTTATATATCTTATTCCTTTTAAACTTTTTGACTCTTTTCCGTCTGTGTTTTGCCTGGTTTTATCACCAGCCCGAAGGGCTTTCCTGATCATTGCCTTTTTCAGGATAAAACTCCGGGGCATTTAAAAAACCACTATATCCGATGATGCGAATAGCCCGTTCATAAAAACAATGCTGAAGTAAAAATCCGGGTCATCTTATGTTTCTTTTCCAGAAAAACAGCCCAAAACCGATACAATCAATAAACCCGATCATGCGCCTCATGCCGGTATAATCTGTTATTTGCTGAAATTGCTTTGAAAGCTTGCAAAACGGTCTTTGCGTTTGGCTTATCTTGCTGCTAAACCGGCTTTATGATAACGAAATCCGACCATATACGTAATTTTTCCATCGTGGCGCATATTGACCACGGCAAATCCACACTCGCTGACCGTTTTATCCATATGACCGGCGGCCTTGATGCGCGTGAGATGAAGAATCAGGTGCTCGATTCCATGGATATTGAGCGAGAGCGTGGCATTACCATCAAGGCACAGACTGTACGGCTGCATTACAAGGCTGAAGATGATGAAACCTATGTGCTCAATCTTATTGACACGCCCGGCCATGTCGATTTTGCCTATGAAGTATCGCGTTCACTGGCGGCCTGTGAAGGTTCACTTCTTGTTGTTGATGCAAGCCAGGGCGTTGAAGCCCAGACACTCGCCAATGTTTATCAGGCAATTGACAACAATCATGAGCTGGTGGTTGTCCTGAACAAGATTGACCTGCCTGCCGCCGATCCCGAACGGATCAGGGAACAAATCGAAGAGGTCATTGGCATTGATGCTTCCGGCGCAGTTGAAGTTTCCGCCAAAACCGGCCTTGGTATAAAAGATGTACTTGAAGCGATTGTCAAACATCTGCCGCCGCCCCGGGAAGGTGACCGGAACAAACCGCTTAAGGCTATGCTGGTTGACAGTTGGTATGATGCTTATCTTGGGGTTATCGTTCTTGTCCGTGTGATTGATGGCATCCTTAAAAAAGGCCAGACTATCCGTATGATGGGAACCGGCGCCAAATATCCGGTTGAGCGGGTTGGTGTCTTTACTCCTAAAATGCTACAGATGGATGAATTGGGACCGGGTGAGCTTGGTTTTATCACCGCTTCTATAAAAGAAGTTGCAGATACACGTGTCGGTGATACCCTTACCGAAGAGCGCCGTCCCTGTGCGAATGCACTGCCTGGCTTCAAACCTGCACAGCCGGTTGTATTTTGTGGTCTGTTTCCGGTTGATGCGGCCAATTTTGAAGATCTGCGCACAGCGATGGGCAAGCTGCGTCTGAATGATGCCAGTTTTTCTTTCGAAACGGAAACATCTGCCGCACTTGGTTTCGGCTTCCGATGCGGCTTTCTGGGATTGCTGCATCTGGAGATCATTCAGGAACGGTTAGAACGCGAATTCAACCTTGATCTGATAGCGACAGCACCTTCGGTTGTTTATCACATAAACATGACAGACGGTATATCGAAAGAGTTGCATAACCCTGCTGATATGCCTGATGCAGTCAAAATTTCTTCCGTTGCCGAACCATGGATCCGCGCCACCATCATGACACCGGATGAATATCTCGGCGCCATTCTGAAACTCTGCCAGGAACGGCGCGGCATACAGATTGACCTTTCTTATATTGGCATGCGCGCAATGGTAACTTATGATCTTCCACTTAATGAAGTCGTCTTTGATTTTTACGACCGGCTGAAATCCATCTCCAGGGGCTATGCATCATTTGATTATCAGATTACTGATTACCGTGAAGGTGATCTGGTTAAAATGTCTATTCTCGTCAATGGTGAACCGGTTGATGCGCTTTCGGTTCTGGTTCACCGCAGCACAGCGGAAAAACGGGGGCGGATCATGTGCGAGAAATTGAAGGATCTGATCCCGCAGCATATGTTTCAGATTCCGATTCAGGCGGCAATCGGCGGTAAAATTATTGCACGTGAAACAATCCGCGCCTTGCGCAAGGATGTCACGGCAAAATGTTATGGTGGCGACGTAACCCGCAAGCGGAAGCTTCTGGAAAAACAGAAGGAGGGTAAAAAACGTATGCGGCAATTCGGCAAGGTGGAAATTCCGCAGGAGGCTTTTATTCAGGCTTTGAAAATGGGAGATTAAAATCAGGATTTGCCCTTGGTAACATACCGTTTGTGTATCTGCCAATTTTTTACAGAAAGATGTGAAACTGTGCAGTATGCAGGATATGTTTCTGTCTGTCATATTTCCTGGTACGAAATGGGAGTAAAATATTAATGTGGAATATCATTTGTTTTACCATATCCTGTTTAACCCGGTAGGGCACAATGACTGCTGATAAATTATTTGAATAACGCATCAGTAAAAGCTGACGCTACAGAAATTTGGCATGTGTGATGCACAGCACAGCATTTCAGACATATCAATGATAACCGGTTTGAAGCTGAAAACACACTTTCCATTTTTTATCTGTCATGGTGGCATTTATGGATAAAACAATAGGAATATCTGCATGGCGGGATTGAAAGATCTGTCAAAATATCGCAATGGCTGAGATGGTGGCCGGACAAGGAACCTTTAACGGGTTAAGAATAAAACCTATAATATCCCCCGGACACAGCAGATAATGAAACAAATGGACAGAAGCCTATGATCAGCCTCAATGAAACCGGCAACCGGTTTCGTGCAGTATGGGAAATCACGCTGGGGGATAGCAGTAAACTTCGTTTACTGGATATTTCATCTTCCGGCTTCAAAACATCGTTTCAGGCTATTCCTGTCGCGCTGGTGCCATTTTTTCTTCGCTGGATTTGTGTCATTCAGATAATGGCAGACATGCCGGGAGATTTTACTTATAGTAGTATTTTAATCCGCACTGTTTTTATTGACCTTTGCCAGTGGATCATACCGCTGATGCTTATCATTGCCGCTTCCGGACTTCTTGGCATTCGTGACAGAATTATCGCCTTTGTCGTAGCTTATAACTGGAGTAAAGCCTTTATTGAATGGCTTTATGTGCCTTTGATCGCATTACAGCTTGTTCTGCCGAAAGCTTATATCCTGCATTGGCTTTGCAATAATTTTCTTTTGGTGATTTCAGTAATTATTCTTTATCGCCTGTTTCAGGCAGCATTGAATAAGAAGAACAGTTATATGCTGCCATTTATTATTCTTTACAGCATTATAAGTATCTTCGTCTTTATCATTTCCCTTGAAACGGTTGGCTGGCTACCTTTGATGATAACCGCCAATCCGTAACAGTTTTCTGAAATATTCCCTGCCACCAGAGGCAGTTTCACTTAACAGACTTTACTCAGTTACTGCTCATACCTTCAAAAAACTCTTTCATCCGGGCGAAAAAGCCATGCGATTGAGGTGAATTTTCGTGATTGGAAATCCGGCTGAATTCCTGCAACAATTCGCGTTGACGTTTGGTCAGTTTCTGTGGCGTTTCAACGGTGACCTGTATATAAAGATCACCGGTCACCTGCTGGCGCAACACCGGCATGCCCTTGCTCTTAAGACGGAACTGTTTACCGTTTTGCGTACCTTCCGGTATCTTGATGCGTGTTTTGGTGCCATCAAGCGTTGATACTTCAAACTGGCCGCCAAGTGCTGCCGTTATCATGGAAATCGGCACCCGGCAATAAAGATCAGCCCCGTCACGCTGAAAAAATTCATGTGAATTGATCGATAAAAAGATATAGAGATCACCATTTGGACCACCGCGAACCCCTGCTTCCCCTTCACCTGCAAGGCGGATACGTGTGCCATCCTCAATACCAACCGGGATATTGACAGACAGAGTCCGTTCCTCTTGATTACGGCCCTGGCCATGACATTTAGGGCAGGGATTTTCAATCATCTGTCCACGGCCATGACATGTCGGACAGGTGCGCTCAATGGAAAAAAACCCCTGTGCCGCCCGCACACGGCCTACACCATGACATGTCTTGCAGACAACCGGCTCAGTGCCTTTTTTGGCTCCACTGCCATTACAGGCATCACAAACAACCGAAGTTGGCACACGAATTTGCGCTGTCTTGCCAGTATAAGCCTCCTCAAGGGTAATTTCCATGTTATAGCTGAGATCTGCCCCGCGCTCACGCCCATCACTGCGTTTATACCGCCCTCCCATCATTTCACCGAAAATATCTTCGAAAATATCAGCAAAACCGGCAGCAGCCCCCCGCCCTCCATTTTCAAATGCAGTTGAACCATAACGGTCATAAGCCGCACGCTTTTGCGGATCTTTCAGGACTTCATATGCTTCACCGATTTCCTTGAAGCGCTGCTCGGCCTCCTTATCTCCTGGATTACGATCAGGATGATATTGCATCGCCAGCTTCCGAAAAGCCGATTTCAACGCCTTTTCATCACACCCGCGTGTCACACCAAGTATTTCATAATAGTCAATCTTCATGACCCGTAACCCTGAGGAATCAACAACAAATCACCTTTGATCTGATCATAGAAACAAAAGATATTTCCTGAAACAAACCCAAAAAAACTACGCGATTTTCGCGGAGAATCTTATGCTTTTTCACGGGAATTAAAAGAAAAATTTTAAACAAAATTTTTACCTTTTTGGTGATTTTCTCAAGTTTTACAAAAAATATAAGAACAACCCAAAACCCGGCAGAATACTCAATCAATTTCGGTCAGGCCGACCAATCCCCAAATGATCCAAGTCTTCATTTCATCACATCTTCAGATGGAAAACAGGCTGCCACTTCTCTCCTGAAAATGCTCAAAACATTTCATGTGCAAAAGCCCGGCTTTGAGACAGGCCGAGCTTTATCCGTCATGTCATGTAAATTTACGACTGCTTCTTGTCATCGTCCAGTTCTTCAAAATCAGCATCAACAACGTCATCACCCGCAGCGTCATTTCCTGCACCGACATCAGCGTCATTTTTACCGGCTCCAGATTCAGCCTGAGACGCCTCATACATGGCCTGACCAAGCTTCATACTGACTTCAGCAAGTTTTTGTGTCCTGGCTTTGATATCATCGGCATTATCACCTTCAATTGCTGTTTTGAGATCAGCAACCGCAGTTTCAATTGCCTGCCTGTCGTCAGCAGAAATTTTGTCTCCATATTCAGCAAGGGATTTTTCTGTTGAATGAACAAGCGCCTCTGCCTGATTTTTGGCCTCAACAGCTTCACGACGTTTCTTATCTTCCGCCGCATGCGTTTCTGCGTCCTTGACCATTTTTTCAATATCGTTATCACTCAGCCCCCCTGAAGCCTGGATCCGGATCTGCTGTTCCTTGCCTGTGCCTTTATCACGCGCTGAAACATTAACGATACCATTAGCATCAATATCAAAGGTCACTTCAATCTGTGGCACTCCACGCTGTGCAGGCGGGATACCCACCAGGTCAAACTGCGCCAGCAGCTTGTTGTCAGCAGCCATTTCCCGTTCCCCCTGAAAAACACGGATTGTCACCGCATTCTGGTTATCCTCAGCAGTTGAAAACGTCTGCGATTTCTTGGTCGGAATAGTGGTATTGCGTTCAATCAGGCGGGTAAACACACCACCCAGCGTTTCAATACCAAGCGAGAGCGGAGTTACATCAAGCAACAGTACATCCTTGACATCTCCCTGCAAAACGCCGCCCTGAATGGCTGCGCCCATGGCAACAACCTCATCCGGGTTGACACCTTTATGCGGTTCCTTGCCAAAGAAGGATTTCACAACCTCCTGAATCTTGGGCATACGCGTCATACCGCCGACCAGAACCACTTCGTCAATCTCGCCGGCATTCAGGCCCGCATCCTTAAGAGCGGCCTTGCATGGCTCAATTGTCCGGTTGACCAGATCATCAACAAGCGATTCAAATTTTGCCCGGGTCAGCTTCATGGTCAAATGCTTCGGGCCGCTCTGGTCAGCTGTAATGAAAGGCAGGTTGATCTCTGTCTGCTGTGAAGAAGACAGCTCGATCTTCGCCTTTTCTGCCGCCTCTTTCAAACGTTGCAGAGCCAGTTTGTCATTTTTCAGATCAATGCCCTGCTCTTTCCTGAATTCGTCAGCAAAATAACTGACAAGCCGCATGTCAAAATCTTCACCGCCAAGAAATGTATCACCATTGGTCGATTTGACTTCAAAAACCCCGTCACCAATTTCAAGAACCGAAATATCGAATGTACCACCGCCCAAATCATAAACTGCAATTGTCTTGCCGTCTTTTTTGTCAAGACCATAAGCAAGCGCCGCAGCAGTTGGCTCATTGATAATACGCAGAACCTCAAGTCCGGCAATTTTACCGGCATCCTTGGTCGCCTGACGCTGGGCATCATTAAAATAAGCAGGCACGGTAATAACCGCCTGTTCAATTTTCTCCCCCAGATAGGCCTCGGCTGTTTCCTTCATTTTCTGCAATGTCATGGCTGAAATTTGCGATGGAGAATATTTCTTTCCCTGTGCTTCAACCCAGGCATCGCCGTTATCACCCTTGACAATCTGGTAAGGAACAAGACTTTTGTCCTTTTCAGCCATCGGATCATCAAAACGGCGCCCTATCAGCCGTTTGACCGCAAAAATAGTTCCCTCAGGATTAGTGACAGCCTGACGCTTTGCAGGTTGGCCGACAAGACGCTCACCACTATCAGTGAACGCAACAATAGAAGGCGTAGTACGTGCACCTTCCGAATTCTCAATAACTTTCGCGTTTTTGCCATCCATAACAGAAACACAGGAATTGGTCGTACCAAGATCAATACCAATAACTTTTGCCATTTTTATACTCTCCAATCAGCGAATCGCCAGGATCTCTGAAAGCATTCCACAAGGCGGTTCCTATTCCTGAAATTATTCATAACATGACGCCCTTTCGGACATATGAAATTAACGAAATCGAAAAGTATATAAGGAGCGGTTTTTTTTACTGCAAGTGAGCTTCGAGCGGATTTAGCCCCAAGCCGGTAAAAAATATTGAAATTTTGCGATAAAAAGATTTTTTGTATCAGTTTTTACAGGAAATAATGAGCAACGGAACAAAAACAAAGCGTCAATTGCAATTTGTAAAATCTTACATAGCTACCCCTGCCACGAAAACAGGCGGCAGGGAATTCTGTTTTCATTTCATCAAACAGCTGGTACCTGCATTCAGCTTGCATCAGAACCTCATCTGCACTGTCGGAACAAATATGGCAGGCATTACCATACCATCCATAAAATCAGAAACTGCAAGCTGCCAATCGCGATCAAACACAACCATATCACTGACCCGCAATGTATTTATTGTCATAGTCATTGGCGGCAAAAAACCATCAATCTTCTGATGAAAGAAGTTGTTGCTTATATTCCGAGACCTGAGTGTACTGCTGATCAGCCGTTTCTTATGCCGAATATTCAGAGTGTTCCTGCTCAGGCTGGACAAATCAACCCCTGTAACGACAGTTTTCCATCCGCCCAGGCAAAAATATCTTCCAGACTGATTATGCTGCTATTGCTATCAGGACTAAATGTCAGGCCTGCTTTCATATCCGGATTGGTACCAATATGATTAATTATCAACCCTATCAGCCAATCAATTTGACTAGGGTTGAAATATGAATTGATATTAACCTGTATGGTTTCAAGACTTGATGAGGCAAACTCCTTTTTTACAAAATCCGACAATCATTATCAAATTTTCTGGTACTGTGTGAATGAGAAGAACAAGCTGCCAACATCAATTCGCCATATACTACAGTCAACTTTTATTATGGAGCTTAATACAATCGCTATCATATCCTGTCTCAATGACATCCATGCTGCCTTTGCTTGATATCGCCACCGATATAACATAGTTATACTGGAAATATGGTTTATACTGCGTTGAACCTTGAGCCTGTCAGCAATAATGATCAGGTTCCGTCATTTTTACCTATAATGACTTCGTTTCAATTTTCGCTTTTCAATTCACCTGTGATGATAATAGGAATTTTTTCATCAGTTGCCAGGCAATTAATACCGTCTTTATCTTCTTTCATCCCGCCAAATAAATCTTATGGCTTCCAGAACAGGACAAGACTTCATTCAATCCTTTTTCGCTTTCCAATCGTCCGCGAGGAATAATGAAGCCATCGCTATTATCCAATTTAACCGCTATCATCAGCTTCTGCATTTCACCAATAATCAAGATATTGGCCTTTTCCCATTACAATTTCATTCACATCGTCTTTTTAGCTGCAATATCTTTTCCGATTATGATATTTTGATCATCACTGCCAAAAGAAACAGTATTCCTGTCAGGCTTCTTTGCTGCCAAATCTCGATATACAGGATTTTTTCCTTGTCGATATTTTGCTTCCGGCCGGCGCTTTTGCTGTTATTCTCCCCTTTTCAGTTGATATCCTTACCGTTCTTATTCCGGCTAATGGTTTTTTCGCCACCTGTATTTTCTCCCGGATATATATATATGATTAAACTTTTTCTATCTAAAACCGTTACCCTCCATGATTGAAAATAACAGCGCGATATCTGATCGAAAAATATAAATTCATATATTTTTACAATAATTATCAATATGTATTTTATAAAATATTACATAAAAATACCCACTTCCTGAATTATTAGAAGCAAGCAATTAACGGTACTCAATGTAATCTTGTATGCTATAGTAACTATGCTGCATTCAAAGCCGGATGCTGAATCAGAAAAGCATAAAGAGCCTGGGCTTCATGTGTATTTCTGAGCTTGTTGACCATGTCAGGATCACGAAGCAGACGTGCAATACGTGACAATGCTTTTAAATGATCAGCGCCAGCACTTTCAGGCGCTAAAAGAAGAAAAACCAAATCAACCGGCTGATCATCCAGTGCTTCAAAATCAACCGGATTTTCAAGACGCGCAAAAACCCCGATAATTTTATCAATATCAGCCAGCTTTCCATGGGGAATAGCAATACCATTCCCCACACCTGTTGATCCCAGCTTTTCCCGCTGTAGAATCGTATCAAAAACCTCACGCTCTGACAAACCGCTGGTTGCAGCAGCTTTTTCAGCCATAATCTGCAAAAGCTGTTTTTTGGAACTCGCCTTGAGAGCCGGAATGATAGCCTCAGGTGCAATCAAATCGCTTAAATCCATTGCTTTCACTTTCCTTCAATCAGCCAATAGTTCAAATTGTCACACTTACAATTTCACATGAATACTGGACATATCCATAACCGCTCACATTTTACCGGATTGCCTGATCTCCGAAAGGGTCAATCCAGCCGATATTGCCATCCGCTCGCCGATAGATGATGTTAACCCTGTCATTGGCCGCATTGCGGAAAACAAGAACCGGATTATCCATCAGATCAAGCTCAACAACCGCCGCCGCAATAGAAAGCCCACGTAACACCGTTAAGGTTTCCGCTACAATTGTCGGTGCATAATTTTCCGGCAAATCCTCATCTTCATTCAGAGCCGGTTTCGCAATGCGGTGGGTAACATCGTCAAAAACGCTTTCTGCCAGCAAATTCTGATGTGATTTACGCCGGCGTTTATAACGGCGCAACCGCGTTTCAATCCGCTCAGCCGCCGCATTAAAAGCAAGCCGTGGATCCTGTGCCTGGCCTGTCGTATGCAAAACCACACCCGTACTGAGATGAAGCACACAGTCGGCTGAGTAACGTGACCCGGTTTTCACAACTGTAACATGACCTGAATAGCTTCCATCAAAGTATTTTGAGGTGGCATCATTGATACGTTTCTCAATACTGGTACGGAAAGCATCGCCTATATCCATGTGCTTTCCTGAAATGCGAAGTGTCATTACGAACCTCGTTAAGAATATGGAATATGCTACAGCATCATTTTAACTGCAACCTGCATAATACGCAATCCAAAGCATATGTTCCACAGGAAGACGACAGATCTGACTTTACAGTTTCCAGAAGATGAAACTTGTAAAATCAACCAATATATTTCAACTTACAGTTGCTGTTTTCCATATTTTTTTGTCCGCCGGCGCATAACAGATGAAGCGATATGCATGGATTCCCGGTATTTGGCGACAGTTCTGCGCGCAATATCAATTCCTTCAGCCCGCAAATGTTCTACAATCGCATCATCCGACAAGATATTATCAGCTGTCTCTGCTTCAATCATGTGGCGAATTTGAAAGCGTATAGCATCTGCTGATTGGCAACCGGCGCCGGCGCCAAGCCTGGTTGAAAAAAAGCTGCGCAACTCAAAAATACCCCGCGGTGTTGCAATATATTTATGAGATGTAACACGACTTACAGTTGATTCATGCATACCGACAGCTTTGGCAATTATCGCCTGGTTTAACGGCTGCAGGGCAATAATACCTTCACGCAGAAAAACCTGCTGATGCCTGACGACCTCACTGATAACTTTCAACAATGTCTTTGCCCGCTGATCCAAAGCACGCAACAGCCAGTTGGCATGCTGCTGACAGGTTGAAAAAAACTCACGTTCTGCCCTATTAGCACAAACATCAAGCGAATAGGTGCGATTTACCGCCAAAGCCGGTAAAATGGCACTGTTAAGCTCAACATGAAATGTCCCGTCCTGATTTTCGGTTACGAAAGCATCAGGCATAATAACCCCGGGAACAGCCGCTGACCAGATTGCTGCGGGTTTGGGATCAAGAAACCGGATTTCTTCCAGCATATTCATAACATCATGTTGTTCAACTCCGCAAATACGTGCAAGAGTAACAAAATCCCGCCTGGCAAGGGCTGGAAGATTTTTCAGCAATATCTCCATTGCCGGAGTCAGTTGACCGCGACGTTCAAGCTGTAAGGCAAGGCATTCCGCCAGATCACGTGCAAAGATGCCTGCCGGCTCAAAATTCTGCAAGCGAAAAAAAATACGCTCTATAACCTCATAATTAACACTGAAACGCTTTGATACTTCATCAAAACCGCCGGTAAAATATCCGGATTCATCAATCTGTTCACTCAGATCAACCGCAATGATGCGTTCTGCAGGATCATGAAAGGCAAAAATGATCTGCTCATAAAGATGATCCCGCATGGTTGGTTTTTCAGTCACCAGAAGCGCCATATCCGCGATTTCTGCATGAGAATGCCCGGCTGAAACCGGACTCAGGCTCGCAACAGGAGTAAAATCAACATCTGCCTCGCGCACCGGATCATCGGAATAAGCATTCTCAAATGCAAAATCGAAAATTTCAACCATACTGTCCATGCCGGTAATGGCATCTTCAGCATTCTGCCCGCCTTTTTCCATATCCTCAGATCCAAACGCGGAAAAAATATCCCCTGATGAGTTTCCGGTTTCCATTCTTTCAAGCAACGGATTATTCTCCAGTTCAGCATCAATAAAATGTTCAAGCTCTACTGCTGTCATCTGCAAAAGACGGATTGATTGTATCAGTTGCGGTGTAAGAGCCAGAGAATGCGCCTGCCGTAAACGAAGCTGCGTCGGTATTGCCATTTTAATCCCCCTATATTCTGCTGCCATGCCGTCTCAAATGACGCAGATACTCCCGATTCAGCCGGTTTTTTTCTCTGATAACAGCAAACTGATGTGAACTTTATCCGTCAGGTTCATTTTACAATAAAGCACCTACCTGAACAAAACAGATGAGAATATACCCGTGAATTTTCGGGCACAGGCATATATCCCGTTTCAGGCAACCGGAAATATTGCACATTCAGAGAAAACCGTCCCTCTATAAAAAATTCTCAAAGTGAGAACTGATCACCGAGATAAAGCCGCCGGACATCAGCATTAGCAACGATATCCGCTGGTCGACCGTGTGTCAGAACCTGCCCGGCATGGATAATATAGGCCCGGTCGACAAGGCCAAGTGTCTCGCGCACATTATGATCGGTAATCAGTACACCGATACCTCGATTTGTCAGGTGACGAACAAGCTGTTGAATATCAGCGATAGCAATCGGATCAATCCCTGCAAAAGGCTCATCAAGCAGCAGAAAATTGGGGCGGGAAGCCAGCGCACGGGCAATTTCAAGGCGCCGGCGTTCACCGCCTGAAAGCGAAATAGCCAGTGATTTACGCAAATGGGCAATTTTGAATTCTTCAAGCAATGCGTCAAGTTCTTCTGTACGGCGCTGGCGGTTTTTTTCCACAACCTCAAGCACGGCTTTAATGTTGTTCTCAACCGAAAGCCCGCGAAAGATCGAGGCTTCCTGCGGCAGATAGCCAATACCCAGCCGCGAGCGGCGATACATAGGCATATCGGTCACATCAAAACCATCAATCTCGATTGCTCCTCTATCAACAGGAACCAATCCTGTAACCATATAAAAACATGTGGTCTTGCCTGCTCCATTGGGTCCCAGAATACCAACTGCCTCACCAGCCCGCACTCCAAAGGAAACACCATTCACCACCTGTCTGCCACGGTAGTTTTTTGTCAACTTACGGGCAACAAGTGTCCCGCGCTGCTGCAAACCGCTGACACCGGTACCCTCATCCTTTGCTGTGACCTTATGCCTGATCCTGGTTGTCTTTTCCTGTTGCTGCATGAAAAGTCAATTCTGCTCGTTACGATTCATGATAATGGAAACCCGGCCTCTTTTCCGGGTTGAAGAACAACTTTCCAGAAAAGCCTTGCCAGTATCCATATGTGCAGTCAGCCGGCAGCCTGTGGCAACACTGTTACCATCTGTCAGCACCACTTTCGAACCGGTAAGCATCATGATATTGGATTTTCCGTCAAACATGCCCTGATCACCTGTCGCCACCTGGCTGCCAGCCTTGATATAAACCTTGCCGGATGCTTCCATTTTATCAATATTTGTCGAACCAAGGCCGCTGCCTGATGTTTCCCGCACCGATTTTTCAGCACTTTCATCCAGCTTTTTATAATGAACGATCATTTTTCCGGCACGCAGAATCCTGTCACCCTGAGCAACGGAAACATTTCCGGTAAAAATAGCAAGACCTTCCTTATCCCGCATCTCCATACCGTCCGCTTCAATTTTTACCGGCTCCTTGCCACCGGAAAGATTAATCCCGAAACTGGTTTGCTGGGCGTTGATGACACTATTGCAAGCCAATACAAAACCACCCCCCAGAATTAAACGGCCCGCCCGACGGGATATGGAAAAAAATTGCATGGTTCACGCACTCCTTCAACGATACCTTTGCAGCGCAGTGCAATTCTTTTATTGCTCCATTAAATGGTTAATAACAAGCCTTACACTGCCGTCAAACATTATTACACGCCCGTTATCCAGAATACGCATGCCATTTGCCGTCAAAAATTCCGTTTTATTGCTGATCTCCACCTTGTCGGTTGTTTTCAACTGGCCGGTTTCGATATTGACATCAGCCGATAAAAGACGGGCAATCATACCATCTGATGTTTGAACTGTGAATGGCCGGGAAAATTGCAGACGGCCATTGATATTGTCAAAAACACCTCCCTCTGCATTGACAACAGCCTGACCACGATCACCAAATGGCAGCACAGCCTTGATATATTCCAATTCAATGATACCAGGACGCTGGGGATCCTGAATTGCTCTTGCAGCAGTTACGGCATAAAGTTTGTTGTCGCTCGTATAGCCTTCAATTTTCGGTGCAGTCATAACCAGTCTGTTATCCCGTTCTTCCTCACCGTTCAATGCGATGATATTTGTCGATTCGCGAGTGGAAAAGAAAGTAAACCACGAAAAAAGCACAGCCAAGACGATAGCAGCCGCGGGCAATAACAGCTTGAAAAAACGTACACGCCTTGAATGTTTCTGTGCTTCGATAAAGACTTTTCTGCTTTTCAGCGATGCAGAAAATAATTCCCTGGGTTTATCTTTCATCCGTTTCGCGATCCTGTTTTCTTTCCGGGCCTTTATTTCTGCACTTTTCTGCCCGCGCAACTGGTTTTGCGGTCTGGCCTTCCAGCAATTTTGCAAATCGCTTTTTTCATCTTAATATTAATGATTTTTATTTAAAATAATGAAAGACCGAAGAAATAACAAATTTCCGAATTCTCTCCGTCTATATGACATGTTTTTGTTGACTGAGACGTTGACGAATGCAGCAGAACAGACGATAAGGTTTATAATTTAATAGCTTAACTGAAAATTTTTCTGAAACGGAGGCAATTGTGATCAAATCGGAACTCATGCAAATTATTGCAAATCGCAATCCGCATCTTTTTCAGAGAGATGTTGAAAACATCGTCAATGCGGTTTTTGATGAAATATCAAACGCGCTTGCAGTGGGGAACCGGGTGGAATTGCGTGGCTTTGGTGCTTTTTCTGTTAAAAATCGCCCTGCACGCCTCGGACGCAACCCAAGAACGGGTGAATCTGTTGCTGTTGAAGAGAAATGGATTCCTTTCTTCAAAACCGGGAAGGAATTGCGCGATCGCCTGAACAGTGAGAAAAAATGACAGTCAAACGGATTATCGCCTTTATCATTCTTGCTCCTGTTGCTGTTGCGCTGGTTGCTTTTATTGTTGCAAACCGCACACTGGTGAGACTGGCATTTAATCCGTTCAATCCCGATGAAGGCACTTTATCTTTTACAGCACCGCTTTTTGTCTGGCTTTTTGTCTTTCTGGCAATTGGTATTCTGGTTGGCAGCACAACAACATGGCTTACCCAGCACAAATACCGAAAATCTGCCCGTGGATGGCAAGCAGAACTTAATGCCTGCCGTATACAGCTACGTCAGAAACAAAAAGAATCCCACATTTCCTGACTGTCACAGACCTCGCAGGCCGGGATTATTTGCAAGAGATTTACAAGCCGGTGAAACAGTGTAAACCCGCCCATTTTTTCAAACGCAAAACCCATCGCACAGATGCGGCAACGATTATGGAAAAAACCTCTCGGAAACTGACGCAAAAGCCGCAGGAAAAAAAAGAGCCATTCCTGTTCTATCCCCGTTTTACAGGACAGCGTCCGCAAGAAACGGTACCGCTTATTCTTGAGACAAATACAAGTGAAAGTTATGCACTGGTTGACAGCGGCAACAGTAAAAAGCTGGAACGCTATGGCCCTTATCTTATTATCCGCCCGGAAGGGCAGGCCATGTGGCAACCGGCCCTGAGTGAAAGCATGTGGGAAAAAGCTGATGCTGTCTTTACTGGTAACACCGATGAAGAAGGCATGGGCCGGTGGTTGTTTTCTCATGTTCCGCCTGGCGAAACCTGGCCACTTTCCTGGAACGGATTATCTTTTCTTGGCCGTTTTACATCCTTTCGCCATGTCGGTGTTTTTCCCGAACAGGAGGTGCACTGGCGTTTTATGGAGGATTTGATTAAAAAAGCCGGGCGGCCGGTGCGCGTTCTCAATCTTTTCGGTTACACCGGGATTGCCTCGCTTGTTGCGGCAAGGGCCGGTGCGGAAGTAACTCATATTGATGCTTCCAGAAAAGCCATTGGCTGGGCACAGGAAAACCAGGAAACGGCCGGTCTTCTTGACAAACCGGTACGCTGGATATGCGAGGATGCCATGAAATTCGTCAGCCGTGAAGAACGGCGCGGCAAAAGTTATGATATTATCCTTCTTGATCCACCGGCTTATGGTCGCGGCCCGCAAGGAGAAATCTGGCAGCTTTTTGATAATTTACCGGAAATGGTGATGCGCTGCCGTGCGGTTCTGTCGGAGCAACCACTCGCCGTAGTTCTCACAGTTTATTCAATTCGTGCTTCTTTCTATGCTATCCATGAACTGATACGCGACACGTTTACCGGGCTTGGCGGAAAAACCGAGTCAGGTGAACTGGTCTTGCGGGAAGAAAAGGCAAAAAGAGTGCTTTCCACCTCTCTTTTCAGTCGCTGGGTGGCGTGAATGACTTTAGATGAAAAATCCAGACCAGGACAGATCAAGGAAATTACCAGTACGGCCAATCCGGTTATCAAAGGTCTGCGGGCACTGGCACTCAAGAAAGTTCGTGACCGCGAAGGACTGTTTCTTGCTGAAGGGTTGAAACTTGTTATTGATGCCCTTGACCTTGGCTGGAAAATCCGCACACTGGTTTTTTCAAATTCAGGGACAGGGAATACGCTGGTTGAGAAAACTGTAGCCCGTACGGTTGCTGTTGGCAGTCTTGTGGTAAAAACGTCCGACAAGGTTATGGCGGCTATCACACACCGTAATAATCCGCAAACTGTTATTGGTGTCTTTGAGCAGCGCTGGCATAAGCCGGAAAAAGCGGATTTTGGCAGAAATGCCCTTTTTCTGGGGCTGGATCGGGTGCGTGATCCTGGCAATCTTGGTACGATTATCCGTACAGCCGATGCGGTAGGAGCTTCCGGTATTATTCTGATCGGTGACACAACAACGCCCTTTTCACTGGAAACCGTTCGAGCAACGATGGGATCAGTATTTGCAGTGCCGCTCTACCATATGCCGGAAAAGCAGTTTCTTGACTGGCGGCAGTATTTTCCGGGGCTGGTTGTGGGCACCCACCTTAAAGGCCCGGTTGATTACCGAACGATCGATTATGCAAAGGGACCTGTAATGTTGCTCATGGGCAATGAACAACGGGGACTGACTGAGAATCTTGTCAATTGTTGCGACCGGCTTGCACGCATTCCACAGGCAGGGCGGGCTGATTCACTTAATCTTGCGGTGGCAACCGGCATTATACTTTATGAGATCCGGCGGGGGGAGCTTAAGCTTGACAAACGGAGTTTACAAGCATGAAATGCCGTTCTGCACTGTTTGCCGCTGTTTTGATTTTCATTATGGTTGTGCTTGATCAGCTGATCAAATACCGGGTCACTCAGGAACTGGGTCCTGGTGAGCGTCTTGATCTTTTGCCTTTTCTTGCGCTTTACCACATTCGCAATCCAGGTATTGCGTTTTCTCTGCTGTCATCTTTCAATAATGCCGACCTTATCATATTGACTATCGCTATTATTTTGTTCGTCTTCTGGCTTCTGTGGAGTACAGAAATCCATAAAAAGCTTGCCCGGCTTGGCTATCTTTTTGTTATCGGCGGAGCACTTGGCAATCTTGTTGACCGGCTGCGCTTTCATTATGTTACGGATTATGTGCTGTTTCACATTGGCAAATGGTCTTTTGCCATTTTTAATCTGGCAGATACTTTTATCACTACAGGTGCTATCTGCATTATTGTCAGTGAATTATGGAGCTGGTACCAGGAAAAATTTACATCAGCGGATGAATGAACAATTGAGAACAGAACCGCGTGAAAATTTCATGCATACAGGCAGATAAAATCTGTTTCTAATAATTGGTGACCAGAATGTATGGTTTGTAAAATTTATCAATTATTAACCATAATATTAGTGAAATTTATTTTATCATAAAATAAACACCACAAGGATATTGTTCCATGACAGCATGCCTCTAATTGAGTTCTGCGTGATCTTCAGAAGAGGTAAAAACCTTTTCGGGTGTTGAAATCATCCTCTGTGACCACCGACCAAAGTGTAATTATAACTCAATGGACGGAATCTGAAAATGACTCTACGAACCAGCTCCTTACCCTTAAGGCATGACGGTGAGCGCCTTGCAAACTGCAAAGATACTGCCAAACCAGCAACAGGTTCTCTCTCAGTCCATCTTGTAAAAGGAAGAGAGGCGGCACACATTCCTGACCTGGAAAAAGATTGCAGATGCCGTAAAGACGGCCATATTTTTATTATCTTTAACCGGACAGATCATGGCACCATCCCCGTTGCTTATTGCTGTATTACTGATGACATTGAGGTACGCCAGGGTATTACCTTTGAGAGCAGCAACCGTTTTGCCAGTGAAATGCTTATCAAACGCTACCCCGACAAGCACTTTCTGGAAATCAGCACATTTCATATGTTGAACAGGAAGAAAGTACACCGTGCCAAGGGATTGCTTTGGCGGGCTATTACTGACTATTGTGAATGCAACCATATTGATTATATTCTGGGGTGCTTTTCTTTTGATGGAAAATATCCGGCAGCCTACGCAATGGAACTTTCCTACCTTTATCACTATTGTCAGGCTGATCCAGAATTGCAGGTTACGGCCAGTGAAGGCGTGACCATGGATATCATGCCCGCTGAAGCTGTTAATCCGGACAAGGTATTTCGTTTTCTGCCGCCGCTTCTACGCTATTGCTTGCGGCTTGGCGCAAGGGTCAGTGACATGGTCGTAGTTGATAAAAGCATGGATGCCATGAATGTTTTTCTTCTTCTGCCTGCACGTACAATCCATGCATCGGCTTTCTGAAAACAGATTGACATCCTGTCAGTATTTGCAATTCTGATTGCATCAAATCAAATGCCCTGATTTGCAGTTTTTACCGTATTGCCGCGGGCGTCAGATCTATCATCCGACTGCAAAATGCTTCAGTAACCCGGCCTCAGGCGCCACGGTAACGCAACGTATCAACAAGCAATGAAAAAGCGGCGGTGTGTTGCCTGCGGTTCGGATAATAGAGGTGATAACCGGAAAAAAACGGACACCAGCCCTTCAGAATACGAACAAGCCTGCCACTTTCAATTTCCGGCATAATGACTTCTTCAGGCACATAAGCAATACCAAATCCCTGCCTGCATGCCATAAGAATTTGCGGCATCGTGTTGAACACAAGCTGCCCGTTTACCCGGACACGAATTTCGTGTCCGTCTTTTTCAAACTCCCACACATAAAGACCACCTTTGGTCGGCAAACGCAGATTGATGCAATTATGATTGACCAGATCCGACGGCTGTTGCGGCCTGCCGTGTTTTTCAAAATAAGCAGGTGTTGCAACAACCGCCATGCTGATATCAGGCCCGATACGGACTGCAACCATATCCTTTGCAATCTGTTCACCGATCCGCACGCCCGCATCAAAACGCTCACGCACAATATCAGTCAGGCCATAATCAATACTTACTTCAATTTTAAGATCGGAATACCGACCGAGCAATGTCCTGATCTTTGGCCATACAATCGTCTCGGCAGCATGTTCCGTTGCTGTAATGCGAATTGTACCGGAAATCTCATTACCCATCTGCCGTATTTCAGCAAGCCGCTGATTGATTTCAGCAATCAGCGGTATAACATTTTGCATCAAACGCTCACCGGCTTCGGTCGTGGAAACACGGCGGGTGGTTCGCGCAAGAAGCCGAACCCCCATGCGTTTCTCAAAATTACGCATGGCGTGGCTTAAAGCGGATTGTGACAATCCAAGCTGCGCCGCTGCTTTGGTAAAACTTTGCTCACGTGCAATTTCCACAAACAACATCAGATCGTGGAGATTTTCCTTCGGCATTTATGCATCCCACTCATAACCTTGTTCCTATTTAACAGGCTAATCGAAACAGTTTCAAATGTTTATCCTTATCAGAAGCGATTGAATCGCATGAAAAATGACAGGTGGCCTTTATCGTATGGGACAAGTTGCAACGCTATTTTATTTCCTGAAGTAGTATCATATCCGGTTGCTGAAACTGGCTTTGAAAAAGCGAAAAAACCAGGTAATTTTTTGGGTTGATCGCGGGTTTGTAACAACAAATTGTTTATTTTGAAAGGATTATTTCCATGTTTATCTGTGAAGGTTATGCCGTTGATGCTGCGGATAAATCATTCAAGCCTTACAGTTTTGAGCGGCGTGACCCTCTTCCCCAGGATATTGATATTGACATTCTTTATTGCGGTGTCTGTCATTCAGACCTGCACACGGCGCGCAATGAATGGGGCGGAACACTATACCCCTGTGTTCCGGGACATGAAATTATCGGTACCGTGCATCGTGTTGGTTCCAGGGTTACCAAATTCAAACCCGGGGACCGTGTAGGAGTCGGCTGTATGGTCAATTCCTGCCGCACATGTGAAAATTGCCGTAAAGGACTGGAGAATTATTGCCTTAACAACCATACCCTGACCTACAACAGCCCTGACCCGGAAACCGGGCCGAATTTTCACACTTTTGGCGGTTATTCCAAACGGATTGTTGTCAATGAGGATTTTGTCCTGCGGATTCCGGAGAATCTTGATCTTGCTGCTGCTGCTCCGCTTTTATGTGCGGGTATCACCACCTATTCACCGCTCAGGCATTGGAAAGCGGGGCCGGGTAAAAAAGTAGCCGTAGCCGGACTGGGCGGACTGGGACATATGGCTGTACAGCTTGCTCATGCCATGGAGGCAGATGTGACAATGATCACCACGTCCCCTTCAAAAAAAGCCGACGCAGAAAAACTGGGCGCGCATCATGTCATCATTGCAAAAAATGCCGATGAAATGGCAAAGGCGGCGGGCAGTTTTGATCTGATTATTGATGCAATTGCAGCAGATCATGATATCAATGCTTATACGGGGCTTCTGAAGCTCAACGGCACACTGGTTCTGGTTGGCGCCCCGGAAAAACCACTGGCGTTTCAGGCATTCAGTTTGATTTTGCAACGTCGCTCCATTGCCGGCTCTGTTATCGGCGGCATTGCAGAAACACAGGAAATGCTGGATTTCTGCGGCAAACACAATATCACTGCCGCTGTTGAAATAATTCGCGCTGATCAAATCGACCACGCCTATGAGCGGATGATGAAAAGCGATGTTAAATATCGCTTTGTCATTGATATGGCCAGTTTCCAGAGCAATTGATTTTGACTGCATCAGATTGAATGCCTCTACAGAAAATTTTCAGGAAAGGAAACGAGACAATGGACATTATCCGTAGTGGCGCACGTCCTTCTACCCGGATGCCGGCAGAATATTTTACCGGAACAGTTCGGCTTGACCCGGTTATTGATGCTCATGAAGGTTCCAGTCTTCTTGCCGGACATGTAACCTTCGAGCCTGGTGCCCGAACCAATTGGCATACTCATCCGAAAGGGCAGGCTCTTATTATCACTTTTGGCCGGGGTTTCGTACAACGCGAGGGTGGAACTGTTGAAGATGTGCAGCAAGGCGATGTCATCTGGTTTGCACCGGGAGAAAAGCATTGGCACGGTGCAACACCTGACATCGCCATGTCGCATTTTGCTATTCAGGAAATGGTTGATGGTAAAGCTGTCGATTGGCTTGAGCCGGTCAGTGCCGCGCAATACCGCAAATAAATACTTCTGATCGGTGAAACAGCAAGATTTGCTTCAGATTCAGGGCATTCAATCAGATTGAATGCCCTGAATCTTTGTCCTGTTATATATTTGCGAACGTTAAATGAAATTTTCCGGCAATCAAAAATTGCAGGCAGGCCTTGTTAATTTCACCGTTTCAGACAATATCCGCCCAACGGGTTAATTTGTTGACAGGGAAGATTTCACGCCAAGTGTACCAAGGACTTTTTCCACCGCAGGCAGAAAACATTCTACCATGATCTGCACCCCGTTTTTGTTCGGGTGCATGCCATCATCAAGCAGCATTTGCCTTTTTGCCATGATACTATCAAGAAAAAAAGGATAGAACGGGATATCAAATTTTCTGGCAAGACGCGGATAAATTGCATTAAACTTTTTTTCCTGCTGTTGTCCCATATTAGGGGCACTCAGCATGCGGGCAAGAATAACGGGAATTCTGCGTTCCTTCAAGCGTACCAGCATGGCTTCAAGATTGCGTTCCGTCAATTCAGGTGAAATGGCGCGTAACATATCACTGGCACCAAGTTCCAGAATAACAAGGCCGGTATCATCCGGTACGGACCAGTCAATCCGGGCAAGCCCGCCGGTTGTCGTATCACCTGATACACCGGCATTATCAACCACTACATCATAGCCTTTTTCACGCAGCGCTTTTTCCAGAACAGCGGGAAAGGACTGGTTATTTTCAAGCCGGTAACCGGCCATGAGACTGTTTCCGAAACCGACAATACGGAAAGGGTTTTCAGGCATAACTGTCAGGCCAGGCCCTGCTGTCTCCCGGCCACAGACAGAAACTGTTAACAAAGAAACAGCAATGGCAGCCAGTATCAATCGCAACATGAATTTATCCATATTTATTGGTATGATATGGGAAGCGGAGCTTTTTGTGACAGAACCACTGGTTGAACTTAAAAATATTGATCTTACTCTGGGTTATGGTGCAGCACGCATTCATGTGCTTGATGATGTTACGCTTACAATAGAAGAAGGCGAAACTGTAGGCATTGTCGGCCCCTCCGGCTCGGGAAAATCGACATTGCTTATGGTAATGGCCGGGCTTGAAAAAGCTGACAGCGGATCTGTGAGAATCGCCGGAGAATATCTGAACGCAATGAGCGAGGACGAGGTTGCCCGTTTCCGTGGCAGAAATATTGGCATTGTTTTTCAGTCCTTCCATTTTATCCCCAACATGACTGCACTGGAAAACACCGCTGTGCCACTTGAACTGGCGGGGCACAGGGACGCCTTTGCGCTTGCACAAAAGGAACTGGCGGCAGTCGGACCTGGCCAGCGCCTTAACCATTATCCCGGTATGCTTTCAGGCGGTGAACAGCAACGGGTTGCAATTGCCCGCGCTCTTGTGCCGTCTCCGCGTATTCTTGTTGCGGATGAACCAACCGGCAATCTTGATTCTGCAACAGGCAAACTGATTGCCGACCTTTTGTTTGAGCATACCCGTGCCAATGGCCTGACCATGATTCTTGTCACCCATGACCCGGTACTTGCTGCACGCTGTGAGCGGAAAATCCATGTGCGTAACGGTATGATCGAAACAGATGAAAAAGACTAGCGGATGACAAGAATTGCCGCTCTTCATTCAGCCTTGCGTTTTGCCGTGCGTGAAATGCGGGGAGGCTTTAAAGGCTTTTATATTTTTCTTGCCTGCATTATGCTTGGTGTAGCGGCGATCGGTGGCACAATGGCATTGCCACAATGATTGAAAATGAATTTCAGCAGCAAGGACAAAGCATGCTGGGCGCCGATATGCGGATCAGCATGACCCGGCAATTACGGAATGACGCAGAATATGCATTTCTGTCAAACCAGGGAAAAATTTCTGAAAGTATATGGATGCGTTCCATGGTGCGGCAAGTGGATGGTGACCATCAGGCACTGGCAGAAATCAAGGCAGTTGATCACAATTACCCGCTCTACGGCACTTTCAAAACAGCACCTGAAGGCGATTTTTCTGCCTTGTTCGGAAAAAGAAACGGCCGGTATGGCGTTGTTGTCTCGCAACTTCTGCTTGATCGCCTCGAACTGAAAACTGGCGATACCGTTAATATCGGTGATCTGACTTTTATAATCCGGGCAATTACTATTGAGGAATCCGATTTACTGTCAGAGGGGTTTCTGCTGGGGCAACGTATTTTCATGGCAAAAGAAGCGATGACAGAAACCGGCCTGCTACAGCCTGGCAGCCTTTTTTCCTACACTTACAAACTGAAAATTCCTGATATTACTGATGATTCCCTTAAAATGCTTCAGGAAAAAACCCGAAAAACATTTCCCGACGCCGGATGGACAATACGTACCCGCCTGAATGCAGCCCCGATCCTGGCAGAAAATCTCGGGCGTTTTTCATAATTTCTGACTCTGGTGAGTCTGACAGCACTTACCATCGGCGGCATTGGGGTTGCCAATGCTGTGCAAGCGTATCTCGCCCGTAAAAAAACGGTTATCGCAATCTTCAAATCACTCGGCGCAACGGGAAATTTTGTCATCTCTGTCTATCTGCTGCAAATCATGCTGCTGACATTGGCCGGTATTGCCACAGGTCTTGTCATTGCGGTATTGATACCGCCTGTAACAGCAGAAATTTTGCAGGAATACCTCCCCATCCCTATCCGAAGCGGCATCTACCCTTCGGCATTGGGTCTGGCGATTCTTTTTGCATTGATGACAAGCCTTGCCTTTGCCATCCTGCCGCTCGGGCATACACATGATGTTACAGTAACGACACTTTTCCGCGCAATACATTCCTCCTTGCCAGGCCGCCTGCATCGTTCTTATGCAGGTATGGCAGTAATCACGTTTTTTGCCATTGCCGTACTTGCTGCCGTGACTGTTTATGATAAATACATGGCAATTATTTTTATTCTGGCCGTTCTGGGCGCCTTTTCTGTGCTGTGGCTGCTGTCAGGCACAATCAGGCTGCTGGCACGCCACAGTCCGCAAATCCGCTCAACGGCACTCAGGCTTGCCATCAGCAATCTTCATCGACCGGAAGCGCTAACATCTGCAATCACACTGGCACTCGGCCTCGGACTTCTGGTGGCTTTGGCGACAATTGATGAAAACCTGCATCGTCAGCTTGCAGGTTCCGTGCCACAACAGACACCTTCTTTTTTCTTTCTGGACATACCGGGCACACAAGGGGATGCATTTCAGGTATTTCTGACTCAAAATGTACCGGAAGGTATTGTCCGCATCCTGCCGATATTGCGTGCGCGAATTGTTCGGCTCAACAGCATTCCGGTTGACAAAATAAAAGTTGCTGCACCGGGGCAATGGGTGTTGCGCGGCGATCGCAGTATTGCTTATGCAGCCCGGCTTCCGGAAGATATGCAACTTGCAACCGGCACCTGGTGGCCCGAACACTACGATGGTGAACCACTGGTTTCCTTTTCAGAAAAAGAAGCAGCGCAGCTTGACCTCAAGATCGGCGACAGAATTTCAGTTTCTGCCCTGGGCCGCATTGTAACGGCAAAAATTGCCAATCTGCGTAAAGTGAATTGGGATTCCTACAATATGAACTTCGTGATGATTTTTTCTCCCAATGCATTTACCGGCGCTCCCCATGTGTGGCTGGCAACCCTGAAAACTTCTGGTCCTGAAAAGGCTGATGCAGCACTGATGCGTGCTATTGGCAAGAATTTTTCTTCTGTAACGATTATCCCTGTCCGGGAAACGCTGGAAACCGTGCGTAAACTTGTTGATCAAAGCGGACTTGCTATTCGTGCCTCTGCTTCAATAGCACTTTTGGCTTCAGTGCTGGTGCTTGCCGGTGCACTTGCCACCGGCAACAATGCACGCGCACACGATGCAGCTGTTCTTAAAACACTTTGTGCAACCCGCAGTATTCTCATCCGTGCCTTTCTTTATGAATATGCTATAACCGGGTTTTGCCACCGCAGTTTTTGCCTTTGGAGCCGGCAGCTTTGCCGGATGGGCGATTGCCCGCTTCCACATGGACATTAATGCCGGATTTTTTCCGCAAACTGGTATAATGATTCTGTTAATCGCATTATTTTTCAGCATTGGCCTTGGACTTGCTGGAACATGGAAAATTCTGGGACAGAAATTCTGTCTCCTTTTTCGGGAACTGTAAAGGTATAATTCTGAGAAAAACCGGATTCACTTTAATTCAAGCAGATTGATAATTTTTATTCAAGGACTTGTATATAAACATTGAAATCATCATAATATTATTCAGATATGTTGGGTTTTCACCAGCAGTGCCCGGGAGATACCAGTCTGACAGTGTTGCAAGGAAATGAGGACTGTTTTATCTTTCGATACCCGACGCAATAAGGCAAAAGGAATTTATCAATGGCTGATTTCAGAAATATGCGCACAACGACAGTTTCTCGTGCTGATGCGTCAATTGATCAGGGTTTGCGCAGCTATATGCTCAGCGTTTATAACCTGATGGCGGCAGGACTCGTTATTACCGCTGTTACGGCTATGGTCACATCATGGTTCGCGCTTCATAGCGGTACATTTGTGCAGGTTGTATACTTCTCACCACTGCGTTATGTGATTATGTTCGCACCGCTGATTGCTATCGTGTTTTTAACCTTTAATATCCAAAATCTGAGCACAAGGGCAGCACGGGCACTGTTTTTCACATATGCGGTGCTTGTTGGTTTTTCCTTCTCGTCGATCTTCATGATTTACGCAAGTGCGAGCATTGCACAGACATTCTTCATCAGTGCGGCTTCTTTCGGCGCCCTGTCTTTTTATGGCTATACCACGAAGCAGGATCTGCGGCCTGTAGGCTCATTTCTGTTCATTGGTGTTATCGGTCTGCTGATCGCCAGTATTGTCAATTTTTTCCTTGCATCAAGCAGTTTGCAGTTTGCGGTATCTGTTATTGGTGTTCTGATCTTTGCCGGTCTTACCGCTTATGATACCCAAACCATCAAGGAAATATATTACGAAGGTGATTCCAGAAGCACAACGGACCGCAAGGTGATTATGGGTGCACTCAATCTGTATATGGACTTCATCAATATGTTTATCTTTCTGCTGCGGTTTCTTGGCAGTCGCGACTAGAAAATATAAATTGTTAAACATAAAAACTCCCGTTCTACAGCGGGGTTTTTTGTTGGAATGATTCTTACTCATACAGAACACAGACTTGCAAGAAATCCCCTGATGATCCCGAGAAGAAACCTGTTAAAATTGCTGTAAATCATGGCTATTCTGAAAAATACGCCTGCCTTCTGCGATAACGCTGCGGGGATCGGGTATTTTTCTATGTGGAACAAAGCTTTCCCGGCACTGTGCCAAAAGGCTGAAAATATCACACCGCCAATTAAGCTGATTAATGGTATAATTCTGCTGTTTACCTGCAACCATCATCCACCTGTAACAATGCAAAATTATATTAAGTTTCTTCCTTTCAAAAACAAAAGAATCTATTTTATTTCCATAAAGAATATTCTTTTTCGAATATATTTTCTATCAATCATGAAACATGATCTATTCTGTACGTTTTTTACTGAAATTAAATAATTTCAAAGCATATTTTTTCCGAAAAATTATGGATTTACTTTATAAAAATTTTAAATCATACCTTGCGTATGGCTGTTTTTTTACTCATATTCATAAAAATGCAAAGCCATGCCATACCAAAGCTGATCGGAAAAAGAAATGATGAATAAAATAAGGCCAAGAAGCCTTTATTTGCGTCATCATTTTAATCAGCAACGTTTTCGTGAAAGTTTGAAGCAAGCAATCCGCAACAGGCAGGGCCATCGTCCGTTATCAGCAAACCGCGATGGTGGTGACACAGTTATTGCTTCCTACAATGTTCATAAATGTGTCGGCATTGATAAAATCTTCAATCCGGCACGCATTGTCAATGTGATTGTCGAACTTAATGCAGATGTGCTTGCATTACAGGAAGTTGACAAACGTTTCGGAAAACGGGTTGGTTTGCTTGATCTCGACGATCTGGAACACAAAACCGGTCTTGTCCCGGTGCCGATCGATACCATATCCCCCGCAGTTCAGGGTTGGCATGGCAACGCGTTGTTTTTCCGCAAGGGTACTGTCCGTGATGTGCACCAGATTCATTTACCCAGTATTGAACCGCGTGGTGCCTTGATTGTTGAGTTTGATTTGCAGGCTGGCCCGTTACGGATCATCGCTGCCCATTTGGGCCTGTTACGCCGTTCACGCGCTCAGCAGGCCGCAACGATTTTATCCTTTCTGCAAGAACGGCAGGATATGCCGGCAATCATGCTTGGCGATTTTAATGAATGGCGTATTGGCAAAAATTCGTCCCTGACAACACTTATGCCGTTCTTTGACGTCACAATGGGAACAGTGCCAAGTTTTCCTTCAAGATTTCCATTTCTTGCACTTGACCGGGTTTTTTCCTATCCGCATGATCTTGTCACATCTGTGGAAATTCATAACACTCCCTTATCAAGGGTAGCGTCTGATCACCTACCCATCAAGGCAAATATCAACCTTGCCAATGCGAAAAGCAACCTTACAAATCCTTACAAATAAGGTGAACCAAGCCATATGACCCGATCCAGAAAGCGGGTGGCAAATGGGCGTTCTTTCAGATCATTCAATCTGATTTCATGCGCATTTGCGAGTGTCTGATTAATTTCATCTGCTATGACTTTTGAAAATTTTCTGTCCATAATTTCAAGATCAATTTCAAAATTCAGGCGAAGCGAACGCGGATCAATATTGGACGAGCCTACATAAGCCCAGTAATTATCGATTGAAAGAAGTTTTGAGTGATCAAATGGACCATATGAACGCCAGATATGGCAATTGCCACGCAGAAGCTGATCAAACTGCGCACGCATTGCCCGGTCAACAAGTCTGAGATTATTATGGTCTGGCACAACAATATCAACCCTGACACCGCGCCGGGCGGCAGTTACCAACGCACTGACAAGTTCCCGATCTGGCAAAAGATAGGGAGTTTTAATAAGAATATTATATTCGGCAACCGAAAATGCCCCCATCAGCATACGCTGATTGACTTCCATGCTCCGATCATCCGGCCCGGATGCTACAGTACGGACAATGACACCTTTACCGGGCTGCAAAACCGGCATGGATACAAACCATACCTTGGCACTGAGCTTCTCACCGGAAGCAAAGCACCAATCTTCCGCTACGGTATGAAACAGATCCTGAACCACAGGCCCCTGCACCCGGAAATGGGTATCATGAAAAACCTTTTCACCACGTATCGTGCTTGAAAAACCGGAACGAATATTCATACCACCCGTAAAGGCATCCTGTCCGTCAATAATAAGAACTTTTCTGTGTGTTCGTAAATTTGCATATGGAAGGCGCAAACCGATAATAATATTGCCGTTAAAAACATTGACCGGAACACCATTCTTTTTCAGTATATGCACAACACTGGGGAAAGAATAACGCGCACCGACAGCATCAATCAAAACGCGCACCATTACACCGCGTTTGACGGCATCAGCCAGCGCTCTCACAAATTTCCGGCCTATGGCATCATGATCAAAAACATAGGTTTCAAGAAGAATACTGCGCTCAGCTTTTTCAATAGCACAAAGCATTGCACCATAAGCTTCATCACCACCTCTTAATATTTTAATTTTGTTACCGCTGGTCTGAAAACAGCAGGTTACATAATCCCCCAGATGTTTCATGGAAACGCCCTGCTGACCAAATTTCTTTCTGATAGTGTTAACTGTAACATCGTAATTAATCAGGTGGGACTGTTCAATATTACCCATCCTGCGGCGCTGAAGGCTGACCGTATTGCGCCTGATGCGGTTTATACCAATGATGCCATAAATAACAGCCCCCAAAACTGGTGAAAGAATAATAACACCAACCCAGCCGATGGCCGTGCGGACTTCTTCCTTAGTCATGGTAGAGTGAATTGCCGCGGCAAACCCAAGCACAACGGACAAAACAGCAAAGATATACGGCCAATAAATTTCAACCAGTTCCTGCATAACGATATTTCTCGAATTGGTGTTTTTGTATTCAGCAACAGAGCAGGATAACCGGCAAAACTTTCATCTGTCACCCGTCATTGAGTTTTATATCAAAAGTAAAAAAAGAGAAAAATTATTTATAACATGATTGGCCTGTTTTTACCTCTGCCGGCCTTGTTGTCACAGTTAATATCTGAAAAACCAGCCAGCCAGAGTTTTATGAATTACAGATGTTTCCAATAAATCAGTTTTTCAATGTTGAAACCAGACAATTCAAGTTTTTCATATATCAAGTGAATTTCATAGAAAAATTCTCATATTAACTATTTAGAATCTGAATTTTTAAGATAATTCATTGGGAACCTTTTAAATATAATTTTGTTTATTCCTGATCAGATCATAAATCTTCCAACCAGATTGGAAAGGAAAAGGTCATGAGTGAAAAAAAAGACGTAAAGAATATTAAAACAGATAACCCGGGATTGAGATGGGGCTGGTTCCTTACACTTGGAATTATTCTTCTGATTTTCGGTTTTATTGCTTGTCTTAACATTTCACTTGCTACAGTTGTAAGTGTTGTATTCATTGGTATATTTATGCTTTTCGGTGGAGCAGCACAGATTATCCATGCTTTCAATGTAACAAGATGGAAACAATTTTTTCTCTGGTTGCTTTCCGGCATTGTTTACACGCTGGCGGGTGCTGCCTGTTTCTTCAATCCGTATCTCACCGGACCGGTGCTGATTTTTGCTCTTGCTTTTGCGCTTATCATCGCAGGCATTATACGGATGATCATCGGATTTCGAGATCATTATGTCACAGGTTCATATTGGGTTATCATTGCCGGTATTATTACAACTCTTCTTGGTATTGCTATCCTCATCGGCTGGCCAGCCAGCTGGTGGATTTTGGGATTGCTTCTCGCAATTGACCTGATTTTCCAGGGATGGGGCTGGATCGCTTTTGCGCTCGGTTTGAGATCAGCTGAACGCAAGGCAAATTAAAAACAAAATTGCCCTGCCAATATATTTCAAAAACCGTACCCGGCAGTATTTCACTGCCGGGTCATTTAAGTTCCATCTGTATCAAAACAAATAATCTGTCTGTCATTTCGTCATATTCATTCCAACATCGACTGGCTGCAAAATGCTCTAATGCGCTTCATCCCAGTTTTTCGCCGCCCGTGCTTCAACTTTCAATGGAACAGAAAGATTTACGGCGGGCATCGCTGCTTGTTCCATAATATTGCATATAACCGGTATTGTTCCTGCTACTTCACCTTCCGGCAATTCAAAAACCAGTTCATCATGAACCTGTAACAACATGCCCGCTGAAAGTCCGGCTTCTTTTAATGCTGCACCCATTCTGACCATTGCCCGGCGGATGATATCAGCCGCTGCTCCCTGTATAGGTGCATTAATCGCTGCCCGCTCATTGAAGGCGCGGATTTGCGGATTGGACGAATTAATTTCCGGATAATGGACACGTCGCCCGAAAACAGTTTCAATATAGCCGTGCTCACGAGCAAATGTTTTCGTCGTCTCCATATATTCACGAATACCGGGAAAACGTTCAAAATAAGTACGGATATATTTTCTTGCCTCTTCCCGCGAAATACCAAGCTGACCTGCAAGGCCAAAAGCAGAAATGCCATAAATAATACCAAAATTGATTGCTTTCGCCCTGCGGCGAATTTCCGGCAGCATATTTTCAATTGGAATATTGAACATTTCCGATGCTGTCATTGCGTGGATATCAACACCTGCAGCAAAAGCTTCCTTAAGAGTTCTGATATTCGCAACATGAGCAAAAACCCGTAATTCAATCTGACTATAATCAGCAGAAAGAAGAAGATTACCCGGCCCGGCAATAAATGCCGTACGAATACGGCGGCCCTCAGCAGTACGCACCGGAATATTTTGTAAATTGGGGTCGGAAGAGGCAAGGCGTCCGGTTGATGTTGCTGCCATGGAATAGTTGGTATGTACACGGCCAGTCGCAGCATTGATATAGCCGGGAAGTGCGTCCGTATAAGTGGACTGAAGCTTTTTTATCTGGCGCCAGTCAACAATCTTGCGTGGCAATTCATGTCCTTCGGCAGCCAGATCTTCCAGAACCTGTGCTGCTGTCGACCACTGGCCGGTTTTTGTCTTTGACTCCCGGGGTAAATCAAGTTTGCCGAAAAGAATATCGCCAAGCTGTTTCGGTGAGCCTATGTTAAATTTTTCTCCGGCAAATTCGTAGATACTGTCCTCCATGGCAGCGGCAGTCTGCCCAAGTTCGCCCGATAGCCGCGCCAGAATTTGCCGATTAACGAGAACACCACGTTCCTCCATCAATGCGAGCACTTCAACCAGAGGCTTTTCCATCCTTTCATAAATATGAACAAGACGTTTTGCGATCATCTGTGGTTTCAGAACCTGCCAAAGACGCAACGTCACATCAGCATCTTCTCCGGCATATGCCGTGGCCTGAGGCAATTCAACCTCAGCAAAGGAAATGGATGTCCGCCCGCTTCCGGTTACATCTTTGTAAGTGATCGGCTTATGATCAAGCCAGCGTTCCGATAACACGTCCATGCCATGAGAAAGCCCTCCTGCATCCAGCACATAAGAAATCAGCATGGTATCATCAAAAGCTCTGATATTGATACCATGACGATGCATGACCAGCCAGTCGTATTTCATGTTCTGTGCAATTTTCAGAACAGCTGAATTCTCCAGAACCGGTTTCAACAAATGAAAAGCCTCGGCCTGCTCAATCTGTCCTGCAATCCTGCTTTCTCCCAGAAGATCTTTTTTGCCGGAAACATGTGCCAGCGGAACATAAGCAGCCACTCCCGGTTGAAGTCCAAGTGAAAAACCAACAACTTTCGCAACCATGGGATCAAGTGAATCTGTTTCTGTATCAAACGAAAAGAAACCTTGTGTAGTTGCTTTATTCAACCATTGGGCCAATTCTTTCATGTCAAGAATGGTTTTATAAGCATTTGTATCAAACTGCTCGTTCAATGCCTTTTTCCGGCAAAGTTCTGCTAAATATTCAGGAGATGAATGCTTATAATCTGTCTCAACAACAGAGCCGGAATTCAACGTTCCGGCATGCTTAACCTTTTCATCTGTATCTTTACTGATACCCCTGATATCCGGCCCATGTGCCTTTCCACCCCATTCAATATCAATATATTGCGGTTCAATGGCTGAAGCATCCGTATCGGTTGCTTCAGCCACACGGCGGATCAGGCCGGCAAATTCCATCGCTTTAAGAAAACTTATTAATTTCGGCCCGTCTTGTGGTTCCAGCACCAAGCCATCAAGAGCAACATCAAGCGGCACACTCAAACACAGTCTCACCAGCTGTCGCGAAATTCTCGCCTGTTCAGCATAGGTTATGATATTTTCCCGTCGTTTTTTTTGCGGGATTTCTTCTGCCCGTTCAAGCAGGGTATCAAGATCACCGAACTGTTCAAGAAGCTGTGCTGCCGTTTTCGGGCCAATGCCAGGAATGCCAGGCACATTATCGGTTGAATCACCGGTCATTGCCTGTAAATCAACCATCTTTTGCGGCGCTACTCCCCACTTCTCAATTACTTCCGGTATGCCGATTTGCCGATCCCTTACACCATCATACATCGACACGTGATCATCAACCAGCTGCATCAGATCCTTATCGGAGGAAATAATCGTAACATTAATGCCAGCCCGCGCCGCCTGACAAGCATAAGTGGCAATGATATCGTCTGCTTCAAAACCTTCCTTTTCAATACAAGGCAGGTTAAATGCGCGGGTCGCCTGACGAATAAGTCCGAATTGCGGTATTAAATCTTCAGGAGGTTCTGTTCTGTTTGCCTTATATTGAGGGTAAATGTCCTTGCGGAAGGTCTGGGAAGAATAATCAAAAATAACAGCAAAATGTGTAGGAACTACCCCAACTGCCGTATTGCGTGCGCGCACCAGCAGCTTCCAGAGCATATTACAGAAACCGGAAACAGCACCAACCGGCAGATTATCACTCTTTCTTGTCAGAGGCGGCAGCGCATGATAGGCACGGAAAATATAACCTGAACCGTCAACAAGAAAAAGATGGCCATTCTGTTTCATAAGCTTTGGAATATCTCAGAAAAATTTGAAAACGGGGTTGACATATCCTGCCTTCCTCTTTGTTACAAAAACTTAATACTTCTACCTTTGAAATGCCACATTCAGAATATTACCTGTTATTCATCGATACTCTCGTCATAAACCGGTTTCCGGATATGGTAGCTTTCGATCCCCTCTCCAAGCTATCGTAAACGAGTGTAATGATACGACCGTTGCGGTTCCCCTCCCCGCAACGGTCATCTTTCCGGAAATGTTACAGTCAGCTGTGATTGAACCATAAGACCTTGTCACCAATTTTTTCCAGTAATTTGGCATGTGCCTGTTTTTCTTCTTCTGTCAGACGGGAAGGCAAGGAAATGAGCCGTGGTTTCACACTTCCGGGATTACTGTTATCTTTTTTTACCTCTGTGGTCATATTGTCTGATATGCTGCCAAAACCGAGTGCCCCCTGTTTTCCGCCTATCAGTTCAATATAAACATCAGCCAGAATTTCAGAGTCAAGAAGAGCACCATGCAATGTACGCCGGCTGTTATCAATACCATAGCGTTTACACAGCGCATCAAGTGAGTTGGGTCCTATGGGATGTTTGCGACGCGCAAGTGCAAGGGTATCAACGATCCGGTCAACACTGATTGGCAACTGCCCGGTCCGATCAAGTTCAGCATTAATGAAACCTAAATCAAACATGGCATTATGTGCCACAAGTCTGGCACCATTCGTAAAGTTCAGGAAATCTTCAACAATTTCGGGAAAAGTTGGTTTATCTGCAAGCTGCTCACTGGAAATGCCATGAACAGCCAATGCATCAGGATGTATCTGCCTGCCCTGTGGATTAACATAGACATGAAACGTCCGCCCCGTTGGAAAGCGATTATCAAGTTCAACACAGCCAATTTCAATAATACGATCCTCGTTTTTATCAAGTCCGGTTGTTTCCGTATCGAAAATGATCTCACGCATCGTTCATATTCCTTCAGACCATTTTCGGCTTATATAAAAATCCAGCATCGGATGAATTATCTGATTCAGGCATTTCAAACTTGTGCAGCCAGAAGTGTCTTTATTACAAAACATACATCTTCATGCACTGTGTCCAGGTTTTTGCTTGTATCAATAACAAAATCAGCCCGTCTGCGTTTTTCCTCATCCGGCATCTGGCGAGCAAGAATAGCAGTAAATTTTTCTTCTGTCATACCAGGACGGTTTAAAACCCGTTTACGCTGAATCTCAAAAGGCGCTGATACAACAACAACGCGATCAACGCGTGTCTGGCTGCCAGTTTCATATAGTAATGGAATATCAAGAACAACTATCCGGCATCCCTGTCTGCGTACCCGTTGCAAAAATCCCAATTCCGCTTTGCGTACATGCGGATGTACAATTGCCTCCAGCTTGTGCAAGGCTTCCGGTCTGCCAAAAACTTCTTCTGCCAACTTTTCACGATCAATAGCAGTAATTTTGACCGTCTCAGGAAAAACAGCCTTAATTTCCGAAATAACCGACTTCCGGCGATAAAGTGCGTGAACCACATCATCAGCACTGTAAACCGGCACTCCTTCTTCTGCAAAGAAACGTGCAGTCGTGGATTTTCCCATACCGATTGAACCGGTGAGACCCAGAATCATCATGCTTCTTTTTTTTCCATACTGGCAAGAATCCGTAATTTTAACTCTTTTGTAACTTTCGGCTTAATACCGAACCATCGTTCAAACCCGGGAACTGCCTGATGTAACAACATGCCGATTCCATCAACAGTTTTAAGACCTGCTTCCTGTGCATGTATCAGAAAAGACGTCACAGGAGGTGTATAGACAATATCTGTTACGACAACATTGGGATTTGCCCGGGTAAAATCAATAGTCAGGCTGTCATTCTTATCGTGACTGTGATTTTCCATACCCAATGATGCAGTATTAACAATAAGCTCGGCCCGGTTGATATAATCATTGATATACCGCCAGTCAGCGGCAATAACCGTCTTGCCAAAGTGATTGGCAAGACGGTCAGCCCGGATTCGCGTACGATTAACCAGAATAATCTGTTTATAACCACGTTCTTTCAAAGCAAAAAGAACAGCGCGGCTAGCACCGCCTGCCCCTATGACAAGAGCAGTGTTTCTTTCCCAATCCGACATGAAATCATCCAGATTACAGGCAAAACCGTAAGCGTCGGTATTGCTGCCATGAAGAACACCTTTTTCAAACCACAAGGTATTGACGGCTCCTATATCCATAGCCACCTTATCACATTCTTCTGCCAAGAAATAAGCCCGTTCCTTATAAGGCAGGGTGATATTGCCACCACAAAAGCCCTGTTTCCGCAATGAGCGAATAAAAACAGGAAAAGTTTCCCCTGTTGTTTCAATTGGATCATAACTTCCTTCAAGCTGATAAAGTTTAAGCCAATAGCGGTGAATTTGCGGCGAACGAGAATGACGAATCGGATATCCGGTAACAAAAATTTTTGGAAACTCAGCCATCAATCACTCCCAGTTTACGAAATTCAGCCAGCAGCGCTAAGAGCGGCAAACCAACAATGGTAAAATAATCACCCTCGATTTTCTCGAAAAGCTGAATTCCTTCTCCCTCTATCTGATAAGCCCCGACACTCGCTAAAATATCCGTCCCGACACGGGCAAGGTGATAGCCGACAAACTGAGGATCAAGCAACCTGACTGTCATATTCGCTGTTGCGATATGGCTCCATATTTGATCACCTTTTTTAAAAAGGGCAATGCCGCTGTGAAGATAATGAACTTTGCCGGACAGTTCCAAAAGACGGCGATATGCATCTTCCATATCAACGGGTTTATGCAAAATTCTTCCTTCAAGCTCTAGTGTTTGATCACAACCAATGACAAGGGCATGGGGGAAACGTGATGAAACTTCCCTGGATTTTTCCTGTGCCAGCCTTACTGCCAGTTTTTCAGGTGACAGTGTACCCGATTTTCTTTCAATTTCACGCTCATCAATTCTTGCGCCTTCCGCTTTAACCACAAGACCGGCGTTTTTGATCAATTGCACACGAAAAGGACTTAAAGATGCAAGAATAAGTTCATCAGACATGAGAATATATCAAACTTTCTATCGACTTCATTCTGAAAAAACTGCCAGGAAAAACACTTTCAATCAGAAACAGACAATCTGTTCAAATTTGTTTCTCATCTCCGCTTCCATAAAAAGCCATATATGTTTCAGCGTTAGAATACATACTATTATTTGCATTTATAAGCTGTTTCCGATTGTTGAATAAATAAGCATATTCCGTAAGTAATAATCAGCATTCTGCTGTACAATTATTTTCCTGTTTTCAGAAAACAGGAAATCCGATTCGACGAATCAGAAATCACAAACAAGAAAAAACAGAAAATGAATTTTCTTCCCGCTTTTTTCGCACACCTGTTGAAATCTGTGCAATTTCATCTGCAATTTATCCACATGTGGAAAACCGGCTCGAAAACCGGAGAATTCATCCACAATAAGAGAAGCTGTTTCCAACTTCCCAAAAGTTTGAGATAATGAGGATAAAGTAACAATCCTAAAGCTATAATTCAATACTTGTGTACAAAATGTATTTTTCCATAACTCATTGAATAATATATATTTTTAAAATGATTTTCTGTTTTTTACACAGGACAGCATCGTTCATCCATAATTTTCTGCCTGAAATTGCTGTTTTGTGGATAAACTAGGAGCTTTTAATAATTCATGAAATTCACAGAGTCTAAGAATCAGAATCTCTTTTTCAAAAAGATTCTTTATTGAACAAATCCTGATCATTCCTGTGTATTGCCCTTGGCGGCTTGCGCGACGAATGCGCCACCCTTATGAGTCAAAAAGATGAACAAAAAATTACTAAGGACTATCGAAGGCGAAAAACTTTCTTCACCACCACTCTGGATGATGCGTCAGGCAGGACGCTATTTACCAGAATACCGGCAAATACGAAAAACAGCCGGAAGTTTTCTCAATCTCTGCTACTCCCCTGCTTTGGCTGCTGAAGTAACATTGCAGCCTGTTCACCGTTTCGGCTTTGATGCTGCGATTCTTTTTTCTGATATTCTTGTTGTCCCTCATGCATTAGGCAGAGATCTGCGATTTGAAGAAGGCAATGGCCCAGTGATGACACCTATCACTGAAAAGGAGATAGCAAAGCTTGACACAAAAGGTGTAATGAGACATCTTGCTGCTTCTTTTGAAACTATTGAGCGGGTTAAAACCGCACTTGACGATAGAACAGCTTTGATCGGGTTTTGTGGAGCGCCATGGACGGTTGCAACCTATATGATTGCCGGGCGTGGTATAGCTGATCAGATTCCTGCACGTCTCTTTTTTTATTCTCATCCACAGGCGATGCAGGCATTACTCGATTGCCTTGCCGATGTTTCAGCAGATTATCTTGTGCAGCAGATCAATGCCGGAGCTGATGTGATACAGATATTTGATTCCTGGGCTGGTGTGCTTGATGAAGCATCTTTCGAAGCGATGTGTATTGTGCCGATGCATCGCATGGTAAAGCGGATCAGGCAGGTTCATCCGAAAACACCAATTATTGGTTTTCCTCGGGGAGCAGGCTGGCTTTATGCTGATTATGCAAACAAAACCGGTATAACAGCACTTGGCCTTGATTGGACTGTTCCTCTGTCTTTTGCTGCAAAGTTGCAGAAAAATGTTACTGTGCAGGGAAATCTTGATCCTTTACGGCTTGTCGCAGGCGGGGAAATACTTGATCATGGTGTTGATGCCATTCTTGCCAGGTTGAATAATGGGTCATTTATATTCAATCTCGGTCATGGCATTATGCCTGACACACCGATTAAGCATGTTGAACAAATGGTAAAACGCGTCCGGGAAAATCAAACAAATGGCTGAAAAAAACCATTCTCTTAAGACAAATTGCATCTGGATAAGAGCCGCAATTGCAATTCTTATTGTTGTCACTGCATTATGGTTTCTGTTCTATCTTGATTCCGACAGTGCTTATCTTTGGATCAAGGCAGTACATGTTGTTGCAATTATCAGCTGGATGGCAGGAATGTTATACCTTCCTCGACTTTTTGTTTATCATTGTTCAGCAAAAGAAGACTCTGTTCAATCTGAAACTTTTAAAATCATGGAACGGCGTCTGCTACGTTATATTATTAATCCGGGAATGGTGGTTGCGTGGATCACCGGCTTATGGATGGCTTTGGAAATTTATCACTTTCAGGGCGGATGGCTTCATTTTAAACTTGGCGTTGTCGTGTTGCTTTCTGCTTTTCATGGATTTCTGGCACGGGCAACCCGTCATTTTGCTGAAGATAATAACCGGTTCTCTGAGAAAGTCTGGCGTATTCTTAATGAAGTGCCAACCCTTTTGATGATTGTTGCTGTTATTGCTGTTATCGTTAAAATTCCGGATTAAATAACAGTTTTATTAAATCCTCTTGCGTAAATACGCAGAAGGCTATATATTTGGCATTAATTCCTGCCTTTTGAGATAATTCCCGCGAGCTGAAATTTTATATAGCGATCAGTTGTGCGGATAAGATGTTATCTGTTTTTCCATATCTGATTGTGAGCATCCCTCTTATGCAAGAAATGAAACTTCAAGAACTCAAGAGCAAAACTCCAGTGGAACTGATAGCTTTCGCTGAAACACTTGAGGTTGAAAATGCCAATTCCATGCGCAAGCAGGAGCTTATGTTTGCGATTTTGAAGAATTTGGCATTACAGGATGTCGAGATTATCGGTGAGGGTGTTGTTGAGGTTTTGCAGGATGGATTTGGTTTCCTGCGTTCAGCGGATGCCAATTATCTGCCGGGACCTGATGATATTTATCTTTCGCCTTCACAGATACGGCGTTTTTCTTTGAAAACCGGTGATACGGTTGAAGGGCCGATTCGCAGTCCGAAAGAAGGTGAACGGTATTTCGCACTTCTCAAGGTTAATACGATTAATTTTGAAGATCCGGAAACTATCCGCCATAAAATTCATTTTGATAATCTGACACCGCTTTATCCGAATGAGCGACTACGAATGGAGACTGATAATCCGGTAAATAAGGATATGTCGCCGCGGGTCATTGATCTTATTGCTCCACTGGGAAAAGGACAGCGCGGGCTTATTGTTGCCCCGCCGCGTACGGGTAAAACTGTCCTGTTACAGAACATAGCCCATTCGATTACAGCCAATCATCCCGAATGTTATCTGATTGTTCTGCTGATTGATGAACGACCGGAAGAGGTGACGGATATGCAACGTTCAGTAAAGGGGGAAGTTGTATCTTCAACTTTTGATGAACCTGCATCACGCCATGTACAGGTGGCTGAAATGGTCATAGAAAAGGCCAAGCGCCTGGTTGAACACGGCCGGGATGTTGTCATTCTTCTTGATTCTATCACTCGCCTGGGTCGCGCTTACAATACGGTTGTTCCTTCATCAGGTAAGGTTTTAACCGGTGGTGTTGATGCCAATGCACTGCAAAGACCAAAGCGTTTCTTTGGTGCTGCACGTAATATCGAAGAGGGAGGATCGCTGACCATTATAGCAACAGCGCTGATTGATACAGGTAGTCGCATGGATGAAGTTATCTTTGAAGAATTCAAGGGGACAGGAAATTCTGAAATTGTTCTTGACCGCAAAGTTGCTGACAAGCGCATTTTTCCTGCTATGGATGTTCTCAAATCCGGTACACGTAAGGAAGATTTGCTTGTCGCCCGTCAGGATTTGCAGAAAATTTTTGTTCTTCGGCGTATTCTTGCCCCGATGGGAACAACAGACGCTATTGAATTTCTGATTGATAAATTAAAGCAGACCAAAACTAACAATGAATTTTTTGATTCTATGAATACCTGAAAATTTTTCTTTTGATTATTTTAATATTATAATAAATATTCAGATATTGAATTATGACAGAACCGGTTTTGCAAGGCAGGAATAAAAAGCTGGCCTTGCAAAGCTGGTTCTGTCTGTTATCTACACTGAATAGTATTAAATCAACCTAGGGTAGATGAGATTTTTTTACTGCATGGCAGATGGGTAATCAATATTTTGATAGATACAGTTTTTGCATTATCAAGTGGTATTCTTCCTTCAGGGGTAGCAGTTATTCGTATATCCGGCACATGCGTTAAGGATATATTGATGCGGTTTGTCGGATTCATTCCTGAACCGCGTTATATGAATTTTTGTGTATTGCGTTCCACAATGGGAGAAATTCTTGATCAAGCACTAATTGTCTATTTTCCAGCTCCGAAGAGTTTTACTGGTGAAGATTGTGCAGAATTTCATTTACATGGAGGCAAGGCGGTTGTTGCACGTTTTCTTGAAGAGCTTGGTACTGTTTCCGGGTGTCGTTTGGCAGAGCCAGGAGAATTTGCCCGGCGGGCTTTTGCAGAAGGCAAGCTTGATCTGACAGAAGCAGAAGGCTTGGCAGATTTGATCAATGCAGAAACAGAAAGTCAGCGTAGACTTGCTGTTATGGGGGCAAGTGGCGCTTTGGTTTCTCTTTATCGCGGCTGGAGAGACCGGCTTGTGAAAGTACGGGCATTGATTGAAGCAGAGCTTGATTTTGCAGATGAAGGAGATGTGCCAGATTCAATTTCAGATCGTATCTGGATGGATATGGTTCAGCTAAAGGATAATATTTTACAGCATATTCTTGATGGCCAACGTGCAGGAATTATGCGTGATGGATTAAAAATTGTCGTTGCCGGTATGCCAAATGCTGGAAAATCCAGTGTTATAAATCGCCTGGTCGGACGTGATGTTGCCATTGTTACAGATGAAGCAGGAACAACGCGCGATGCCCTGGAAATAAGAATTGTTCTTGGTGGTTTGCCTGTTCTTGTAACGGATACAGCAGGTTTAAGAAGTACAGAAAACCGTATTGAAAAAATGGGCATTGATATTGCTGTTACGCATATTGAAAATGCTGATCTGGTTCTTGTGCTTGATGATATGCATAATCCGCAGGCGATTGATCTGCCTGAAACTTCAGCAATAATCTGGCATATAGGTAATAAGCTGGATCTGGGTCATGGTGATTGTAACAGATGGCCAATTCAGTTCTCTGTCAGAACAGGTGAAGGCTGGGATAATTTTATTGAATGTTTGACAGATTTTTGTCGAGAAAAAATAGTGGCAATTGGTGAAGTTATTCCGGCACGTGAAAGGCAAATTATACTTTTGAAGAATGGCCTGGCTGAATTGGAATCAGCGTTAGATAAAACTGGTCTTGAACTGCGGGCTGAACATTTACGTCGTGCGTCGGATTATCTTGGTCGTATTACGGGTGATATTAACGTTGAAGATTTACTTGATGTGATATTTTCTGAATTCTGTATCGGTAAATAAGCGGAACAAATTTTCTATCCTGTTAGATACATATAAGGCATGATGCCGGATAGTTGTTCTTGATATTCCATTACTATATGAAACTGGCAGCCAGACACGCGTTGACCGCGTTGTTGTATCAGCGCCTTTTGAGATTCAGCGTAAAAAGAACATAATGTTTCACGTGAAACATTATGACCAGATTTTATTGTAAGATTAAAAACAGGCTGGTAAAATTGTATATCAGCATAAAAAGTAAATTTTTTTAGGTTGCATAATGATATAATACGTAGCAGTATGATCAGTTGTGGGAATATTTGACAGAAAGGAAAAATCTGAAATATGTTTAAATCTTCCGGATTTTACAAGCTGGGAATTATGCCTTGAAATCATTTGATGTTATTGTTGTTGGTGGTGGCCATGCAGGTTGTGAGGCTGCATCTGCTGCTGCTCGTTCGGGCGCCAGAACTGCACTTGTAACGTATCAGTTTGCTACGGTTGGTGTTATGTCTTGTAATCCGGCAATTGGCGGATTGGGTAAGGGACATCTTGTCCGTGAAATTGATGCTATGGATGGTTTAATGGGGCGTGCCGCTGATGAAAGTGGTATTCAGTTTAGATTATTAAATCGACGGAAAGGTCCGGCGGTGCGCGGTCCAAGAACGCAGGCGGATCGCAAGCTTTATCGTCAGGCAATACAGATATTTATTCAACAACAGAATAATCTTTTTGTTATTGAAGATGAGGTTATTGATCTTGTGATGGAGAACGGTAGTGTTACTGGTGTTTTCCTTGCTAAGAGTGGTGAATTACGCGCAGGTGCAGTTGTTTTGACGACAGGTACTTTTTTGCATGGTCTTATTCATATTGGAAATAAAACGTGGCCCGCTGGCCGTATGGGGGAACAACCAGCGCAAAAACTGGCAGATCGACTTGCATTTTATAATATCAGGCTTGGGCGGTTGAAAACAGGAACTCCGCCTAGACTTGATGGAAAAACAATTGATTGGAATGGACTTGATCTGCAAAAACCAGATAATGAACCGATACCTTTTTCATTATTAACAGAAAGAGTTGAGCAACCACAAATTGATTGCGCTATTACGCGCACCAATGCTGTTACTCATAAAATTATTCGTGAGAATCTTCATCTTTCAGCTGTTTATTCTGGTGCTATTGAAGGGACTGGTCCGCGCTATTGTCCTTCTATTGAAGATAAGATTGTTAAATTTGGTGATCGAGATGGACATCAGGTTTTTCTTGAACGGGAAAGTCTTGATGATGATACAATCTATCCTAATGGTATTTCTACGTCTTTGCCGGAGAAGGTCCAGGATGCTTTAGTCCGAACAATTGAAGGTCTGCATCATGTCAGAATATTACAGCCGGGTTATGCAATTGAATATGATTTTGTTGATCCGCGGCAACTTGAACGGACTCTTGAACTTCGAACTATGCCGGGACTCTTTCTTGCTGGTCAGATCAATGGTACGACCGGTTATGAAGAAGCTGGAGCTCAGGGACTTGTTGCTGGGATGAATGCTGCCCGTAAAGCAGGAAATTTGCCTTGTGTTGTTATTCAGCGGACACAGGCTTATATTGGCGTCATGATTGATGATCTTGTTTCACGCGGGGTAAGTGAACCTTATCGTATGTTTACTTCCCGGGCAGAATTTCGTTTATCTCTACGGGCTGATAATGCAGATCAGCGGTTGACACCGTTTGGTATGAAGCTTGGCATTGTCAGTCAGCAGAGAAAAATTACTTTCATGCAGCGATACGAAATATTTGAACAAGCACGGAATCTTGCTCAATCTGTTTCTTTAACACCAAATGAAGCTGCGACTTATGATTTGCAAATTAACCATGATGGTATACGTCGCACAGCCTATGATCTTCTTTCTTATCCGGAAATCAATATAGCAAAGCTTGCTGAAGTTTGGCCTGAATTCAGAAGTCTGGATACCAGAACTGTTGAAGCATTGGAAATCGAAGCACGATATGCTGTTTATCTGGAACGACAGGCGCAGGATATAGCAATGCTGGAACGTGATGAGAAACTTGTTATTCCGAATGATTTGAAATTTAATGATATTTCCGGTTTGTCCAATGAAATAAAGGCTAAATTATTACAACGGATGCCACGGACAATCGCTGAAGCTCAACGGATCGATGGTATAACTCCGGCAGCTATTTTTCTTATTATAACACATATCCAACGCTTACGCCGCTCATAAAAGGCTGTGGCATGAATGATCAGCATTTTATGCAATTATTGAAAATTGTTCCGAATGTTTCACGTGAAACATTTCATGATCTTTATATTTATGAGACACTTGTTCGTAAATGGCAACCGCATATAAATCTGATTGCCAATGCTACTTTGCCTGATTTATGGCAGCGGCATATACTCGACTGTGCTCAGCTTTTTCCACTTCAGCCCGAAGCAGAAAATTGGCTTGATCTTGGTTCAGGCGGTGGCTTTCCTGGAATTGTAATCGCTATTTTTTTGAAGGCACAGGGAAAGGGACATATCAGCCTTGTTGAGAGCAATGGAAAAAAAACTGCTTTTTTGCGGACTGTTATTGCAACACTTTCTCTTCCTGCAACAGTTTATAACATGAGAATTGAGTATAATTACAGTGATATTCTTTTTCCTGATGTTGTAACAGCCCGCGCTCTGACATCTTTATCCGGACTTTTAAATTTTATTGTACCTCTAATGAGTCATAAAACTGTTGCTCTGATGCAAAAAGGACGGGATTATATGCATGAGCTTGATGAAGTTAGTGCAAAGTGGCAATTTAATCTGATAAAACACATAAGCGTAGTTAATGAGGATTCTGTCATTCTGGAAATTCGTAATCTTCGAAACCGCACTGTTGGGAAAAATGAAAGGCAGGAAAAATGAGTGATCAGGAACGGATTATTGCGGTTGCTAATCAGAAAGGCGGCGTTGGCAAAACGACAACTGCTATCAATCTGGCTACAGCACTGGCTGCTATTGGAGAGAAAGTTCTCATCGTAGATATTGATCCACAGGGAAATGCAAGCACTGGTCTTGGCATTGATCGAAATAATCGCCGGCTTTCTTCCTATGATATTATTATTAATGGAATATCCGTTACTGAAGCTGCATTGCCTACGGGTGTCCCCAATCTTTTCATTGTTCCGTCCACTCTTGATCTTCTGGGGGTGGAAATGGAAATCGCAGCGGATTCGGATCGCAGTTATCGGCTAAGAAATGCTTTGCGTCAGGATACAAAATTGACATCAAGATTTACTTATGTCCTGATTGATTGTCCTCCGTCATTTAATCTTCTTACCTTGAATGCTATGGGAGCCGCAAATTCTGTTCTGGTTCCATTACAATGTGAATTCCTTGCACTGGAAGGGCTTAGCCAGTTACTTGAAACTGTTAGGCGGGTACGGGTAAGTCTTAATTCACAATTGACTATTCAGGGAATTGTTCTGACAATGTACGACGGGCGAAATAATCTCGCCAATCAGGTTGTGGAAGATGTTCGTGCCTTTATGGGAGAAAAGGTTTATCATACTATAATTCCGCGTAATGTCCGTATTTCAGAAGCTCCCTCTTTTGGCAAGCCTGCCCTGCTCTATGATTTAAAGTGTGCGGGAAGCCAGGCTTATTTACGACTTGCTTCTGAGGTTATTCAGCGGGAAAAGCGTTTGCGTCTGGCTTGAATTATTATACTGATAAATCATGATAAACGACTAATATGAAGAGAAGATGATGAGCGACGATCAATCAAGAAAAAGACTGGGTCGAGGACTGGCAGCACTTATTGGTGACATTGATATGCCGGCAACCGAAGAAGATGTGAACTTGCCTGTAACAGTAACATCAGAAAAACTGATAGCGATAGAATTAGTAACACGCAATCCGCATAACCCACGGCGTAATTTTCCAGATTCAGAAATTGATGATCTGGCACAATCAATTCGTGAGCATGGTATTGTGCAGCCGGTAATTGTTCGCCCTTCTTTATTTAATGCAGGTTATTATGAGTTGATTGCCGGTGAAAGGCGATGGCGCGCCGCACAGAAGGCAGGACTGGTTCAGATTCCGATAATTGTTCGTGATGTTGATGATCGTACTGCTCTCGAATTGGCTATTATTGAAAATGTTCAACGAACTGACCTTAACCCTGTTGAAGAAGCAATGGGCTATCAGCTATTGATTGATGAGCATAGATATACACAAACAGATCTGGCACAGGTTATAGGAAAAAGCCGCAGTCATGTTGCCAATACATTGCGTCTGCTCAAATTGCCGAATGATGTGCAGCAGCTGCTGAATGATGGAAGCTTGTCGGCTGGTCATGCGCGCTGTCTTGTCACATCGGATGATCCATCAGTATTAGCACAGCGTATTATTGAAGATGGGCTTTCTGTCCGGCAGGCAGAAGCTCTTGCCAATAAAAAATTGGCAAAAACAGGAAAAAGGCTACCTCAGAAGAAAGATGCAAATACCAAAGCACTGGAGAAAACGCTTGCAGATAAACTTGGCATGCAGGTTGATATTCAGTACAGGAAAAAAGGCGGTAATGTACGTATTCATTATAAAACGCTGGATCAACTTGACGATATTTGCAAACGTCTGCAAAATTGATATAACTCCACCATATTTTTTAGCTGTAAGAAAAATAATAACAATTGTTATTTAAAGATAAAAAGACATATCTTCAATTGCGAAGCCAGTCAGGTAAACGGTAATAATATCCATCATAAGGAATAACAGTTTGACCAGAAGTTGATGCAATTTTCTGTTCTGCACAACCATCTTTTTCTTTCAGCCCTAATATATTGATAATATTACTTTTAATAATCAGATCGCGGAAACCGTTGTGATAATCGCCAAACTCGATCGTGCGTATGGACTCATTTCTGTAAAGATTACAGGTGTTATCAATATTATTATTTTTCTGTTTGCTTTTTTCTACTTCTTTCATACTCAAAGCTGAAAGTGTTTTCAGGTGTTTTTCATCATCATTATAGAATAATGGCCTGAATGTTTTGCCATCTTCAATAAAAAGATGAAGCTCATTGGAATATGTTTGAATAGAGTGAACCGGTTTTCTTTTTTCGATGCGAATGCCAACTGCACGCAAAAACGGATTAAGTTGATAAATATCTGTATCAATTGTAACATTCTGAATAATTCTTGTACTTGACAGTAATGCATTTTCTTTAATGTAAAGATATCTGATCTTGTTGCCTGCGTTATCTGCAAGCAAAAAAATCAGATTATAATTACATTCATTTGCACAGATCTGTTTTGTCCTTTGGGTGATAAATACAGCATAGGTTTGATCAATATGAACAGGAGATGGTTTACAGGCCGCGAAAATAATATCTCCATGATCCAGTTTCCGGGACAGCTTTTTTATAAAACTGGTTTTTATATCAACAATTGCGTTATTATAACAACCTGACTTTGCCAAAACCGGATCTGAAACCAATACTGCACTCAGAAAAAACAATATTGGAAGAAATTTAGGCAAGAGTTTTTTAAATATTACTTCCATATATACAGTACTCCGTTATTATTCCTCCAGTAATTTTCTAATACGGTTGGCATATTTTTTACCAAAAGCAAGGTTTTCTTTTGATACAGCCTGTGTTTCATCGAATATTTGTTCTTCATTTTCAGAAACTGCTGCTGCCAGGGCGGCTGAAAGTGCCATGTAGACGATAACGTAATCCCGTGCGTTTATTTTGTTATTCATAAGAATGGCCATTAGCTTCGGCCGTTTTTCAAGCGAAGCAGTAAGGCTTTCAATGCTGGTGTCATAACGGTTTTCAGTGCCGTCAGCTTCTGTTGGCAGGTGCAGAAGGTCATCCTGCACTTTTTCCATTTTTTCAAGTACAGCTTCTGTCAACGGAAAATTAGCAACCGATGACGGATGGATAAAAGGGGCAAGTGAAAAATCTTCTGCCATAGCAGAAGAAAATAACATCAATAGTGATAAAGCCATTATTGCACGTGTAAACATAATCAGAAATTATCCTTGCGTTTTCGGAGTTCCGCCAAAACAGCTTCATCAGAAACGTCAACAAGGCCTAGATTTTCTCGAATAATTGGATCTGCCCAGCGTAAAAACGGATTAGTTGCATGTTCGAGCGCAATGGTTGAAGGCAGCGTTAACCTGTCTTGCCGGCGTAACATGGCAACATCTGTCATCCGGCGCTGCAAGGCTTGATTGGATGGATCAACTGTCAAGGCAAAATATCCGTTACTTTCAGTATATTCATGGCCACAATATATTTGTGTGTCGTCAGAGAGATTGCCAAGTTTTTGTAATAAAGAAAACATCATTGGGACAGTGCCTTCGAAAAGACGGCCACAACCAAGGGAAAACAGCGTGTCTCCAGTGAAGACAAGTCTCGCCTGCGGCATATAATAGGATATTGCCCCTAAAGTATGGCCTGGTGTCGCCAGCGTTTCGATTCTGCCGAAATCTGTATCGACGATATCACCATCATTTACACTGTGATCAAGACCGGGAATTTTGGCTTTTTCAGATTCCGAACCAATAATTATTGCGCCGGTCTTTTCTTTCAGTGTGTAAATACCTTCTGTATGGTCTGCGTGGTGATGGGTGATAAGAACCATATCAAGCTTCCAGTTCATCTGATCAAGCTTTGCAAGAATGGCTGCACCATCCGGTGCGTCGATTGCAATGGTTTTTTTATTTGCTTCATCGTGTAACAGAACAGCAATATTATCTGTTTTGCAAAGAAATTGTTCAATCAACATAATTTATAACCTGATTGAAGCAGAAGCATTTAAAAACCAAACAGAACACTTAGCATTCACAAATATACAACGTGACAAAAAACCGGGATGTTCAATTCCTATTATATAGGAATTGAACATAATCTGAAAGCTGTAATAATATATCAGCAAAAAATTACCTTTTTTCAACTGATAATATTATCTCTTTGAATTGTCGTATTTGTTGTTGAACAGAATCCGGGTAATATCTGGCAGGGTGTGAACACCTATTGACCGGAGTTTTGTTTTTTATTGCCAATCGGTTCAATAGTATGGCGCATAAATAACGGTGCCTGCATGATCATGAAAATAATTGTGAGCGGCATCGTACCAAAAACCTTGAAACTGGTCCAGAATTCATCACTGAAATTGCGCCAGATAATTTCATTCAGAACAGCAAGAAAAAGAAAAAACCAGGCCCAGCGCAAGGTAAGTTTACGCCAGCCTTCAGCATCCAGTTTGAAAGCTGAATCCATGACATAACCAAGCAATGGCTTTTTAAACAAAAGTCCGCCAAAAAGAATGAGGGCAAACAGTGTATTGATAAGGGTTGGCTTCATTTTGATGAAAACATCATCATGAAGCCAGAGTGTCAGGAAACCGAATATCAGAACAAAAATACCGGAAACCAGCGGCATAACAGGAATTTTTCGGGCAATGCCCCATGAGATTGCAAGCGCAATGACGATCGCGGTCATAAAAATTGCTGTTGCCGGATAAATTGGCTTTTCAAAAGAAGAAAATAGCGGAATGTTATCAATCAACCATTGTCCGTGGAAATTAGCGACAAAAAAAATAACAAGTGGCCCCATTTCCAGCACAAACTTGAGCAATGGAGACATATGCATCTTTTTGACAGCTTTGATATCTTGCGGGTCAGACTCGAAAATGGACTGATTCATGCTTTGTGATTTCCTGCTATTGCTTCGGCGAATTCTTCTGCCGAAAAAGGTTCAAGATCATCAATATTTTCACCGACGCCGATAAAGTAAACTGGCAATTTGTATTTGGCAGAAATAGCAACCAGGATGCCTCCTCGCGCTGTTCCATCAAGTTTTGTCACAACAAGGCCGTTTACACCGGCAATATTACGGAAAACGTCAACCTGGTTAAGGGCATTTTGCCCAGTTGTCGCATCAAGGGTTTGCAGGACAGTATGAGGAGCTTCTGCGTTATGTTTGCCCAGAACACGGATAATTTTAGCAAGCTCGTCCATCAGCTCTGTCTTGTTTTGCAGGCGGCCGGCTGTATCAATAATCAAAACATCACTACCTGCTGTCTTTGCCTTTTCATAAGCTTCGTAAGCAAGACTTGCTGCGTCTGAACCCGGCTGTGAAGAAACGACCGGTGAACCGGTGCGTTTGCCCCAGATATGCAGTTGTTCAGTTGCAGCAGCTCGAAATGTATCTCCTGCTGCAAGCATGACAGAAAGTCCACCTGCGGTCAGTTTGGCAGCCAGTTTGCCTATAGTGGTTGTTTTTCCGGTGCCATTGACGCCAACCATTAGAATAACGTACGGTTTATGCGAGAGGTCAAGCTCCAGCGGTTTTGCTACCTGTTCAAGAACCTTGCAGATTTCACCGCTCATGATAGCACGGATTTCATCAGTTGAAATGTCTTTTCCAAAACGGCCTGAATGCAGTATTTCCGTAATATGTGTGACTGTTTCGAGGCCAAGGTCAGCTTGAATAAGGACATCTTCAAGGTCCTGTAATGTCTCTTCATCCAGTTTGCGTTTGGTAAAAATACCACTGACAGATTCGCCCAATTGCTGTGATGTGCGCGACAGACCGGATTTCAACCGCTCGAACCAGAAGCGTTTTAGCGCCTGTGCTGTTTCGTCTGGCACTATGGGTGTGGGTTCCTGAATGATTTTGACTTTATCGTCACCACTGGTTTTCTTTACACCTGTATCATAATCCTGTTGACCTGCAAATTTACTGTTTGTCGCTATTTCCGGCTCAGGATTTATGACCGGCGACATTTTGTTTTTTTTCGGAGCAGTGCTTTCTTTTAAATTTTCAGATGTGGTTTTAATCCTTTTTACATCTGTTTCCTTTCGCTCTTCTGCTTTTTGGGCAGCATGATATTCTTTAGATGATGTTACAGAAGGTGACATGACGGCTGTTTTTTTTCTTCTGTCCGTTTTTTCTTTTTGTTTGCGGGAGAAAGAAAACACCTTTTTCATAAAGCCGCTCGCCATTTAATCTGTTCCCTTTCAGGCCGTATCCCGGTCAATTTTTGCGGCAATCAGCGCGTTATCATTATATGAAATGATGCGGCATCTGATCATTGTTCCGGCTACGCCGTCATTTATTTTTGCCAGGGTATAATTTTCACAACGGCCAATTCTGTCCCTTTCCATTAAAATAATCTGCTCCGTACCCTGCAAACGCTGCAAATGATTTGAATAGGCACGTTTTCCTTCGCTACGCAAAATAGCAGCTCTTTGTCTGATAATATGGCATTCTGTTTGAGGCATGCGGGCGGCTGGCGTGCCTTCCCGGGGGCTGAAAGGGAAAACATGAAGATGAATAAGGCCACATTCCCGGATAAGTGCACGTGTATTTTCAAACATGGCATCGGTTTCTGTCGGAAAACCGGCAATAAGGTCAGCTCCAAACACCATTTCAGGTCTTTTTGACCGTAATTCATGGCAGAAACGAATTACATCTTCACGCACATGCTGTCGCTTCATGCGTTTTAAAATCATATTGTCGCCAGCCTGAAGTGACAAATGCAGATGTGGCATCAACCTTCTTTCATAAGCCAGAAGATCAAGCAATTCCCCATCAGCTTCCATGGAATCAATTGAAGACAGACGCAGACGCGGCAAATCTGCCACATTACGCAAAATGGACGTGACGAGTTTGCCAAGCGTGATATTTCCTGGCAGATCAGAACCATAACTTGTCAGGTCAATGCCGGTGAGAACCACTTCCTGATAGCCGTTACCGCTTAGTCGGTTGATCTGTTCTACCACCGTGCCGGGCGGTACCGAGCGAGAAGGCCCACGGCCATAAGGAATGATGCAAAAAGTGCAGCGATGATCGCAACCGTTCTGTACCTGGACAAAAGCACGCGATCTGCCCTCGATCAGGTCAATCATATGCGATGTGTTATCACGCACCTCCATGATATTATTAACTTGCACCTTTTCCATCCGGTTGATGCTGAAATCAGGTAATTGACGGTAGAAATGAGCATGGAGTTTTTCTTCATTGCCGAGAATGAGGTCAACTTCATTCATCCTGGCAAAATCCTGTGCTGATGTCTGGGCAGCACAACCGGTAACGATAATGCGGGCCTGGGGATTTTGCCGCCTTGCCTTGCGGATTGCTTGTTTTGCCTGCCGCACGGCTTCTGCCGTAACAGCACAGGTATTAAAAATGATAGCTCCTCCTTGCAATGCATCAAGGCCGGCTGTTTTGCTTTCACGGCGTATAATCTCTGCCTCGTAGGTATTGAGCCGGCAGCCGAAGGTGACAATTTCCGTTGCCATTACTCCTGGCTCCTTGTATATCGGCCTGTTTGCGGATCAAACAGGCCCGAAAATTCATATTCTGTTGGCCCTGTCAACAGAACGTGGTCGTTTTTTTCCCAGATTATGGAAAGTTTACCTCCTGGCAATGTCACCATAACCTGCCTGTCCGTGAGGTTTTGACGACAGGCAGCAACAACGCTGGCGCAAGCTGCTGTTCCGCAAGCATGTGTTAACCCTGCTCCACGCTCCCATGTACGTAAATCCAGACTTTTCCTGGAAGTAACATGAGCAATGGAAATATTGGCGCGTTCAGGAAAGAGCGGATTATGTTCAAGTTTTGGGCCATAATCTTCAAGATTGTAATCCGTGACACTGCTTTCAACAAAGAAGATGGCATGAGGGTTACCCATGGAAACTACAACTGCATCAGCAAGCGGCCCGCATTGAAGGGCAACATGATTGGTATCTTCAACTGCTGTTGCAAGGGGGATTTCTGTCCACTGACAGCGTGGTTTGCCCATATCAACTGATACAAGACCATTTGGCAGCCGCTGTGCGTGAACAATGCCACCTGCCGTATCAAAAGTGAAATGGTTGCATTTTTCTTTATTGTAAAGCCATTCGGCAACACAGCGTGCACCATTTCCGCACGCTTTTGCCAGTGAGCCGTCACTGTTCCAGATTTCGATAAAATAATTTGTACTTTTGTGCCGGGAATCATGAATTGCCATGATCTGATCAAAGCTGGTTTCATCTGTTTGCGCGAGTGTGCGTGCGGCTTCTGATGTGATCCGGTCGTTACGGCCACGCATATCGGCAACAATAATTTTATTGCCTAATCCGTTCATTTTTGTCATGGCTGCCGGAATATTCATTGATACTTATCCTTAATTATTTTTATATGGCGAAAATTTTCCTGAAATACCAGCCTTTATGCTATATTTGTGAGAGGAAGAGCTGTAATCAGGTATAAGGAAACAGGTTGCGGGGACATTGCAACCGGTAGAAAATGGCAGCAATTGACAAGTTTTTCATATAGGTGCCTATTTACAGTCAGAATTATCCGCATCTTTTATTTTATGATTATGGGCCGATTCGCTCTTGAAGGTGAAAAAACATGTTATTCCAGAAAATTTCCTTGGCGGCACCCGCTGCCGTAGCGCTGGCAGTAACCGGATGTTCATCGGATCGATTTGCCAGCAATACTGCTCCGGTTGTACCGCCTGTTGCTATTCAGGCTGCACCGCTGGGGCAGGTTTCGCAGAGCACATTGCCTCCGCCGGAAGGAAGCCAGGCCGAGACTCCGGCCATAGGCAGCGCGCAAGAGCCAACACAAATGGAAAGTCCTGGTGCAGAGCTGTCATCAGGTATTGAACTGAGTCCGGCGAGTGTGGCTGGCGTCTGGAAAGCTTCGATTGGCGGAATGAATTGCCAGATTGCAACACCCCAGACAAAATTTGGCAAGGGATATCGAGCAGGGCCTCTTCATTGTCCTGCAATTTTTTCACGGGTAAATTCCTGGTCAGTTAATGGTTCGCAACTGGTATTTTATGATAATACCGGTAACCGCATTGCCACCCTTTATTCCTCTGATGGTCTGCGTTTTGAAGGGCAAACAGGGTCAGGAATGCAAGTTATCCTCAGCCGTTAGAGCTAAATGATTTTATTTGAATGCAAAACAGAAGTGGTGCTTCAAAGAACCGGGAACGGGTGCAATAGATTCATATTAAATACGTGCCGCTCTGGTTAAAGAGTTGCAATTAAACCGAATGTTAATTAACATTTTATGGCTGGAGGGGACAAGGTGTGTTTTATACCGGAAGTGTTCTGCTTTTCTCAGAAATTGCCTGATAGGATACAGTTTTTATGGGCCTGATACGGGAGCATTATGATGCGCTGGTCAAAGGGGGAGGGATTTCTGAGGATCCGGCACAGGTTAGTGTGGTTGCCCGGTATGATGAACTTTTGCAGAACTTTCATGGAGAACGGTTTTTCTGCAAAAACGGTTTCTTCGGCGGGCTTTTTAACAGACATAAGGAAAAACGGGCTTTTGTTAAGGGTCTTTATGTTTATGGTGAGGTCGGGCGTGGCAAGACCATGCTCATGGATTTGTTTTTCTCCTGTCTGCCGGACGGCAGCAAACGGCGGGTGCATTTCAATGATTTCATGAATGATGTACATAATCGGATCAGGGCGCATCGTCAGGCGCCTGATCAGGGCAAGATAAGGCAAGACAATCCTTTTCCTGCTGTGGCTGCCGCGCTGGCGCACGAAGCACATGTTCTTTGTTTTGATGAGTTTGCGGTGACGGATATTGCTGATGCCATGATTTTGACACGGCTGTTTACAGCTCTCTTCAAGGAAGGTGTGGTTCTGATTGCGACATCCAATGTTGCACCGGATAATCTTTATCAGAATGGTCTTAACCGTCAGCTTTTTTTGCCTTTTCTTGACACATTAAAGAATCATGTTGATGTGATCAATCTTAATGCTCTGACTGATTACCGGTTGAAAAAGGCTGAACATCAGCCTGTTTATATGACGCCGCCTGGAAAAAAGACTGACGGACGTATGGATGCAGCATGGGCAGATGTGACTGGCGGTGCCAAAGAAAAGAGTATCGAGTTCATCGTGCGTGGACATGAGGTGAAAGTGCCGCGTGCTGCCGGTTTTTCCGCCCGTTTTGAATTTGCTGATCTTTGTTTCAAATCGCTGTCTGCATTTGATTATATGGAGCTTGCTGTTCGTTACCGGACATTTTTTATTGATCATGTGCCAGTTCTTGATGATACGCTTCGAAATGAAACCAGGCGTTTTATTTTGCTGATTGATACACTCTATGATCATCATGTACGGCTTTTTATATCTGCGGCAGCCCGCCCCGATACGTTATATAAAGGGCATATGAAAACAACAGAGACCTTTGAGTATGAACGGACAGCTTCCCGCCTTTTTGAAATGCAGAGTGAAGATTATTTACGCCGCTGGATGTCCGGCGATCCGCGAAAGATGTGAACACCACCGGAAAAAATCGGGATAACAGCAGAATGTTTTTCCTGATTTTTACCTTTACGTAAAATGAATAGTATCTAAATTATTGATTTTAAATGAAACAGAATAATTTGTTGTATTTTTTTTGATTTTCTTCTATCGACTTATAGGTGTCGGGATTGTTCCGGCAGAGTCGGAAATTTGACTAGGGGTACATTTTCCTCAATGTTCTGATGCTTTTGAGGGGATTTGGACATATCAGTTTGATGCGTGAACGGGAACAAACCCGTCTAGCGAAACGTTAGGAAGAAACCGGATGGCACGTAATAAGATAGCTCTTGTCGGATCAGGTATGATTGGTGGTACGCTTGCTCATATGATTGGCTTCAAGGAACTTGGTGATGTTGTTCTTTTTGATGTCGCGAAAGGAATTCCGCAAGGAAAAGGACTGGATATTGCTGAGTCTTCCCCTGTGGATGGTTTTGATGCCCGCTATACAGGCACTGGTGATTATGAAGCAATCCGGGGCGCGGATGTTGTTATCGTAACGGCTGGTATTCCGCGCAAACCTGGCATGAGCCGTAATGATCTTTTGGAAATCAATCTGAAAATTATAAAGCAGGTTGGCGCCGGCATCAGTAAATACGCACCTGATGCGTTTGTCATTTGTATCACCAACCCGCTGGATGCAATGGTCTGGGCTTTGCAGAAATTTTGCGAACTGCCGCCGGAAAAAGTGGTCGGTATGGCAGGTGTGCTTGATTCTGCGCGCTTCCGGTATTTTCTGTCAGAAGAATTCAATATTTCGGTTGAAGATATAACAGCTTTTGTTCTCGGCGGGCATGGGGATTCGATGGTTCCGCTTGCACGTTATTCAACGGTTGCCGGCATTCCGCTGCCTGATCTTGTCGCAATGGGATGGACGAGCCAGACAAAACTTGACCAGATTATTCAACGAACTCGTGACGGAGGGGCAGAAATTGTCGATCTGCTCAGGACAGGGTCTGCTTATTATGCTCCGGCGGCTTCAGCCGTTTGCATGGCGCAATCCTATCTCAAAGATAAAAAACGCGTGCTGCCGGTTGCTGCCTATCTTACAGGCCAGTATGGCGTCAGGGATCTGTATGTCGGTGTTCCTGCCGTGATCGGGGCAAACGGTGTTGAACGTATTATTGAGATTGACCTTGATAAAGCTGAAAAGGCAGCTTTTGATAAATCCGTCAATACAGTGAAAGAGCTGTGTGATGCCTGTATTAACCTTTCGTCGAATTGAAGGGTTTTCAAAAGGCTTGCAATGAGGCGGATAAACAGAACCTTTTCCGTTTCTGTAGAGAATGGGAGTGGGTATAAACAGGAGCCGGGTTGAATTCCATGCTTTGGCCCGGCTTCTTTCAACAAGAAGGACAAATGAATGAATATCCATGAATATCAGGCCAAGCGGTTGCTTCATGAATATGGTGCTCCGATTGCTAATGGTGTTGCTGTTTATTCGGCAGAACAGGCTGAAGAATGGGCTGAAAAGCTTTCCGGGCCGCTTTATGTCGTGAAAAGCCAGATTCATGCAGGAGGTCGCGGCAAAGGTAAATTCAAGGAACTCGGGCCTGAGGCCAAGGGCGGTGTGCGTCTTGCCCATTCGATTGAAGAAGTGGTTGTCAATGTCAGAGAAATGCTTGGCCGTACTCTTGTGACCAAGCAGACAGGCCCTGCTGGAAAGCAGGTAAATCGCCTTTACATTGAAGATGGTGCGGATATTGAGCGGGAGCTTTATCTTTCTCTTCTTGTGGACCGTACGGTTGGCCGGATTGCTTTTGTTGTTTCGACAGAAGGTGGCATGGATATTGAAAGCGTGGCTGAAAAAACGCCAGACAAGATTGTTACACTGCCGATTGACCCTGACAGGGGTGTGACACATGATAATGCAACAAGGCTTGCTGATGCTCTTGATCTTGACGGGATTGCACGTGAAGACAGCCTCAAACTGTTTCCGCTTCTTTATAAGGCCTTTGTGGAAAAAGATATGAGCCTGCTGGAAATCAACCCGCTGATTATTATGGATAATGGTCATCTGCGTGTGCTGGATGCCAAGCTTTCATTTGATAACAACGCACTTTTCCGCCACCCGGATATTTTGGCATTGCGGGATGTTACGGAAGAAGACCCCAAGGAGATTGAGGCTTCAAAATATGATCTTGCCTATGTCGCGCTTGATGGCAATATCGGCTGTATGGTCAATGGCGCCGGGCTGGCAATGGCGACTATGGATATTATCAAGCTTTATGGTGCCGAGCCGGCAAACTTTCTTGATGTTGGTGGCGGCGCTTCGGAAGACAAGGTCAAGGCAGCATTCAAGATCATTACTGCCGATCCTCACGTGAAGGGAATTTTGATCAATATTTTCGGCGGTATCATGCGTTGTGATGTCATTGCCGAGGGAGTGGTTGCCGCTGTCAAGGAAGTTGGTCTGAAAGTTCCGCTTGTTGTCCGTCTTGAAGGCACCAATGTTGAAAAAGGCAAGCAGATTCTGGAAAGCAGTGGTCTGAATATCATTCCTGCTGATGATCTTGATGCCGCTGCCCAGAAAATCGTCGCCGCAGTAAAGGGAGCCTGAAAATATGTCAATTCTTGTTAACAAGGATACCAAAGTTCTCGTTCAGGGGCTGACGGGTAAAGCAGGTACATTTCATACGGAGCAGGCGCTGGCCTATTATGGTACACAGATGGTTGGCGGGATTCATCCCCAGAAGGGCGGTGAAATCTGGACCGGTGGGGACGGACAAAGTCTGCCGATTTTTACATCTGTTGCGGAAGGAAAGGAAAAGACAGGGGCTGATGCTTCTGTAATTTATGTGCCGCCAGCAGGTGCTGCAAATGCCATTATCGAGGCAGTCGATGCGGAAATCGGACTTGTTGTCTGTATTACAGAAGGTATTCCAGTGCTTGATATGGTGCGGGTCAAGGCACGGCTGGATAAGTCAAAATCCCGCCTTATCGGGCCGAACTGTCCCGGTGTTCTGACACCGGAAGAGTGCAAGATCGGCATTATGCCGGGTTCTGTTTTCAAGAAAGGCTCGGTTGGTATTGTTTCGCGTTCGGGCACTCTTACTTATGAAGCCGTGTTTCAGACCACAAATGAAGGCCTTGGCCAGACCACAGCGGTCGGTATTGGCGGGGATCCTGTCAAGGGGACGGAATTCATTGATATTCTGGAAATGTTTCTTGCTGATGAAGCCACCCGGTCGATTGTTATGATTGGTGAAATTGGCGGCTCGGCGGAAGAAGACGCAGCGCAGTTTCTGAAGGATGAAGCCAGAAAGGGCCGTAAAAAACCAATGGTTGGCTTTATTGCCGGACGGACTGCTCCTCCCGGTCGCACAATGGGACATGCTGGCGCTGTAATTTCCGGTGGTAAAGGGGATGCGGTTCATAAAATTGCGGCAATGGAGGAGGCCGGTATCCGGGTTTCACCATCGCCGGCGAAACTTGGTGAAACACTGATTGATGTTCTGAAGGGATGAACATGGCGGTGCTGAAGCTATTCCATATTTTCATGGCAATACTTCAGCACCGGAAATTGAGAAAGCAGTGGCCTTATTGATTTCTAGCATGGAGAGGCTGCTGCAATCACAGGGCCATGCGGATTTGCAGAGGCACGGTGATTTTGTACACTTAATTATTGCACGGTTTGCGCAGGTATAATCTGCCTGTCGCGATATGCGTTCAGAGGAGACGGAACATGATGTTCCGGCGACGAAATGGCTAGGCAGGAACAGGCAAATAATCTTTTCGCTCTTACTTCGTTTCTTTACGGAGGTAATGCTGATTATATTGATCAGCTTTATGTGGAATATAAAAAAAACCCGGATTCGGTAGATGCTGAATGGCGTGAATTTTTTGACGGTCTTCATGATGACAGGAATGATGTATTGAAAAATGCGGAAGGTGCATCATGGCGGCGGTCGAATTGGCCGGTAAAAGAAACCGGTGAGCTTGTTTCAGCTCTTGATGGTAACTGGCCTGATGTTGAAAAATATATGACTGATAAGCTGAAGGCGAAGGCAACGGAAGGGACAGCAGCCGTTAATCTGAACCAGGAAGAGATTGTTCAGGCAGCGCGGGATTCCGTCCGTGCCATTATGATGATCCGGGCATTTCGTATCCGTGGCCATCTGCATGCCAGACTTGACCCGTTGCAACTGGCTGAGAAGCCGGAAGATTACAATGAACTGGTACCGGAAAGCTATGGGTTTACGCCTGCAGATTACGAACGCAAGATTTTTATCGATAATGTTCTGGGGCTTGAATATGCAACAATTCCGGGAATGCTTGAAATTCTGAATCGCACCTATTGTTCAACGATTGGTGTGGAATTTATGCATATTTCTGATCCGGTGCAAAAAGCCTGGATACAGGAACGGATCGAAGGCCCTGAAAAAAGGGTTGAATTTACGCCGGAAGAAAAAAAAATCATTCTGAACAAGCTGATTGAAGCGGAAGGTTTTGAACAGTTTCTGGATGTCAAATACAAAGGCACCAAGCGTTTTGGTCTTGATGGTGCCGAATCACTTGTTCCTGCACTTGAACAGATTATCAGACGTGGTGGTGAGCTTGGTGTCCAGGAAGTTGTGTTGGGTATGGCGCACCGTGGCCGTCTCAATGTGCTGTCTCAGGTGATGTCAAAGCCGCACCGTGCAATTTTTCATGAATTCAAGGGCGGGTCTTACAAGCCTGATGATGTGGAAGGATCAGGTGATGTGAAATATCATCTGGGTGCTTCATCTGACCGTTCATTTGATGGCAATGACGTGCATTTATCGCTGCTGCCCAATCCATCACACCTTGAAATTGTCAATCCGGTTGTAATGGGTAAGGCGCGGGCAAAACAGGATCACCTTGCAGGTATTACCCGAACCGATATGGTATCGTTGAGTGAGCGGGCAAAAATCATGCCTTTACTTATTCATGGCGATGCAGCTTTTGCCGGACAGGGCGTTGTAGCTGAAATGTTCGGTCTTTCCGGTCTCAAGGGTCATCGTGTTGCCGGATCCCTTCATTTCATTATAAATAACCAGATCGGTTTTACAACAAATCCGCGTTTTTCGCGTTCTTCTCCTTATCCTTCCGATACAGCCAAGATGATCGAAGCGCCGATTTTCCATGTAAACGGGGATGATCCGGAAGCTGTGGTTTATGTGGCGAAAGTTGCTGCAGAATTCCGCCAGCTTTTCCATAAGCCGGTAGTGATTGATATGTTTTGCTATCGTCGTTTCGGTCATAATGAGGGGGATGAGCCTTCATTTACCCAGCCGCTTATGTATAAAGCGATTCACGGCCATAAAACCACTCTTGGTATTTATGGAGACAAGCTTGTTGCCGAAGGGGTGGTGACAGCTGAAGAAATTGAGTCTCAAAAACAGTCCTGGCGGGAAAGGCTTGAAGCTGAATTTGAGGCAGGCGCCACGTACAAGCCCAACAAGGCTGACTGGCTTGACGGCACATGGGCAGGATTGCGTGCCGCCGATGTTTCAGATGAGCAGCGCCGTGGCTCTACCGGTGTTCCGGTAAAGACATTGAAAGAAATCGGACGCAGATTGATTGAGGTGCCGGAAGGGTTCCATGTGCACCGTACCATTCAGCGGTTTCTTGATAACCGAACCAGGATGATTGAAACGGGTGAGGCGATTGATTGGGCAACTGCTGAAGCATTGGCTTTTGGTTCGCTGGTTATTGAAGGCAACCCGGTTCGTCTTTCAGGGCAGGATGTGGAACGCGGTACATTTTCGCAGCGGCACAGTGTTCTTTATGATCAGGAAAATGAAGAACGCTATATTCCGCTTAACAATGTACAAAAAGGGCAGGCAATTTACGAAGTTGTCAACTCGATGCTTTCGGAAGAAGCTGTGCTTGGTTTTGAGTATGGCTATTCACTGGCTGAACCGCGCGGTCTTACTTTGTGGGAAGCACAATTCGGTGATTTTGCCAATGGTGCACAGGTTATCTTTGACCAGTTTGTTTCTTCTGCCGAACGCAAATGGCTCAGAATGTCAGGTCTTGTCTGTCTGTTGCCACATGGATTCGAAGGACAGGGGCCGGAACATTCCTCTGCCCGTCTGGAACGGTATCTGCAGCTTTGTGCAGAAGATAATATGCAGGTTGCCAATTGCACGACTCCTGCAAATTATTTTCATATCCTGCGCCGCCAGATCAAGCGTGATTTCCGTAAGCCATTGATTTTGATGACGCCGAAATCATTGCTTCGTCATAAGCGTGCTGTTTCGTCTCTTAACGAAATGGGCAACGATTCTTCCTTCCATCGTTTACTGCCCGATGATGCTGAATATCTTAAGGAACAGGCAATAAAATTGCAAAAGGATGCGAAGATTCGCCGTGTTGTGCTGTGTTCGGGCAAAGTTTATTACGACCTTTATGAAGAACGCGAAAAGCGCGGGACTGACGATGTTTATCTGTTGCGTGTTGAGCAGTTATATCCGTTCCCGGCAAAGGCACTTGTCAATGAGCTGTCACGCTTTGTGAATGCTGAGATTGTCTGGTGTCAGGAAGAACCCAAAAATATGGGAGCCTGGTCATTTATTGAACCTTATCTTGAATGGGTGCTGGCCCATATCGGTGCGAAAAGCGCGCGCGCGCGTTATGCAGGTCGTCCGGCTTCTGCATCACCGGCAACCGGTCTCATGTCGAAACATCTTGAACAGCTCGCGGCGTTGCTTGAAGACGCATTGGGAGCATAATTTATAATAACTCTGACGTAATGGAAAATTATTATGGCAATTGAAATCCGTGTTCCTGCTCTGGGAGAATCCGTTACCGAAGCCACTGTTGGCAAGTGGTACAAGAAAACCGGCAGTGCTGTTCAGGCAGATGAACCGCTGGTTGAGCTTGAAACCGATAAGGTGACAATTGATGTTCCGGCACCTGCTTCTGGTGAGCTTGCAGAGATTCTGGTTAAGGAAGGAGATACTGTTGAAGTTGGCACTTTGCTCGGTTCAATCACGGAAGGTGCTGCTGCCCCCGGGACAGATGCTCCAAAATCGACGGCAAGTGTAACCCCGCCTGCAACGTCTGCTACTGCGATATCGGCAGCGATGCAGCCTGCGCCTTCGGCTGCGAAAATGATGGCAGAAAATAACCTGGATACCAGCCGGATTGAAGGTACCGGCAAACGTGGACAGGTTTTGAAAGGGGATGTGCTTGAAGCATTGTCGAAAGGTATATCCGCTACTGCCTCAACACCGGCACGTGCCCCTTCTGCTGAAGCTGATACCCGGCGGGAAGAGCGTGTCCGCATGACCAAACTTCGTCAGACGATTGCACGCCGCTTGAAAGATGCACAAAATACGGCGGCAATGCTGACCACTTTTAACGAAGTGGATATGACCACTGTAATGGAACTGCGCAAACACTACCGTGATGTGTTTGAAAAGAAATATAATGTCAAGCTTGGTTTTATGGGTCTTTTTACCAGGGCGGTCTGTCAGGCGTTGAAGGAAATTCCGGCACTCAACGCTGAAATTGATGGTACAGACATTATTTACAAAAATTACGCGCATATAGGTATTGCTGTTGGTACCGATAAGGGGCTTGTTGTACCTGTTGTCCGTGATGCCGATCAGATGTCGATTGCCGAGATTGAAAAAGAGATCGGACGTCTTGGCAGACTTGCACGTGATGGTAAATTATCTGTTACTGATATGCAGGGCGGTACTTTCACTATCACCAATGGTGGTATTTATGGTTCGCTGATGTCTACGCCTATCCTGAACGCACCGCAGTCTGGTATTCTGGGTATGCACACGATTAAAGAACGTCCGGTGGCTATTGATGGACAGATTGTTATCCGTCCGATGATGTATCTGGCTGTTTCCTATGATCATCGAATTGTTGATGGTCAGGAAGCAGTGACTTTCCTTGTCCGTGTGAAGGAAAGCCTTGAAAATCCCGAGCGTCTGGTTCTCTCTCTTTGAGAAATAAAAAAAATCAGGGAAAGTGCAGAACATTTTCCTCGGATTTTGCCTTTTAAGGGTTTGTTGCAGTTCAAACAATCAGATCCGGCATATCCATTAATTGGGTGAAAGAGGGCAGTATGATATTTTCACTTGTTTCTGTTATTTTGCTGATTCTTGCACAAGGGATTTGGCAGTGCGCAAACCTGCGCAGGAAGAGGAATCCCGGATTACATAACGGGAACAGAAAGCCTGTTCTGTCATGGCTGGGAGAATTGTTTGTGCCTCAGCCAATTATCAGAAAGCCTACCCGACAGTTCCGGCACAGAGTATCAAAGGGGATTGGCTGGGTGAAAGGTGCTGTATTTGTCGGACTGGGGATCAGACTCATGTTTCAAAAAGCTTTATTATAAAGCAGGTGTGAGAAAAAGGCCGGTTTGGCCAAGGTGAAAGGAAATAGCATGTCTTATGATGTGGTGGTAATTGGCTCCGGCCCCGGGGGGTATGTTTGCGCAATCAAGGCGGCGCAGCTCGGGCTTAAAACAGCAGTTGTTGAGAAGCGCGCAACTTTTGGCGGCACCTGTCTCAACATTGGCTGTATCCCTTCCAAAGCACTGTTACATGCCTCGGAAGTTTATGCTGAAGCCAACCATGGATTTGATGCCTTGGGTGTCAAGATTTCCAAACCGGGACTGGATATTGCCGGGATGATGCGTCACAAACAATCAGTGATTGATGCCAACACTAATGGTGTTGCTTTTCTTTTCAAGAAAAACAAAATCGATAATTTCACCGGTACAGGTAAAATTCTGACAGCCGGAAAGGTTGAGGTTACAGCAGAAGACGGTAAAAAACAAACACTTGAAACCAGGAATATCGTAATTGCCACGGGATCAGATGTGGCCGGTATTCCCGGTGTTGATATTGCTTTTGATGAAAAGGTCATTGTTTCATCAACCGGAGCACTTTCTTTTGAGAAAGTCCCGGAAAGTGTGGTTGTTATTGGGGCTGGCGTTATTGGTTGTGAGCTTGGCTCGGTATGGCACCGTCTTGGAGCAAAAGTGACAGTGGTCGAATTCCTCGATAAAGTGCTTGGGACTATGGATGGCGAAGTTTCCAAACAGTTCCAGAAGCTGATGGAAAAACAAGGTGTTGTTTACAAGCTGGGCGCAAAGGTAACAGGTGTTGGCAAGGGACACGGTGGTGCTGTTGTTACCTTTGAACCGGTCAAGGGCGGTGAGGCTGAAAAAATTGAAGCCAGTGTGGTTCTGATCGCAACTGGACGCCGTCCATATACAGAAGGACTTGGATTGCAGGAAGCCGGTGTCGTGCTTGATAAACACGAGCGGGTTGAGATTGATGATCATTGGCGTACCAATGTTGCCGGAATTTATGCAATTGGTGATGTCGTCAAGGGGCCGATGCTTGCCCATAAGGCAGAAGATGAAGGCATTGCCGTAGCGGAAATCCTTGCAGGACAGGCAGGTCATGTCAATTTTGATGTGATTCCAGGTGTTGTCTATACGCAGCCGGAGGTTGCTTCGGTTGGCAAGACGGAAGAAGAGTTGAAAAATGCCGGTATTGAATACAAGGTTGGCAAATTTCCATTTACAGCAAATGGCCGGGCCCGGGCGATGGTGTGTACGGACGGTTTTGTCAAGATTCTGGCTTGCACCAAAACCGACCGTGTTCTTGGCGGTCATATCCTTGGCTTTGGTGCTGGTGAAATGATTCATGAAATTGCTGTTCTTATGGAATTTGGCGGTTCGTCAGAAGATCTTGGCCGAACATGTCATGCACATCCGACCATGTCAGAGGCTGTGCGTGAGGCAGCTCTGGCAACATTTGCCAGGCCGATACATATGTAATTTTATTGATGAAAAAGCCCGGCAGAATGGTACCGGGCTTTTAGAATCAGGAACCTGCAAAATATACTGCCTGTCATATTTACAGTTTTTCCTTCAATGATATTTTTCTTAAGCCTTTCCAAAGGTCAGTGGTTTGTCGTCTTTGCCTTGACGGATACGCGTCGGCAGGCCCATGGTGTCCAGCAGCGCAAGAAATGGCCGGGGAGGTAATTCCTCAACATTAACCATGGTTTTAACATTCCACTCACCATTGGCGATCAGAAGGGCTGTGGCAGCCGCCGGTACGCCTGCTGTATAGGAAATACCCTGTGCGCCGGTTTCTGCATAAGCTTTTTCATGGCTGGCGATATTATAGATGAAAATTTCATGCAGCTGGCTGTTTTTCTCACCTTTTACCAGATTACCTATACAGGTCCTGCCCGTATAGGCGGGGGCAAGGGAAGAAGGATCGGGAAGAACAGCCTTGACAACTTTCAGCGGCACAACTTCAAGCCCTTCCGCTGTTTTAACGGGCTGTTCGGAAAGGAGGCCAAGATTTTTCAAAACCGTGAAAACAGTGATATAACGCTCGCTAAATCCCATCCAGAACCTGATGTTCGGGACATCCAGATTTTTTGACAGAGAGTGAATTTCATCATGGCCTGTCATATAGGTCGGGCAGGTTCCAACTACTGGCAGATCCCAATCCTTACGGATTTCAAACATCTTGTTTGATGTCCATTTGCTGTTCTGCCATGACCAGACCACACCTGTAAATTCACGAAAGTTGATTTCGGGGTCGAAATTTGTAGCAAACCAGCGGCCATGATTACCGGCATTGACATCAATAATATTGATTTCATCAATGCGGTCAAAATAATTATCACGGGCAAGAGCTGCATAGGCATTAACAACGCCGGGGTCAAAGCCGGCACCGAGAATGGCCGTTATACCGGCTTTTTTACATTCTTCCCGGCGGGGCCATTCATAATTGCCATACCATGGCGGTGTTTCACAGATTTTGAGCGGATCTTCATGAATTGCTGTATCAATATAAGCAGCTTTTGCTTCGATACAGGCGCTGAGCACTGACATGTTCAGGAAGGCTGAACCGACATTGATGACAATTTCTGCCCCCGTTTTGCGGATAAGAGCTACAGTTGCGGCAACATCCATTGCGTCCAGCGCATGAGTCGCAAATCCACCGGTGGTTTTCATGGATTTTTTTTGCATGACTGAAGCAACAATTGCTTTGCATTTGGTCTCCGTTCTGGAAGCGATGTGAAGATCACCGAGAATATCATTATTCTGTGCACATTTATGAGCAACAACCTGTGCGACGCCACCAGCACCGATGATCAGAACATTCTTTTTCATTCCCGGGTTTTCTCCTTATCAAGGTCAAAAGGTAATTATGACAGGCTTGTCATATAGTCCTTATAATCAAAATTACGAATAAGGCGAGTCGTTCCATCAAGCTCCCGAATGGCAATTGCCGGCATCGCAACACCATTAAACCAGTTTTTCTTGACCATTGTATAACCGCCTGCATCCTGAATGGACAGCCGGTCACCGGTTTTCAGCTTTTCAGGAAATCGGAATGTGCCGAAGATATCACCTGCAAGGCAGGATTTCCCGCAGACCATAATTTCATGCGGACCCTCGTCCGGGTGAAGCCTGGCACTTTCCCGATAGATAAGAAGATCAGGCATATGTGCTTCGGTGGAGCTGTCGATAATGGCCAGATCCTTGCCATTATTGAGGGTGTCGAGAACTGTGACTTCAAGCGTTGTGGAATTGGTAACGGATGCTTCACCCGGCTCGAGGTAAACGGTGACACCGTAAGTGTCAGAAAATTTTTTTAGCCGGTCAGCGAATGCATCAACCGGATAATTTTCTCCTGTGAAGTGAATGCCGCCGCCGAGACTGATCCATTCAACACGGGAAAAGAGGGAGGAAAATTTTTTTTCCATTTCACCCAGTATTCGGTCAAAGAGAGAAAAATCACCGTTTTCACAATTGTTATGAATCATGAAGCCATTAATATTGCCAAGAATATCTTCAACCTTCTCCGGTTTCCATTCTCCCAGGCGGCTGAATGGCCGCGCCGGATCAGCAAGATCAAAGTTTGATGAACCAATCTGCGGATTAAGACGCAGCCCGCGCTGGATGGTGCGGGCGTTTTTGCCAAAACGCTGTAACTGACCGATGGAATTGAAAATGATCTTGTCAGCTATGCTGACAGCTTCATCGATTTCATGATCAGCCCATGCCACAGAATAGGCGTGCGTTTCTTTACCGAATTTTTCATATCCCAGGCGAAGTTCAAAAAGAGAGGATGAAGTGGTTCCGTCCATATAGTCGCGAATGAAATCAAAAACCGACCAGGTGGCAAAACATTTCAGGGCCAGAAGTGCCTTTGCACCAGAACGCTCACGTAAATATGCAATCGTTTCCATATTACGCAGGAGTCGGGATTTATCAATCAGGTAATAGGGAGTCGGAATCATTATGGTTTTGCCTGTGTTGAACTGTTCGGATTCTGGTGCATATTTAGTTGTGGTTACATTCGGAAAACCATATAAAAATAAGACCGGGGGCAAATGCAACCTTTAATATGTGAGTGTGCGTCTTCTGCCTTTTTATCTGTTATATATGCCATCCAAAGGAGAAGGCTCTATGCATTGTTTGAAAACCACAGTCTTTATTGCAGCGTTTGGTGTCATTTGCGGTGCGGCAGGTTTATCTCGTGCAGCGGTTCTGTCGATAGGTACGCCGCAGCCGCAGCAAGAATCAGTGTATCTGCAATTTACGGACGGAAAAGCCCGGATAATCGGCCGGGGTCTTTTGAATGGATATAAGGGATATCGTTATCATCGTCCCGGTTATCGACGCCATAGTGATAACTGGTGGTACCCGCGTGAAGCTTTTGGAGCAAAACCTGTGCCGCAACAGTTGCCGGTTGAAAATAAGACAGTGGAGCATAAAAAAGCGCTGCCGATCAGGCATGTCAGATGGTGTGAACAAAAATACCGTTCCTATCGGCAGAAGGATAATACCTTTCAGCCATATTATGGGCCAAGGAGGCTCTGCCGCTCTCCATATCTTTAAAATGGCTGGTTACGTATCATACAGTCTGTTGAAAACCGGCTCGATTTTATATGCTGTATTCTGAAACCGTGAATGTGAAGAGGCATTGATATTTTTGCGTAGCTGTTATTTCTTTGGGATGGAATTTTTATGATTAAAGAAAGTCTTTGATTAAAAAAGAAAAAAATGATTTTTATTCTCAAGGATCTATTCATGGCTTTTATTTTTTAATTGTTTTACATTTGTGGTACCCTGGATAAATGGTTGCGGCTATCCGGGAACTGGCCCTTGTTAAAAAAGCCCATTACCGAGATAAGGAGCTTTTTATCTAACGCTTATGAGCAGCTATATCCGGCCTGATTGAGTTTGCATGTATAAACAGAAGCGGTTTTTTTTCGTGCCGTTTCAAACGGGTTTTGTCTGCTGTAGAAAATGGAATTGCTCTTTATGGAAATTCAGAAAAATCACATAATTTTATCCTGAAAACATTTGTATGAGATTGCGCTTCGGCTTCCGAGGCGTTCTATTGTTTTCTGGATATATGAATTGTGTGGGTGATTTTTTACTCTCAAACATCATATATGGATAAAAATTATACGGCTTAAAAGACAGGATATAGGCCCGAATTATGTGTTTGCAGGTGTTATCCGGCATCATTGCGTCGGGGTGGGGAATATCCTGTATACAGTAGCAAACAGGATAATTGCAGGACGATGACAACAAAGGAAGCAATGTTGATTTTACTGATTGTGCTTCCTTTTCTGGGGAGTGGGATCATCGGCTTTTTCCATTCAACAGCCCATAACAATGAGGCCTGGTTTGCAGGTGCTGTCGCGCTTTTCGGGCTGCTTCTGACGGTTATGCTGTATCCATCTGTTGTGAATGGTGGCGCCATACGCTTCGATGTTGCATGGTTGCCGCGATGGGGATTGAATTTTACCTTGCGGATTGATGGTTTGGCATGGCTGTTTTTGCTGTTGATCACCGGTATCGGCTTTCTGGTAGTTATTTATGCGCGTTACTATATGAATCCGGCTGATCCGGTTCCGCGCTTTTTTTCGTTTTTCCTTGCCTTTATGGGTTCAATGACAGGAATTGTCCTTTCCGGCAATCTGCTTTTGCTTGCTGCCTTTTGGGAACTGACAAGCATCTTTTCTTTCCTTCTGATTGGTTACTGGTATCACAATACCAGCGCCCGTGATGCTGCGCGTATGGCGTTGATTATAACTGGCGCTGGCGGTTTTGGCCTTTTGGTTGGCGTCCTTATCATCGGGTATATTGTTGGCAGTTATGATCTTGATGTTGTTCTGCGTTCAGGCAATATGATCCGTACCAGCCCGTTTTATATACCGGCCCTTTTATGTGTGCTGCTGGGGACACTGACCAAGAGTGCGCAGTTTCCCTTTCATTTTTGGTTGCCGAATGCCATGGCGGCGCCCACTCCGGTTTCTGCTTATCTGCATTCAGCCACGATGGTGAAGGCAGGTGTTTTTTTGATGGTGCGTCTCTGGCCGGTTCTGGCGCAAACGGATATCTGGTTTTGGATTGTTTGCAGCGCCGGGTTAACAACATTGTTGTTGGGCGCCTATTTTGCAATGTTTCAGCAGGATCTGAAAGGCCTGCTTGCTTATTCAACCATCAGTCATTTGGGGTTGATCACAACATTATTGGGCTTTGGCAGTCCGCTTGCCTGTGTTGCGGCAATCTTCCATATGGCTAATCATGCAACATTCAAAGCTTCGCTTTTCATGGCCGCGGGGATTATCGACCATGAAACCGGCACCCGCGACATGCGCAGGCTGACAGGCCTTTTCCGCTATATGCCGTTTACCGGCACACTCGCTATTATTGCCAGCGCTGCCATGGCCGGTGTTCCACTGCTGAACGGCTTTCTTTCGAAAGAGATGTTTTTTGCCCAGGCGGTGGAAGTCTCCATGGAAACCTGGCTTGACCGGCTGGTTCCTTATATAGCGACATTGGCAAGTCTTTTTAGCGTGACATATTCTGTGCGTTTTATTCACGGCGTCTTTTTTGGTTCTCCGCCGCAGAATTTACCTGAAATACCCCATGAGCCACCGCATTTTATGCGTTTTCCGGTCGAACTTCTGGTATTTTTATGTTTGCTTGTGGGAATTTTTCCGTATTGGAGTATTGGCCCGGTTCTGTCAAAGGCAGTGATAGCGGTTCTTGGAAATGCAACACCTTTCTACAGTCTTGTGCTTTGGCATGGGGTTAACCTGCCGCTTGTTATGAGTTTGATAGCACTTGTCGGCGGTGTTCTGTTTTATATTCTTGTCCGCCGTTATCTGCTTTCTTACAGTGGCAAACCGCTGTTTTTTCATCGTTTGAAAGGCCAGCATGTTTTTGAGCAGATTCTGGTGGTGGTTTCTTGGAAATGGGCACGCTGGGGTGAGCAGTTTTTTGGCACACGTCGGTTGCAGATACAGGTGCGATGGCTGGTTATTGCATTATTTGCCTTTGTTTTTCTGTCAGCCCGGGGTATCTGGCCGTCAGCCGGCACTATGCCGGTTTTTCCTGTTGATCCTGTATTTGCAATGATCTGGCTTATTGGCTCTGTCTGTGCGGTATGCGCTGCCTGGCAGGCCAAGTTTCATCGTCTTGCCTCGCTTATTCTGCTTGGTGGTGCGGGTCTGGTGACATGTGCGACGTTTATGTGGCTGTCTGCTCCTGATCTGGCTATAACGCAGTTGCTTGTTGAGGTGGTGACAACGGTTCTTCTGCTTTTGGGATTGCGTTGGTTGCCCCGCCGCTGGCAGGATCCTGATCCGGTGCCGCCTGGCTGGACTGCCCGCTTGCGCCGTATATATGATCTTGCTCTTGCTGTCGCCGGGGGGGCCGGTATTGCCTGGCTTTCTTATGCTGTTATGACACGGCCGCAGGGCCAGACGATTACTGATTATTTTCTTATGCATGCTTATTCACAAGCCGGGGGACGTAATGTAGTCAATGTGCTGCTTGTGGACTTTCGCAGTTTTGATACCATGGGTGAAATTACGGTTCTTGGTATTGTAGCACTTGGAGTTTATGCACTTTTGCGCCGTTTCCGGCCAGCGCCGGAAAGTATAGAGCCGCCTTCACAACAAAAGATTCAGGCTGCTTTTGATGAAATACAGCCTGACCGTGAAATTGGCGATACATTGCAGGATTATCTGGCAGTTCCATCGGTTGTGATGCATTGGCTGTTTCCTTTCATCATTACATTTTCTATTTACCTTTTCATACGTGGACATGATTTGCCGGGTGGTGGGTTTGTTGCGGGGATTACGCTTGCTATTGGTTTTATCCTGCAATATCTCGCTTCCGGTACGCGGTGGGTGGAAAGCCATCTGGTTGTCTTGCCATTGCGCTGGATAGGTACCGGTTTGCTTGTTACGCTTATGGCAGGTTGTGGAGCGTGGGTTTTCGGTTATCCGTTTCTCACTTCATTTTTTACCTATGTTGATATTTGGTTCATTGGAAAAATACCTGTCGCTTCCGCATTGTTGTTTGACCTTGGAGTTTTTGCCCTGGTCGTGGGGGCAACCATATTGATACTTATCGCTATTGCCCATCAATCCATCCGGCGTTATCAGATCCGCCATAGAAATTTGCCTCACCGTGAAGAGGAGCGATAATGGAATTTGTTCTGGCAACTGGTATAGGTATTCTTGCCGGTTCAGGTCTCTGGTTGTTGTTGCGTCCGCGCACTTTTCAGGTCATTATCGGTTTATCGTTGCTTTCTTATGCGGTTAATCTTTTTATTTTTTCCATGGGACGCCCGCGAACAAATGCAGCGCCTGTTCTTGATGATTCGCTACCGGCTGATATAGTCAATTATGCAGATCCGCTGCCGCAGGCGCTGGTTCTGACAGCCATTGTTATCAGCTTTGCGACGACGGCGCTTTTTCTGGTTATTTTGTTGGTTTCGCGTGGGCTGACCGGCTCGGATCATGTTGACGGGAGGGAGCCGAATTGATTGCAGGTTTGCTGCATCATGTGATCATTCTTCCGATTTTGCTGCCTTTGGCAACAGGAGCCGTGCTTTTATTGTTTGATGAGCGCCGCCATATGTTCAAATCGGCAGTCAGTCTGTCATCGGCAGGGGGGCTGGTTGTTGTTTCCATCATTCTTCTGTTGCGGGTACAAGATATTACATCGGCTGCGTATGTTTATCTTCTTGGTAACTGGCCGGTTCCTTTCGGGATTGTTCTTGTTCTGGATCGCCTTTCGGCGGTTATGCTGCTTTTGTCATCTGTGCTTGGGTTTTGTTCTCTGGTTTTTTCTCTGGCGCACTGGCATAAGGCGGGGCCGCATTTTCATTCATTGATCCAGTTTCTGCTTGTCGGTATCAATGGTGCATTTTTGACAGGGGATATTTTCAACCTCTTTGTATTTTTTGAAGTTATGCTAACTGCATCCTATACACTTTTACTACATGGTTCCGGTGTTATGCGGGTTCGGGCTGGTATGCATTATGTGGTGATTAATCTGATTGCTTCATCCTGCTTTCTGATTGGTGCGGCCATGATTTATGGTGTTGCCGGTACGCTTAATATGGCTGATCTTGCTGCCAGGGTATCTGAAATCAATGGTGATGATCGTCAGTTGTTCAAGATTGGCGCGGCTGTTACAGGCATTGCTTTTCTGGTCAAAGCCGGCGCATGGCCACTTGGTTTCTGGCTGCCGTCTACCTACAATGCGGCGGTATCGCCTGTCGGGGCAGTCTTCGCAATTTTAAGCAAAGTCGGCATTTATGTCATATTGCGTTTGTCATTGCTGATTTTTGGTGTGCAGGGTGGTGGATTGGAAGCGTTTGGTGGCGAACTTCTTTTTTATAGCGGACTGGCTACAATAGCTTTTGGTATAATTGGCATTCTGGCCAGTCAGGCATTGGGGCGTCTTGCAGCCTATTGCACCCTGGTTTCATCCGGTACGGTATTGGCGGCAATCGGTCTGGGAAATTCAGCACTTACAGGTGTTGTTGTTTATTATATAATATTTTCAACTCTTTCACTCGCTGCATTTTTTCTGCTTGTCGAACTGGTTGAACGCTGTCAGGATGCAACGGCGAATGTTCTTGCCGTGACGATGGAAGTTTATGGTGATGATGAAATAGAGGAAGAAGACGAGGTTGGTTTCTACATTCCGGCGACGCTTGCTATTCTTGGTGCCTGCTTTGGTATTTGCGCAATTCTGATTATCGGAATGCCACCATTTTCCGGTTTTCTTGCTAAATTTATGCTGATTGCGGGAGTGTTTTGCCCTGAGGGGATGATGGAAAGCACGGTTTATATTCCCGCTGCCCGGGATTGGATTTATGTGGCGATGATCATTCTGTCGGGGATTGCAGCACTTGTTGCTATGACACGCGCCGGTATTCGTATTTTCTGGGCATCTGTTGAAAGCAGGGTTCCAAAAGTGCAGATGATTGAAGTTGTGCCTGTACTTGCTCTTTTGTCCTTATGTCTTGTTCTGACGCTGATAGCAGAGCCGGTGATGCATTATCTGGATGTGATGGCTGCCAGTTTGCATACGCCGACGGATTATATTCGCAGTGTTCTTGGAAATTTTTCCGAATTTGAAGGCTGAAGATTGCTATGAAAAAAGTTTTTCCACATCCGCTGTTGTCGCTGTTTATTATTTTGATGTGGATATTGCTTTCCGGTTTGACTGTGGGGCAGTTTTTGCTGGGGGTTGCTGTTTCAATTATTGCGGGGCGAAATATGGTATATCTTCGGCCGGAAAAGGTTCATATTCATAACTGGCATCTGTTGGTGAAGCTTTTCTTCCGTATTCTTGCGGATATAACCCGTTCCAATCTTGCTGTTGCTTCCATCATTCTGACCGGGGGAGAAAAAAAATATCAATTTGGCTTCATGATTGTTCCTCTTGATTTGCAGAATCGTACAGGGCTTGCTGTTCTGGCATGTATTCTGACGGCAACGCCGGGAACGGCATGGATTGCCTATGATAGTAAAAACAGTGAACTTCTGTTGCATGTGCTGGATCTTACGGATGAAGCTTATTGGCGAAACCTGATTAAACGTCGCTATGAGAGCTTGCTTTTGGAGATATTCAAATGAGTGGTATTGTCCTTTATTGGGGGGTGCTTTTTTCTCAGTTAATGCTTGCAGCTGCAATGCTTTTGGCGACAATCCGGCTGGTCTGGGGGCCGAGAGCGCAGGATCGGATTGTCGGGTTTGACAGCCTTTATATAACGATGATGCTGCTGTTTATAGTATTTGGTATCCGTGCAGGCACAACGCTTTATTTTGAAGCTGCTCTTGTCATTGGGCTACTTGGTTTTATGTCAAGCATTGCGCTTGCCAAATTCCTGATGCGTGGGGAGGTGATTGAATGAGTGATGATGTTCCTTTGTGGCTGGCCATTATTGTTGTGGCATTTCTTGTCTGGGGATGTGGATTGACATTGATTGGCTGTATCGGGCTTGCTCGTTTTTCCAATTTTTATGATCGGCTGCATATGCCAACCCTGGGAACAAGCTGGGGCGCTGGCGGTGTTCTGATTGCGTCGATGTTTTATTCATCATTTCATGCAGGAATGCCTGTTTTTCGTGAGGCGCTGATCTCGATTTTTCTGGTTATGACCACGCCGGTTACATTGATGATGTTATCGCGGGCGGCTGTTCATCGGGATAATACAAAGGGCTGGAATGAATTGCCGGTCGGACTTTTGTCTGAACGACAGCCGGATGCAGACAATAAGGAAAAGGCAGATGAAGTTTCGTAGTGGTTATCGGAGTAAATGAATTGTGGTCAATTTTTAGATTTCAGGCGAATGCTTGCGGCGATTTTTCCGATCGTCTCTTTCAGAGAAGAGAGGGCATTTTCTGTCCCTGTCGCCTGTAGATGGATTGCTCTGCCAGTATCATCAATTGCGCTATAGAGAATGATACTTTCACTTTTTCCTTTTGCGTCAAAGCCCGTTCCAACCAACAGTTTCCCTTCTTTTCCGGCAAACGGGATCTTTTTTTCTTCTGTTATTTTTTTTAGTTCAAATGCCTGCCGGATTGATGCAAGATAAAGTTTTTGCACCGGTTGTACGCTGTCGGAACTGGATATTTGTGTATCACGGATGATGTAAATTGAAACGGGGTCGGTATTTTGCCCTTTCTTTTCATCAGCCTGTAGCGTAATGGCAGACCCCATCAATGTTGCCCTGACGGTAAAAGGCGGAATTGCCTTGAAAATAAAAGGAAGTGCGGATGCCTGCACTTCAAGACTGTTCCAGGCGCCAAGTTTGATACTGCGGAAAAAAGCAATTGCCGTTTGGGGTGCGAGATTGGCCTGTTTGGGTGATTGCAATGTCACCATATAAATGCCGTTATGAGAAATAACTGTTGCCCATTTGTCATAGACTGTCTCGTTATCACTTTGTGTGCCGAAGTAAATGGTGATCGCTTCGCCGGTTTCGATTTTCTCATTCAGGTGGTTTTCGATAATAAACTTGTAATCGCGCATAATTTTCATGAATTCTTTGCGGTTGTTATAGATATTTTCAATAGCATTTGCAGTCTCTTCCGGAAAAATAACAACGAAAATGCTTGCCTTGGTTTTATCGTTGACAAAGCCTGTAAAATCCTGGGCTAATCGAAAACCTGGTGGTGGAATGAGGGCAATCGGCGTGCCGGGTATAGTTTGCCATTTGACGGCGAAAGCAGTATTGACGCTGAAGAGAAAAACAGAAATCAGGCTAAAGAAAAAACGCATACGCAATTCCCTTGTTTAAAACCTGTACCAAAAAAGCAAAGATTATCATAATGCTGATGACTACAGAACAAGGCTTGCTTTTATAAACTACCGGTTTTTAAGAAGCATACTGTGTAAGTTCTATCAGAGAATAGAGCTGAAAATAAAAACACCCGCCTTGAAAAACGGGTGTTTCTGAAAAAAATAATTTTTACCGTGGTGCCAGAATCATCATCATCTGACGACCTTCAAGTTTTGGTTCCGTTTCAATTCTGGCTATATCCGTGGTATCTTCTTTGACACGTTCAAGCAATTTCATCCCTAATTCCTGATGAGCCATTTCGCGGCCACGGAAACGCAGTGTAACCTTGACCTTGTCACCATCATCAAGAAAACGAGCAACTGCCTTCATCTTCACGTCATAATCATGCGTATCGATGTTAGGCCGCATCTTGATTTCCTTGATTTCAACCGTTTTCTGCTTTTTGCGTGCTTCAGATGCTTTCTTCTGGTTCTGGTATTTCAGTTTGCCCAGATCAATGATTTTACATACTGGCGGTTCAGCGTTGGGCACAATCTCGACAAGATCCAGACCGGCTTCTTCAGCAAGTGCAAGAGCTTCATCTGTTGAAACAACACCACGATTCTGTCCGTTTACATCAATAAGCTGAATGCGGGGGACGCGGATATCTTGGTTTGAACGTGGCCCGTCCTTCTGGACGGGGGTTGTTTTGAACGGTCGGCGAATGGTCGTATTCTCCTCAAATTGTTAAACTGTGATGCATCTTTTATAATGATACATAATGATGCTTTATAGTGTATTTTTACATAATTTCGAGCAGAAATTTAAGAAAGGCCTTTTCTATTAGTAACTCTTTTCCGTTTCGCAATTCATTTAACAAGGAGATCTTCCTCTGTGACATAGAGTTGATTGACACGTAAATTAGATCACTTTTTCTGAAAGAGGCACAATACACCATGGTAAACAGCTGTCAATGTCATAAAAGACCGGTAATTTTTCTGTTCCTGAGCTGCTGATATTACCAGACATTTTCAGAAAACAGATTTTTAATTGAAACGGAGTGATGAAAGGATATATTGCGATGAACAAGGATTTCAATCCGCAATTTGTGACTGTTGATAGTGTGAAAATTGCTGTCTGCTATCGGGAAGGCAAAGGCAGCCCGGGTCTTGTCTGGCTCGGTGGATACCGTTCCGACATGATGGGAACAAAGGCTGTTGCTGTTGATGAGTTTGCAGGCAGGCATGGACTGCCGGCGCTTCGCCATGACTATTCGGGGCATGGTGTTTCACAAGGAGATTTTTTTCAGGGCACTGTATCTTTATGGCTTAAGCAAAGTCTTGCTGTTTTTGATCTTTTTGCCAAAGGGAGGCCGCAAATCCTGATTGGTTCATCTATGGGCGGGTGGATTGCCCTGCGGATGGCTGAAGAGCTTAAGAAGCGTCATATCAGGCTTGCCGGTACGGTTTTGATTGCGCCTGCGCCTGATTTTACCGCAACGCTGGTGGAAGAGAAGTTAACCGGGCTGCAAAGACAGGCACTTGAAACGAAGGGTTTTTTTGAGGTTCAGTCGGAATTTGGGGCTGTGCCTTATACAAAAGCACTGATTGATGACGGACGGAATAATCTTGTTATGGAGGGGCTTCTTGATCCCGGGTGTCCTGTTCATATTCTGCAAGGTATGCAGGATGATGTCGTGCCTTATCAGCATACATTGAAGCTGATGGAACATTTGCCTTTGGGAGATGTGACGCTGACGCTTGTCCGGGATGGTGATCATCGGTTGTCACGCTCTCAGGATATTGCTCTTCTGGAGAGGAGCATTGAAGCTCTGGTTGCTGCGTGTTGATCAGGGCATATATTTTTACGGTATCATCAGATATTATTGAATCTTTATATTTATGAATTTCACTGTTTTTACCAGACGATATGTGAATAATGCGAGTCGTTTATGTGTAGAGACGATGTTAGAACGGTTTTTTCAGCCTATGTCTTTTCCGCAGTTTTATATGCTTTCTGATCGGAAGCTGCCCTTGAAGGTTATGGCAAATTCGCGGGCAAAACGGTTGATACTCAGGGTTGAAAGTGGCGGCCGGGGTTTGCGTGTGACTATTCCGCCAGGAACAGGAAACCGTGAAGTTCAACATTTTATTGACCGTTATCGTGGCTGGCTTGAGAATCGGCTTGCCGGTTTACCGGCTCCTGTGGGTGATGGGCTGATGCTGAAAAATGGTTCCCGAATACCGCTTTTGGGTAAGCCGCACCTTATTGTTTACGCCGGTGGTCGCGGTATTACAGATGTTCGTGAAAGGGAAGGTGAGCTACAGATTACTGTTTATGGCGAAGAATGTTATCTGGCTCGCCGAATCAGAGATTTTTTGAAAAAGCAGGCTGAAAGTGCAATTGCGCCGCTTGTTGCAAAGCACAGTCAAATGATTGGCCGCAAGCCGAAATCAATCCGTTACAAGGATACAGTAAGCCGTTGGGGATCCTGTTCGGCAGATGGCCATCTTTCTTTTTCGTGGCGCATTGTTATGGCGCCTGTTGAGGTTATTGATTATCTGGCGGCCCATGAGGTGGCGCATCTTGTTGAAATGAATCATGGCTCGCAGTTTTGGGCACTTTGTGAAAAGCTCTGTCAGGACGCCAAGCGGTATCGAGCTTGGTTGAAACGAAATGGGCAGGTTCTTCACTCAATTGATTTTAAATAGCTTTTTCTATTTTAACAGAAGGATGCTATAATTACGGCCCCCTGGGCTTGAACAGGCGGCCGGGAATACTGGTGTTCATTCATTGTATAGATCCGGGATAAGATCAAAGACCGGTTGCAGAGTGAGCTTTCATCATTCCGGCAGTTTTAAACCGCCGGAATGATGGACCGATCAGAAATTGCCTTCAGGTGAGAATAACATGCATCTGTGTCAGCATATTCATATTGATGTCAGCCAGGGTAACGCTGCTGTGGTCAAAATCAAAAACAAGATTACCTTTTACTTCACGGGCGAAATCACGATACTGGTTGGCCAGTAGCATCTTCTATTCCCATAAAGATAAGTTTATCTTTGACATTGAAGCCATGGATAATATCATGGCCGAAATTACCTTCGAACAGAAATGTATTTTATCCGCCACTTGCGTATATTTCATCATCACCAGGGCCTCCAACAAATGTATGATTACCTTTGTTGCCGATAAGTATGTCGTTTCCGTCAAGCCCGAATAGCCAGTCCCTCTTTTTGCTGGCTTGCAGGATGTTATCCCTGTTATCTCCAATTACAGAATGGGCATAGGCTGTCACTTTAGATTCCGATTGTAGACCATAACCGGTAACATGGTGATCAACTTCTTTACTGAAAAAAAGCAGGCGAAGTTCTTTGCTGCGGATAATCTCAATGTCATGGGCCAGTGTGAGGCCTTATGAAGGATCACAAATATACAAGGTGCTGCCCATCATAAGCAATTTCTGTTTTGGTGAGAGGACGTTGCAGATCAAATATATTCCATCCCGGCCCTCCGGAGATAATATTGTAACCGCCGGAATCACGGAAAGTGTCATTGCCTTTGCCACCTTCCAGATAATCGTTGCCCTTACCGCTCCTGGATAAGATCGTCATAATCACTGCCGATGATAAAAGTAGGGCCGCTATGCGGTAAGGCACCGCGGTTGATATCTTTCACCCAGACTTTGCCGCGTATGGTATCAGACAGATTAGCGACAATAACTGTCGAATCCCGATTTGTCAGCGGATAAAATTCAGAATTCATAATCTGCGTTAAATCTTCATCATACATAGAGGGCACATGTGATATCCAGCTCGGAGCATTGAGAATAGAAAATGGAAGCAGATTCCAGAGATCGGTACTGTAATAGTCATTGAAATTGACAATATTATCTGTTGAAGATTCATGCGGGGTATCGTGTATGCCAAATGTCGTCCAGGTAGATTTGTTGCCATATAAAGCCCTGAACACAGGGTCATTTTCGTAGCCGATGTTTAAAACTTTATTTTCCTGTTCATATTGGGAAGGCGATTCGAACGCTATATACTGGGATTCAGAAAAAAACCGTCCCATTTTGCATTACTGAATGTTACCATACCACCCAGACTATGACCGCTTACAATATGTCTTTGCCGTTCAATCCATTGCGCCTGGCAAAATCAGCTATATTTTCAGGAGGTTTTCCAAAAGCTTTGTATGTATAAGTATCGACGAATTCCGGTGAAATGGATACCTGTATATTATTAATCATATCTCCCATTGTATCCGGGATCAGGACTTCTCGTGGCCCGGTAGTTTCGCGGAAGGCAATGCCGGTTTTTGTCAGGTTACCTTTGCTGTCATACTTGCCCATCACTTCCGTTTGTGCAGTATCATAACCGGATATTTCTCCGAAAAACGTGCCGTGCGAATCAACTTTGCCATTGTAATCGAGTTTTTTCTGACTGATTGTATACCATCCGGCTTAATTGATACTGTCTCGTGCAGCCTTTTCGGAATCCGAATTCCAGGGGAGGAGAAAGATTCCTTGAGAACGGGAATTTCCAAACATAGTGGTTACTGGTGTCAAGGGAAATTTTGTGCCGAATCCGGTATGGTTGTAGCCATAAGTGAAGCCGTCAGTAAGATTATGATAGGAGTAAGTTGTAATAGCCAATGCATCTGCGAATAAAGTTTTTGATTCATCCGAACTGAATTTTTTATAAGAGAATATGCCCATAGTGTGTTTCCTTCTCTAAATGGCATTACGCGGTATGCCGCATAAATGAGAAGTTTTCATATGTGAATATCAATCACCGTTATTTTCAAATAATTAAATACAGCAGAACAATAAATCTCAAGTGCGTAAAGCCCCGTTACTTGTCTTGATAACATTATCAATAATTTTTTTACTCAATATTTCAAAATCTTCATCTGTCAATGTGCGGTCAACTGGCTGGATTGATACCTCTATAGCAATGGATTTTTTGCCGGTACCAAGGGTTTTTCCCTCGAAAAGGTCAAATACCTTGACAGACTGGATTAATTTTTTATCAGCGCCGGCAGCTGCACGGGTGATGCTGGCTGCTGTTGTGGTTTTATCGACAACAAATGCAAAGTCACGTGTGACTTTCTGTAAGGGAGACAAGATAAGAGGCAGACGGGTTTTTGCAGCTTTCTTCTTTGCTTGGGGGATTGCGTCAATAAAGGTCTCAAAACCGCAGAGCGGACCTTCTGTGTCCAGAATTTCCAGTATTTCAGGATGAAATTCACCAAAGTGGCCAAGAATAACTTTGGGGCCAAGTTTAATAACACCGGAACGGCCGGGATGGTACCATGCAGGTACATCTTTTTCGATCTGCACTTTGTCAGCAGATAGGCCACAAGCCTCTAATACAGCAAGCGCGTCGGCCTTGGCATCAAATACATCAACAGCGGTGGCATTACCAGTCCAGAAACGGCCTGAGCCAGCAAGTTTGGCTGTGCCGCGACGGATACCGCCTGCAACACGGCACTGTTTTTCAGGCGTATTGCCTTTGTAAATATCGGAAACCTCAAAAAGGGCCAGATCAGCAAAGCCGTGGTCGATATTGCGTTGGGCGGCAGTAATCAATCCCGGCAGAAGAGAAGGGCGCATGTCTGACATGTCGACAGCAATGGGATTGGCGAGTCTAAGTTCCGGCTGACCGCCACCGAAAATACGGGCTGTTTTTTCGGAAATAAAAGACCAGGTGACGGCTTCCAGCATGCCGCGGCCTGCAAGTGCCCGGCGCGCATTCCGGCTGCGGATTTGCAAGGGAGTAAGAGTTTTACTTTGTATGCCAGGATCGTCTGCCAGGGGGTGTGGCGTAATCCGGTTAATACCATAAATGCGTATCACTTCTTCAACCAGATCTGCTTTTTCGCTGACATCAGGCCGCCAGGTCGGTACTTTGATGGTTACGGTTTTGCCTTTTCCTTCTGCTTTGAAACCGAGACGGGACAGGATTGCATGCGTTTCATCTTCAGGGATATCAAGGCTGGTAAGACGTTTGATTTCAGAAAAGGGAAACAGGATTTTACGTGTGGCCGGTGGTTCGAAACCTGTAATTTGAGTCTTTGTCGGTATACCTCCACACATATCGGTAACCATTTGAGTCGCAAGATCCAGACCGATAACCATGAAGTTGGGATCAACGCCACGCTCAAAGCGATAACGAGCATCGCTGATGATACCGAGTTCCCGTCCTGTTTGCGCGATATTGTACGGGTTCCAGAGTGCGGATTCGATAAGGATATTTCTGGTGTCTTCATCACAGCCGGTATGCTTGCCGCCCATAATGCCGCCAATGGAAACCACACCATTATCATCAGCTATAACACAGTTTTTGGATGAAAATATATATTCCTTACCATTAAAAGCAAAAAGCTTTTCACCTTCATGCCCCTGCCGCACGGTAAGATTGCCTTTGATTTTATCCGCATCAAATACATGAAGCGGGCGGCCCTGATCAAATGTGAGATAATTTGTTATGTCAACTAATATATTAACAGGGCGCAATCCGATAGCTGTAAGACGTTGCTGCATCCATTTGGGAGAAGGGCCGTTTTTAACATTTTTTACCATGCGCCAGGCAAAGCCGGAACAAAGCGGTTCGGCCATATGGGGGTCAATACGGACTTTTATAGAAGTTTTTTCTTCTTCATCTGCAATTGCCGGGATTATTGGCTGTTTCAGTGTCCCGGCGCCGGCGGCGGCAAGATCGCGGGCAATACCATGAATACCGGCACAATCAGCACGGTTAGGAGTCAGGCTGATGTCAATAACCGGATCATCAAGCCCGGCATAGGTGGCGAATGCTGTACCGACCGGAGCATCTGCGGGGAGTTCAATAATGCCGTCATGTTCGTTTGACAAAAGCAGCTCGCGTTCAGAACACATCATGCCAAAGCTTTCGACACCACGGATTTTTCCGACTGCAAGCACCGTATCAATTCCCGGAACGTAAGTACCGGGAGGGGCAAAAACCCCAATAATACCGGCACGCGCATTGGGTGCGCCACAGACAACCTGCACAGGTTTACCATTGCCGGTATCGACACTGAGGATTTGAAGTTTGTCGGCATCGGGATGTTTTTTAACTGTGAGCACCCGGGCAATGATAAAAGGGTTGAAAGCCGAGCGGTCATCCACTTCTTCAACTTCAAGGCCAATAGCGGTTAATGTGTCAGCGATCTGTTCCAGAGGTTTTTCAGTCTCCAGATGATCTTTCAGCCATGACAATGTAAACTTCATTTCGAAACCTCGTCAGTTGTCCGGCCTGGCAAAACTTGCCGGTATTTTGCCTTTTGTATGGTACGGTCAATGGAACATGGATCGTTAACTGCTGAGACCGCCAAAGAGGGTCGGTATATCAAGCGGACGGAATCCATAATGTTCCAGCCAGCGAATATCAGTGTCGAAGAAGGCCCGTAAATCCGGCATGCCATATTTCAGCATGGCGATCCGGTCAATACCCACACCCCAGGCAAACCCCTGATATTCTTCCGGATCAAGTCCACAAGCCCTGAGTACGTTGGGATGAACCATACCGCAACCCAGAATTTCCAGCCAGTCATGGCCTTCACCGAATTTGATATCTGTGCTGGAACGGTCGCACTGAATATCGACTTCCATTGAAGGTTCTGTGAATGGGAAAAAAGAAGGACGAAAACGCATTTTGACGGAAGATACTTCAAAGAAAGTTTTGCAGAATTGTTCAAGTGTCCACATCATGTTGGCGATAGTTGCTGTTTTATCAATAACGAGGCCTTCAATCTGGTGAAACATTGGCGAATGAGTTGCATCGGAGTCCATCCGGTATGTTTTTCCAGGAATAACGATGCGGATTGGTGGCTTCTGGCTTTCCATCATGCGGATCTGTACCGGTGATGTATGGGTTCGCAGAAGCTTGCGTTCTTCTTTTTCATCCGGATTGAAAAAAAAGGTATCATGCATTTCACGGGCCGGGTGCCCTTCAGGAAAGTTGAGGGCTGTAAAATTGTAATAATCGGTTTCAATATCCGGGCCGGTTGCAAGTGCAAAATCCATATCAGAAAAAATAGCTGTGATTTCGTCAATCACTTGGGAAATAGGATGAATGCGTCCCTGTTCTGCCGGGCTTTGACGGACGGGAAGAGTTACATCGACGGTTTCATGCTCAAGTTGTGCAGCCATAGCTTTGTTTTTGAGAAAATCCCGTTTTTCTGCCAGGAGATTATTAATTCGATTTTTGAGATTATTAAGCACAGAACCGACGGTTTTGCGTTCTTCCGCTGACATTGCCCCCAGGCTTTTTAATTGTTCAGAGATGGCGCCTTTTTTACCCAGTGCAGTGATACGCACAGATTCAAGAATTTCAATTGTATCTGCTGCGTCAATCGCACTGCGGATTTCCTGTTCAAGAGTTTCAATATTGCTCATGATTTTACCTTAACAGCCATGAATGCGAAATGAAAGGCTCCATGGCGCATAGCATGCGTTTGCTATTATCGCCATGATAAATTGGCTGGACAAGCTTGAGCAGCTCAATAAAAATACGGAAAAATGGACAAGTCAGGCGTTTCAAGCGAAATGTGCCGCTGCCATGCAGTAAAAGCGGTACAGGGTGCGGGTTGTTTTCAAGTGCTTATTCTGTCGTCCAGGAGAACAAAAACCGGATATCGTATGTTTGTGCCATGGCGAACCGCATAATGATTTCAGGATGTTCTTTGAAATCAGAAAAGCCGGGTGTATCCGCCTGTGGCAAAGTGCTGCATCGTGACACTACTCAACGTTTCAATGCACTGCACTGAAAGGCCATTATACAGATGGAGATTGGTTTTATGCAGTCCGGACTATGTTGAATACTGCTGCCGGCTTCGGAGACGGTAAGCACCGGGTCATGCACGTAATAATATCAGGATTTGTTTTCCATTCCAGGTTACACTGCTATTCCTTGCCGCCATGAAATATTTGTTCCTGTCATTGCAAAGGTGTATAGATAAAGCAGTTTGTGGTATTAAATCCAGGAAGAAGCAAAATATTTATCTGATCTTGAGTTTTTTGCCGTTTTCAGGGGCAGAAAAAATAATCCGTTATTTATATTTTGGCATTCAGATAAAAAAACCGCAACCAATCATATCAGCTGCGGCTTCCATAATTCCTGATCTGGATTTAAGAAATGCATCCAGCTTGTTTGACGGTACTTTCAAAGGCGTTTGGTGTTGTTTTCTTCAGGTATTCCAATGCCTTTTTTGCTGAAACGGCCAGTCTGGAAAAGGCTGCCGGTTCATGAATGGCAAGATCAGAAAGAACCTTGCGGTCAATTTCAATGCCGGCTTTTGACAAACCGTCAATAAAACGGCCATAAGTCAGACCTTCGTTACGGGCCGCGGCATTAATACGCTGAATCCAGAGTGCACGGAAACTGCGCTTACGATTTTTTCGGTCACGATAAGCATACTGTTTGGAACGATCAACCGCAGCAGTGGCAGTGCGGATCGTATTCTTGCGGCGGCCATAAAAACCTTCCGCCTGCTTTAGAACTTTTTTATGTTTGGCATGAGCGGTAACGCCCCTTTTAACACGTGCCATGTCATGATCTCCTGTAAATCAATCCGGTCTCAAGATCGGAAAAGCTTTGTCCGAATATTCCTATTGCCCGTTAGGCAGATAGAAACTGATGACTTTCCTGGCATCAGGTTCGGATAAAACCATGGTGCCACGCGCATCGCGGATAAATTTATTGGACCGTTTGATCATACCATGGCGCTTGCCGGCGGCACCTACCTTGACTTTGCCATTTGCAGTAACCTTAAACCGCTTTTTGGCAGAAGATTTGGTCTTCATTTTGGGCATTTTGCTTCTCCATATTTTAATAAAATCACTCCGTGCCGACCATAGTCCGGAAAGCAGATAAAAACAGCCACGGCATGCCCTGCCGGGCGGCTTTAGCGCAACCTTATAGGCTGGCTACGACAAAAAAGCAAGCTTGAAAGTATTGCTGTGGGCTTTTCGGATAAGGCGCAGCGTAAAAAACAAAAAGCTGAAACATGATTTTTGTTGTGTTAAATTATATGAAATGCTGTTTCTCATGGGCGATAAGCCATTTTTTGCGCCACAGGCCGCCACTATAGCCGGTTAATGTTCCATCGGCTCCGATGACGCGATGACAGGGGATGACAATAGCGATCTGATTTTTACTGTTGGCACGTGCGACAGCGCGTACTGCATTTGGTTTGCCGATGTTGCGGGCCTGGTTTGCATAGGAACAGGTTTGTCCCGGCGAAATCTGGCATAAAGCCTCCCACGCTTTGCAGGTAAAGGGTGAACCATGCGGGACAAATGGTGTATGAAAAACTGCGGATATGCCGGTAAAATAAGCGTTAAGTTCTTTTTCTATCGCGTCAATAGGAGGCAAGCGCCCGAAACTGATGCAGGCGCCTGTTGCTTTTTGCAGGCGCACAAGTTCATTTGACAAGAACTTGCGGTCAAAAAATTCGAGAAGATGCAGGGCATTTTTATCCGCTACGGCAAGCATGTCACCAATTGGAGTGCCAATCCATGCAGCTTGCAGAAGCATGTGCTCTTTGATACCGGCCGGAGAATGGCCGAGCAGGCGGGTTATCGCTTCACGAAAGCTGCTTGCCGTTTCGTAGCCGGCATCAGGCTGCGCATTAACAGCGCTTGCACCTTGAGTTAATTCCATTGCACCGCGTCCGGCCCGCATGAGACGGGCAAGATCAAGAAAAGTCATGCCAATATGCTGTTTGAAAAGGCGCCGGACAGTTGAGGGATCAAAGCCGAGGCGCTGGATATCATCTTCCGACCAGCTATGGCCGGGATTTTGTTCAAGCCGGGCCATCAGGTTGCGGACAATCGGTTCAGGCTGGCTGATTGATTCAAGCGGATGGCATTTTTTACAGGGTCTGTAGCCTTGTTCAAGACAGGCGACAGCGGTTTGGGCAAAAAAGACGTTGTCTTTTTCGGGTTTACGTGCCGGACAGGATAGGCGGCAGAAAATTCCTGTCGTTATTACGCAGACAAGGACATGCCCGTCGTAGGAACGGTCCCGTGCCGGAAATGCGTCATAAAGTTGATTTGTATCGTTGGAAAAAAGATTTGTCATTTTGCAACCATATCATCAGAATTATATTTCATGCACCAGTTATTAAGGCATGTGATTCCTGCTGTGTCCAGGAGAAAGACATTCGTAACATATGGCCCCTGCTAAAGAGATGAATATGAACGAGCAGTGTCTCCGGGCTGTTTTATCCGGCATGTTTAAGCTCAGTAAATGAGGCAGGGATGCTGTTGGTTTTGATTGCCGCCTTGCAGATATCAGCGATGATGCAGTTTTTGCATTCCGGGTTACGGGCCTTGCAAACATAGCGGCCATGCAGAATAAGCCAGTGATGAGCATGCCGCAGGTAATGGCGGGGGATAATGTGCAGGAGTTTTTTTTCCACTTCTTCGGGTGTTTTGCCCGGAGCAAGTTCGAGCCGGTTGGCAATGCGGAAGATGTGGGTATCAACAGCCATTGTCGGTTGATGGAATGCAACATTCAGAACGACATTGGCTGTTTTGCGCCCGACACCTGGCAATATCATCAAGGCTTCACGATTGTCAGGCACTTGTCCATGATTGTTTTCAATCAGGGCTTTTGACAGGGCGATGACGTTTTTTGCCTTGTTGCGCCATAGGCCAATTGTACGGATGTAACGGCTTAGCTCTTCTGCGCCGAGAGCCACCATCTTTTCCGGTGTGCCGGCGATTTCAAAAAGAGATTTTGTTGCCTTGTTAACACCTGCATCAGTAGCCTGGGCGGACAGGACAACGGCGACAAGAAGAGTATAAGGATTGGTATATTTCAGGTCACTTTGCGGGTTGGGACGCCGGGCGGAGAACCTGCAAAAGATTTCCTTAATCTCATCTTTTGTATAAATTGTGCCGTCGGCATTTCGGAGTTTTGTGTTTTTTTGCATGGTTTACGTCGGTTTATCGACTGAGTTGTTGAGTATTTTCATTACTGAATGCTACCGTGTGCTGTTTCATTCTTCAAGGAAGACCTATCCTGATGATACATTTTCCGGTAACTGTGAATGAGATTTTCTTCGTTATCAAGAAGAATAAGGTATACAGGTCTGTGTTTTCCCATCATATATGCTGCAGGTTACGTGGATGCGGTGTTTTTATCGCAGCGGCAAGGACAGGGACAAAATATCTGTCTGTCAAGCGATTCAGCAATGTCAGCAGGTTTTACAATGCTGCTTGCTGGAGCCAATACCGTAAATATTTCAGGAAAAACAATGAGGCTGGCATTTTCTGCTTTTGCCTTGGTGATACAAGCCAGAATCTTGACAAGATTCTGGCTTGTATCATGGCTGACAATCAAAAGGGCAACAACGGTTTTCATGGTTTTTTCTTATTTCAGGCAGAATATTTGGCTGTCGGGGAGTTTTGCTGAAGTTTTACAACTGTCAATCTTCTTCTTCACTCCGGTTTTGTCTGTCTGTATGGTGATGAGCTGCTCATGCGTTTAAACTATCGGGTGGCCCGCTTCTTGTTTCCGGCACTTGATTGGAGAACAGGCCGTTACCATATTCAAAACAGGATTTTTCGGTGCCGGAACAGGCCGTTATCATTCGGTCGCTTGAAATGAGGACTGTAACAATGGCAAGAATGGCTTCTTTTTCGAATCCTCTTTTGCTTGGATTTGACACGATGGAAAAGACGCTGGAAGGAATAGCGAAATCCGGTGATGGTTATCCTCCATATAATATTGAGCGTCTGCGCGCTGCGGTGAATAATCAGAAACTGCGTATTACACTCGCTGTTGCCGGTTTTGAACCGGATGAACTGGATGTGACAGTGGAAGACAGCCAACTGATTATTCGCGGACAGCGGAACGATGACAGTGAATATGAGTATCTGCATCGTGGTATTGCGTCACGCCAGTTTCAGCGGATTTTTGTATTGGCTGATGGAATGCATGTTATCGGAGCAGAGTTAAAAAATGGATTGTTATCAATCAGCCTTGACCGGCCTGCGCCTGAGAAACATGTGAGACGCATTGTAATTTCCGCAAGCGATAATTGAATGAAATGATTCTCGAATTGACGTGAATGGCAGGAGGATATTATGGCAGAATCGAAAATTATTTTTACCGATCTTGAATTTGCGCAATTGGGTGAAGGGCGTGTTGCTTATCTCAAGCGCGTCAAGACGGATGAATTAGCTGAAAAATTTCCTGGTTTGCCGCCCATGACGCCCGGTATTGAGATATGGGGACTTTTTGGCGCTGCGGGTGAGCCGATTGTTTTGTCTGATGTACGGGCACAGGCGCTTGCCAGTGCGCAGGAACATGAACTGGAAACTGTTACACTTCAGTAATGAGGAAGATACTGTGTCAAAAAATACTGGAAAATTATACTGTGAAAAAATGAGCGATAAAAGTTCAAAAAACAATTTACCTTATTAAAATCATATATTTACAAAAATTATATTTGTATTTGTATTTTTGTTCGATTGTTTTTTCTTGACAAAAACGAAAAATATGAATAAATGACATCCAACTTCAAAATGCGTTATTGCATCTGATTTCAGGTTATCCCTCCGGCTTTTAACTGTTTTACCTGGTGATTAAGTGTCACAGGAGTGGCTTTGTTTTATCCCATATACGTTTATTTTGTGCTAAGGCTGTATCAGAAAATGATACTGGTGACAGATGTTTGATATATTAACAGCTGTTTATACGGAAGGCCGGGGTGCTTGTAAAAAATGGAAAGCCGGTTTTGTATACAGCTTTTCAGTGCAATGAAAATCCGCGATGGAGATGTGTTTTGATCCGGGTGCGAAATGCTCTGTAAATATACAAGGTTCAAAACCGGATTGATTCTTGAATAATTGCGAAAAGTGAAATTCCAAAATTTTCCTGTCTTGTACGCGGGCATGGTGTTATTGCTATTTTCTTGTTGTTGCGCTGCCAGTGCAGGTTTGTGCGGGGATATTTATGCGGCATTTCTGGAATGGTGGAAGACAGCTTCTTATTGAAATTGTAAATGTATTTCAGGAGAATGTATTATCTGAAATTCTGCCGGGCTGTTCGGTTTATATGCCACCTGTTTTATTGCCGGGTTGTTGAGTGCAATTGGCCGTATGATTGTTGCAGGACTTATTTTTAAATTGTTTTATCAGGCTGTGGTCATTTTATTCGGAGGGCCTTTTATGGCCGGTTTGGTGCAATGAATTTTTTCCGGCCGGAAAAGCTGGATTGTGGCAGCGTGCTTCCGGCTGGATGGCCCGGCTCTGTTATAGGCGCGGGGATTGCAGGATGCATGTTTTTGGTCGTGGTTTTACCCACGGCCTGATTTTCCGTACATTATGATGATTATAAAACAGTGATTAGCAGTGCATGATCTGTATTTTTCCTGTTTTCAGTGAAAATACAGGGAGCATATTTTTACCCGTTTTCCAGATGCGTATTTTCCAATCTGAGGTGTTATGTTGTTTGCACCTTTTTTGCAGGACGGGTGTCTGCTTTTCCGGTTTTCAGAAAATGGAGATAATAATGGTAAAATCCGTTTTACGACGAAAAACAATTAAGCCTGACCGGGAGAAATTATGTCAGGCTGTTTTGGAGGCGGCTGAAACTGCGGGAAAGCAGTTCGGAGATCAGGGGATTGTTTCTTATCTTCAGGCGCAGGCAATTGCAACGCCGAGTCCTTTCCTGACGCTTTTGAGCAAGGTTCTTGCTGATGACAGAGACATGGTGAAGCCGCGTATTACGCGGATTGAAATTGTGACTCCGCAACCTGGCAGATCCGAACCGCAAACGGATAGCAGAGAGGAAAGCTAAATCATTTCTGTTTTTATGATACATCTGATTTCATTGAGATGGTCAATATTTATTCATGCGGGGTTTTTATGAAGCGTAAAAAGAATACTGCTACAGCCCGGATTGAATTGCCGCCGAAGCTTGTCGCTGTTTTTTCAGGAAAGGCGGATTACCGGGGGGCATATGGCGGGCGCGGTTCGGGCAAGACGCGCTCTTTTGCAAAAATGGCGGCTGTCAGGGGGTATCAGTTATCAATGGCAGGGGAAAAAGGGCTGATCGTCGCAGGCCGCGAGTTCATGAACTCACTGGCCGACAGCTCCCTGGCTGAAATCAAAGCGGCCATTTCTGAAGAACCGTGGCTTGCAGCCCATTATGATGTTGGTGAGAAATATGTGAGAACAAGGGATGGACGTATATCTTTTGCCTTTATCGGCTTGAGGCACAATCTGGACAGCATAAAATCCAGGGCGCGCATTCATCTGCTGTGGGTGGATGAAGCTGAACCGGTCAGTCAGACAGCATGGGACAAGGCTGTACCGACAGTTCGCGAGCAGAATTCGGAAATATGGGTGACATGGAACCCGGAGCGAAAAAACAGCGCAACGCACAGGCGATTTCGGGAAAAACCGCCGGAAAATGCAAAAATCGTTGAAATCAACTGGCGCGATAATCCGTGGTTCCCGGGAATATTGAACAGAAGACGTCTGGAAGACCGGGAGAAAAGACCGCAAGCCTATGCCCATATCTGGGAGGGGGATTTTGTAACAGCGGTGGAGGGAGCTTATTACGCCGGGCCTCTGGTGCAGGCAAGGGCGGAGGGGCGCATTGGCCATCTGGCGGCTGATCCGCTTATGGTGTGCCGCGCCTTCTGGGATATTGGCGGCACAGGCGCAAAGGCCGATGCGACGGCCATATGGATAGCACAGTTTGTGGGCCGCGAAATCCGGGTTGTTGATTATTACGAAGCGATAGCGCAGCCTTTGAGCGCTCATATCAACTGGCTGCGCGAGCATGGTTACGGATGCGCGCAGATGATATTGCCGCATGATGGCAGAACGCATGACCGGGTGCATGATGTGAGCTTTGAAAGCGCATTGGCGCAAGCGGGTTTTGATGTGGAGGTCATACCCAACCAGGGGGCCGGAGCAGCCAGGATGCGCATTGAAGCGGCAAGGCGTCTTTTCCCTTGCATCTGGTTCAATGAAAAGACCTGCGCCGCGGGGCTTGAGGCACTGGGGGCCTATCACGAAAAACGTGACGAAAACCGCAATGTCGGGCTTGGGCCGGAACATGACTGGTCAAGCCATGCGGCCGACAGCTTCGGACTGATGTGTGTGGCATATGAGAGGCCGCGCATGCGCGAAGTGCACAGGCGTTACATGAATCGCGGCGACTTGAGGTCATCGTGGATGGCCGGTTAGGAGATGAAATGATTATCGAAGACGACAGGTTTGATAAAGAATCTGCCTTTATCACCGGCCAGACAGATGAAAACCGGGGCGATGAGAGCCAGACGACGCCCGGTTCCCTTGACCTTAAACTGAAAGACTGGTTCAGGCAGGATATGGCCCATGTGAGCGCATGGCGCAAGCAGGCCCGTGAAGATTACGCCTTTTACAATGGCGATCAGTGGGCGGAGGAAGATATTGCGGTTTTGCGTGAGATGAAACGCCCCGTCATGACGTTTAACCGTATTGCGCCGCTGGTCAATGCAGTTGTCGGCTCGGAGATCAACAACCGGCGTGAGGTGCGTTATATTCCCCGCGAAATCGGCGACAGTGCCGCCAATGAGATTCTGACCGGAGCCGGTGAATGGTTCCGTGATCAGGCAGATGCTGAAGACGAGGAAAGTGAAGCTTTCTGTGATGCGGTTATCTGTGGCATGGGGTGGATTGACACGCGGCTTGATTTTGAAAACAATCCCGATGGTGAACCGGTGGTGGCCCGTCTTGATCCTGTGAAAATGGTCTGGGACAGCAATGCGAGACATGCAAACCTGATGGACGCACAGCGCCTGTGGTATGTGGATGAAAAACCGCTTGAGGTGGTCCGGCATATGTTCCCTGATACAGACCCGGAAAAATTGCATGCCGACTGGGCCAGAAATGGCGGTGAGCCTGATGATCATCTGCATGATCAGACACAGGCCGGTTTTTATATGGATGGAGATATTGGCGGCGATGCCGGTTGTAACCACAGGATGTGTACAATTGTTGAATGCCGCTGGTTTGAATATGAAACATATTTTCGCGGGCCGGATCCGGTGACAGGAAGCTTGCGGGAATACGAGCCGCAGGAACTGACGGGTATATTGCAGCGCTTCCCTGATTTTCCGCATGTGCGGCTGTCCCGCAAGGTGGTAAGGCGGGCTTTTATCGGACGGGAAGTTCTTGGGAACCCGGACAGCCCGCTTGTCCCGGCCGGGCACCTGGGCTGGGAATGTATTACAGGATATTATGATAAATGTGCCGGCCGGTTTTATGGTGTTGTGCGTCCCGCCAAGGATCCGCAGCGCTGGACAAACAAGTTTTTCAGCCAGGTCATGCATTTGCTGAACAGTCAGTCAAAGGGCGGCATTATGGCTGAGCGCGGCGCTTTTGATGATGACCGGCAGGCCGAGGAAAGCTGGACACGGGCCGACAGCATCACCTGGGCAAAACCGGGGGCGATGGCCGGCAACCGTGTGCAGCCCAAGCCGGTTGCTCAATTTCCTGCCGGTTTTTTTGCCCTGTTTAATGAAAGCAAGGAAGCGATCAGCCAGGTGACCGGTCTGTCACCTGAATTTATCGGCACAAGAGAGGTTAACCAGCCCGGTGTGCTTGAAAGCCAGCGGCGCCAGTCGTCACTTAATCTGCTTGCGGGCCTGTTCAATTCGCTTCGCCGTTACCGCAAGCGGCAGGGCAGGATTGTGCTTTACCTTATCCAGAATTATCTGTCTGACGGCCGTCTGATCCGTATCGTGGGCAATGATAAAAGCCGGTATGTGCCTTTGACGCGGGATACTATGGCAAATGTCGAATATGACATTATCGTTGATGATGCACCGACAAGCCCGAACGAGAAGGAGCGCACCTTTGCCATTGTGCAGCAGATGCTGCCGCTGCTCAAGGATTATATCACGCCGGAAATCGGTCTGGAAATCCTGCGTTATTCACCTCTGCCAGCTTCCCTGGTCGATCGTTGGGCACGATTGGCGTCGCAAGCGAGAGACAAGGCTGCCGAAAATGCCGGAGCGCAAACCGTTTCGCCACAGGAACAGAAGCATAATCTGAAAATGCAGGACTTGCAGGCTGACGTGCAGGCAAGGCAGGCGAAAAATCAGCTGGAACTGCAAGGCAAGGCCATTGACCTGTATATGAAACAGCTCAAGGCGCAGATGGATAATAAAAACATTGCCCGGAAAGCAGAGCTTGCCGAACGCAAACTGGCTATGAACGAGGTGCGGAATGCGCTGCATCAGCAAAATATCAATACGCAAAGGGCAAGAATATAGGTGAACGGTGGGGTATAAGGCATGTCTGATAATTTAAGTGAATTGTCAAAACGGGTTTATGGGCCGGGCAATATGAAATCATGGTGGAATAATATCAGGCCGGATAAAACGGTGTGGCCGCAGTTTGCCATTCATCCTTTTGATTTTGCCGGTACTGTCAAGTCTTATACGTTGCCTGCTCTGCCTGGGATGAGTGCTGATGCATTTGCATTCAAGCCTGAGCAGGAACAGAACAGGTCTGCAAATCCCGAACATGTGGATCCAATACAACCCGGAATTGTGAACCTGGCCGGGTATCCTCAGACTTTTTTATCTGAATATCATCCATCATGGCGTGAGAGTGTGTTTGATTTTTTGGCAGGGAGCAGTCGTGAAGGGACATTTCGGCGAAATCTGGTAGGGGGTACATCAGGAGACCCCTGGTCTTCCAGGTTTCCTGATGACGTGGGCTTTGTTGATTTTACGCCGTTTTCCATTCCTTTTACAGTGGATGAAGCGTACAGATCATTGAAAGCGGGTAATTATGGGAATGCTGCTTTGGAAGTGGCAAGTATTATACCTGTGGCCAGGATAGCTTCAGCTGTCAATAAAATACGGAAAGCCCGCAAGGCATGGGCGCCTGTGCAGCTTCAAAACAAGGGGGGAAGTATTTATCCACCACCGAAGGTTGAACCTGTTCCGTTCAATGTTGATTATCCTGAAACGGTTCCGGTTGATGAAAGTGGCCGGTTAACCCATACGATGGATGGTGACCCGCTGGTGGCCAGATATGTTGCGGGCAGGCGTGAAGCCGGCGGGCCTAATGTAGGCCTGACTAATGAGGAATGGCAGGATATTATCCAGTTAAGTACAAAGAAGCCGGTACGATATGGGCCGAAATCTATATTTAAAAATCCCAGAACATCAGTCGGTGCATTTAACCCGCAGGGAGAGGTAAAGATATGGGATCAGTTGCAATCGCCGCAAAAGGAATTGGTCATGGCACATGAGGGGGGGCATGTTATTGATTATCATGCAGGGGAGCCGGTTAAATTATCCAAAAAAGATGTAGTTCCTTACTATACAATTCCTGAGGCAAAAAATAGTAAAACGGAATTGAAAACGATATTTAATGACCTGAATAATTCAGAACTTTATGCCGCCCGCCAAAAAAATCCCGATATTAACCCAAAAGACATTCACTGGGATGTGACACCGGAAAGACCTCCTTTTAAATATACAGGTAAATATGCTGACCTGGAGCGTATGGCAGAGGCTATCCGCGCTTATGGAAGCAACCCGGATTACATGAAGAAGGTTGCCCCAAAAACAGCAAAGCAAATACGAAAATTTGTTAATAACAATAAAGCGTTGAAGAATATCATTCAGTTTAACAGTTTGATACCTGCCGCTGCATCGATTGCGGCGCTCTGGAATATATTGGGGATGTATTCAGATGATGAAGAATTTTAAGTAAATGAAAAAACTGTCTTTTTTCTGATAAATATTATAAATTGACGGTGATTGTAAAGTCTGCCAATTTGCTTCGGTTTCTGAAAAACATGTCACAATCTTTCTGGATAAATCCGCTGAATGGGGAGCAGATTTTTCTTCCTGATGGCTGGAGAGTAAAAGCCAAAATACCCGGCGCCCGCTGGGCCGTTTATAAAAAGCGACAGTTGCAGTTTTATTTCGGTGTTGAAGGTAATTCTGAAATATGTACTTATTCAACGCAGGGGCTAATAGAATGGCTCTATTTAAGATTTCTCTCTTCCTGGAAAGAAGCGCGATTTTGCGGTTATCTTTTTTATAAGGCAGATGGCGCGGCTATAAAGGATAAATCTGATCGTTTTATTCATTACAGCTATCTGGGAAAGGATGGTGAATTTTCTCAGATATTTTCTCAGGAAATTGATGTATTAAGCCTTTATAATGTTAATTTTTATTTTCAATGGCGGGTGAAGGCAAAACGGACAAAAGAAAGCCGTGATCTTTGCCGGAAAATTATTAAAAGTTTTTTGTATGATGGCTGGGTTTACCGACTGCTGCCGGGGCGGATATGGATAAATCCATTGCAGGAAAAGCCGGTGCATATTCCTGAAGGGTGGAAGGTGTGGCATGGCGAACAATCGTTTATAAGTACTTATTCGTTTCGTGAATATCATTTACGCAATAAGCAATATAATTGCTATATGATAAGCTATTTTCATTGGGCTTATGTAATTGATGATACGTGGCTTTCATCTTCTGACAGCTATGGGCTTGCTGTTCTGGAGACTGCTCAATGGAAGCGGGAGGCGTTTGCGGGCAATACAGTTGAGATAAGCCGTTTTTCAGTGAACGGTTCGACCGGCGAAGTTATGGAAGGTTATATCATCCGCCGTTTCAAGGGGCGGCTTAAGTGGGCGCTGAAAGTTTGGGGGCCGGAAGGGATTTGTGAGGATAACGAGGTGCGCCGGCTGGCAGAGGCTTTATCAGCTACCAGCATGCCGGACTGATTGCAGGGTTTGTTTTATGAGGGAAGGGAAAACGGGACTGGCCGTTTATAAAATTGCCTGCCGATGTTTGGCGAGGCATTGCCGGGTTTTTAATCTGCCGCGTTTTACGCGGCTTTTTTTATGAACAGGAGTGAAAAAGATGTCGGAAACAACAGATGAGCTTACACCGCAGGAACAGGAGTATTTTGTAACCCGTGGTGAAAACGGCTTTCCGGAAACGGAAGCAACTGACGGAATTGAGAGTATTGCAGGTTTTGAGGATCAGCAAAATACAGACAGGGATATCCGTTGCAGCCGGACAGTGCCGCATGGCGCACTGCATGCCGAGCGGGAGGAGCATAAAAAAACCCGGGCCGAGTTGCAGCAATTACGTGCGAAAGCGACACGGATGCAGCAGGAATTTCAGGCTGCGATGGCGGCGGTATATGATAAAGCTGAGGAAGCGGGGAGAGATATTCCGCCGGATCCGCGTGAGGATTTTCTGGGATTTACACGCTGGCAGGTTGATGAAATCAATCGTCTGAAATCCCAGGTTGCTGAAAATAAGCGCCGGGAAGATGAAGCCCGGCAAGTGGCGGAAGCAGAACAGGCGCTTTGGAATGAGTGGAACCGCTCGGTTGAACTGGAAAGAACAGAGCATAATGATCTTGATGATGCGCTGAATTTTCTTGCAGAGGCCAGAAACCGTCAGCTTGGCATTCTGGGGCAGGTTGACTCGCGGTTTTGTGATCCGGGTTTTCGGGAAAGCCAGATGCGTGCTGAATTACGTGATATTGTGGTGACGACATTTCAGCAGGGCAAAAATCCGGCAAAGACAGTTTATGAGATTGCCAAAGCCTATGGTTATGGCGGTGAACCGGGTGCAAGATTTATGCAGCTTAATAATGCGCAATCCGCGTCACGGACATTAACTTCCACTGCTGGCAAGGCGGCCGGGGATCCGATGCTGCTGGAAACGGTTGCCAATCTTTCAGAAGCAGAATTCGCCAAATGGTATGAAAACAACAGGAATACTTTCCGAAAAATGTTTGGCGGCTGAAAAAATACTTCTGTTCTGATATTTTCAGATAAACGGAAAAGGAAAGGAGCATGATACAGATTGCTTCTTTTCTTTCGCAACCTGCTATCAGCCGGGGCGGGTGGTGATGCGCCTGATATTTTAAGTGCGGATATTTTTTATTACCAGATTGTTGACCGGCTTTCGTTGGGGCGGAACGTTATCCCGCCCGCCTTTGCTTGAGGTATCAAGCTTCGCTTTTCCGCCGGCGTCAGGGTGGAAACCTGTTTTCAATTTCATTTTATTTTCAGGAGAAACAGCACATGGCTGTAACCAGTATTGGAGTCAATCATCCGCTCGCAGTGAAAACGTGGTCGCGGCAACTTGCCACCGAAGTTTCCAGGGCGACTGCTATTGCACCATTGATTGGCACATCATCCAACAGTATCATCCAGCTTAAGGATGAAATAACAAAAGGCGCCGGTGACAAGGTGACGTTTGGTTTGCGGCGTCAGCTTGTTGGCGAAGGGGTTTCGGAAGGAACTTTGCTTGAAGGTAATGAGGAAGCACTTGCCACATATTCCGACACGGTGCTTCTAAATGAGCTTGCGCATGCTGTGCGTGTAAAAAATGAAGGAACGATTGATGCGCAGCGTGTTCCCTTCAACTTGCGTGAAGAAGCCAATGCCGGGCTTGTTGACTGGTATGCGGATCGCCTTTCGATGACGGCTTTTATTCATCTTTGCGGTTATACCGGTTCAACGTTAAATTTTGAAGGCCGGGTTGTGAAGGTTTCCGAATTGCATACGGGGTTTAATAATCCGGTTGCGCCATCAGAAAACCGTATTTTCCGGGCCGGAGGTAAAAAATCGGATAGTGAATTAACGGCGAAAGATATATTCGACCTGAGCATTGTCGATAAAGCAGTCGAGAGGGCCAAGCTCGCCAATCCGAAAATCCGCCCGGTGCGAGTTAATGGTGAGAATGTTTATGTCATGTATCTGCATCCGACACAGGTGACGAGCTTGAGAACCAATACATCAACCGGCCAGTGGCTTGATATCCAGAAAGCGGCCTATATGGGATCGCGCTCCAGAAATCCGATCTTTGACGGTTCTTACATAATGGCAAACGACGATGTTCATTTGAGTATTGTTGCTCAGGCCCAGGGAACCTTTGGAGGGTAACCTCCTCAAAATAAACTGCGTGAATTGCTGGAAAACCTTGTTATAAAGATTTACTCTGAAAATTATGCAGATAACAAGACAATCAGCATCCAAGCAGTCATCATGAAACAATGTACGAAATGCGGAGAATCGAGACCAGAAACGCATTTCTGGTTGAATAAAAAACCGGAAACCATGCTTTCCGCTATAATGCATGCATATCAGCGGACAATAAAGATATATAAGCAAGGTTATTGCGAAAGGGCTTCCACGCGGTAAATTCCAGATTCTTTGCATGAATTGTAATTGAGGAAAAGCCAGAAATGGCGGTATGTGTCCTCCCAAGATGACTGAAGGTTCAACGACTATCCTTTCAAGGAGTACGCCACAAGCGATTGGTGGCGGAAGCGCGCAGCCCCTGTTTCGATGCGGCGATACAGGGTGATGATATAGTCTGCTCTATATGGTGACATGTAGCTGCTCCAGATAGTGAGCGGTTCCGGCCTAGCGAACCGGGATGAACATGATGTTGGGTATGTATAACGGTGTTGTATTGCGGGAGGCAGGGCACGTGATGCCAGGGGTTGATGCCACCAGCGGCGGGGAAGTGACAAATGTCCGCCGTGCTGTTCTGCTTGGTGCGCAGGCGGGGGTCATTGCTTTTGGCAAAGGGCGCTCTGCTGATAAATACAAACTTGTGGAAGAGCTGTTTGATTATCAACGCGAACTGGGGGTTGCTGCCAAGACAGTTTTCGGTTTCAAGAAAACTGTGTTTGGCGGTGAGGATTTCGGATCTGTTGTTGTATCAACCTATACAACACCTGCCTGACAGGCCGGAACAATCAAAAAAAATTGTAACGGTTTTGTAGAAAGTATGGTTACTCTTCTATGATATTGTGACAACACGGACATGACATCGTTTCCTGTTCCTGTCTGGACAGGAAACGATGAGCAGCAGCTTTTTCTGTATGGCAAGCATTATGATGAAAGGATCAGGGCATTTTGCCGTCAAATGGAGCATTTGGCATCTGCCAGTATGCGAATGCGATAAAATAAGTAATGTTTCAGATCACTGCCGGCTGAGAAAAAGCTGTTGCTTAAGAATTTAACTGAGAGGAGAAATGTTATAGAATATGCTATCTTACCAAACTTGCAGTAATTTTTAATCATTCTATCAGGGAGAAATACAGGGTGGAGCGAAATTCAGATTTGGAAATATTCCGGCATTATAAAACGGGAGAGACAGGTTTATCTTGGTAGATCTGGGGTCGGGGTATATCTGAAGGAAACTGAAATCAGTTTTTTAGTTTGATTTTTGTATATTTGGGAGGAGAATTGAATGGCAAACTGGCTGAAGCGTAAAACCGTTGGTCATATACAGCCTCATGAAAAAGACAGGCAACTTGCTCGTACACTGGCGTGGCCGCACCTTATTGCACTGGGTATCGGGGGCATTGTTGGTACGGGGATTTACACGTTGATCGGTGTGGGAGCTGACCGGGCAGGGCCTGCAGTATTGCTTGCTTTTGTTATTGCCGGTTTTATTTCTGCTTTTTCAGCTTTTGCGTATGCAGAGCTTGCAACGATGATTCCGGTTTCCGGTGGCGCCTATACTTATACTTATGTGGCATTTGGTGAAGTGCTGGCCTGGATTGTCGGATGGAGTCTTATTCTTGAATATTCACTTGTTGTAAGTACTGTCGCTGTCGGATGGTCGGCCTATGTGGTTGGTTTTCTTGATGGCCTGGGGGTTAACCTGCCTTATTGGCTAAGGGCGGGAATGGATAGTGTTGATCCGGTAACCAATGCGCATGGGCTGATTAATCTGCCGGCTGTGTTTATCGTCTTTGCTGTTGCGGGGATGCTGATTGTCGGCACGAAGGAAAGCGCAACGCTGAACAGTATTCTTGTTGTTATCAAAATTGCGGCGCTGCTTCTTTTTGTGGTGGTGGCATTGCCGCATTTCAAGCCGGAGAATCTTCAGCCGTTTATGCCATTTGGCTTTGTTAAAACACTTTCACCGGATGGTGTGGAGCGTGGCGTGATGGCCGCTGCTGCCATTATCTTTTTTGCCTTTTATGGTTTTGATACGATTGCTACGGCTTCGGAAGAGACAAAGAATCCGAAGCGTGATCTGTCGATAGGCATTATTGGCTCACTGGTGGGATGTATCATTGTTTATATACTGGTTGGGCTGGCTGCGGTCGGAGCAGTGCACTACACGTTTTTTATTCATAGCGCTGAGCCTCTGGCACTGATTTTACGTGATCTGAACAGCGGCATAACGGCAACGATTATTGCTGCGGCAGCTGTTGTGGCATTGCCGACGGTATTGCTTGCTTTTTTCTATGGTCAGACACGTGTTTTCTTTGCCATGGGGCGCGATGGTTTGCTGCCGCGCAGTCTTTCCAGGGTGAATTCGAAGACGGGAACGCCGGTGGTGACGACAATCTTTACCGCTGTAATCACCGCATTTTTTGCCAGTATTGCGCGGCTTGATGAAATTGCGGCGCTTGCCAATGCGGGAACACTGATGGCTTTTACTGCGGCGGTGGGGTGTCTGCTGGCATTGCGGATTCTGGAACCGAAAGTCTTGCGGGAGTTCAGGGCACCGGGAGCATGGGTTATGAGTCCATTGGTAATTTTTGGCTGTGTTTATCTGTTCTGGAGTTTGCCAAGCAAAACGCAGTACTGGTTTCTGATTTGGAATATTGCTGGAATTGTTTTTTATTTTGCTTATGGCCACCGGGCGAGTGTGATGAGAAAAAGTAGCGCTGACAGCCAGCCGGGTTAAATTTTTTAGCACGAACTTGAAGGGAGCAATTTTGCTTCCTTCTTTATGGTTTGATTTCAAGGAAAATCAATGATGGATAATGATGAGAATGTAGATGCGCTGAGTGCAAAGGAAAAAGCCTATTTTGAGAGCGGCGGCACGATACCGATGCCTGGTTGGGAAGAGTATCCTGATATATCCCTTGGCAATGGGGAAGAAGAAATAGACAAGGAAGGGGAAGTATTTTCCGCCTATGATAATGGTGAAGGAGCGGATGACCTTTCGGGTGAGGATGACGTGCAGGAAAAGATTGACCGGCCTTCTATATCCAATCCGCAGGGAGATGCGATTATCGGAGCTGTTGAGGAAAACCTCAACACATTTGCAGAAGGAATATCTACCTTTGAACATGCGCTGCATTATCTGGCCCGACGGCGTGATGCGGAACTTGCTGCTTTCGGGTTTGCCGATGGGCGAATGCAGGATGGCAGGTTTCGTGCGCAGCGGATGAAAAATGAATTAGAACAGATTATTATGTCGGCACTGGCTGGCAGACGCAATCCGGCAGCGATGATTTATGAGATAGCTTGCGGTTATGGTTTCCGTGCAGGTGGAGTTTTTGAAGGGGGGATAACGGGAAATAATATGACGCTGGAAAAGCTTGCAACAATAAGCGAGCAGGATTTCGGCAAATGGTATGAAACGAACGAAAAGACTTTCCGCCAGCTGATGGGTGGGTAAGGCATTTTCAACAAACGGTTTTTGCAATTGGCTGTTAATAAACGGCCTTTGAACAGGATATTTTATTTCAATCAATTTCAGGAGAAGGATTATGGCAGAATCGCATCTGGCCCCTTTTGCGCCCGGCAATGCAAAAAATGCAATTCGGCATCTGGTTGCCAACGTATGGAGGGCTTGATCGACGTAAGGAATGGGAACCTGGTTATAACCAGTTAAATACCTTTGAAAAAACTGGTCATGAACGGCAAAAACTGGAGGATCAGATAATTCGGGAAATTGCAGAACTTGATTATTAAAAACCTACCGGTTCACTGGGGCGTTTTTTAAATTCATTTAAAGATAAAACTATCAATATTCTTTAAAAGGAAGGTGAATTTGGAAATTTATTGTTGCAAAAAAGAATGGAAATTGAAGGAAAACCTTTAAGTTTTTTTAAAGGAAAAAAACAAGTTCATAAATTAATGGATAGAGAAAATTTAAGCTTTGCTGATGCCATCGACGAATTAAAGAGGAGAGCTATCGATGAATACGCAAAAGAATTTTTAAAATAATCAGATAAATATTCTTTTTATGATAGAGTTGGAGATGTATTTGAAGAAGAAAGAATTCAAGATTTTTATAATAATTTAAAGAATATTACGATAAATATACCAATTAAAAATGAGGCCGAAAGAAAATTAAAAGAATATTTATATGAAAAATAAAAATTATTAATTTGATTAGGGGAAAGATTTTATCGTGAGGGTATTTCTTAAATTCGGCACTTTTTGGCTTATTTTATTGATATGATACTATTTTCATATATCATTTCGTTTTTTACCAGCATTTTTAGCCAATGCAGGAATGAGAATTACATCGGTGCGAAGCCTTTTTCCTGAATTTGATTGGTATATTACCTGCCACTTTCCTTATTTTTCAATTGCGGTTAATTATTCTTTATCTTATCGTTGGGGACATCAATAGTACTTGCATTTTTGCAGACATATTCTGGCACGACGCCTGGAAATTCTGCATTGGGGATTGAGATTTTATCACAAACATACCGAAATATTTTTCTGACGGGATTTGGTTTTTATCTACGGCGTGAAACAGGTGTATGGATATTTGGTTCGGGCTGTGGTTTTTTTCTAATCTCGCCATTTTATATTATGGCAGGCGATACGAATATACAGTGGTAAACCTGCTTTTTATGATCGGATTGATCCAGTGATATTTCAGTTTAAGAAGTTTCGGCTTATTCAATTTATCTTATGGATGATGCCTGTGGTTTTGATGATGACTTTAATCCTTTCCCGGGTAATGGTATCTTTCAGCATGGTAGAATTGCTTGAAAAATACGTATGTTCTGAATTTTCATAATGTAAATTTTATTAAATATTTTAATAAAATATAGATATTATGATTTTACCGGGGGGGTATATGAAAATTTATTTCAGAAGATTTTTAGGAAGAAGTATTGATGTCGTTTTTTTTGGTTGTTTTATATCAATAATTTTATCCTTTTTGTATATTGATGGCGTGGAATTAAGGAAAATCTTGATAAGAATTTTTATTCCGGATTATTCCCGATATATCGGTTTTGAATTCCCCTATCTTTCATGGATGCTTGATTGGGGACGAATTTTTATGCTGATGACATTTCTGGCGGTGTTTTTTCTTGCTCCGTTGATGGCCGTTTTCGGTATGACGCCGGGGAAAGCAGCAGTCGGGCTTCATATTCGGGCGCCGGCAGGGAGAGTATCGTTTATCTCGCGGTTTGGTTTCTTTCTGGCGCGTGAAATGCGTGTCTGGATATCCGGCCTTGGCTGTGGCTTTTGGCTGTTTTCGCCGTTCTTCGT
>Ga0154004_1000002_pt1 | contig 165318 bp, 146 predicted proteins | sample TSFL088MetaG_FD_104727 | JGI IMG/M metagenome (GOLD analysis project Ga0154004, IMG submission 104727) | Attine ant fungus gardens microbial communities from Florida, USA - TSFL088 MetaG | ecosystem: Host-associated > Fungi > Mycelium > Unclassified | place: USA: Florida, Lake Talquin State... | reverse complement strand
CCTGTCGGGGCTACGCCCCTCCACGCCTCTTGTCCTTCTGCTTTCCCTGTCGGGGCTACGCCCCTCCACGCCTCTTGTCCTTCTGCTTTCCCTGTCGGGGCTACGCCCCTCCACGCCTCTTGTTCTGCATTCCCTGTCGCGCGTTCCGCGCTCCACGCCTCTTGTTGTCCTGCATCAAAATCCAGGGCAAAAGCCAGCGTCCGGAATTCAGCCAGCACATTATCGCGGATGCGCCACGGCACAGTTATCTGCCAGTGATGCACAGCTTCGGGCTGCACATTGACTGTTCCCACTTCAATGCGCCGCACCCAGCGGGTCAGGGCATCGTGGATACGCTGCGCCGCCAGCGGCGCAGCCGCTGCGCCCGGCAGGTCAATGAGGGGGACAAGGTCGCATCCCTTGAGCGGACTGGTCGGCACCGAGCCAACCGGCGTCATGATGATGATGCGGATTTCCTGTTCAATATCCGCATAATCCGTAACAATCCCGGCAGGCGATGCCACACCGGCCTTTACCTGCGCTATCTGCCAGTGGATATTTCTGATGCTGTGTCTGTTCATGGCGCGAATTTACGCGCGCGCAAGGCATAAAAAACGGGCGCGCCGCCCCGCTACCGCTACTCCGGGGGCTGTGTTCTGGCGCTGCCGGCCTTCACCCCGCCATGCACATGGCTGGCGCCGATATTGCGGCCGTCATGGGTAATACTGCCGCCTTCAAACGCCATATCGCCAGAGGCCGACACCCTGCCATCTGCTATTGTCAATGATGCACCACCAACTGAAAGCATAATGGATCCGGGCAAAATCTCAACCACCGCCTGGCCGATTTCCACCCGCATTCCGGCGGTCTGGCGAATTGTCATTTCTCCGGTTTTCTTGTTATAACGCTCCTCGCGGCCACCCGCCAGAACCTGCACAATCTCATCAGGATCACTGCCCGGCGGCGTGTCCCTTGCGCTGTAAACCGCCCCCAGAATAACGCCTTCCTCGCCACGCTCATCGGTGATACAGCTTACCTGGCTGCCGATCTCCGGCATGGCATAGCTTTTGCTGGCGCCGGCAAAGGCACAATTAACAGAAAGCCACCAGCTCGCAACCCCGTCTTCATCGGGAAACTCCACCCGCGCCAGCCCGCGCGCCCCGTCCACCTCACGCACAATGCCATTTTTGTAAACAGGCTTCATTATCCCTTCCTTTCTGCCTTTGCGGGCAGGCGTCCACAGCAGTGTTTACCGTGTTATTTTTCCGCCCGCATCAATGACGCCCACATCCTCGATGCCGCTGTCTTCTGCTGTCCGGCCTTTTTTTACTGTTTTTACGGCCTTGCCGTCTGCAATATTTTTATCGCTGGCCTTCTCAATCTCAATATGTGTTTCATAGCCGCTGCGCCTTATCGTGTGTTCTGACTGTTTTATCATCCACCTGCCGTCAAACACGCCAAAGCCGCCAAGCTCCACAACCGCGCCGGCCACCAGCCGCGGACTGCCGGCCAAAACCAGCCTGCCAGACCATTTCTGCGCATTTCTGGCATCCAGGCGGCTTTTTGCCACCCGCCTTGCCTGGCTCTCGTCTTCTACCCGCACGTCAATTTTCATGATATCGCCGGAAGCTGTCACAATGCCCAGATCATCGGCGCTTGATACCTCCTGTCCCACAAGCGCCTTGCGCCGCGGATTCTGAAACCTTACTTCCGCTTTTTTTGCGGCCACATGGTCAGCCTTGCGCAGCTCATAGCTTTTCAGCATCTGCCTTGCGGCAGGCAGAAAAGGCGAATAACCGCCGGTGCGGCTTATCACCATCACCGGCGGGCGCGCCCGCAGGCCGTCGCGGCTGGTGAACACCAGCATTCTGCCCCTGACTGAAAAATAATGGCCGTAATCATCGGCCAGCCGCTTGAGAAATTCAAGGTCGCGCTCGCCATGCTGGGTAATGCGCTCAAAGGATATATCCTCAATCGCCCCTTCAACGCGCAGGCCGTGCCTGTCAGCAATTTTCCGGACAATTTCAGACAGTTTCATTTTTTCATAAGCGGCGGTGTTTGCGGTGCGCAGCTCCTGCCTGCTGCTGGCGGCCAGCCCTTTGATTTCCACCGTATCGCCGGATGTGTCACCGCTGACAGACCATTCATCCACCGTAAATTCTCCGGCATAAACCTGGCTGTCGGCATAGCCGTAAAAAAGCTGAAACACATCGCCATCAGCAGGCGCCCAGGCATTCAGCCAGCGGCCATCACTGTTTTGCAGGTTAAGTGTCGCCTCATCAGCCTCGCCATGCCGGCGGTCGGTATAGCGCACACCCAGCACCATGGGCGCAAAACCGCCGGTAATGTCCACACCCTGATAAATCACGCGAAAGGCGGGCTTCAGCACGCCGCCGGCCGCACTGCCGGTCATATCCATTTTCCTACCTTTTCCACGGCGGCAGGCCAATGCCTGTGTCTGTCACCGGCGCTTCAACCAGCGGCACCCTGAGCGCCAGCCCGGCGGGCAGGACAGCCGGGACAGACAAACCGGCAAACAGGGCACGGTTTGCCTCTATCAGCACGTCCTGGCGGATGACATCGCGGTAATAGTGCATGGCAAGCAGGTCCCAGCGCTCGCCGGCACTTGTCCTGTGAATGATGTAACCAGCCAATTTTTCCTCACTTCCGGCTTTCCGGCAGGGACGCAGCGCCTTTAAGGGCGCTGCCCATGCCGCTCATCAGGCTGTCCGGCAGGTTGACGGCCGGCGCTTCAATCAGCGTCATGGCCGCCTCAATGCGCACCACTGTGCCGCTTCTGGTGGTTTTCTGTGTCTGCTTTTCCAGACTTTCCACCACATAGCGCACCCCCGAAAAGCCCGCCTGCGTGACAAACGGCATGGGCGTGCCGGCCTTTAAGGCCGCCCGCAGCCGCGCCCATTGCAAAACCGGGTTGCAGAACACCTCATCAAAGAAAAATTTCAGCGCGCGCTCATCCAGCTCGCGGCCGATTTCCTGCAATACCGGCTTGCCGCTTATCACATCATGGCGCGCCCAGCTGTTGCGCAGGCGCTCCCTGTCGGCGGTCGGCCCGGTCAGATAATCCACCCCGCCAAATGTTCCCAGTGTAACAGAGCCAAGCCAGGATAAAATCATGTTTATTGCCCTTTCAACACGTCTTGCGGCCCCCGGGCAGCCCGGGGGCCGCAAGACAGCTATTTCCTAACAAGATAAAATGACGGGGGCAGCTTCTTTTTTTTAAAAAAAACAGAAAGCTGGCGCATCTGCGAGCGCAGGGAATCAGGTGTATCCCTGTATCGTGATACAACATCCAGCCAGAAAGCCAGCAGCTCTTCAACTGCATCATCTTCTTTTTTCGCTTTTTCAGCCATGGAGCACCTCCCCCTGAACAGCCGTTTTCTCAAACGGCGTGCCCGCCGGCGCCTGCTCTATCAGCCCCAGTGCCACACAGTCACGCACAGCCTTTAACAGAGCGCGCCGCTTGCCGGGGCTGCTGTCACGCAGGGTATCCCAATCCCAGCCCCAGCCGCACGCCTGCACAACACGCGCGCGCAACGGGCGGCGCGTGATGGCGGCCAGCTTGAGCTGCTGCACAAGCCGGGCCTCCTGTGCCCTGTTCAGCCCGCCCGTATCAGCCAGCAGCCGCTCAAGCTGGCCGGCAAGCAGCGCAGGAACTCCGCCACAGACTGAAGCCTCTTCCCGCAGGGCCTTTTCACAGGCAATAAAATAACGCCGCGCCTGCCGCCCCTGCTCGTTGCGCTCTACCATCGCAAGCTCCCTGGCCATATCAAGCGTCAGTGCGTATTCGGTCGTTTCTTTCTCAAAAAAGCCGAATTTACGATTGGCCAAAATTGGCCAATGGTCTTTTCCCTCTTCAAACTCATATTCAGCAAGCCGCCGGTCAATCCATTTATGAAAGGCAGTATCAATTTTTAAAAATTCATGCAGCGCGCGTGCATCAACCGTCTGCACGCTCTCACCGGCCAGTTTTTTTAATGTGATGGGAATCAATTGATACTCAGACACTTTAAACTCCTACTGTTACAGTTACTTGTTTGGTCAACGGACGCGCAGAAGCGCGCCGGGCGGTAAACAACAGTCAGTAAGTACTGCCTTTTTGCTTTTCCGCTTGCGCGGTATTGTATGGCAAAAAGCCACCCGGGCAGGCGAAGCTTGCGCCCTGCCTGTTCGTAAAATATATCTGGGAAGCGCCGGTCCGGCGGCTGCCGCTTACTGTAAAGTGTTGTTTAAGCACCTGACTGCCATACAAGCGGATATTTGCCGATTCGTCAAACGCTTTTTTGCCGGCTGGTGCCCTGTTCAGCCCGCCCGTATCAGCCAGAAGATGCTCAGGCTGGCCGGCAAGCAGCGCCGGAACTCCGCCGCAAGCAGAGGCCGAAGCCTCCTCCAGCTCTATCCACCGGTCAATGATGCGGGCACGAAGCTTCACAGAATAACCGGAAACAAGGAGCAGAACTTCACGCTTGCTTAACAAATATTCGGGCTGATTCCTGTTCCAGATATCTTTGACTGACGTCTCCCCAAAAATGGGGAGACCTCCCAACTCATTGAATATTTTACGAATATCACGCAGAACATGTAAATGCTTCTTGTCTGTCAGTTCCGCAATCTCGCGGCTGGACATGGTGAGCGGTTTATTAATGTCAGGTGACAGTTGTTCAGACAATTTAAACTTCTGCTGTACTTTTGAAACGGACGCGCGAAAGCGCGCCGGGTGGTTGAAAACACAGCCAACAGGTACTGCCTTTTTGCTTTTCCGCCTGCGCGGTATTGTATGGCAAAAAGCCACCCGGGCAGGCGAAACCTGCGCCCTGCCTGTCTGCAAATTCTGTATGGGAAGCACCGGTCCGGCGGCTGCCGCCTGTTGCCTGAAGCGTTTTTCAGGCGCCTGGTTACCATACCGGCGGACAGTCTCTGCATTGCCAAACATTATTTGCCTTTCCGGCTGTTTTTTCCGGCAAGGAAAAAATCGCCTTTGCAGGAAAATCAACAGGCCGGATACCAGAACGCAAAATTTGCGTTCTGGTATCCGGCGGTTTCAATAGGCCAGGCGCGCCTTGCGGCGGCTGGCTTCTTCCATCAGGCGGGGCAGCTCCTGCCTGAACCGGGTGTAAATATCCTCCACGGTTTTTTTAACGGCGGATGGCTCTGCCCCCTGAATGGAGATCGCGGGGGCAAAGCTCACCGTTATATCACCGCCCGCACCGCCGGCGGCAAGACCGGCCGAAACGGGCGCGCGGGCACCCGGGGCTGCCGGCGTGGCACGGTTTGCCATTTCAGCCGCCTCTATCGCCCGGACTGCGCCCTGTGTCTTTTCCTCACCGCCAAACATCCGGTTCCACACCCCTGTAATGGGCGCCACGGCTTTTTTTACCCTGTCGACAATGGCGCTGAAAGCGCCTGAAATCCTGTCTTCAAGGGTTTTGAACACGCCGGCGATGCTCTCCCAGCTGAACAGGTTTTCAAGCCAGTCCCGGAAGGCGGCGGTTATATTTTTCACGCCCTCCCACAGGGCGGCGAAATACGGGCCGATTTTATCCCAGTTTTTATAAATGAGGCAAGCACCGGCGGCAATGGCGGCTATGCCGGCAACCACCTGGCCAACTGGCGTTGCCATCATGGCAATGCCAAGGCGGATAAAGCCCGCAGCGGCAAGGCCCAGGCCGGAGGCCAGAATATTGAACACCCCGACAAGCGGCGCGCCCAGCTGTATCAGCGTTCCCAGACCGCTTGCCAGCATGGCGGCGCCGCTGATAATACGCATGACAAACGCGATAAAAGGCACGCCAACAAGCCCGGTCAGCAGGTTCTGCCAGCCGCCCAGCAGCGTGGCGGCCCTGTCCAGCACGCCATAAAGCAGCCGCGCCGCGCCATAAAAGCGCATGGCAACCCGCCAGCCAATGGTGAAGGCTTTTTCAACCCTGTCTGTTATCTGCTTTATCCTGGCTTCAAGGCGGCCATCAGCCGACCATTTCTCCAGAGTGGCCAGAAAACGGTCAAGTTCCTGATTAACAAGGTTTATTTTGCTCATGATAAAGGCATAAAGCCCGTTATCCATTATTTTGAGGCGGATACGGTCAAGCATGTCGGCAAGGCGCGCCATCATGCCATCCCAGCTGCGGCCGGCAATCTTGCTGGCGCTGGCGCCGGCGCGGCGCATGGCCTCGGCCATGGCGGCGCCCTGGGCGCCAATGTCGCGGCCTGCCGCCCGCAGCCGCTTTAACCTGCCGTCTGCATCTTTAAACACATAGGATATATATCTGCCCTGTTTTTCAGCCCTGATGCCGATGGCGGCAAGCGCGGCATAATCGCCCTGAAAGGCATCCTGCATGGCAGAAATGACATCGCCGATGCTTTTGCCCTGCGCGGCGGCGGCATCAGCGGCGGCGGCAAGCGCGCCGCGTGTCGGATCAATGCCGGCTTTTTTCAATGCAACAAAGCCGGCCGTCAGATCCATAATGCCATGCGGCGGCATCTGACGCGCCATGATCCACTGCATGGCCTTGTCGGCATCAGTGGCCGAACGGGTTATACCGGCAAGCTGCGTCTTCAGCTGGCTGTACTGCCTGGCCGGTTTTAAAAACAGCGCTGCGGCGCCGGCCGGGCCGGCCGCGCCAATGGCCGAAAACTGCAAGGCACGGCCGATGGCGCCGCCCAGGCCCCCGGCAATACGGCCAAAGCCGCCGGCAAAAGCTGTTTTCAGGCTGTTTCTGCGGATTTTATCCTGAATTTTGCCATACTGCTGGCAGGCCCTGCCCAGCCGTGTTGTGGCGGTGGTTTTTGCCTCGATGGCGCGCCGCTCCCGGTCTGCCAGCGCCACAGACGCCTGCGCTGTCGTGTTGGCGGCGGCCTGCGCGGCTGCCGCCTGTGCCGTGCTGCGCGCGGCGGCATCCTGCGCTTTTGCGGCAGTGGCGCCGGCGGCCCTGTGTGCAGCGCCAACAGCCCTTACCGCCCTGCTGGCTTTATCCACAGCCTCGATGACAAGGGCAAATTTCATCCGCCTGCCTCTGTTTATGCCCGGGCTGCCGCCACGGCAATACCAAGCCAGTAATCAAACTCCCGGCAGCTCATGGCCATCAGCCCGGCAAAGCTGAAACCCCGCCGCACCATGAATTCAACATCGGCTGCGGCGGGGATCACGCGTTTCCCTCATCATCCTCATCATCAGCGCCGCCCAGCAGCTCACCGACAAGCCGCAGGCCGTCCTTGCCGTGTATATGGTTTTCGATCCAGTCCAGATTCTGACGCACGCCATCAAACAGGCACACGCGCTGCGCCAGATAAAGCGGAAATTTTTCCGACTGTTTCCTGGCGGCGCGCTGGGCGGCGGTGGTGTCTGCCATATCCCAGTCATCCGGCACGCATACCCTGATGCCGCTTTTTTCCAGCAGCACATCACGCATCGGATATTTGCCGGTTTTTTCGGATTTTGCCGCGTCTGTCATATTTTTTCTGCCTTTCTTTTGCGCAAAGGCGCGCGAGGCCGCAAGGGAGAGGGGCGGCAGCCCGCGCGCCACATGGCGGATAATGCCATGCCGGCTCACTCTGACTCACGCGCGCGCAACAGAAAACGGGCGCCCCGCCCATGCAAGGAAAAACCGCAAAACGGGGGGGCCGCCTGCAACCCCGGGCGTAAAGCGCGGGCGGGCTTCAATCAGGCCAGACATCCTCACCCATAACCTTGTGAATGCCGGCAAACAGGTCATATTCAAAAAGCGGCGTATTGCGGGTGGAAAGCTTTTCTGTCATGGCGGCAATGCCCAGCTCAAAGCCCTGTTCGGCATTTTCGCCCAGCTTGTGGCTGCGGGCATTTTTTTTGCCGGGCAAGGTGCGCACCATGGTCACCAGCTTGCCGCCTTCATCGGCGGCAAGCCCTTCGGCATCAAATCTGTCAAGCCAGGAATGCAGAAAAAAGCGGCAGGTTTTAACCGGGTTGAAAAGCGCGGCCACCAGCTCCGGCTCATAATATTCCAGTGTCACGGTTGCCGTCAGCGCATCCATAGCGCGCGAGGGCAGGCTGATTTTGCCGATCATGCCCAGCGCCTCATGCTCTACCATTGTGTAACCCATATCACCAATGGTAAATTCGCGGACACGGCCAACCATGCGGTTGTCATCCAGATAAATATCGGCATTGGTGATATGCCCCAGAGAAACAGGTTTCATCGCCATTTTTTTGCTCCATTCCGGCAAATCAGAAAACGCGGGCCGCCGCCAACAGCTGCAACAGCCCCGACTTGTAAAAAACAGAAAATGCGGGCCGGCCGCAACCTGTTACCGGCAGGGCCGGACCGGCACCTTCAATCACTCAGGCCCAGGGCAGCGGCGGCAAAATCCGTGTCCAGGGTGCTGTTCACTGTCAGCCGCTCCATAATGCCGACAGGCTGCATCTCCAGACTGTAATAAAAATGCCCGTCCGCCACATCGCGGCTGGTGGCAAGGCTGCGGTCAAAATAAAAACGCCCGCCGTAAATGACATTTTCGCCGACCTGCCTGCGCAGCCAGGCATTGATATCCTCTTCCACCAGATCCAGCATATTGGGGCTGGCAATATTATCCGTGCGCGTCAGCAGGTAGTAAAGCGCGGCTTCATGCGCCATATCAAACACACGGCGGCAGTTGATAAAATTCATCTGGTCGGTGCTGGCGGGAAAGGCTGCTGTCCTGTTGCCCCACAAGCGCCAGCCCGTGCCGAAACTCTGCATGAACGTGATAATACCCGCCGCATTCAGCGTATTGGTGTCGCTGTCATATTCGCCGGGGTTAAACACCACTTCCCGCGTCAGCCCCACCACATCATTCAGCGGCTTGTTGGACGGGGAGTGCTGATAGCCCATGGCCAGATCCATGGCGCATATTTCTCCGGCCAGATGGGCGCTGCCGTCTTCGGCCACCGGCCTGTCCTGTGCGGCGTCAAAAACCAGCGGCGCCGGCCACACAAGCGCCAGGCGCTGCGAGGCTGTATTGTAATCGCCGCCGGCCCCGCGCGCACTGACGGCTGCATTCAACGTGGCGATGCCCGCATCCATACTGACAAGGGCAATTGCCCTTGTCCTGCCGGCCAGCCTGTCCATGGCGGCGCGCACGCCCGCACTGGCGGCAAATGCCGGCGCGATGATCAGCTTCGGGTTAAAGCCATATTCGCTATAGCAGCCCGCCGCCAGCTCAAGCCCCGTATAACGGCCGCTGACGGCATCATAGCCGCCGATAATATCAGCTGTCCTCACCTGATTTACATCCGGCAGGCCGTCTTCACCCTTATGTTCAAGCGGGTCAAACACGTTTACGACAATCACCGTGCCGCCGCCCGTGCCGTTGATGCTTTTGTTGAAAACCGCCTCCAGCGCAGCGGGAATTGTGTAGCCCGCCGTTCTGTCCACAGGGCCGAAAGCCTCCGCCGCCTGTTTTTTATTGCGCACGGCAACCCGCCTGTTCACATAATCGGCGGCATCGTCTCCGTGCAGCTCATGCACCGGCGCGGTGCCGACCAGAAACACAACCGCCGAGCGCACATCGCGGACAATGCCGCCTGTGGCCGGCTGCTCGACAATTTCCGGCCCATGATGATATTCAGCCATTTTTATCTACCTTTCAGAAAACGCGGGCTGACTGCAACTGTTGCAGTTACAGAAAAAAAATCAGAAAGCGCGGTCCGGCTGCAACGGCTGCAACTCCATACGGGCCGGTGCGGGGCAGCTGTGCGAAAACTGCACCACCCACCGCCAGCCGCCTTCAACCTGTGCGTCCAGCCGGTCACAGAGCACCTTCATGGCTGTTGCGCCGCAAAAAACCTGACCCTGAAGCGCATGGCGCACCTCTTCCAGCACCTCAAATGCGCCTATGCTGCCGGCCTGTGCGCCCTTCAGGCTGCGCACCAGCACATAAATATCCCAGTTCAGCACCCGCGCGGGCGCATGGATACGCGCCGGGCCTGTTTCATCGCCCGTATACCGGCTGCCCGCATAGCTGACAAAAACCGCCGCCTGCCTTCCCTGAAAATCAAATTCATTGGCCGTATCATCAAAAGCGGCGACGGTTTCCACGCGGCCGGGCATTTTTTCCGCCAGCCGCGCCACAATGGCCGCCTGAAGCCGCTCCGGCTGGCTTGCGGGCCTGTTATTCATCTGAACCATTTGAATATCCTTGTAAAAATCAGAAAATGCCGGCCGGCTGCTCATCTGTCCAGGTATCCCTTCAGGGCGGGCTTCATGCGCGCGGGCGGCACTTTTGCCGACATGGCATTGGCATAAACCGGCGCGCCGGGCGGGCCACCATCGCCATCGCCATCCAGCGTGATAATGCCGTTGCCTATATCTTTCAGAATTTTCAGCCCATCTTCATAGCGGGCCCTGACCACCTCGGCCATGCTGGCAGCCTGCCCGCCAAGGCCACGCAGGCGGTAGCGGACAATGTCATAGCAAAGCCCTTCAAGCAAAGCGGGTATTGTTTTGAACCCCGCAGGGTAGCGCACCCGCACATAGCCCTCGATCAGCGCATCAACAGCCAGAATTTCCGTTTCGGCCCTTGCGCGCTCAAGCGTGCGGCCACCGCGCAGGCCGGCGCCCAGAATCTGCTCTGCCTCGCCAGGCCCCAGACGCTCAATCAGCCTGTCCACCGTCAGATATTTTGTTTTTCCGGTCATTTCCAACCCGTTTTTTCAAGCCGCCCGGACACAAAACCGGAAAATGCGGCCCGGCAGAAACGCCGCAACTCACCCGGCCTTTTTAGCGGCGGGCACGGCCGGCGCGGCGTAAACACTGCCCGACAGGCCGCCACCGTCAGCGCTGCCGCCACCATCGCCGGGCTTGCCGGCCGGCGCCGTGAACAAAAAGCCGCCCTCTGCGCCCGTCACATAAGGGCGCCATTCTTCTGTCACGCCGTAAATCCAGCTTTTGCGCGAATTTTCCCAGAATGCCTGCTCAACAACCGGATAGCCGGCAAGAACATAGGTATAGCCGAATGCAGGCACCATATAGCTGCCATTTTGCGGCACATAGGCAAGCACGGCATCATTGCCCCAGATATCATCAGCCGGCGCATCATCGGATGCATTTTCCGGCAGGGCCACCCCTTCACCGACGGCCAGTTTTTCCAGATTGAAATATCTGGCCAGCATTTCCGCGCTCAGGCTGTCAGGGCTGGTGTATCTGAACTGCTCCTGAATGCGCGGGTGCAGGGACAGCACATCAAACACGCGCGGAGATAAAACCAGAACATTGGGCTTGCGGCCGATCATGCGGCGGATAACATTGGCCGCCGCCTTGATATCGGCAGCCGGATTGCTTTGCGCATCGTTCCATTTCTGTGCGCCTGTCAGCCCGGCCGTGCCGGAGGGCGCATAGGTATCCGGGTTGCGCACCAGATTTGCAACGGCCACCTCCTGGCCAAGGGCGATGATGTTCTGCACCTGATTGATGCTGTGGGCGGCCAGATCGACATTCGGCACTGCGGCCGCATCCTGCATCAGCTCAACCGGCACAACCGCATCAAGCGCATCCTGATTAAGCGAAACCGGGCTGCTCGCATAACCGAATGTGACTTTCTTTGTTTCTGCCCCGGGGGCGCGGCGCGTGTCCAGATACTGGCGGAATGCTTCCTTGCCGAACTTCAGCACCTTCATCGAGCGGTTGGGTATCGGCACGCGCGGCAGCAGAATACCGGAGATAAAACCGGCATTTGTATAGCCGCGCGCCTGCTCTGTCAAAATCGGGTCAATAACCTGCGCCTGCCTGTTATTCATCTGAACCATTTGAATATCCTTTAAAAAACCAGAAAACGAAGTCCAACTGCAACCGGCCGGTGCAGCTCAGTGCGGAAAAAGCAGAACGGCCACCCGCTCGCCGGCCGCCGCATCACCCAGCGCGGTGCCGCAGGCAGCTGTCGCGCCGCTCACCAGCGTTCCGTTTTCTCCCGCACACACCGCATCGCCCCGGGCAATCCGGCCGCCGGCGGCCATATCCACCTGGCCGATCACGACAATGCGCAGGCCGCGGCTCAAATCCTCTGTGTCCAGATCATGCGCGGCAACACCGTGCACCCTGTCGCCGGCCCCGGCCACGCCGCCTTTAAAATTGACAAGCTGGCCTGCCCTGACCGCTTCGGCCGGCGTAACCGTGCAGGTGAGCGTTTCAACCGCTCCACGAAAATAATTCACCTGTTGTGCCATTTCATATCACCTTTCTGTGCAAACCTTTTACAAAAAACCGGAAAACGCGGGCCGGCTGCAACGACTGCAACTTTTGTGCAGCCCGGACAGAAAAACCCGAAAACGCAGGCCGGCTACGACACAGCCTGCAAGGCCTTGAGCCAATCCACATCCGGGTGTTCGGCCTGATATTTCCTGGCCCTGTTATAGAGGTCCATCTGCCCGGGATCGGCCACATAATTATCAGGCGCTTCAAAAGAGGCCCTGCCCCTGTCTTCAGCCGGCAGGCTGTCAGCAAAACTTATGCGGACGGGCAGGCTGTGCACCATTTTTTTCAGCTCATCACGCGGGTTGCCCCTGCTGCCATCGGCAAAGCTTGTCTCGCCGGCGGGGATGAGCGCCTCAAGCGATCTGACAAGCCCGGCTTTGTGTGCCGGTAAAATCCTGCCGGTCCGCACCATTTCATCAGCAAAGCTGATATCAGCCGCGCGCACAGCCTCGCGCGCCTGCCGGCGCAGTTTCTGCTCACGCCGGCAAAGCGCCGCCTCGCGCCGGTGCAGCTCATCGGCAAAGCTGGCGGCCGCCTGTCTTTTTCCTGTTTTTTCTGCATCGTCCTCATCGCTGCTGTCAGCGCCGGCGGCGGCATTTTCCCCAGGCTCCTGCGGTGCCGGCTCCGCGGCGGCATTTTCCAGCGCATTTTCCGCGCTGGCCTTTTCCAGGCTGGCCCGGGCATTTTTCATTTCATCACTGCCAAACAGCCTGTCGGCTGCCTCAGCGCCCAGAACATTGCTCACAAGGTCTTTCAAACTGTCAAACAAACCCATATTTTTTCCTTCCCGTACAAGAAAATCAGAAAACGCCGGACAAGCTGCAACTTCAGCGTACACAAAATCAGAAAATGCGGGCCGCAAGCGACCGGCGAAAGTAAATGTTGCTGTCTGACCTGCGGCAAGGCTCACGGCTGCAAGCCCCGGCACGCCGGGCGCAGCCGCGCCCAGAAAGCCGACATGGCGCAGGTAGAACTGCCCCTTGTGCGGATTGGCCGGGCTGTCAGGAGCAAAAAAGGAGGCGGAGATTTTCCTGTAGTTTCCGGCTTTGACCGCCTGGCGGAATTCGGGTGTCAGATTATCAATATCGGCCAGCAGGCGGCCCCGTCCGGCATCATAGCGCAGGGCCTTCACCCAGCCGTGGGCGGGGCTGTCATGTTCGGGGTGGCCGATCACCACAGGCGCATCATGCCTGACGGCATCATAAATGCCGGCAATGGCCCGCAGAATATCAGGCGTCATGCAGACATCAACGCCTTCCATGCTTTTAAATTCACCGGGGCGGAAAATTTCCACTTCCAAAAAACAATACTCCAACGTAAAATCAGAAAACGCGGGCTGACTGCAACGGCTGCAACGGAGAAGACCGGCTGGATGTGTTGCAGCATTGCAGCTCTTCTACGGGGCAAAACCGGTATGAAAAAACGGGCGCATCGCCCGGACAGTTGCAGCCGTTGCAGTCAGCCCGCGTTTTCTGATTTTCCATGGCTGCAACACATCCAGCCGGTTCTCAGGCGCATCGTGTGCGGCTGCCCCATCGGCCTTGCCGAAGCCGATACAGGGACGGGCGGGAATTTTCATCTTTCCGGCAAAAACCGCCCCGCCCCGCGCACCCGGCTTTAAAACGAAAACTAACGGCCATCTAACGCGCGTACACAGGCGGCGCGGTGCCGCCGGCTACCTTTTATGCGCAAATGCCGAAATGCGCACCGGCGGCCTTTTATGGCGGCGGGCCTTTTTTTGTTGCAGTCAGCCCGCGTTTTCCGGTTTTCTATGACTGCAACACATCCAGCCAGTCCTCAAGCGCATCCATTGCCGCCTGTTCATCTTTCGGGCCGAAGCCGATATAGGGGCGGGCGGGAATTTTCACCTTTCCGGCAAAAACCGCCCCGCCCCGCCCCGCCGGTATGCGCAGCGCCTTTTTTTCGCGCGGCACAATTGTTGCGCCAAACTGATGGACGGCGGCATCAACCGTATTTGGCCCCAGTTCCAGCCGCCCGCCTGATATACTCCAGGATATGGAGCCGCGCAGCCGGCCGGTATTCCACAAAACCGGCGATGACGCGCCGCGCAGTCTGACAGTCAGGGCGGATAAAGGCTTCCACTTTCTGCCCTGCGGGTCAGTGCCGGTTTCAAAACGGTCCCGGGTTGTCTGCAACAGGGCCTCGCCGGTATTTTTCAGCGCGCCGTCAATATTTTTCGTCCGGGCGGCCAGCTGTTCAACAAATGCATCAAGCCGCTGGCGGCTGTCGTCATCAAGCTTCAGGCGGATTTCTGCAATCATCTGACTTTTTCCTTCGGGGACATTATATCTGTTTCAATGATACAGTTGAGGGTCGCAACCACCCCTCGCAGATTGTATCGGCCGGACAGCGGGTTACGTGCTGTCCTTTTTTATTTCTGTCTGTAAGGCAAAGCGCCCCTGCGCTGATTGTCCGTTGCCGTCAGACTGCGTTTTCTGATTTTCCATGACTGCAACCACAGAAAAAACAGCACCGGAGGCTTGCCTGACTTCCCGAATGGCATTATATGCGGGCAGGCGGGGTCTATCAATGCAGGCAAGACTGATGACCAAGATGCCCCGACTTTGGGCCGTTTCTTGCAGCGGCTCATTTTTTACGCCGATAAAGCAGCGCGCCATGACGCTGCTTTTCTATATAGCGTTCGCCTTCAGGCTTATTACCCGTGGTGGCGAACAGTGTATTTCCGGCCCACCCGTTATTTCCCCAGCTGAATGCTGCAAAAACTGCTTTTGCAGGATCAAGGCGCAGATAGCGGCGCTTGAGCTGCATTGTTCCGGTATCCTGACGCTTTTCCCAATCCACCCATATTTCATCAGGATCCGTGAGCGCCTCAAATGCTTTTAAAAGGCTGGTAGCCCGCGCGGCTTTAAACACTTTCCACGCGCCCGCGCCATCTTTAAACATGGAGTCAGAAACTGCAATGGCATGGCCTGCCCTGTCGCGCACCAGTTTTGCCCCGTCCGGCCCGCGCCGGGCGCCCACCATGCCCAGAACCGCATCCACATAATATTCAGCCGGTTTGCCCTCCGGCAGTTCAGGTGCCCGGGAAGGCCGGGCAATATCCCGCAGGGGCACAAGATCAGCCGGCGGGGCGCTGCCTTTATCGGGTGTATCATCGCCTGAGCGCAGCGGCTTTTGCAATTCGGGCGGAATCAGCCCTTCAGCCCAGTCCTTGCCCGGCGCGTGATCAAAGCCGAAGCCGATGCCTTCAGGCACCTGCACGGTTTCGCCTGTTGCCGGGTCTTCAACCGGGCGGGCCGGCAGGTGCGGCGAGGCATCAGGCCCGGTTTTGCCCATACGCGCAAGCTGGCGCTGTGACAGGGGCACCACGCCGCACGTGCAGCCCCAGCCGTTGGGCGGGTAGATTTTATCCCATGCCGGGTCATCACAGCGCAGCACAAGGCCATCAAGGCGAAGGTGATTCAACCTCGGGCTTTTCGGCTTGCGGGTAAAGCCGTGTCTGTATTGCCAGTAAGGGCGCACCTTCACCATATCCGGGTCGCTCATCTGCCTGTAGCGGCCTGCCGCATAGGCGGTGCGCAAACTGGTTTCATAAATGGTGCGCGCCCGCCATGCCCGGCCTGCGGCTGTCCCTGCGCCTTTCCAGCCTGTCCAGCCGTGTCTGGCGGCAATTTTTTCAAAAGACCTGTTGAATTCATCAAGCCGCACCCCGCCGGCAATGGCATCATCAACCGCTTTTCGCAGGTCATTGAGCAGGGCTTCCTTTGTGGCGCCGGCCACCACAAAGGCGCGGTCATGCGCCCGGCCTTCCATATCCCGCCAGGTTTTTGTCGGCAGGTTGATCTTCTGGCGAAAATAATCAATCGCCTCCCTGAACGGCTTTTGAAAAGGCATTATATGCTCTCCTTTTTCTGTGCCGCCCGTTGCAGTCAGACCGCGTTTTCTGATTTTCTATGACTGCAACACATCCTGCCGGCCTGTCAGTTCGCCGATTGCCTGTGCATCGGTCAGGATTTCGGCAAGCGGCATGGTTTGCAGCTCCGGGTAAAGCGCCAGAAGCCGCGCGCCGGCCTGTGCAAGGTTTTCGCCCCGGGCCTGCGCCGCAAGCAAAGCCTCGCGGATCATATTCAGCCAGCCGTCAATCACCGGCTGGCCGGCATCCTCGATCTGGTCAGCAATTGCGCCCAGGCCATGACTGTGCGCCTGCGGCGCGGCAAAGCCGAAATTGCCGCCGCCATATCCGCCGCCTGTATTATCAGGCATTTTTGCGGCGCTGATCATATCGGCACAAGCGATTTTATCCTCAGCCGTCAGCTGCTCCACTTCCTTGTCAAAGATTTCGCTCAAATGCGCGGCTATCCCCTCTTTCGGGCGAAAACCCGAAACAACAAGGCTTCTGATATTGGTGATATCCTGGGCAATGCGGGCGGCGCGGGCCGCATTGTACTGCTCTTCGGCAAGCTGGTTTTTCTGCCGGGGCCGGTAAATGCCCGGCACGGGCGCGCCCGGCATGTTGAAATCAATGATCCACTGCACCAGTGTCCGGTTCAGCGTGGCGGAGAGCAGATCGCTGTCGGCATCGGCAATGCCGTCAGAAACCTCCATATGCGTCTGTGCTGCGGCGCGGCTGCCTTCATCGGTCAGGCTGGTGGTCAGGTTTTCGCCCAGCACGGCAATGCTGGTCTGCCCGTCCCAGTAGCTGGCCCAGTCGCCGTAGCTCACCTTGCCGTCGCGGCTGCTTTCAAGAAACTCCACCTCGCTGCCCAGCGGCAGCACCAGCGCGCCCTGCTGCACCATATCGGCCAGGTTATCAAGCATGATGCGCTGTGCTTCTTCAGGTGTGCCGACGGGATATTTGCCCACGGGGGTCGGGCTGGCATATTTTTCAAGGAAATTCGCCCAGAAGCCCACCCCCTCACGCTTGAACAGAATATGCCAGAACAGCACACGCCCAAGGCCGCGCCCGTAAGGGTCGGAGCCATCCTCATCATGCCGGTGAACAATAAACTTGCGCTCCGGCAGGGCCTCGCCCTCGTCCGGGTGTTTGCGGGTGACAAGGCGCGGGTTGCCTTCAATATCAAAAACAAAGCGCCGCTGCGGATGGCGGCTGATACTTTTCGGCACGATCAGATCGCCGGCAACCTCCCAGACAATCTCGCTCACCGCATAGCCGTAAAGGGTGGCGTCAAGCAGGCCCTTGCAGCCGACATCAAAGGCAATGCGGCTGAGGGCGCGCTCCACCAGCCTTGCCGCTTCGGCTGCGGCGGTGCTGTCATCCTCAGCCGCTTTCACTTTCCATTCACGGGCAATGACCTTGTCCTTGCGCTTGTTAAGAACGCTGTAGGCATGGCCGTCCTGCAAAACCTCATCATAAAGCCTGATACCCTTGCCGGCGCCCTTGACCAGCAATGTGTAATCGGTTGGCCTGAGCACCCTGGTGAACTGCGGCATAAACACATCATTGGTGTTTTGCGCCAGTGTGCGGAAAAGCTCTGGCACGGGCTGCGGCCTGAAGGCCGGCGCGGCAAAGCCGGCATGCCCGGGTGCGGTGCGGCTGCGGTGGTTTCTACGTTTGCTCATAACCGGTATCCATCAAACAGGCCGCGCCCGCGGCGCGGGGTCGATTGTATGCCGCCTGCGGCCTGCCCGCCCAGGCGAATGGCGTTTGTCCACAGCATTTCAAGGCAGTCCGGGCCGTCATCATGGTCGCCGTCCGGCCATTGTGTCAGCTGCTCTATCAGCGTTCTGTGTGACGCATGAAAGCGGATGGCCCCCATGGCCACATGGGGTTGCAGGCTTTCAATGCGCAGCGCCTTGTCGGTAGACGGGATAACCGGCATGGCCGGCAGGACAAGGCCGCGCTGCAAGGCGCGCTTCATCAGCTCTGTGCGCAGAAATTCCTGAAACTGCACACTTTCAACAAACCATAAATTGCACCTGTAGCGGCTCTGCATCGCCAGTATATCCTCAATAATACGGTCAGGCGTGCGCTTTCTGATGCTGGCCTCCACCACATCCAGCACCGGGCAATCGCCGCTTTTATCCAGGCCGCCAACCAGTATGGCGCTGGGGTCGCGGGCTTTGCCGCGCCGGCCAAGGCTGGGGTCAACCGCGCCGAACAGCAGCCAGTCGTGCCTTGTCTGTGCCCAGAAGGTCAGATCTTCCAGCCTGAAAGCGGAATTTTCCGATACAGGCTCGCCCTGCTGCTCGCTGGCAAAGGCGGCCGGACTTTCGGCACGCTGCATCATCAGCTGCTCCAGATGCTGCATGGCCGGCCAGTTAAGCACCGCGCCCTCATCCATTGCCGCCTTGCGGCGCGCATAAAACATATGGGCGGCGGCGCGCCCGTCATTGCGCAGCACCTCTTCCCACATATCCCAGAGATCAGCCGCAGCGGGCATTTCCATCAGCGCGCGGTAGCGGGCGCAATGCCAGCCGGGGCGCGCCGCATTGCGCACGATAACGGCGTCATAATGCAGCACAGTGCCGATATGCAGCAGATCCATGCTGTCATCGGCAGCGCCAAGTTTCAGCACGGCTTTCAATATCCAGCTTTCCAGCTTGTCGCGCTGTTCGGGCGAGCGGACATTTTCATCATTCTCGACATCATCCAGAATGACCAGATCAGGCCGGTGCGGCCCATGCCGGCGGCCGCGCAGTTTCTGTGCCGCGCCCACGCCTTCAATCCGGCAGCCGTTTTTGCATACAATCTCGCCTTCACGCCACACACGCCCCCGGCCGGAAATTTCGGGAAAATCCATGGCAAGCCGCGGGTTTTCCTCCAGTTCGGCCTTCACCGCCTCCAGCGACAGGGCGGCCTGGGTAAAGCTGTCCATAGCGATGATGGTATAATGCGACAGCCCTGAAAGGGCGCGCCATATCGGGTAAACCAGCGATACAAGGGTGGATTTGGCCGCGCCGCGCGGCGCGATCACCACATCACGCGCCCCCTTGCCGCGCGCCCCGGCAATCTCCGGCAGACGCTCAAACAGATAAAGGTGCAAAAGGCCAGGCCCGACGGTCAGATAATGCGGAAAATAGGTTTCGGCAAAAAAGCGCAGGCCCTGCACCCGATCCAGCGCCTTTTTGCGCCGGGCGCGGCTTGCCTCATCATCAAGGGCAAAGCCTGTCACCTGCGCATCAATGCGCGCGCGCAAGGCGGCGGCCACACCGGACAGCTCCTTGCGGAAGGCCGCCCGGCTGAATTTGCGAAGCGAAGCAGGCACAACATTATCTCCCATCGTAAGCCTCCGCCAGTTCATCCCCGAACGGCTCAAGCAGCTCCAGCAGCTGCGGCGCAATATCAGGCCGGGTGCGCACGGCAAAATCGGACAGGCGTCTGAGCACATCCCAGGCCACGCCAAGCCCGGATATTTTCGGGGCGGCGCGCCCGGCCGCAGACACAACCTTGTTAAAGGCATCCGCGCTTGAGGCCAGCAGTTTCACCTTGTCTGCCGGCGTCAGGGCGCTGTCTGTCCTGACCGCATCCATCACCGCGCGAAACTGAAGGGTGAAATCCTCAAGGGCGGCGCTGACAAGGCTTGTATAGCTTTCCCCCGCCACCAGATCGCCGGCCCGGGCTGTGTCCCAGTCATCGCCCTTTTGCCGGGCCTCCGCCTTCCAGCGGCGCAGGGTCGGCACAGGAATTTTCAGCAGGGCGGCAACGCCGGGCAGGGTCTGCCTGTCAAGCACATAACAGGCGCGGGCCTGTTTCTGTCTGTCCCTGCCATGCGCCATAAAGCCTGTCTCCTCGCTCTTTTTTATTTTCTGCGTTGCAGCCATGAAAAATCAGAAAACGCGGTCTGACTGCAACAGCCGCAACAACTGCAACGCAACTAGACGGCCAGCCGCGGTATGCGGATGCCCGGGGTAAAACTGCGCCGCTCTATATGGTCAAGCCCTTTGCGGCTTATTTCGGCAATCTGCACGCTGCCCGGGCTTTCCAGCCTGATCACCCGGTTATCGGCCAGCCAGCAGAGCTGCGCGTGGAGGTAATCCAGCGGCCGGCGGTGCCCGAAGCCGTCCAGGGCTTCGCGCAGCATGTTTTCGTTCATTCGCCCGTCGGCTGTCATTGCCAGCGCCTTCAATATTGTCAGGCGTACATCTTCATCAACTTTTCTGGCGAACCAGCTCAGTTCAATTCCCATCCTGTCAGTATCCTTTTCCACCCGTACAGGAAAATCAGAAAACGGGGGCTGGCTACAACTCCTTGCGTCCTCGCGCATTGTCTACCAGAACAGCCATCAGATTTTCTGCCATCTGTTTTATCGGTTCCAGGCCGGCCCGCATTTCCCGCATATCGCCCGCCATTTCTGCAATGGAAAGCTCCACACGGTGGATTGCCTCGCGGTCGGGCAGGCCTTCGACTTTCTGCTCCAGCCTGTCTGTCCTTCCGGCGGTTTTGTCCAGGCCGGCGCGCAAATCAGCAATATCCCTTGCGTTACGCCTGTTGCCGGTTGTCAGCAGGTTCCAGATTGCTGTGCCGGTTGATAAAAACAGGGCAAGCAGAGCAATCCACATCTGCAGTTCATTCAATGCTATGGTCATTTTTTGTCTTTCATGGAAAATCACAAAACCGGGTCCGGGTGCAACGGCTGCGACACGGCCTGCACGGCGGCCTGTCTTTTTGTCTCGCATGCCTTCAGGGCGGCGCGGTCGCGCGCCCAGTAGCGGGTTGCCTCTGCATCTGACAGGTCCTTTTGCGGCAGCAGCTGCGGCGGGTTGCATGAAGAAAGCGCGGCGGGCGGCAGGGACGGGCGCAAAAGCTCAACCCTGACCGGCGGCGGCCTGCCGGTTGAGCAGGCGGACACGCCGAGCGCCGATACCGCAAGCGCGGCTGTTTTCTTTTGCCAGCTGTGCATTTTTTTCCTCCAGTCCGGCCAGTTCGGCCGCCAGGCCGGACGCCTTGTCCTGCGCCTGCTGCTCTGCTGCCAGCGCCTGGCGGTGCTGGGCGGCGGTTTTTCCGGCAATTTCGGCATTGATACGGGCGATTTCGGCATTCCAGGCGGCTTTTTCTGCTGTCCGGCCGGCGCGCCGGCCTGTCTCCCAGGCCAGCATGAGCGCCAGATACAGGCACAAGGCGGCTGTTATGGCAAGGGGCCGGCGGATCATCTGTCACCTGTCTGCGGCGTGGACGGCTGCAACGCCGGCAGCGGTTTTGTTGCAACGTCAGCCAGGTGAACCGTCAGCAGCAGCGCCAGCAGAAAAAAAACGCCGATCAGATTAACAATGAATTTTATCACGATCACTTTACTTTCCTTCCGTACAGGAAAATCAGAAAACGGGGGCAGGCTGCAACTGTTAAAAACCGGAAGCTGCGGGATCGGGCTGCAACGGCTGCAAATGCTTGTGCTTGTGTACAGAGAGAAAATCCAGCGAGCCGAAAGCGCGATGAACACCCAGAAGCGCAACGATCAGGGCCACCATTGACGGCACAATAATATCGGCAAGCCGGGCGGCGTTTTCGCTGCCCAGCAGGCCGCCGATGACAATGGCGACAATCACCGCCCAGGCCAGCACAAAACACCAGCCGATATAGCGCCCGCTGAAGCGGTAGGCCGGGCCTTGCGGCGGCTGTCTGTGCTGTTTCATGCTCATGCCGCCAGCTCCCCGCCATCAATTTTCAGCAGTTTTTTTATCCGCGCCAGACAGGCGCGGCGGTTTTCCAGCCCGTCAAGACCGCCATTCACAGCCCGGGTAATGCGGTTCAGATCATCCCTGTCGGCAAAACTGTTCAGCCGTTTGAGCCGCCAGTACCAGCCCGCACCAAGAACAGCATAGGGAAAAACCGCCAGAAGCTGCGGCGCGGCCTCAAAATCCGGCGGGTTATTGCAGGGAATAACGGTTCTGTTTTCTTTCATCCACCTGGTGAAGGCGGCATAATTGGCGCGCCCGGTAAGCTGTATCAGCCCGCGGCCCTTGTAGCTTCTGCCATCACCCCGGCGCACGTTGCCCAGGTCCTTGCGGCCTTCATAGGCCTGGCCGCCTGCATATTCTTCCACAGTGCAGAACCCGTCGCTTTCATGGGCAATCTGGGCCAGAAAATGCGCCAGGCGCAGATCTGTATTGATGGCGGCGACGCGGAGCACCATCGGCAGGCAACGCACCGTTTTATCAATTATCTGTGCCTGACGCTCAGAAAACGGCGGCCGGCTGCAACCGGGGGCGGCAGCGTGCAGAAGCCCGGCAGTAACGCCAGCCGTAAAATCAGAAAACGCGGGCGCCGGCTGCAACGCAGTAACGGGCAAGGGCATGGCAAAACTCCGTAAAATCAGAAAACGCGGTCCAGCTGCAACGTAAAAACAGGTGCAGTTTTATATCTATACGCATCTGCCTGTAACGGGCGGGGCGCCGGTTACAGAAAAATCAGAAATCGAAGTCCGGCTGCAACTGCCGGGTGCCGGTGCTGCGGGGCTGCCTGCCGCTGCTTATATCACGAATTGTTTTTTGCGCAATGCCGAGAAACAGGGCAATATCGCGCTGGCTCATGCCTTTGGCCCGCAGTTCAGGCACCATCATTGCCAGCCCTTCACGGCTGTAAAGCCTTGTGGGTATTTCTATGCCTGTGCCGCCAAAAGCCGCAAACAGGCAGCGGGCTTCTGCCTCGCCCAGCACATTCAGCTCATGGCCGGGGTGCCATTTTTTCGGGACATAATAGCGGCAGCCGGGCCAGTAATAGACAAGATTGCGCGCCACGCCCACCCCGCAATGTTCTGCCACTTCTCTCATTGAGGCGCAAAGCGCCGAAAGCGGAATATCAAGCCTGCTGTCAATCATGTTCACTGCCTTTCAAAAGCAGCGCCGCCGGATGGCGGCGCTGTGAAACGTCATTGTTGCCTGTCTTTTCCACCCGCAGCAAGAAAATCAGAAAACGCGGGTCGGCTACAACGCGGCATCTTCCAGTCGCTCGATAACAAGCCATATCATTGCAGACAGATATTCACAATCAACCGCAGCCTTGTCATCCGGGGATATTCCACCTGCGTCAGTCAGAAGAAAATAAATGCCCCTGAGCGCATTCAACCCGTCGCGCAGGCATTCGCCGGGGCCTTTTTCCGGGTCACGCTGCGTCATGGCCCTGCACCTCCACCTGAGCGGCTGTTTTCTCAAACGGCGTGCCTGTCGGGGCGTGCCTTATCAGCCCCAGTGCCACACAGTCACTGACCCGCCCGCAACAGATCGCGCCGCTTGCTGCCGGGGCTGCTTTCACGCAGGGCCTGCCAGTCCATGCCCGTTTTGTCTGCCACCACAACCCGCGCCAAAGCCGGGCGCCGGGCAACAATGCCAGGCCCGCAGGCTTTTTTTAAGGTTTTCGGCCTGCGCCCTGTTCAGCCCGCCCGAAAGCGCCAGCAGCGCCGCAAGCTGCCTGTCACCACCGGATATGGCCGGAACACCGCCAGAAGCAGAGGCTGAAGCCTGCAAGCGCTTTTCACACTCAATAAAATAACGCCGCGCCTGCCGCCCCTGCTCATTACGCTCTACCATCGCAAGCTCCCTGGCCATATCAAGCGTCAGTGCATATTCCCGGGCCGGGCGGCTTTGTCCCATGCCAAAAACCCCGGTTTTCCAGTTTTTTTTCCAAAATCGGAAAAAAGTCCCGGCCTTCCTCAAAACCGTATTCTGCAATCCTGCGGGCAATCCAATCGTTGAAGCGCGCCTCAACTTTTAAAAATTCATGCAGCGTACGCGCATCGACAGTCTGCACGCTCCCGCCGGCCAGTTTTTTTAATGTGACGGGGATCAATTGATACTCAGACATTTCAAACCCCTGTTGTTACTCGTTTTAAACGGACGCGCGAAAGCGCGCCGGGTGGTTAAAACACAGCCAACAAGTACTGCCTTTTTGCTTTTCCGCCTGCGCGGTATTGTATGGCAAAAAGCCACCCGGGCAGGCGAAACTTGCGCCCTGCCTGTCTGTAAAATCTGTATGGGAAGCGCCGATCCGGCGGCTACCGCTTGTTGTAAAGTGTGTTTTAAGCACTTGAGTACCATACAAGCGGATATTTGCCGATTCGTCAAACGCTTTTTTGCCGGCCGGCGCCCTGTTCAGCCCGCCCGAAAGCGCCAGCAGCGCCGCAAGCTGCCTGTCACCACCGGATATGGCCGGAACACCGCCAGAAGCAGAGGCTGAAGCCTCCTCCAGTTCAATCCACCGGTCAATAATGCGGGCACGAAGCCTGACTGAATAGCCCGAAACAAGGATCAGAACTTCACACCTGCTTAAAAGATATTCAGGGTATTCCCGATTCAAATCATCTTTATAATAGATCGGCCCAGATTTGGGCCGATCTCCCAACTCCTTGAATACATTATGAATATCGCGCAAAACATGGTCATGCCGTTTATCTGTCAGCTCTGCAATCTCGCGGCTGGACATGGTGAGCGGCTGATTGACGTCAAGGGAAAGTTGTTTCGCAGCCATTTTCGGCTCTTCCTGGTATTTGTCATGGTTTTAATGCTATGGTCATTTTTATCTTCCATGGCCTGCCACCCGTACAGAAAATCAGAAAACGGAGTCCGGCGGCAACTGATCCGTTATTTTGCCCGCGCCTTTCTTACTTGCGCGCCCAGGCGGGCAATTTCATCATTCAGCCTGTCCGCCGGGATTTCAGCGCCTTCAGCCAGGCCAAGCCGGCGGCGTTGTGCGGCCAGCACGCGCCTTTGCATGGCTTCAGTGCGCGCCTTGCCGGACGGGGCGCTGACTGACCAGTCAACCCCGGCATCACGGGCCATTTTGGCCTTCAGCCCCTCAATCACTCTGGCAACCTCTGCCCCGTCCGTCAGAAACTGTGTGTGATCGGCCCCTGTCTGACGCCTTGCAAAGGCCAGCAGCGCCCGGTCATCGCGGTTTGTGATAACGCCAAGATGCCAGGCATTGAGCCACATGGCCCGCAGGATGCCGGCATAGCGCCCGGTTACCGTGGCACAGCGCGGGCGTTTGCCTGCACATTTGCCTGGCAGCTTGCGCAGAGCCATGATGACGCGCATTGCCTGCGCGTCATCCATATCCTTGCAGCTTTGCATGCCAACCTCACGCAGCATGAAGGCGCGGCGCGTGTCCTCATCCAGGCCGGCGCGTTTTGCCCCGGCATGGATGGCGGCGATATGACAGGCAGAGGCTTTCATAATCCCAGCCTGTGGCGCCACTGCATGCGGTTTTCCAGCCCCCAGCCATAGCCGTATATGGTGGCGATTTTAACACCGTAAGGCCGGGTTTTCTTTCGCACACCAACCATGTGGACATCACAGACATCAGGCAGGGGAGGGTCATTTCTGTCCCAGTAGACCCTGTTCAGAAGGCTTTCCTTTGAGACTTTTTCCCGCTCCAGCAGGGCGAAAAATATTCTTTCCTGTATATTGGTCAACCCCCATTGCAGCGGGGCATGGGCGGGCGGGCGCATGCAGGCGCGCAGCTGCCGGTTTTCTTCCTTCAGGGTTTCGTTTTCCTCACGCAGGCGGACAAGCTCATTCATCGCCCAGTACCTCACCCAGTACCTCGCGGATATACTGGCGGTACAGTGTCTGCTCGGGAAATTCCTTCTCGTGCCATGTGAGAAAGTAGCCGGGGCTGGCATCCGCCAGGCAGGGACAAAGCAGCAGCCCCTCAACCTTGCGGGAAGGGCGGCTGGCAGCCGCAACCCTGTCGCGGAATTCCTGGCCCTGGCCTCTGGCAAAGACCAGTGACCCTTTCGGTGCCCTGTCTTCGCGGGTGGCAAAGCCTATCGGCCCGGTTTTCCAGCAGTAGGCATACCAGGTTATTGTCATCATATTGCTCCTTTCCGGGCGGTCTGCAATTCGGCCGGCTCGATGATGAAATCCTCGCCGGCGGATTTGATGGTGACGCCGGTGACACCGGCAGCCTTTTGCGGGTCGGCAAGCATGGCATCCCGGTTTACTTCCTCTTTTATGCGGATAAATGCTGTCAGCCCCAGCGCCTTGCAGCTTTCGATCACTGCTTCAACCTTGCGCAGGGATACGGCGGGCGGGCGCTGGCGCCAGTTGACCTTGCCGGTGGTGAAATCATGATATTTGACCTTGCCGTTGCCGGTCAGAGCTGACCGGTGGGCCTCGCACCACGCCTGCACGCCGGTTTCAAGCTGTTTCAGCTCGGCTGCCGGCGCTGCCGTGGCGTCATCAAGCTTTCGGGCAATGCGCCGCAGCGCCTCATCGGCACGGGCCTTGCGGGCATCAATCTGTGCTTTCAGCGCGCCGATTGCGGCGATATTCTCCACCACTTCCTCGCGGCTTTGCGGGACGGCCGCCATGGCGGCGGCTCTGGTTTTTCTGACCATGATCAAATGTCCTTTCCTTATATTTTACTGCCAGCCGCACGCACGCGGCCGGGCCTGAACGGTATAATCCGGGCGGATTGCCCGGTTATTCTGATTTCGGGTGCCGGCGGCAGCGCCGGCAGCCCGTGTGCACGCTTATAAACGCTCTGGCTGCACTCAAGCATGACTGCCGCATCATGGATATCGCCAAGCGCGCGGCTGATCTGCCTGCACTGGTCTGCTGACAGGGCTGCCCCCTGCTGCCCGTTTTCAGCAAAGAAACGATGCAGGATGGAAAGGCTTTCCGATACGCGATGGCGGTCTTTCATAAGGTTTTCCTCGTCGGATTGAACGGGCATATCTGGCAGGCCTGCCAGTGCTTGACTTCTGCGCGGCTGGATGTCGGCACCGGGCGGCAGCGGTGTGTCCTGCATTCTGCTGCTGTCATGTCAGTCTGCAGGTGGGGACAGGCGATAATTCCTGTCAGCTTTTCAATGATTGCCTGCCTGACCCGGCGGGTATCGCCGGTGTATTTGCCGGCAAGCGCCAGCGATATGCTGGAGCGGCCATAGCCAAGTGTTTCAGCCACGGCTGTGATTGACCCCAGCCGCTCGACAGCATTGCGCAGCAGGGCAAGCGCATGGGCATCCAGTTGCCGGTAAATGGTCACCGGGCGGCCTCCTCATCGTGTGTGGCGGCAGCCGGCGGCCGCAAGGCGGCCTGCTGCCCGGCCTGTGGCTGCCCGTTGCGGTCAATGATTCTGCCTTTTGACCATACCGGCGCGAGAACGCCGGTATCCCTGACCAGCCGGAATGTCCTGAAACCGTTTGAGGTCTGTGTGCTGCCCGGACAGCGAACCGGCAGGACAGCGACATAGCCGCCTGAAACCAGCCGGCGGATATAGGTCTGGATATTGTTCTGCGGGGATTTTTCATCGCCTCTGGCAGCCAGCACGACAAGCTCCGGCACGGTAAAACGGCCAAGCCGCCGCATGGCGGACCACGCCCGTTGCACAAGGGTGTCTGTCGAGGTTTTCAGGCCGGTGTGCGGGCCTCGCGGGCCGGACCTGAAGGGCCGGTCATGCGCCAGATGCTCCACGCCGGCAGGTGTCAGGCTGAAGACGCCTTTTTCAAGGCGCACCAGCAGCCCCAGGGTGACAAGACGCCCGGCCCGGTCTGTTATCCTGTTACGGGCAACGGGCAGGTGATCTGCCAGCTGGTCAAGCGTGGCAAAACCCTTGCCGACAGCGCCCAGCACGGCGGCAAGCTGTGTTCCGGTGCCGGCCATCACAGTACCTCCGGCACAAAAACCGGCTGGCCGGTGCGCCGGTCGTTGACCAGCAGCCGGCCCGCCATATCTGCAAGGCTGAAGGGATGGCCGGCGGTAAACTCGCCCCGCTTGCCGGCCCGCTCGATGTTGGCTATTGCCTCCTTGATCTCGCGGTTGTAGCCATCGGTCACCCGATGCACAAAGGCGGCCAGGTCATCAGCCACCGGCACCTCGCAGATTGCATCCATGAAGCGGCGGACATCTTCCACGCCCGCCTGCTCAAAGCGCACATACTGCGCTATGCGGCTGGCCACCTGCGGCAGGGCTGTCAGGTTGTCACGGATACGGCCCATGCCCACCAGGACAAAGATGATGTCGCCCATATCGGAAAAATCGCGGATGCTTTCCATAATCCGCCGGTTGGCGGATATGTGATCGGCCTCATCGACAATCACCACAAAGGTTTTTTTCTGGGTCAGCATCAGCGACTGGCGCTGCAACAGCACCTCCATTGCCTGGCGGAAGCGTTTTTCATAAGAGTGGGCAGGCTGGATACGGAATTCACCCAGCAAGTCATTTAAAAACCAGCCGGGCGTCCATTCTTTTTTGGCGCGCACATAAACGGACTGGTTGTGCACGGCCCAGCGGTTCAGTGCGGTGGTTTTGCCCAGGCCGGGCCGCCCGTCCACCACCATCAGGCATGCCTCCTGTGCGCCGCGCCGCTCAAGCGCGGTTAATGCAGCGTGAAACCTGTTTACATTTTCAGTTTCGACAAATGCAGCTTTCATGTTACCTTTCTTCCGTTTTGCGACTTCCGGGCGTCAGGCAGCGTTTGAGTGTGCAAGCGCTGCAAGGGCGGCAAGGTCAATGCCCTGACGTTGCAGAAGGTCTGTTAAAGTCCGGGTTGCCAGCAGGTCGTCACGGATATTTGCCTGATCCTGCGGGGTGATTTTTTCAGGATTGGCCAGAAGCCAGACTGCATATTCGCCGTCCGTTCTGAAATTCGGGCGCCGGCCGGCGACATGGAATTTTTCTGTTCCGGCACCCCGGGGCGCCGGCGTTTCAGCCGCCGGCAGCGGGCGCGCCGGCTCTGCCCGGCTACAGGTTTCAATGGTCATCCGGCGCAATTCAGCGTCGATAACACCGGCCTTTTTCATCACGCGGGCCTTGCGGGCCTTATGCCGTTTTTCCATTGCCGCCTGCTCAAAGCTGAGCGGGACAAAGCGGCTGCGGTTGCCTTCAAAGCGCGCAACGGCAATCAGCCGGCCGGGCTGGCGCTCCCCGTCAACAAGGTTGATTGCGCGCACCGTGACATTGCCTGCATCGTGGATGTCATAGCCCACAATCACATCGCGCCCGTGGTAAGGCTCAAGCGCCTCGGCAAAATATCTGTTGTCCTGCCAGGACACCAGGCAGCGGCTGACCTTGCGCACCACCCAGGGCCGGAACAGCTCGACGGCTTCGTCTTCTGCAACGGTCAGCGGCGCAAAGCCCGCTTCAATGCCGCGCGCCCATGCCTCGTTCGGGGTCATGTGGCGGCGTTTGCCGGTTTGCGGATCAACGGTTTTATCAAGCCCGCGGTGCGGGCTGTTGTTGTAATCATCCACCATCAGGCGGCAGGCATCCAGAAACTGCGGCCATGACGGCAGAAGTTTTGACACGCCTGCGGTTTTCAGCTGCCGGCGCGTTGTCCTGTGCGCCAGCATTCTGGCTTGCCTGTCCATATCGCGGCCGATATAGGTTGGCAGTTCACGTGACAGGTTTGTCCAGTGGCGGTTGAACCGTTCAACAATGCCTTTGGCCTGGCTGTTCCAGGCGCGGGCATGGCTGGGCGTTATGCCCAGACGGGCCAGAAAACCCGTCAGCGGATGTTCCATCATCCCGTTGCGATAGCCGGGGCCGTTATCTGTATAAAGAATGGCCGGTATTGCATTTTCACAAACAGCCATGCGCAGGGCATCCACCACGCCAAGCGCGTTTTCATCCAGCGAGGCCGACCAGCCGACAACCTTGCGCGTTTTCACATCAATCATGGTTGTCAGTTCCGGCCGGAACGGCTGCCCGTGAAGCGGATGAGCCACTTCTGAAACAAATGTCTTGCCATCTGCCTGATAGACAGAGGCAGGCATCAGGTCTGCCACATCACGCGATGTGTACGCCCTGAGCGATTTCAGCTCCCTGTTTCCCATGCGCCCGCGCTGCCTGTCAATTTCCGGCAGTTTTGCCAATGCGTGCCGCACCTGATGCAGCGCCGGCAGCTGCGCGGACGGGCTGTCGCGGCGCCATGCATTCCAGGCATGGGCGACAGAAAGCTTCTGCGGTGTGCGGTAATATTTCAAAAAGCCTTTCATCCATGCGGGAGGCGCTGCCTTTTCACGGGTTTTGTGCGGAGCCAGAGCCGAAAGCCCGCCGCTTTCGCGCGCCGCCAGCCAGCGGGCTATTGTCCCGCGTGACAGCCCGCGCCCGTTTATCCCGTTTCCCTGTCGGGCATCCTGCCCTCCGCGCCCGTTTATCCCGTTTCCCTGTCGGGCATCCTGCCCTCCGCGCCCGTTTATCCCGTTTCCCTGTCGGGCATCCTGCCCTCCACGCCCGTTTATCCCGTTTCCCTGTCGGGCATCCTGCCCTCCACGCCCGTTTATCCCGTTTCCCTGTCGGGCATCCTGCCCTCCACGCCTCTTTTTATCATTGGCGCGCAGCGCAAGGCTGGCCAGCGCAGGCGGCAAGGCGCCGGCATTCATATCTTCCAGAAATGACAGAATTGCAGCACGCTGCGAGCAGCCGGTTGCATTGCAGCGCCGCAGCACCTCATTGACCACGCCTGCCCGCGCTTCCATCACAGCCCGCTGCCGGGCTGTTAATGCGCCTGTTTCAAGCCGTTCCTGCAATACCACGTCGCGGTTTGTCTCTTCCGTCAAAGCCACCGCCCGGCAGCAGCGCAAATATTCGGATTGCAGGGCTGTCTGCAAAAACACAGGCAGCAGCGTAAAATGATATTCATTGCCGCCGCGCTGTGCCCCGGCCCGCCGGCGGCAAAGCGGTGATCCGGCCCAGCCCTGGCGATTTATAAAATCCTGCACGCCGCGTTTTGTGCCGGGCACCACCTTCAGCTTCAGCCGGGTGGCGGCATCGGCAATTTCCTGCGCGCTGTAATATTCCTTGAAAGGCATATTGTTCTTCCCGCCCTCAAATCCGCCCTGTCCGGCGTGCCCACGCGATCACGCGGCCCGCCTGTGCTGTCAGCACTGCGTCCAGATCATCATCATTCAGTTTTGCCATTGACCTGTTGAGGGCGCGCAGCCGCTTTTCGTCAGGGCACGCCAGCCGCCCGGCCTCGACAAGCATCAGAGCATCGGCAATACTGGCAATGCCGTTGTCCAGCACTTCCCGCAGCACCTTTTCCTGCATGGCGCGGGTCAGTTTTGACAGGGATTGCAGGCTGCCCTGATGATCAGCAAGCCATGTGCCTGCCACCCGCTGGCGGCTGGCGGCTGACAGGCCTTTCCAGATGGCGACAGCTGTTTCAACTGTGCGGCGGGAAAGACCGGTTCTGTTTGCTGTATCCTGTGCGAAGGCAAAAATCTGCGCCGCACCCTCATCAGAACGCAGATCCTGCGTTCTGATATCCGGCTCACTGTTTTTTCTGTTTGCGCCGTTTTTTGTTTCGGGGTGCAGACGCTCATAAACCTGTTTGAGCCGGTACAGGTGGTGGCAGCGGTCAAGCGCGTTCAGCTCATTGCGGGCAAGGTTTTCCAGCACCTCTTCAAGCCGCGCCTCATCATCGTTTGCGGCATTGGACAGCCGGGCCGGTATTGTTTCGCGTTTCAGGTGCCTGAATGCAGCCAGCCGGTGATAACCGCTGACCAGCACCAGCCTGCCGGAAACCTCACGCAGGGTTACCGGATTGATCAGCCCCTGTGCATCAATGATTTTTGCCAGCGCTTCAACCCATACAGGGTCAAGCTCACGCGCACGGGCCGCCGGTATAACGATATCGCTGACTTTAACATCGGGTAATGTTTTATTCATGCCGCATTTTCCGCAGCGTTATCGTTAACCGCCTCATTAACCACGTTGGATTTTTTGCCTTCTGACAGCCGCCTGTATCTGTTAGAAAGTACGCGGGACTTCTTGGTGAGATAACGCCCGGGCCACAGTTCCCGGGGGTTACGGTCAATAAAGGCGGCAATAATTGTCTCGGCGGCGCGGTGATGCCTGGTTTTCACATGCGTAAATGTCGAAATGTGAAAACCGTTTTCCTTTGCGAGTTCGACAAGCGTTGAGCCGCGGCGGTGGATTTCAGCCTTAACCCCCTCCCAGTCAAGTGCGGGTTTCATCAAGTATTCTCCTGACAAAAGCAGATGCAGGAACATCCGTTTTTTGTTGGCGTTATAACCATATTTGCGAACCGGTTTTATGGATCATAAAGGGGAATATCACAAAACGTGAATTTGTAAATATACGTTTTGTTATTTTAGATATGGCACGACAAGAGAAACCGAAAACCCCGCTGGCCCGAAGGCTTGTAGAAGTGCGAAAGGCACTTGGATTTGAAGAACGGGAAAAGTTTGCAGCAGGCATGGGATGCAAATCAAGCACCTTCGGTTCATATGAACGGGGCGATCGGGAGCCTAAATCAGCATTTTACCGCAATTACAGGCAACGTTTTGCGGTTAACCTGAACTGGCTTTTCACCGGCGAAGGTGAAATGCTGGGCGATGTTTCCGCGCCTCAAAATCAGGAAGCATTAAACCGTGAGCGGATGACTGTTGCAATTAATGCAGTAGAGGAAGGATTGGAGGGCAAACGATTCCCCATAGATAAAAAAGCGGAGTTGATTCTTGCCGCTTATGATATGCTTGCTGAGGATTACGATAATAAGGACAACATCATCCGTCTGATTAACCGTGCAGTTTAAACATATATTCGTGAATTATTATATTTTTATTCTTTTTGTTCTTTATTTTTACATAATTTTTAATTACGATTCCAGTCGTCAATTTGGGAGAATCGTTATGGATAAATGGAAAAGCGGACGGGACAAGATCGTAAAGCTGATCAAGGATACACAGACAGTTAATTCTGGCAATATGCTTGATGATACCCTTATCCAGATTAAAATAGATAATAACAATGCCATCCATATTGAGTTATCTGCCAAATCTTTTGCCCAATTGGCAGTCAAGCAGTTTGATGCGTGATCAATAGTTGCAGCCAGCCCGCGTTTTCTGATTTTCCTGTACTATTACCGCTCGTGCAATAACCCTAGCGCGGTTGCAGCCAGCCAGCGTTTTCTGATTTTTCTGTACGGGTGGAAAAGGATACTGACAGCCACGCTGATCCATGCAGTTTCAGATGATTTGTAGCGAAGGGGCAATCAATATACGGGCGGCAAGAAAAACCCGCAACCGGATGATAAAACCGGTTGAGGATGGCATACTGAAAAAAACAGTATCCCGTTTCCGGGACTTCCCACTTCATCTTCTCGCACGCATCATCTTCTTTTCTTATAAACCATTATTTTTATTAGGTTATTTTCAGGTGGGAAGTGTTAAAATCAAAAATGTGCCAAATTTCCCACTTTAAACGCCTGTGTGTCTCAAATATCGTGTTAAAAAATCGGCACAACTTTTCATAAGCCTTTGAACCTGAATGATTTTATTTGATCAGATTTTGATCCGGCCCTGATTCAGAATGATCTGGAATGATCAGGCAAACGGCCACCCGGGGGCAAATGGCATTTTTCTTTTCTGTATCAATATGTTGCGCAAATTTTTTCCACTGCACCGGTGTCTCAAATACCGTGTGATTCTGTCTCAAATGATATAGTCCCCTACAATTGTGGAACGTTTTCTGTTGTACTTTTATGGCCCGGCAATTGAATTTCCGGGTAAAATTTGTAACAATTTTGATGATGTGCATAGCACGATCAAAGCAATTAAAGCATCCAAAGCAGTAATTCAAAATTTCAGAAAATTTATGGAATACGAAAGCATTTTTTCTGTTCTCAAGAGAATCAGTAAATAGATAAAAAATCATATATTCAAATTCAAATATATTTTCATAAAATCATTTATCTGCACTTCAATTAAAATAATTTTAAAAATATATCACACATATCATTAAGAAAAATTCTGATTTTTATTATCAACTCTTTAAAACATAATTAACATTTTAAACAAAAAGTGTTCTGACTTTATAGAAAAAGTAAAACCATTCGCTGAATCGACAGTTTCTTATCTTATTCAAATTTTATTTACCAAGCCCGGAAAATACCTGACCTTTATAAACAAAGCCCGTTGGCAAAACATCTTTCTCTGATACGTTATGCCTAACGCCCGCCCGTGCCATGACAAAAGCACATTGCCTATCTGTAAATCACAATGAAAAGGACATAAACTATGGTAAATTCTGTAAAAATTCGCGAACATTACGAAATTATCGGCGCCGATGGCGTTCACGTAGGAACGGTTGAGCGCGTGGAAGGCAGCAGAATAAAACTTGCCCGGCAGGATAACGAGCATACTCCTGGAAAACATCGTTATATTCCACTTGGCCTCGTTGCAGACATTGAAGGAGAAAAGGTGCGCCTGTCCGCCAACGCCGATGTAGCTATCTGCCTGGAAGATGAAGACTGAGACAGCCGGGCCTTGCGGCCGCCTCTATACCCCTGAAAAAGCAGACGATCGTCATATCACACTGCAAAAAGGCTTTGCCAACTGGATAAAACCGTTTCTCATGGCTGATCCAGCCGCAAAATCAGGCTTGACGTATCATAATGCTGCCCTCCCTGCTGCTGGACATCTCCATAGAACTGATCAATCAATGCGGTGACTGGTAAAGTTGCGCCATTTTTTTTGGCTTCATCAAGGCAAATACCCAAATCCTTACGCATCCAGTTAACCGCAAAACCGAAATCAAATTTTCCTGCTATCATGGTGCGACCACGATTTTCCATCTGCCAGGAACCTGCCGCACCTTTTGAAATTACTTCAATGACAGCTTCCATATCAAGTCCGGTTTTTTTTCCGAAGGAAAGCCCTTCAGCAAGGCCCTGCACAACCCCTGCAAGACAAATCTGGTTAACCATCTTGCAAAGCTGCCCTGCCCCGCTTTTTCCCAGCAGCCGGACAGATACAGCATAGCAAGCCATAACCGATTCAATCCGGTCATACGCACTTTTTTCACCGCCACACATAACCGTAAGCCTGCCATTTTCTGCACCCGACTGCCCGCCGGAAACCGGCGCATCAACAAACTGAAAGCCACGACCCTGCGCTTCCATGCCCAACCTGCGGGCAATATCGGCTGATGCCGTGGTATGATCAACAAAAACCGCATCTTTTTTCATCCTGTGAAATGCGCCATCATCTCCCACAGTGATAGCCTGCAAATCATCATCATCACCGACGCATGAAAACACAAACTCCTGATCTTCAGCTGCCTGAACAGGTGTCGGAGCTGATTTTCCGCCATAAGCCTTCACCCATTTCTCTGCTTTGATTGCTGTGCGGTTATAGACAGTTACATCATGTCCGGCAGCCGCCAGATGACCTGCCACCGGAAAACCCATGGCGCCCAATCCCAGAAATGCAATTCTTGCCATGATAACAGCCCCTTCTGTCTCAAACAGGTTACATCAATCATAATCACATGCTGCGGCAAGAAACAACAAGCAAACTGCATTTTTGATTGTTGTTTCTTGCTGACCGGTTGAACGGTTCGACCTTGTTTAGAATCGCTCTAAAACTTGACTGTTGACATCAGGTTATTTTCGATTCTTTAAAAGCATACTATTTTAATCATGATTTATTCAATCGCTCTGGAAAGGGTTCCAATGCCATGCTTGCATCAAGTGCTTTTGTAAAAACGGGGAAGAGCAGCAACAGCTTCACGATGATTTTGACAGCTTTGGCTCTCTCCGCCTCACCTGTGTTTTACCCGACTTCTGCCACAGCGCTGGAAACAGACAGCAAAAAAAAAGCCAGAACTGTAAAAACACAAACACAGGAAACAGCAAAAACAACAGACAATGACAACAACCTGATTCGTGAAGTGGTCATTACTGCAACCGGTTTTGAACAAACGGTGCAAAACGCACCGGCAAATACTTCCGTTATTTCGCGCAAGGAGATTGAAAAAGGCTCATTCCATGACCTGACAAATGCCTTGCAGAAGGTGCAGGGTGTGTCTGTAACAGGTAAAGCAGGCCAGGAGGATATTTTCATCCGCGGCTTGCCCGGAGCCTATACACTTATCCTTGTTGACGGCAAAAGACAAAGTACACGTGAAGCGCGTACCAATGGTAACTCGGGTTTCGAACAAAGTTTTATTCCGCCTGCCGCCGCTATTGAACGAATTGAGGTAGTGCGCGGCCCCATGTCATCACTCTATGGCTCTGATGCCATGGGCGGAGTAATCAATATCATCACCCGCAAGGTACCGGAAAAATGGACAGGCAGTTTCACTATTGATGGCACAGCCAACCAGCATTCACGCTATGGTAACACGGCACAGGGGAGTTATTACATCGCCGGGCCGCTTGCCCCAGGGGTCATCGGTCTGCAACTCTGGGGCCGTGGCCTTGGCCGGCAGGAAGATTCAATTACCTCAGGCACCCCGGAAAAAAAGGAAATCGATATTACCGGCCGTGTCACGGTCACACCCGATGAAAATAATGACCTGACTTTTGAAGCGGGGCACACACGCCTGCACCGTTACAGTACAGTCGGCAATGTTATTGAGCGGGCTGCAAATAACAGGCAGGCAGCTGTAGATACCTATAATGTCAATGACCGTGACCACTGGTCAATTGGCTATACAGGCCGGTCTGACTGGACAACAGCTGAATTTTCGATCCTTCAGGAGACAGCAAGGCACACCAATTACAGGTGGGATGTGCAGACACATGATTATATCGCCAATCTGCGTTCACCCGAAATCCGCAACACTGTCCTTGACGGCAAATTTACAACACCATTTGAGCTTTTCGGCACCCATACGCTGGTTACCGGCGGCCAATATGCCAAGAGTCAGCTTACAGACCAGAATCCCGGCATGCGCAATAATCTTGATGAAAAATTCAACATTAATCAATGGGCATTCTTCGGCGAAGATGAGTGGTGGATTACTGATGCCTTTGCCCTGACCGGCGGTATCCGCATGGATCATCATGAAATTTACGGCAGTCATTGGAGTCCGCGCGGTTATGCCGTATGGCATGCAACTGAAAACATCACCCTCAAGGGTGGTGTTTCAACCGGATTCCGCGCTCCTGAAATTCGCGATATCACCCCAGGCTATGCCTACACCACTGGGGGCGGCAACTGTTTTTACGGGCGCAATCCACCAGCGGGGCGCAACCGCTGCGGAGTCATTGTCAGCGGTGATAATCTCAAGGCAGAAAAAAGCACAAGCTACGAATTTTCCGCGCTTTGGGATAATTTTGACAACCTCCAGACGGGAGCAACATATTTCTATACCAGCTTCAAGGATAAAATTTCCGACCGCCAGGTTTTCGATGCCAATGGCAATCAGGTTGAATGGAGTGTCGATCCCAACTACGTACTCTATGAAAATCTCAACATTGATGATTCAGCCATGCAGGGCGTTGAACTGACAGCAAGCTGGCGAACTGCTGAAACACTTGTCTTCCGTGCCAATTATACCTATACTGACTCGAAACAGAAAACCGGTGATTATAAAGGCCTGCCGCTGGCACGCACCCCGAAACATATGGGCAATATCCGCGCCGACTGGATAACACCGGTTGAAAAGCTGGAAACCTGGGCTTCTGCAAATTACCATGGTAAGGAAATCAATGCAGGCTTTCGCACCGGCACCGCCGGCAAACCGATTTATAAAAATGGCAAAATCGTTGGCCGCGAATATAATGATTATTTCACATTTGACATCGGCAGTTCCTATGCTTTCAATGAAAATGTGAAACTTAACGCGGCAATCTACAATCTCTTTGACAAACGTACCGGTGTTGACCAGTTCAACAACGTGGTTGAAGGCCGCCGTCTGTGGGTTTCCATGACATCAGCATTCTGACGGGGTCTTTTGTCATCATGTGGCACATAATGAAAAAAACAGACCCGGAGGCTGCCTTTCCGGCAGTCATGAGCAACTGCCTGCCCATGATGTCAGCCCATGCCCATGATACGGATATGGTTCACGGCCAGGTTGACATGAAAGATGAAACAGGGCGGGCCTTTCGTATCTTCACGGCTCATCCTGCCGGGACAGGCCTGAAAGGAGGCTGGCCAGTCATCCGGCTTCCCGACGGCAATATGACCTTTCCGATCGGCATCCGAGAAAAACCGCAAGCGCTCCTTGCCGGCACCGGCTATCCACTGCAAGGGCGTGAGGAAATTGCAGAACAGCACTGTTTTGACCTGACCACCCAGGCATCTCCTGAAAAAATTGCCTTGCCGCCGGGGCAGGCGCGACCAGAAACCGGCGGTGCTGCTGTTTACCTGCGTTTTATCCCTGAAAAACTGCGCCCGCATATTGAGGCACATTTTCCAGTCAGCACAGACAAGCAAACACCTTGCGGTCATTTGCCGGGCGGGCTTTCTGTGATCAATACGCTAATCAGCAGCCAGCAAAGTTTTAAGACCGGTAGCGCCGCTGATCCGGCGATATGGTGGAACAGCCACGAAATCATGAACACACCGGCAACATCTGCAACCGGAACACAGCACCGACCAGCTGCCAGAATCCGCATCACCATTTTCGGCAGGAAGGCAGACCGCCCCGGCATATCGAAAGAAGTGGCCACAAAAACTGTCCGCTTACGCAGCAGCCCAAATGGCAAGACCGTATTTGACATATTAAAGCAGGCAGAAAATACCGAGGCGGATTTCAAGGCTTATGAACAGGAAACCCGCGGCTCTCCGGTCAGACAAAGTGACAATTACAAGCATACATATGAGGTTAAGGATGAAAAAGCATTATAAATTTTCCGGCGCTGTTTTCAGTGCTGTTGCGGTGATCTTCAACATGTTTGCTCCTGCATGGGCCGCCAATATTCCGGTCGAGCATGTGTCAGGCAAAACCGAAGTCCCTGCCAGTCCGCAAAAGGTTGCCGTTTTTGATCTTGCTTCTCTTGATAATCTGACACGGCTCGGCATCACGACAATTGCCGGAGTGCCGCAAACGCCGCTGCCTGCTTATCTCAAGCAATATAATGACAGGCGCTACACCAGAATTGGCACACTTTTCGAACCTGACTACGAGACAATCGCCAGCCTTGCACCCGACCTTATCGTGATAGCAGGCCGCTCGCAGCCCAAATACAAGGAACTGTCCCGCATAGCACCAACTATTGATCTCACTGTCAGCAATGACCATTACCTTGAAGACGTTGAACGCAACATAATAATTCTTGGCAAAATCTTCGGCAAGGAAAAAGAAGCCAGGGCAGAAATTTCAAATCTTGCCGGGGCGGTTTCCGACCTCAGAAAACAGGGAGCAGATAAGGGAAATGGCCTTTTGATTATGACAACAGGCGGAAAAACAAGCGCTTACGGTCCCGGTTCACGCTTTGGTCTCCTGCATGGCGATCTCGGCATTGCTCCGGCAGCCCCGGACCTCTCGGTCGGCAAACATGGACAACCGGTTTCGCCCGAATTCATTCTTGAAACCAATCCGGACTGGCTTTTTGTCATTGACCGGGATGCTGCTATTGGCGCAAAAGGCAAATCAGCACGTCAGTTACTTGACAATGCCATTGTGAACCAGACAAAAGCCGCACAAAAAAACCATATCATCTATCTTGATCCGCAAAACTGGTATCTGATTGGCGGCGGACTTTCAGGTCTTCATGAAACTATCGACCAGATCAACCAGGCGTATCGGAAAAACTGAACCCGGTGGAAAATCGGCTTGTTGATAAAAAAACCGGCAATAATCTGATATACAGGTTGATTATGTTTTCAGAACACACTCAAATACAAGAGCATTTTCGATTTTGCTTACACCTCGAAGCAAATGCTCTGATTGTTTGTTTTGCCGTATTGCTGCGGGCGTCAGATGTCCGGTTTGACTGCAAAATACACTTCTTCAGCTGGTTGCATTTTTGCAGACGTCAAATGTTCCATCTGATTACAGAATGCTTTGGCGGCTGTTTGCAGACCGGCAAACAGCTGCGTTAATGCGGTTTCAGAAAAAGCCAGGTTCGCGGCTTTTTCGGTTGAAATTGCGTCAGGTCGAAACAGTGCTGCATTTTCACATCCTGCTGAATGTGAAAATGTCTGCATTTCATTCATCAGGTTCTGCCTTGAAAAAGCTTGCTGCCGGTATTGTCATTGTCGTTCTTCTGGCTGTTGTCAGTCTGTTCACTGGTGTTTCAGACGTGAACCCCGGCAAGCTTTTTGCTGGAGACACAAAAGCCTGGAGCGTTTTCTGGGCAACCCGTGTGCCACGTACGGTGTCGATCATTCTTGCTGGTATATCCATGGCAATTGCCGGCACAATCATGCAGCTTCTTACCCGCAACCGTTTTGTTGAGCCATCAACAGCCGGTACAGTGGAATCCGCCTCGCTCGGACTTCTGGCTGTCATGCTCATTGCCCCGTCACTTCCTGTTTATGCAAAAATGCTCTGCGCTGCAATTTCTGCACTGCTGGGAACTGCGCTGTTTATACAACTTGTGAAACGTATCCCACTGCATTCCATCCTTGTGGTGCCACTGGCTGGCATCATGCTGGGCAGTGTAATCCACGCTGTTACCAGCTTTTTCGCCTATCGCTACGACATGCTGCAATCAGTACTTGTATGGACTTCAGGCGATTTTTCTTCCGTCATGGAGGGACGCTACGAACTGCTGTGGATTGCCGCACCGCTGACACTTGCTGCCTATATCGCAGCAGACCGTTTTACAGTTGCCGGCCTGGGTGAAGATTTTACCACCAGTCTCGGCGTCAATTATCGCCAGATCATAACACTTGGGCTGATTATTGTTGCCACAGTTACCGCCCTTGTTGTCATCACGGTAGGGCAAATTCCCTTTCTGGGGCTGATTGTGCCTAATATTGTTGTCCTGATGCTGGGGGATAATATGCGCCGCACCATACCCTGGGTGGCACTTCTGGGAGCAGCACTTGTACTTACCGGTGATATTGCCGGCCGGCTTATCCGTTTTCCCTACGAAATTCCGATCGGCACAATGATGGGGGTAATCGGCAGCGTGCTTTTCCTTTATCTGCTTTTACGCGGAAAGAACCGCCTTGCCTAGATTATTTTCATTCCGCATCCTTTTCCTGCTATCGACGCTCACTGTCATACTGATTTTCGCCTTCATGTTCTATAACATCAAGGGATCATGGGAATTTATTCTGCCGTTCCGCAGCGGCAAGCTGCTTGCGCTGGTGACAGTTGCCTACTCTGTCGCTGTTTCAACGGTTTTATTCCAGACGGTTACTCACAACCGCATTCTCACCCCGTCAATCATGGGTTTTGACCAGCTTTATCTTCTGATACAGACGGTTATTGTCTTTACAGCAGGTTCTCTTCATCTTGGCTGGTTTAACCAGACGAACGGCTTTTTCATCAGTTCGTTTCTGCTTATCCTGTTTGCCGGAACGTTGTTCGGGTGGCTGTTTACAGGGCACGGCAAAAGCCTGCATCTTGTTTTGCTTGTCGGCATTGTGTTTGGCGTTTTTTTCCGAAGCATAACCAATCTTTTGAACCGGATGCTTGACCCTAATGAGTTTGCGGTTTTGCAGGATCGTTTTTTTGCAAATTTCAACACATATAACAGCAATATTCTGACCGCCGCTATCATTATCGTCTGCCTTGTATCGTTTATCGGCTGGCAGATGCGGCACAGCTTCGACGTGCTGGCGCTCGGTCAGGAAACAGCAATCAACCTCGGTATTGATTACAGACGTACGGTTACAACCATCCTTTTTCTTGTCACTGTACTGGTTTCTGTATCAACCGCACTTGTCGGCCCCGTCACCTTCTTCGGCCTTCTGGTCGCCAGTCTTGCCTATCAACTGTCGGGCACAGCGCGGCACAGCATTATTCTGTCGGTTGCCATTCTTATTGCCGTTATTTCCCTGGTCGGCGGACAATTTGTTCTGGAACGGATTTTTCAGTTCAACACCACTCTTTCGATTATCATCGAGTTTATCGGCGGTATCGTTTTCATCCTGCTTCTTTTGAAAGGAAAAATACGGTGATTGAAATCAGCCATGTCAGCAAAACCTATGGCGGGCAACGGATTATCGATGATATCAGCCTGACATTGAAAGCCGGTGGACTGACATCAATTATCGGCCCTAACGGTGCGGGAAAATCAACACTCCTGACCATGATCAGCCGCCTTGTTCCTGTAGATCGTGGTACCATCCTTGTTGATGGCATGGATGTCAGCAAAACACCCGGCGATAAACTTGCCCGGCGTCTTTCCATTCTGCGGCAGGAAAATACCGTGACTTCCCGCCTCACCGTACGTGAACTTGTCACCTTCGGACGCTATCCTTATTCAAAAGGGCGACCGATACTGGAAGACAAGATGCATATAGATCAGGCTATCCACTATCTCGGGCTTGAAAAACTTGAGGACCGCTTCCTTGATGAACTTTCGGGCGGGCAGCGCCAGCGTGCTTTTGTCGCCATGGTAATCTGTCAGGATACAGATTATATCCTGCTGGATGAACCGCTGAACAATCTGGACATGAAACACTCTGCCGCCATGATGAAACTGCTGCGGCGGGCAGCAGACGAATTAGGCAAAACCATTGTCACCGTGTTGCATGATATAAATTTTGCCTCCTGCTATTCAGATATGATCGTCGCCATGCGCGAGGGCAAAATCATTGCCAGCGGAACACCTGAAACCATCATCCAGCCTGATTGCCTGCGCGCAATCTATGATCTTGATATTGAGGTGCGCGAAATCAACAACCGGCATATTGCCGTTTATTACAGTTAAATTGACCACATGGCCGGGATGCAAGACAGACCGTTACCGATCTGTCATGAAGTAATATTCTTTAACTGTTGGCTTTTTCTTCATCAATATTGACATCCTCCAGATTTCTTCCATGCTGATTCAGAAGTTTCCATAAATCAGAACAGAAAAAATGGTCAATGGTTTTTATATACTGAAAAAGTAAAGGATCACTGATCATGCCAAGACGAATATCGCAGTAATAAACGCCATCCAATGGATTTAGTTTAATCGTATAAGCTTTAAAATGTCCTGGCAGAAATGTGGTACTTACACCGTATTTATTTTCCTTCTTTGTTTTTTTCCTCTGTATGTCATTCAGAAATATTGCAATATGAGGAAGCGTCGTATCTGTAAGGCGGGTGTATAGAAATTTATCCATAAATACTTTATCAATCCTGTCTTTACTTGATGTCTTGACAGAACCAATTATTTTTAATTCCTTATCTTTACTTATCAGCAAATCATGCTGATAATTTGCCTTGAAAAGTTCTGTTCCATCCATATCCCTGACGGGAATCTGCATGGTTCCGGAGACACAATCAATGTCAAGTAAAACAATTATTAACCGGATAAGACGCTCAAACAGATCTCCATTGATCTTTCTTGCCTGGTTTGATTTCCCTGCCGGTAAACCATCAAGCGCAGCACCAATTGACTGTTGCAATGTACAGATCATGCGAATCAGGTTTTTCCGCAAGTTATCAGCCGGCTTTTGCCCATCTCTTAACTGTTTTAGTGTTAAGAAAAATAGCTGAACGGCTTGCGTAAATTCTTCCACATTATACATCAAATCAGAATTCAATGGGCGTGTAATATTGAAACTGCCCTCCCCCTGTATTGAAAAAACCGATAACAGGATTCATTTTGCGAAACGATACACGCCTGCAATTGCGTACCAACGTACTCCAGATACCGGGCACAGAAATCAATATAGTTTTCAATGGTATGAAATCGCTCTTTATCTGTTGCGATATCCATCAGCTCTGAAAGATTCATCGAATAGCTTCCCTCCGCCCGGCTATTTTCCGATCATGTGCTATCCATTCCTCCTTTGTCATACGTCGAACTCTTTCAAGTCTTTTTATCGCCCATTCGTTATACCGGGGATCAAGATCACAAGCCATCCAGTTCCGGCCAAGCTGCTCCGCCACCACTACAGTCGTACCAGAACCGGAAAAGGGATCAAGCACGAGATCACCCTCATTTGAGGAAGCCAGAACCAGTTTACGTATCAACTCTTCCGGCTTTTGTGCAGGATGCGGCGTTTTCTCACCCATACCGTTACAGGTGGTCGGAATATCGAAAACATCCTTTGGCTTCGCACCTTTAGGATGTGGTGTCCAGTTATTATATTTCTTATTTGTACCTTTACCATAGGCACTGGTTTCTGCCTGTGGATGCGATGGATATTTAAGCGTATGTGCTCCATAGGGAATTCGCACATCATCAATATTCAATCCGGTTGCATCAGATTTTCTGAAGTGGATAATGCTTTCATGTGACCGTCCCCAGTCATTGCCCAGATTAGCCTTGTTCCTGTAATGCCAGATGAGCCAGCGGCAGTGTTTGAAATACTTTGAAGCAGGATGTTTCAAATCTGCAAGAATTTCAGAAAACCCGCAGACATACAATGAGCCTTCAGGCTTTAAAATACGAGAAACCTGTTTGATCCACTTAAGAGACCATTGGATGTATTGCTCCTGATTCTCAAAATTATCCCAACTGGCTTTTTTGATATTATAAGGTGGATCAGCGACAACAAGATTAACACAGGCGTCATCCAGTGATTCCAGCCAGTTAAAAGAATCCCCCTGAAACAAACATCCATCAGGATGTTTATACTGCAAATGAAAACCTTCTGTTACCGGCTTAAAACTGTCCCCACCTTCAATAATGCAAGGTTCATCCCGGGATGTTGCTATACAATCGATATCCCTGATGTTACTTTGAGATACTTTCAATGTCCTGTCCATAACAGTTCTCTTAACAGATAATTTACATAATCCTGTTGTCTGGCCATCACCATGTAAAAAGGCTTACGGCTTTACCGCCTCTTCAGATTACCGGGCACACTGTTGCATAACCCGGCATATTCTTACTATTGCCTTCTTCCAATCAAATTTCAGACAGCGGAATAACAGTTTCAGCGATCCTCCTGCTTCCATGAAGTACAAGCTGCAAACAGCGCAACCGCCGAATAAACAAGGCAGGCAACTGCATTCCACCCCGCCATGGAAAGGCCAAGGAAATAACCCGCTGCCTCGGAGCAGGAGACCGGACGAAACATATTGATACCGTCCAGAAGATTCCCTGCACTTGCCGGCACGGATGATGTCAGTAAAGAACAATCGGCCGGGCCGGGCCAGAACTTCCACTCCACACCGGCATGATAAACCGACAGGGTAAAACCGTACAGCATTAACAGCAAGGCCGCCAGCAAAAGCCCGCGGACATAAATACCCCGAACGCGGATGGCAGATAAAACAGCCGTTACAAGCATAAGCGGTGCACCGATATAATATGGCACCCGTTCCATCAGACACAGCTTGCATGGCATCAGCCCGCCAATATGCTGAAACCCCAGGGCCGCAAGAACCGTACCCGCCATACCGGCAAAGAGTACGGCAGCAAGAATTGTCTGCAACGATTGCGCCGGATGAACCGGAGATACAGGCTTTATCATCAGGGTTTTTCCTGTTTTCCATCAAAACAGGAATTTATAGGCAATAAAAACAATGACCAGCAATATACTTGAAAGAATCAGGATGGATTTCAACCGTTTTATGATAAATTCAAGGATAGCTGAACCATAATGATTAATCAGCCAGGCCAGAAGATAAAAGCGCACACCACGCGCCAGAACAGCTGAAATGATAAAAACCCAGATGTTGATACTGGCAGCACCTGCCAAAATCGTCACAACTTTCATCGGCGGCAAATGCGTAAGGCCGGACGTAAGCAGCAGCAGCAAAATAAAGTCAGCGGATGAACTGCCGCGCAAGGCTTCAAATTCATCATATTTGCCATAAAATTCAAGAACAGGCCTGGCCAGTGTTTCATAAGCGTAATGCCCCAGCAGCCAGCCGGCAATACCGCCCGATACCGAAAAAAGCGTGGCGATAAAGGCATAGCGCCACGCCCTTTCCGGCTTTACCATCGCCATCGGCAGAAAAAGGACATCTGTCGGAATGGGAAAAACCGAACTTTCAACAAAAGCAATAAAAGCAAGCCAGTATTCCGCCGCTGCCTTCCGTCTGGCGAGGGAGACTGTCCAGTCAGTCAGGCGTTTCAACATGTATTTTTATCCTGCCAAAGCATTAATACAGTCAAATGGAATATTTGACGCCCATAAAAATTAACCACTAAAAGTGCATTTTGCAGCCAGATGGAACGTTTGATGTTCACAAGGGATGCAACAAAACAGAAAAGCAGCCCATTCAGTTCGATGCGATCAAACCGGATGCCCTGTAAGATTCAACGGTAAATGATAAACGGATATTTTTGAAAAAGCCAACACGAAACAGTTGACGTGGCTCCACTTCTTATTATAGTTCGCTTTAATTCTGGCATAAGCCTGTGTTTTGCCTTTTGCCTGCGGGTGTGGCGGAACTGGTAGACGCGACGGACTCAAAATCCGTTTCTCTTGCAGAGTGTCGGTTCGAGTCCGACCACCCGCACCAATCAAGATAACCAACATATTGATTTTAAAAATTTATTTTTATTACTTTGGATAAAATCCTGATTTTTCCCTGATTTTGCTACACAGAATGTCACACAATTGATGATATGCAAGGCAATGGTAAAATCAAAAAAGGACCTCTCTGACCCGCACCATTTTCTCCAGTATTAATGATATTTGTTTTTTGCGTGCTTCTGTATCGTCATTATAACCACGCTCAAAAGATAACGGCCTGCAAAACAACTTCTCCTCCGGATAAATTATTTATCTGATGCATTATTGTTTCCTTGCTGCACAATATGTATTCCTCATTTTCATTATCGGCAGGCAACAACTGACATACACCATAAATATGGCTTCAGCTGAGAGGAATTGCATGAAACAGAATGCCGGAAACACTTCATCGCAAAACGCGGAACGATATATCTTCGTTAAAGTTGTCTCCCAGATCGGGCTTGTTGTTCGAGGCGACGATATCTTCAGGGTTCTGCGGGAACGGGTTCTGAAGTGGGCAGCCGGCCAGGAAAATCTCCGCAATATTCCTGAAACAGCGTGGAAAGGCGACTCCTTTGAAATTGATCAGTATAATTCGGAACAGGCTGAAGCAATCAGGCTGGATGACTATTGGGCTTTTCGATTACATCTGCGTTTGAAAGATCCGTCACGCTTCTGGACTACCGAAGCAGGTATAGGGAGACGCAGCCCGACGGAAGCAGCTTTCGGCGTACGTCTTATTTGTATACCACGGCACGGAAACCCTGAACCAATCCGGCGATCCATTCCCAATTTTGTCCGCGGCATTGTCTTTACACAAGATACCTGTCTTGATAACCGTAAAGTATCTGCTGATCCTTGGCTGGTAGATTCAGAACGCGATGTTGACGAACTTGTTGCCTTTTTGCAAAATCCGGATCGGCATCACCCTGTTGTTGTTTTTTCCGTCCCGGAAAACAGCTGTGATCCCGCCCGGACGATTATTCCGACCACCCCCTTCATTCGGCGAACAGCCGGATTTGTTCATACCGTGGTAATTACTTCAAAGGGCGCCTTTGCCTTGACCGAACGTCTGGGACAGGAATTTTCCGTGTTTTGCCAGGCAATCAGAACATACAATCCAGGCTTTGATCCTGATACCGGTCTCCCGACCGATCATCCGCTTGCTACAGCAGTGCGTATTGAAGCCTGGAACAGCGAAGCCGAATCAAACTTTACAGATTTTCTTGTTGAGCAAACACTTCGAATCACCCGCCCGCGCCATATTCTGGAACAAGCATTGCCATCGTTTCAGCGCGTCAGGTCAGCCGCAAGGAAAAATGCTTATAAAGCCGCTGTAGATGAAGGGCAGGAAACTTCAAAATTGCTCCGGCTGAAAGAGGAGGAACTGGAGGCTGTAAAGAAAGAAGCGGATAACTGGTTGAATCTGGCAGAGGAAACAGAAAAAAAACATGAAGAAATCCTGTTCGAATTTCGGCAGCTTAAAAGCAGCTACACAGCTTTACAGGCACGTTTTAACGCTCTGGAAAAACAGGCAGGAATCAAATCATCAATACCTGTCATTCCCGATAATCTTAAAGATATTGAAAGCTGGGCAAAAGAGCATTTAAGCGGCCAGGTTGAATTACACCAAAGAGCTGTCAAGGCAGCACGCAACTCAAACTTCCAGGACGTGACACTTGTTTACAATGCACTTCTTATGATGCGTGATCTTTACCCCCCGTATCGCAGTGGCGGCATACAGCATAAAAAGGCTTTTGAGACAAGACTGGCAGAACTGGGACTGGAAAATACCCGTTGTTTTACACAAAAAAACAAGGCAAAAAACTTTGGGGGAGAATATTTTATTTCCTGTATGGGGTCTACGCGCGAACTGGACTGGCACCTGAAGCGCAATAACAGCCGTAATAAACAGCAAGGTTTTCGCCTGTATTATTTCCGGGATGAAGAAACCGGGCGCGTTATTATTGGCTATCTGCCCGGACATCTGAAAACTGACTTTACATAAAAGCAGGATTTTCATTTTACAAATATGCACTGTTCAAAAAATAAAAAGGGGAAGTGTGCCTGACTTCTCCCCTTCTATTTAACGGATAATAAAAACCTCTATCCCTGACACGGGATATTTACCCGGCCATCAATATGTCACATGCAAGGATGCCTGCACCAGCAGTTCCTCTGCGGCACTGTTGGTATAAACATTATAGGAAATGCCGGCATCATCTGTCACCGTGGTATTTGCATTTTCCCAGCCATTCTGAAGAACGACAGTATCATTCATATCCCCCTTGATACGCAGAGACTGATTATCAAAACCATTTTCACTGAGCAAACCGGAAACGTTCAGGGAATTCTTCCAGACACCGCCCATATCCAGAATACTGACAGCCGTATCCTGAGAACTGCCAAACAGATCAGAAAGATGAATATTGCGGCCATTGCCATCAATATGCAGCTCCAGATCAATACCGGCAGCCGGATTCTGGCTGTTGTTCTCATTGATAATCTGGCTCAGCCAGTCAACCGCCCCTGCATTCACAGAAGTTTTAACATCAACCCTGACCACTTCCAGACCACTGTCAGCCAAACCGCCCCGATGACCAAGGTCGCCTAGCCATCCCTTATAATAACTTGTGAATTTGCCTGCCGTCAAAGCTTCAAGCGTAAGGGTATCATATCCTTCACCCGCATTGATAAACAGACTGCCTGCATCCACTTTACCGTCAAGGATGATTCTGTCATCACCGCTTCCCGATGAAATAACCGCAGAGCCGCCGTTGATGGTCGTAGCGATATTGCCAACAATCCTGATCGCATCATTGCCTGAACCTGAAAGAATACGGTTTTCGCCGCCATCTGACAAAATCCCGCGCGCAAACAGAAGATCATTATTGCCATCACCTGCATCAATTACATTGAGAGAACAGCTTTCCATTTTCCCCCTGACAATAATTGTGTCGTCACCGTCATGGGTTTCAAGCCTGTTTTCACCGCCAGCCGCAGCCCTCATGCCACGGCCAAGAGTAATCACATCATTACCATTACCGGTCACAATCTCGTTAAGCCCAAGACTTTCCACAGCACCGGCAACAGTCAGGACAGTTTTGCCGTCTCCCGTAACGACATGGTTTTTGCCGCTTGTATCAGTTGACATGCCGCGCAAAAATGTCATGACGTGATCACCATCTCCAACCTGAATTTCATTAAGGCCGGAGCTGTTCATATATCCGGTAACGCTGACAACCGAATTGCCGTTACCGGCATGAACAGAGTTAACACCCTGATCCCTTGTTTCCATACCCCCGACAAAAGTCAGAACATGCCTGCCGTCACCGAATGTTACGTTATTAAGACCTTCGCTTCTGAGCATGCCGCTGAAAGTAGCCGTAACATTGCCATTACCCAAATCAAGTGTATTGGTTCCCTCCTTACAAGCCTGCATACCACGCAAAAACGTTACGACATGATTACCATCTCCCATCCGGATCTCATTGAGAGATGAAGAGCTGACAGCACCCAGAAATGTCAGAACACTGTTGCCATCACTGCCAGTAATACGGTTTTCACCACCGCTTAAAGAGTTCAATGTACCCGTAAGGGTAAATGTATGCTGCCCCTTCCCCATAAAAATCCGGTTCACACCATTATTCTGGGCATTGACAGTCATGCCGATGCTGATGGTTTTTGTACCATCGCCCAGAGAGATATTGTTGATTCCTTCCGATTTCATACCGCCAAGAATGGAAACTGTATCCGTTCCACCCTCTGTGGTTATGGAATTATAACCCGCAGCACCAGTTTTAAGGCCTTGGACAAACGAAAAAGTATGAACACCTGTTCCAGCCGCGATTTCATTGGTCGCTCCGCCAGTTCCGTCAAGCCCGCCAATAACAGTAACAGTTTTAGCGCCATCGCCGGCGTAAATCCTGTTAGAACCTGCACCGGTCATTTTGCCCAGAATTGTAACAGTGTCATTTCCGGCTCCGGTTGCAATCAAGGTTGCGGTATCAGCTCGCGATGCCATATTGCGCAAAATTGTAATACTGTCGTCCTGATCCGTTCCTCTGACTTCCCTGGATGTTCCTTCTGAAACCAAATCCCGCAGAATTGAATTATTTCCCCACTTCACGAAAGATTCCTTTCTTAAAATCAAAATAACATATAATCCGCTATTCATATTTTCGAAAAAAACAATCGTTGATTGTTTTTTGATAAATTTTATATTTCGGATTCAAAGATTCGTTTAAAACATCAAAAAAAATTTTAGGCAAACAATATTTTCGTATCCGTAATTTTTATTTAATAATATTAATATATTATTCTATTTGCTGTACACAGGCCTTTTATAACAGTCTGCCAGATCACATCTTTGTTGACAAAAACACATTGCAACTACGCCATAAATTGCCATCATCCGGTTTTATTCCCATTATAATCATGATAGAGCAGCTCAAAAGGTTCTAAAAATGGAATCGGTAATCATCGTTCTTATTTTATTGCTGGCAGTCGTTATCAGCAATGCGATTACATATGCGCTTCCAATACCTGTACCAACACCGCTTATCCAGATCTGTGTCGGCATCTTCATATCTGCTGTGGTTGATCTGGGTGTTACATTGCATCCGGAACTTTTCTTCTTTCTGTTTCTTCCGCCGCTGCTTTTTCTGGACGGCTGGCGCATTCCCAAAGAAGGGCTGACCCGCGATAAATGGACAATTCTGGAAATGGCCCTTGGCCTTGTGGTGTTCACCGTTATTGGTGTCGGCTTTTTTATTCACTGGCTTATACCGGCCATGCCGCTGGCAATCGCTTTTGCACTTGCCGCCATCATGTCACCAACAGACCCGGTTGCAGTATCCGCCATCACGGCACGTATCAGCGTACCCAAACGGCTGATGCACATTCTGGAAGGGGAATCCCTCCTCAATGACGCTTCCGGCCTTGTCAGCATGCGCTTTGCCATTACTGCCGCCATCACCGGCAGCTTTTCACTTCTGGCCGCATTTGGCACATTTTTATGGACGGCACTGGCCGGACTTGCCATTGGTGTGATAACCACGCTTCTTATCACCCAGGCATTGAACCTCTGGATCAATCGATTCCAGGAAGAAGCCGGTTCACAAATCATCATCAGTCTGCTGATACCTTTTACTGCCTATCTTGCTGCCGAGCAGATAGAAGCATCGGGAATTCTTGCCGCTGTTGCTGCCGGTATATCCATGAGTTTTACGGAAAACAGCCTGCGTAATATGGCTGCAACCCGCATACGCCGTCTGGCTGTATGGGACATGCTGCAATTTGTGGCTAACGGCATTGTTTTTGTGCTGCTGGGCGAGCAGTTACCACAAATTATCGGCAATGCCAAAACAGTGGTTGAGGATACAGGTCATCAGCATCTGATATGGCTTCTTATTTATGTGCTTGCCATATATTTTGCGCTCATAGCCTTACGCTTCCTGTGGGTGTGGCTATCCTTACGATTCAGCCTTGCCAGGGCAAACCGCAAAGGATTGAAGCCTTTTGTACCCAAATGGCACCTTATTGCGGCAGTTTCGCTTGCCGGGGTGCGTGGTACCATTACACTGGCAGGCATTTTGACATTGCCACTTCTCCTGCCTGATGGTGAACCTTTCCCGACACGTGACCTGGCAATTTTTCTTGCGGCAAGTGTTATTGTGCTGTCGCTTCTTACGGCAAGCATTTTCCTGCCCTACCTGTTACGCAATCTGGAACTGCCGCCGGAACCTTCACACCGTAAACAAGAGGAAAAGGCCCAGGCAGAAGCAGCAGAAGCCGCAATCAAAGCAATCGAACAGGAAATTCACAAATTAAGTGAAGGGAGAAATGACGCCGATATTTATGCCGGGGCAGGTATCCGCGCCATGCAAATCTACCGCCAACGCCTGATAGAATTATCTGGCAACGATGAAGAAACCGCTCTTGCCCAGGCTACGGAACAAATCGAACGACGGCTGCATTTAAAAGCGCTTCGAGCACAAAGAACTGTCTATTACAATCATAAAAAGCGTCATCTGCTTTCGGAAGAAGTCGCCGACAAATTCTTGCGCCAGATTGATCTGCTTGAGACTCACCTCATTAACAAGTAACCCTGTGACACGGAAATACTCTTTTTCCTTACGGTGTTACATGTTTGCAAACACCAGATGTTCCATCCGGCTGCAAAATGCTCCATGAAACAAATATAATAGTTTGGAATAGTTCTGAAATTGTGAGTCCCGAATGTTGAATCGCCTTTTTTCTTCCAGCCGCCGCCCTTTTGCTTCCCTTTCTGAATAAAGAGATATCAGCCCTTGCCATTTCTTCTGAAGAAGAAGACGAGCAAATCGACCTCAATTATGCAGAAGGCCTGCGGGCAGCAGTTCCTGAAACAGCCAGGATATTTGAAAAAATGGCCAGAGAAGAAAGCCGGCATCGCCGACGTCTGATCGAAATGTTCAGAAAGCGTTTCAGCGAACATATTCCGCTTATCCGCCGTGAACATGTCTGCGGATTTTATGAACGCAAACCTGACCTGGCTGACACATCCTCCCGGAATTGACCGCACCCGGGCGGGAGCTGCCCGGATGGAGGAACAGTCTGCCCGTTTTTACCGGACAGCGGCAAAGCGCACCACAGATGCCGAAACCCGGAAGCTTCCGGGCGATCTTGCCATGGAAGAAGAAGCCCGCGAACATATAGCCGGCATACCGGAACAGAAATATACACCGAAAAGCGTTCAGGAAGAAGAGCGTGAACACGAACGTAAACAAACATTGCTGACCTGGATCCAGCCGGGCCTTGCCGGTCTTATGGATGGTTCAGTTTCAACACTTGCGCCAGTTTTTGCAGCGGCTTTTGCTACAGGCGACACAAGGCAAACCTTTCTTGTCGGCCTTTCTGCATCACTTGGGGCCGGCATTTCCATGGGATTTACCGAAACCATCCATGATGACGGCAGACTTTCAGGCCGCGGTTCTCCCATCAAACGCGGGATCGCCAATGGTGTCATGACAATGACCGGAGGCTTTCGACACACCCTTCCTTATCTCATTCCGAATTTCAAAACAGCAACAACCATTGCCTTTATTATTGTTTTCACCGAATTATGAACCATCGCTTTTATCCGGAAGCGGTATATGGACGCACCATTTTTCCGGGCAGCTCTTCAGGTTGTCCCGGGTGGGGTAATAGTTATTGCAACCGGCATCCTCATCGGTAATACCTGAACGGACAAAATATGCAGCTTACAGAAACGGCCTGAATATGACAGGCACACAGTTTTGATCAGAACAATTACAAAAGAAAGTGATTCACATGCCTGCCCTGCAACCTTCTCTCCCGATTATCCGGCTTTCCCATGCCGCCGGCCTTGAATTGCCTTCCTACAAGACAACTGGCGCAGCAGGACTTGATCTGCGGGCAGCAATACCATATGACCGGCAAATCATTCTGCTACCGGGCAAGCGTACCCTTATCCCGACCGGACTTGTTTTTGAACTGCCTGAAAACTTCGAGGCCCAGATAAGGCCGCGCTCCGGTCTCGCTCTCGAACATGGCGTTACCTGTCTTAATACACCTGGCACCATTGACAGTGATTACAGGGGAGAAATTCAGGTATTACTGATTAATCTCGGTGAGGAAGAATTTCGCATTGCACGGGGGATGCGGATAGCGCAAGCAGTCATTGCTCCTGTTTTTCAGGTCAATGTAGTTGAGTCAATAAATATATCGGACACAGTAAGGGCTACAGGCGGCTTTGGCTCTACCGGCCAGTATTAGGCCGTTTTCGATCTGGACAGCTGAAGTTCCAATGATCCAGGTCTTTGTCTCGTCGCATTTTCCGGATGGAAAACTGCTTCACATTTTTTTTCTGAAAATACTCCAGAGTATATTTATCATGAAGCATCACATTGCTCTCGATTTTTTGAATTGCCGTATCAGTTTTATGTTTAAATGTACGATGCATCCAAATTTAAGTTTAATCTAAAATCAGTTGATCAATTGATACGAACAGGAACAGTCCTTTTACCTGCACCAGGCGGAAATGGTAATGGTGAAGAATGCTCCACAATACGCAATGCCAGCTGATCTGTTCTGGAATCCCCCGAAGAACGGAAAATGCTGACAGCGGATATCCGGCCCGAGGCATCAAACACAAAAGAAACATAAACAACGCCGCGAACCCCGGGCAATTGGCGCTGCATCCTCTGTCCGATACTCTGTATCCTGCGATGCACCCGGTCAGCCCATGCCTTATCACTCCTGCCATTAAATCCTTCAGAACGGCTGTTATCACGCCCGGTAAAAGTTTTTCCGCTTCTCGCTTCAATTTCAGGAGTTGCAGCTTTTTGATCCTGTTTTCCCTTTGAAACATGATTCTGGTGCTTTTTGCGCTGCTTTTCCCAATGTTTCCTTTTAATTTTTTTTTCCGGTGTATCCTTCGTCGTTTTCTTCTCTTTCGGCCGCTGTTTTTCGGCGAAATCTGATTCCGCTGTCCTGATTTCGTCCGGATTTACATGCTGTGACTGCGGCTCAGATTCATCAACCTGCATCCCGGACCGGATTGTCTCAGAAAAAGCATGCATATTCGGAGCTGTCGGCTCTTCAGAAAATTCAAGCATAATTGCCGGCGGAGAACCGGCAAGCCGCTCAGGTTCAACCCCATGGTTATAAAGACTGACAGCACATACAGCATAAATTGATAAAACCGTTATACCTGCGAATGACCACCGCAAAACATCTCTCAGGACAAGGCCTTCATCTCTGTAAATATCAGCGTGATACCATTGATCCCGCATGGGCTTAATCCGCCGCCGATGCTTTTTCAAGACCAACCAGCCCTATTTTCAGATAACCGGCCTCGTGCAATTTGTTAAGAATATCCATCAGCATGCCATAATTGACGCTTTTGTCAGCCCGTACAAAAATTCCGGTTTCAAGACTGCGGTTGGTCAAGGCATCAATATCAGCCCCAAGTTTGTCAAGCGTTACCCGTTTCTCACCAACATAAAGCCCGCGATCCTGTTGCAGGGTAACATAAACCGGCTTGTCAGGCCGCGGCTCAGCCGGTCTAGCAGAAGACGGAAGTTGCACCGGCACACTGCTGGTCGCAAGAGGAGCTGCAACCATGAAAATAATCAGCAGAACAAGAATAACGTCAATAAAAGGCGTAACATTGATCTCGTGGTTAATTTCAAGACCATCGCTGCTCTCTCTCAGCCGTGCCGCCATCCATCTTACTCCGCGGCCGACACAAAACCCGCTTTACCCGATTTTTCGCTGGCTGTACGAAAATCAAGATCACGGCTTACAAGCCGCTCAACACCAGCTGAAACATCAGCCAGAATATGCCTGTAACCGGTAATAGCGCGTACGAACACATTATAAATAATAACCGCAGGAATGGCAGCAACAAGGCCAATGGCTGTGGCAAAAAGCGCCTCGGCAATCCCGGGGGCGACCACGGCCAGATTTGTCGTCTGCGCCTGTGAAATACTGATAAACGCATTCATAATACCCCAGACGGTACCGAACAGACCGACAAAAGGTGCAACGGACCCGATGGTCGCCAAAAATCCTGTCCCTTTCGATATATGTCGCCCGGCATGCTGCTCAATGCGTGAAAGGACAGAAGCGACGCGTTCTTTAAGCCCTTCATTTCCAGCCCCTGCCACTGCTGCCATTGAAACCCGCACTTCCTCCGCAGCAGCATGCACCAGTTTTATCCCCGGACCGCTTTCCTCTTTCATTGCGCTGACAGCCTCGGCAAGACTGCACACCTGCAAAACTGTCTTTACTGCCTTACGGGCCTTGCAGCAGGCACTGGCAAGCTCAAGCGATTTGGCAATCCCTATTGTCCACGTCAAAGCCGAGGCAAATAAAAGCCCCAGCATAACTGATTTTACCACCCAGTCAGCAGATATGAACATGCCAATGGGGGAAAGATCATGAGGAAGTGCTGCCGCCGGTACCATCTTATTCACCCTGAATGAAAACTGCGAGCAAAACCTTGACCGGTTTCAGCCAGGATGCCCGCCAATGCAGTGATACGTGTATCATCCATCGTTTCATGTTGCAGTCTTTGTCACGTCCATATTACCTGACTTTTCTGCTCCGGTTATATCTTAAAACAGCTATAACTTGATAAATCAAGTCATGTTTTTAGATATTTACAAAAGACCAGGGTGAATTTTTTGCGATTCAGCGGATCGGGATCATTCGAAAATCACTTATACCAGTCCCTGCCTTGCGGGGGCCGAACAAATCGCCCGCCACAAGGAAGCTGATAAAACCAGATAAAATAACTAAAGAAAACCTTGGTGGAGCCAAGCGGGATCGAACCGCTGACCTCCTGCATGCCATGCAGGCGCTCTCCCAGCTGAGCTATAGCCCCACAATACTGCTCCCTCACAGCCTGCCGGAGAAAAAACCACTCCGGATCATTTCCACTTCATCGCGCGAAGCAAAAAACAATGCGGCTTTCCGAATTGCCGCGCTATCCTTACACAAAACCTCTTTGCACTTCCGGCGCAAATGCTCCCGTAGCGGCTACATAAATCGCCTCACAAGCAAGATCAAGCAAAAACTGCTTTTTTTCAAAATTTAAAGCACCACTTGCAGATTCCGGGCTTTAATGATCATTATCGGAGTTGATACCACCACCGATAATGCCGCTGACATCATCATCCTCGTCATCATCAGGCAGAAATGCATCATCATCGTCATCATCGCCAAGATCAACATCATCGCCAAGATCAGGCAGATCATCATCCTTGCCATTATCTTCCGTATCTTCAAGCGAGATGAATTCCGGTTTTTCAAGCACCGTATCAAGTTCGTCCTCGTCCATCTCCTCATCATCCTCATTTGCTTCACCCGAAGCTTCAAAATAAGAACGCGGATAGGAAAGGCCGGTATAGGGTGATACTATCGGGTCACGGTTCAGATCATAAAATTTCTTGCCCGTTTCCGGGTCAATACGCTTGGTTCCAAGTTCCGGTTTTGCCACACTGAGCCTCTTCTGGTTAACTGTAAAAATATCTGAGCAAACGCAGACAGTCATTTTCGGTTGGCTGCTTAAGCTTAAAATAGTGCGTTTGTCAAAGACAAACAGGCTTTCAAGCGCTTATTCGTCAGTGACGGCAGCGATTCCTTATGATAGGAACGTCAAAAAACCAATTTGGATTGAATTTCCGGTTATTCCATGTCTGCATCACACACAGCGAAATCTGTCATTGCCCGCCGTTCCAACGCACTTCAGGGAAAAGTCCGCATTCCAGGCGACAAATCCATTTCACACCGGTCTTTCATGTTCGGAGCACTGGCAAGCGGTGAAACACACATAACCGGTCTGCTTGAAGGAGAAGATGTGCTGAATACCGGAAAAGCAATGCAGGCAATGGGCGCCCTTATCCGTAAAGAAAGTAATATATGGATTGTTCAGGGCACAGGCAATGGCTGCCTCCTGCAGGCTGACCATCCGCTTGATTTCGGCAATGCCGGCACCGGAGCAAGACTGACCATGGGGCTTGTCGGCACTTATGACATGGAAACAACCTTTATCGGCGATGCCTCGCTTGCAAAACGCCCTATGGGGCGGGTACTGGATCCCTTGCGGCAAATGGGGGTTCAGGTCAGGGCAGCAGAAGGCGGGCGCCTGCCGATAACCCTGCACGGCCCCCGCACAGCAGCACCCATCACCTACCGCGTGCCAGTATCATCTGCACAGGTCAAGTCTGCAGTGCTGCTGGCAGGGCTTAACACGCCGGGCATCACAACGGTTATTGAACCGGCTATAACCCGTGATCACACAGAAAAAATGTTAAGCGGCTTTGGCGCCGACATCGAAGTGGAAACCGCAGCCTCGGGTGAGCGTACAATCCGGCTTGCCGGTTTTAGAAAGCTGACGGGACAGGTCATTCATGTGCCGGGTGATCCTTCATCTGCTGCATTTCCGCTTGTGGCAGCACTCCTTGTGCCGGGGTCTGATATTACGATTGATAACGTGCTGATGAACCCGACACGAACCGGGCTTTTTCTTACTCTTCAGGAAATGGGAGCTGATATCACGCTTCTGAATGAGCGAACCGCCGGGGGTGAAAATGTCGCCGATCTGCATATACGCTCATCAAAGCTCAAAGGCGTCAATGTACCACCTGAACGTGCCCCGTCCATGATTGATGAATACCCGGTTTTAAGCATTGCTGCCGCATTTGCCGAAGGCAAAACCGTCATGACAGGAATTGAAGAGCTACGAGTGAAGGAATCTGACCGTCTCTGCACTGTTGCCGCCGGATTGAAAGCAAACCATGTTCCCTGTGAAGAAGGAGCCGATTATCTCATCATCGAAGGGATTCCTGACGGCAAGGGGCTTGGCGGCGCCATTGTGGCCACGCATCTTGACCATCGTATTGCGATGAGCTTTCTCGTCATGGGGCTGGCAACCGAGCACGACATCACTATTGACGACAGCACAATGATTGCTACCAGCTTTCCGCAATTCATCAATCTCATGACAGGACTGGGAGCCGACCTTGCATGACAAAACCATTTGTTATCGCCATTGACGGGCCGGCGGCTTCCGGAAAGGGAACCCTGGCGAAAAAGCTGGCAGCCCATTATGGCCTGCCCCATCTTGACACCGGTCTTACTTACCGGGCGGTGGCCCACAGCATGCTGGCAAACAATATCGACGTTACGGATGAAGCCGCAGCAATCAGCATTGCTGAAAAGCTGGATTTTCTAAAACTTGACATAGAACTGCTCTCGGCCCACACTATTGGCGAGGCTGCTTCGGAAATTGCCGTTTTACCCGGGCTGCGCCACGCGCTTGTAACTGCCCAGCGCCAAGTGGCTGAAGAGCTGCCGGGTGCGGTGGTGGACGGGCGTGATATAGGTACGGTTGTCTGTCCGGATGCAAACGTCAAGCTTTATATTGTTGCCGAGGCAGAAGAACGTGCCCGCCGCCGCTACAACCAGATTATCATCAGGGAAAACAGTATCACTTACGATAGCATACTGGCAGATATAAAACGGCGGGATGAGCGCGATACAAACCGCAAGGAAGGGCCTCTCAGGCAGGCAGATGATGCCTACTTGCTCAATACAACAAAATTGAGTATAGAAGAGGCGTTTGAAGCTGCCCGCCGGCTGATAGATAACAAGAGAACAAACTGTTCCGGCTTTTGATAAAAAGGTTGAGACGGTTTTTTTGTGTATCCCCCTGTTATGGGCCGGGTCTTTATTGAATATCGGCAGACGGCAAAAATGGCAGATTCAGGAAATTTGTATGATTTTCGTCCCGGCGCCGATAATTCTTCCCCACATGGGAACAGGGATTTAAATCATACCGGTTGCAACACAAACCTCGGCGCAAACGTCCATTAACTCATGGACACATTCAGGAGTTTTTATGTCAAAAACCAATCCCACACGTGAGGATTTTGAAGCTCTTCTTGCAGAATCCTTTGCAAAACAGGATCTTGGTGAAGGTGCTGTTGTCAAGGGCCGGATTATTGCTATTGAAAAGGATATGGCGATTATTGATGCCGGTCTTAAGGTTGAAGGCCGCGTGCCGCTTAAAGAATTCGGCGCAAAGAGCAAAAACGGTGCTCTTAAACCCGGCGATGAAGTTGAGGTTTATGTTGAGCGCGTTGAAAATGCCCTGGGCGAAGCCGTTCTTTCACGCGAAAAAGCCCGTCGTGAAGAAAGCTGGATCCGTCTGGAAGGAAAATTCAACAATGGCGAACGCGTTGAAGGTGTTATTTTCAGTCAGGTCAAGGGTGGCTTTACAGTTGATCTTGACGGTGCTGTTGCCTTTCTGCCGCGCAGTCAGGTCGATATCCGTCCGATTCGTGATGCCATGCCGCTGATGCACAACCCGCAACCTTTTGAAATTCTGAAGATGGATCGCCGCCGTGGCAATATTGTTGTTTCGCGCCGTACGGTTCTTGAAGAAAGCCGGGCCGAGCAACGTTCTGAAATTGTTCAGAATCTTGAAGAAGGCCAGGTTGTTGAAGGCGTGGTCAAGAATATCACTGATTATGGTGCATTTGTTGATCTTGGCGGCATAGATGGCTTGCTGCATGTTACTGATATGGCGTGGCGCCGTGTCAATCATCCTTCCGAAATTCTTTCGATTGGTCAGACTGTCAAGGTGCAGATTATCCGTATCAATCAGGATACGCATCGTATCTCGCTTGGCATGAAGCAGTTTGAAAATGACCCCTGGGAGGGTATTGCTGCGAAATATCCGGTTGGCAAGAAGATCAAGGGGGCTGTTACCAACATCACTGATTATGGTGCATTTGTTGAAATCGAGCCTGGTATTGAAGGTCTTATCCATGTTTCGGAAATGAGCTGGACCAAGAAAAACGTCCATCCGGGCAAGATTCTTTCCACCTCTCAGGAAGTGGAAGTGGTTGTTCTGGAAATTGATCCGGTCAAACGTCGCATTTCACTCGGCCTCAAACAAACCCTTGAGAACCCGTGGACGACATTTGCCGACAAGTTTCCGTCCGGGACAGTTATTGAAGGTGAAGTCAAGAACAAAACTGAATTCGGCCTTTTCATTGGCCTTGAAGGTGATGTTGACGGCATGGTTCACCTTTCCGATCTTGACTGGAACCGTCCAGGCGAGCAAGTGATTGAGGAATACAGCAAGGGTGATACCGTCAAAGCCGTTGTTCTTGATGTAGATATTGAAAAAGAGCGTATTTCACTCGGTATCAAACAGCTTTCTCAGGACAAGGTTGGTGAAGCCGCAGCTTCCGGTGATCTGCGCAAGGGTGCTGTTGTCACCTGTGAAGTCACCGCTATCAATGATAACGGTATTGAGGTGAAACTTGTTGATCATGATCTTGATACTTTCATCCGTCGTGCTGATCTGTCACGTGACCGCGGTGAACAGCGTCCAGAACGTTTCAGCGTCGGCCAGAAAGTTGATGCCCGCGTTACCGCATTTGACAAAAAGACACGGAAGATTACCGTTTCGATAAAAGCACTTGAAATTGCTGAAGAAAAAGAAGCTGTCGCTCAGTATGGTTCGACTGATTCCGGCGCTTCACTTGGTGATATTCTTGGTGCTGCACTTAAAAAGCAGGATCAGGATTAAATTATTTTACAGCAAACGGAAACATTTGCATCCGCAGATATGCGGTAAAGCGCAGCAAAACAGGGAATTTGAGCATTCGGTTCTGATACTTCAAAATTAAATGCCCTATCATTACGGAAGAAAAACCCGCCAGAAAGGCGGGTTTTTATGCTTTCCGTGTATATGTATAAGCACCGGAAACATATCTTAAATGAAACCACCTGAATGCAGACCGGATGTGATCAGTTTCATAAAACCAGGAACGCAAAATGTTTAAAAGGGCGCACTGTTCTGGAAATGCTGTAGAAACAGTTTTTTTACAAAAAATCTGGTCAAATTCGAAGGCGCCAGTTATGGCAAAATCTCCAGATGGGAACACCCGGGAAAACGAAACGGAAGAAAACGCTCCATGAGATGATATATTAATTGTGTTTCTTCAATCGGATAGCAATAAAAGCCTGGAAAAATCTGCTATACATGAAATGCATAACCAGAAACACATTTCTCCATAAAAAATCAAAGAGATAAAATGGTATATTTATTTTGCAAAAAGCGCGGCGTAAAATTGCAGGCAAATAAGTTAAAATGTTCGCTTTTCTCTCCTTAAAATGGCCAGTTACGGGCCTTTGTAAAGATAAAATCACGGAAAGCGCGCAGCTTGGCTGAATTTTTCAGAACTTCCGGATAACAGAAAAACGTGTCAAACGAAGGGATATCCATCAAATCCGGGAACAACCGCAACAATCCGTCATTCTCGCCAATGATATAATCAGGTAATACAGCAATACCAATATTGCGTAAAACCGCATGCCTGATAGAAATAATATTATTAATCTGCAATGACGGCAAACGGCCTGATCCATCACTGCACCCTGCCCTTTCAAGCCAGTTCAGACCGGAAAGATAAGCCGGAACAGGCTCACCAAAAGAAATGATCCTGTGCTTCTCAAGCTCTTCCAGCTTCTCCGGCCGCCCGTGCCGTGCAACATAGGCAGAAGAAGCATAAATATGCATGTGCACCGTAAACAGGCGACGTTGTATCAGATCCGGCTGTTGCGGCTGGCGCAAACGGATGGCGCAATCAGCATGCCGCATAGTCAGATCAAGCTCCTCATCATCAAGAAGAAGCTGTATTTGCACATCCGGATAGTGATCAAGAAATTCCGGCATCCGCTCAACCAGCCAACCAGAACCCATGCCAAAGGTTGTTGTTACCCGTAAATGTCCGCTTGGCTTTTCCTTGCTCGCAGAAAGTCTTGAACGGACATTTTCAAGTTTCATCAACACGTCATGCGTAGTGCGATAAAGAATCTCACCTTGCTCGGTCAAAATCAGTCCACGCGCATGACGTTGAAAAAGCGGCACACCGACATCCTGCTCAAGCGCACTGACCTGGCGTGAGATTGCCGATTGTGACAGATGCAGGATCTGTGCTGCATGCGTAAACGAACCGGCTTCTGCCGCAGCGTGGAAAATGCGCAGTTTACCCCAGTCAAGTGGTGTGGGCACGATTTTGTTTTCTCCCTTTGCCAGGCTTCAGTTTTTTATTTTATGCATTCACCTTATCTGAAAGACCTTCAACTTTTCGGGGAATATTCTATTCCGCTGCTTCCTCTTGCGGAACCGACAGATTCAGAAAACGCTCTGCCTCAAGTGCTGCCATACAACCACGCCCCGCTGCCGTCACTGCCTGCTGATAAACGTCGTCTGCAACATCGCCGGCCGCAAAAACACCAGGAATACTTGTTGCAGTAGAATCTGCTTCAGTCCACAGATAACCGCCCTGCTTCTGACGCAACTGGCCTTCAAACAATGAGACAGCAGGCGCATGACCAATTGCGATAAAAACACCTTCCACGCTGATGGTTGTTTCCTCACCTGTTTTGACATCTTTAAGGCGGGCACCCGTAACAGTTGCTCCCGATGGAGGGCGTGCCTCAATTCCGATAATTTCCTCAACCACATGGTTCCAGATCACCCGCACATTTTCATGTGCAAACAGTCGGCTTTGTACAATCTTCTCAGCACGAAAACTGTCACGGCGATGCACAATTGTTACCGTTTTCGCTATATGCGAAAGATAGAGCGCTTCTTCAACAGCAGCACTGCCGCCGCCAACTACAATCACATCCTTTCCACGATAAAAGAAGCCATCACATGTTGCACAGGCAGAAACACCGCTGCCCATAAACATCTGCTCACCGGGCAAGCCCAGCCAGCGCGCCTGCGCGCCTGTGGCAATAATCAGCGTATCCCCGGTATAAACCTTGCCCGAATCACCCTCGAGTGTAAAAGGCCGCCGGGATAAATCGGCTTGTATGATCACATCACAAATAATTTCAGCACCGACATGCTTTGCCTGCCGGGCCATTTGTTCCATCAGATCAGGTCCCTGAACCGGATCGGCAAATCCGGGATAGTTTTCCACATCCGTGGTAATCATCAACTGCCCTCCCTGTTGCAGACCGGTAATCAGAATTGGTTTGAACAAAGCACGGGCCGCATAAATCGCGGCGGTATACCCTGCGGGGCCAGCCCCAATGATCAAAACAGGGGTGTGGTAATCAGACATAATTCTCCTCTCCTTGAGACAGCAAGTAACGATTTGCTTCCCCCAGATAAATTTTTCCGAAAAACAGATATCAGATGTATTGCTTTTGTTTTCAAATTATGGTGTTCAGCTTTTATTTGCAAGTTTTCAGAATTCAAAGCCTGCGCCTGTTATAATATTTGCCATCAAAATTGTTGTTATCAAGGCCATCGTCTATAATAAATCAGACAAGCGGGTATACTGGTTTCCAAACCGGTATGAAAGTTGAGGGTGTGTCATTTTTCGCTTTGTTGCCAATGTCTGTGCCAAATTCAGCCTGATCATGGCTGTTGCCATGCTGTTACCGGCATTTGCTGACCTCCGTCCAGGAAACAAAGACTGGATAATGTTTATTCATTCCGGCTTTACAACATTCATTATTGCGAGCCTGGTACTCGTCGCAACCCGCGGGACGGCGATTCATTTTTCAGCACGTCTCGGATTTCTGCTGACAAGCAGCCTGTGGCTGACGGCATGCCTTCTGGGCGCATTGCCTTTGTATTTTTCTCATTTACCGATCAGTTTTGCCCAGGCTATTTTTGAATCAACATCAGGAGTAACCTCTACCGGCGCAACAATGCTGGTCAACCTTGATAAACTGCCGCGAGGGATCCTGCTGTGGCGCTCCCTTCTGTGCTGGATCGGCGGTGTCGGTTTTATTGCCCTTGCGCTGCTGCTCCTGCCATCTCTGCGAATTGGCGGGGTGAAACTTTTTCACATGGAATCCTCAGACAAATCCGAAAAAATACTGCCCCGTATCAACCAGATCGCCAACGCAATCCTGATAGCCTATCTTGGGCTGACGCTGATTTGCACCCTGTGTTATTTTGCTGCCGGCATGCCGTTATTTGATGCTATCAACCATGCAATGGCAACAGTGGCAACAGCCGGCTTTTCGACACACGATGCCTCCCTGGGATTTTTCAGGGATAACCTGAAAATTCTGTTTATTGCAACGATTTTCATGGCTCTTTCAGCCTTGCCATTTGTATTTTATATCAAGGCTGTCCTTCCCCGCCGTCCCCGGCTTTTTTTCGATCCGCAGGTAAAACTGTTTATCACACTTATTGCCGGCTTCAGCTTTTTCCTGGCGATATGGCTGCATTTTTCCAAACAAATCCCTTTTCATCAGGCTTTACTCAAGGCAACGTTTCATTTCACTTCAGTCATCACAACTACCGGCTATGCAACCGAAGATTATACGCTATGGGGACCTTTTGCGCTTGGAATTTTCTTTCTGGCCTTGTTGTGTGGCGGCTGCGCCGGATCAACATCAGGTGGTATCAAGATCAACCGTCTGATCATCCTCTGGAGGCTGATAACCACCAATCTGACCAAGCTTCTTTCTCCCAGTGCTATTGTTAAAATCCGCTATGGCGATTCAGAAATGTCGAGCGAAATTATACAGGCAGTTCTGCTGTTCTTGTGTCTTTACATGTTATTAATGGTTACGGGAGCAGCATTGCTGATTATGGCGGATCTTGATTTTACTTCTGCCTTTACAGGCGCGCTTACAATGCTATCCAACGTCGGGCCTGGTTTTGGCAACATTATTGGCCCGGCTGGAAATTACTCCACTGTCAATGATACAGCCCTCTGGATACTCAGCTTTCTGATGCTGACAGGCCGGCTTGAAATTGTCACTGTTTTTATCCTCTTCACACCAGTTTTCTGGCGGCGCTGAAACAGTTATGCAATATCAGACAGGTATTATCCGGGAGCTGTATAAACAGGTATGCCCCGCACCCTGTTTCCAAAACACTCCAGCATTTAACACCCGTGGACATGCAGCCAGACAAAAAACAGAGCATTACAATTCAAGTCAGCAAACAGGATACCGAAAGGGTTGCAAAACAGTAATTTACAACTGCAAGAAAAATTGTCTGCCGTATCCTCCCCATCCCGGTCAGCAAAATATCAAGTTTAATAAAACAGTTCTCTCGCTACATATGGTAACAAACTGGTTTTTGCCGGAAAAGTAACATAAACTCACAACTCATTTTGATGCCCAGAGGTCAACATATGGCGAATTTTGCATCGTCTGCCCAATGTTTTTTTTTCATCGGAAGAAGGCATGCCATATGTCAGAGCTGATTTTACCTATAAGAGCGCCCTATAAACCGGAAGATACACTGCATGATCTGGCCAAAAGCATGGCATCGGGCAAACAGCTGGAACTGCCGCAATATGTTCCTTTTTCATTCAGGCAAAGGCTTGCTCAAAACGCAAAGCTCATTCTTCATGCTTTTCGGGCCTCGGATGCAGCCGCCCGTAATAATGACACCATCACACCGGCAACCCAGTGGCTGATTGACAATTACTATACGATTGACAAATCAATCCAGCAGACAAGACGGGATTTCCCTAAAGAATTTCTGTATCAGTTGCCGCCTTATCCGGCAATGCACAGTATTCCGAGAATTTTTGCACTGGCATGGTTTTATGTTGCACACATCGACAGCAACTTTTCCATAGAAACATTGACAGCCATGGTGAAAGGTTATCAGGACGTTGCACCACTCCAGATCGGCGAGTTATGGGCACTGCCTTCAGCGGTGCGTTTCATCCTGATTGAAAATGCACGGCGCATTTCCATCAGTATTGAGCGTAACAGCTGCATGCGGCAGCTTGCCAACCGGGCAGCGGACAAAATCGCCCTGACCAGAGACAAAAAAGACCTGGAAAGCCTGCTCTCTTCCTATGAGGGCCGTGTGGCAGACCCGACCTTTTCCAGCCATCTGCTTCACCGCCTGCGCAATGCAGCCGTTGATTCATCCATAGCCCTGACATGGCTTGAAAACCGGCTTGCACAACTTGGCAGCAATATCGAGGAAGTCATTACTGAAGAGCACGGGCTTCAGGCTTCAGGCGGTGTTACTATGGGCAATATTATCCGCACGCTCAAAGCTGTTGATGATGTTGACTGGACGGCATGGTTTGAAAGTGTGAGCCATGTCGATTTTCTGCTGAAAGACGGCAGTGATTTTGCTGAAATTGATTCTTATTCACGCAATGCCTACCGTATCGTTATTGAAAGAATTGCACGCCGCTCTCCGCTCAGCGAACTTGAGGTAGCGAAAAAAGCCATCAAACTTGCAGCATCCGGCACCAAGAATACCGCTCACGACAGGACAATTGCCCGGTATCTTGTCGGTGAAGGCCGCCCGCAACTGGAGAAAGCCTGTCATTATTGTCCGCGCCTGTCAGAGCGTTTCATGCGCCTATACCGGGCGATGAGAATCTGGAGCATTGCCATTCCGGTTTCACTGCTGGTTACTGCTGTTATTGCTGCTGTTTACGGCCTGCTGCGCTATACAGGCATAATGCAAAATATGTCGTTTCTTTTTGCAGCGCTGGCGCTTTTTCCGGCAATGGATATGGCTTTTTCATTTTTCAATACCATTATTTCATGGCTTGTAGAACCGAAAAGGCTAATCGGTTTTGAATACAGGAACGGCATCCCGGAAGAAGCGCGTACACTGGTTGTCGTGCCGACGATAATAACATCACAGGATACAATCAACGAGCAGATCCATAACCTTGAAGTGCACTATCTGGGCAACCCGCGCGGAGCTGTCAGCTTTGCCCTTGCAACCGACTGGGCAGATGCGCAATCAGAAGAAATTGACGGTGACATCGAACTGCTTGACCATGTTCGAAAGGGCATCGCAGAACTTAACAGGCGTTATTGCGGCGATCATCAACCGATTTTCTTCGTGCTGCATCGCCGCCGCCTTTTCAATAAAAGCGAAGGGAGCTGGATGGGCTGGGAGCGTAAGCGCGGCAAACTGCATGAGCTGAATCTGCTGTTGCGAGGAGGTAAAAACACGAGCTTTTTTCCGCATGATCCGCGCCTGCCATCCAATATACGCTTTGTGATGACACTTGATTCCGATACACGCCTGACACCTGGCGCCGTGACAAAAATGGTTGGCAAGCTCAACCATCCGCTTAACCGGCCAAAGCTTGATACCAAAACCCGCAGGGTGGTGCATGGCTATGGTATCCTTCAACCAAGAGTAACTCCATCGCTCACCATTGGCGATGAGGCCTCTTTCCTGCAACGGGTTTTTTCTGTCAATCGCGGCATTGATCCCTATGTGTTTGCAGTTTCCGATACCTATCAGGATTTACTTGGTGAAGGCACCTTTACCGGCAAGGGGCTTTACGATGTCGATGCTTTCGAGGCAGCTCTTAAAGGACGAATTGATGAAAATGCAGTTTTAAGTCATGACATGCTTGAAGGCAGCTATGCCCGTACTGCCCTTGTCAGCGATGTCGAGGTGATAGAAGATTACCCCACTGCCTATCATGTGGACGCCGCCCGCCATCACCGCTGGGTACGCGGTGACTGGCAACTTCTGCCCTATCTCTTCAAAAGACACCAGCTTAACCCGGCCACCCGCTGGAAACTACAGGACAACCTGCGCCGCACCCTGACGCCGCTTGCCTGGATTATTGCCTCAATTGCCGGCTGGTGCCTGCTGCCGCCGGCTATCGCCACCATATGGCAAATCTTTCTGCTGGCTGGTCTGCATATTGCCCCGATACTTGGCATTTTGCACAACATGATTTCCATAAACCGCGATTATATGATACGCGGCCACTGTCAGTCAGTTTTGACCGGCATAGCAACTGCCACAGCCGATATCCTGCTCAGAACAACATTTCTTGCCCATATGGCCTGCTATATGGCCGATGCGACTATTCGCACGTTATACCGCATGGGGATTTCCCGCCGTCATCTGCTTGAATGGCGTACTTCGGCTATAACACAATCTGCACCCGATACGCTGTTTTACTATATCAGCATTATGTGGCCTGCCACACTCACCGGCATCATTGCTCTTGCCCTGCCGATATGGCTGAAAAGCAGCGCAACGCTGCTTGCCATTCCTTTTGCATTGCCATGGTTTTTTTCACCTTTCATTGCATGGCTTGTCAGTCGCTCAGCCGTTAAACAGGACGCGCTGGAACTTCGCCGGAGCGATGCCGGCACCTTGCGCCGGATTGCCCGGCGAACCTGGTATTTTTATGAAACCTTTGTGACAGCGGAAAACAATTACCTGCCTCCCGATAATTTTCAGGAAGAGCCGGCTCCCTTCCTTGCCCGGCGTACATCACCCACCAATATCGGGGTTTACCTGCTCTGCGTTGTTTCAGCACGCGACTTTGGCTGGATCAGCCTGACCGAGGCCATCCAGCATATCAGCAAAACGCTTCATACCATTGGCTCAATGGAAAAATATTGCGGCCATCTCTACAACTGGTACGAAACCGATACGCTGCGCCCTATGACACCGCTTTATGTTTCAACGGTTGATTCCGGCAACCTGGCAGGCCACCTGATAACCCTTTCTTCTGCATTGAAAAAGTGGGCCGAGGCACCTTTGTCCGCCTTGCGGGGAGATGTTTCAGGAATGCTTGATGTCAATGATATTCTTGAAGAAACTCTGGATAATATCGCTGATGGCAAACCAACCCTGCTCAGGCACATTAAAGAACAGACCGCCGCCTTCCGGCAGGCTGTCCATGCAATAATCCACAGGCCTGAAGATACAGCCCTGCGCATTATCAACCTGGCGCTTGCAGCATCGGATATAGGCAAGCTCGCAGATGCGCTGGATGTCAAGCTTAATACACCTGCAAGCCGCCTTGCCGCCAACCAGGCACACAACCTTATTCAGACCTGCAATGCCCATGTGCACGATGCAACCGGCGAACACGACAGCCAGGCCCTGCAGAAACGACTGGAACAGCTTGGTGAACAGGCGCGCCAATATGCATTTGCTATGAAATTCGATTTTCTGGAACGCAAAGAGCGGCGGCTCCTGTCCATCGGTTATCGCGTTCAGGAGCATGAACTTGATGAAAGCTGCTATGATCTTCTGGCATCGGAAGCCCGTCTTGCAAGCCTTTTCGCTATTGCCAAAGGCGACATCAAGGTTGAACACTGGTTTCAGCTTGGCCGTATGCTGGTGCCTGTCGGCTGGAAAGGCGCACTGCTTTCGTGGTCCGGCTCCATGTTTGAATATCTTATGCCGCCGCTTGTCATGCACGAACCGCTTGGTTCATTACTTGACCAGACCAACCGGCTTGTTGTCCGTCGGCAGATTGCCTATGCAAATGAACGCAAACTGCCGTGGGGTATATCGGAAGCCGCCTTCAATGCCCGCGACCCGTTGATGAATTATCAGTATTCCAACTTCGGGGTGCCAAGTCTTGGCCTCCTGCGCGGCCTTTCACGCAATGCGGTGATTGCCCCCTATGCCAGCATGCTGGCGGCGCAATACATGCCGGGCGAGGCAGTCGCCAATCTGAAACGTTTGCAGCATCTGGGCGCGCTTGGCCGGTATGGCTACTATGATGCAGTGGATTTTACCCCTTCCCGCGTGCCGGAAGGCAGCAATCATGCCATTATCCGCAATTACTATGCACATCACCACGGCATGTCCATTCTGGCCATCAACAATGTGGTTTTTGACGGGCGTATGCGGAAACGTTTCCACAATGAACCGGCGATTGAAGCCGTGGAACTCCTGCTTCAGGAAAAAGCTCCGCGGGAAATTCCGGTTATGAATGCCAAATCCGCAAATCCGATGCGCTCTGACACAGGCGGCCTTGAAGAAGCGCCCATGCGCATTATCGAAACACCGTTGACCAAGCCCCGCTCAACGCTGCTTATGTCAGGCGGAGCATACAATGTCATGCTGACGGCAAACGGTTCGGGTTACAGCCGCTGGAACGGATTTGCCATTACGCGTTTCCAGCCCGATGCTGCCGAAGACAGCCAGGGGACATTTCTTTTTTTACGGGACATCGCTACAGGGCGCTGGTGGTCTGCAACCGGAGAACCGATCCGCGTTGCCGAAGAAGAAACAAAAACAGTTTTTACTGCCGGAAAGGCTGAATTTTACAAAACGGTTGATGGCATAAAATCCACAGTTGAATGTATTGTTGCAAATCACGGAGAAGGCGAGGGTCGCCGCATTGAACTTATCAACACCACAGGCAAAAACCGGACTATCGAAATCACCTCCTATGCCGAGTTGATACTGGCGGCGGATGACAGTAATGCTGCCCATCCGGTTTTTTCGCAATTGTTTGTTGAAACAAAAATTGCCAGAAAGGGAGCAACAATCTTTGCATGGCGGCGCAAACGCGCACCGGAAGAACCGGATATTCATGCCGCTCATTTTGTAACAGATCCCTCCGGGGCCATTCATGACGTGCAGGCAGAAACCGACCGCCGTATATTTATAGGTCGGGGCCGCTCGATACGGCGGCCTGCTGCTTTTGACCGCTACACAGAATTCAAAGGCAGTGAAGAATGCGTGCTGGATCCCGTGGCCGCAATCCGGTGCCGTGTGCATATACCGGCCCAGAAAAAAGTCGAGCTTGTTTTCTGGACCATGGCAGCATCTTCCAGAAAAACCCTGAAAGCCGATATTGCCTGGTACCAGCAATCCAATGCATTCACCCGGGATTTTTCCGCAGCATGGACACACTTACAGGTCACCAACTATCAGATCGGGTTACGACCGCAGGAAGTGACAGATTATCAGAAATATGCAGGCTATCTGATTTATCCTGAACGGATCTGGCTGCCCTCCGAAATGATAGCCAGAAACCTTGGCAAACAGTCAGATCTGTGGCCTATGTCCATTTCAGGTGATTATCCTATATTTGTTCTGCGCTTTAATAATGAAAACGATATCCCCGTACTTCAGGGACTGTTACGTGCGCATGAATACTGGCAAAACTGCGGCCTTATTGTTGATATCGTCATTCTGAATGAACGGGCATCTTCCTATGTACAGGATACCCAGCGCGCCATTGACTGGTTATGCGAGGGATACCGAAGCCGCTCGAATGATGCCAGCGACAAACCGCATATCTTCACGGTCAGGCAGGACACAATAAGCGAACAAAGCTTCAATACACTGCTTGCCAGTGCCCGTATCGTGCTTCATGCCGGCAACGGTTCCCTTTCCGAGCAATTGAAACGCATGGAAGCCATGGGCTTTGATCGTGAAGCCCGGAATACAGTCGCCCGGCAGAATCATCTCAAGGCCGCAGCAGCAAGCGCCCGCAGCCACAATGAGGAAGCCCGGAACAAACCCGCCCCGCCGCTATTGCCGCAGTCAACGGCGATCGGGTTGATCGCCCATGATAACAAAGCCGGCAAACCCGCCAAAGGCAACGACCTGTTATACTGGAACGGTTACGGCGGTTTTGATAAAAACGGTGATTACGTTATTCGCCTGCAAGGCGCAGCATCCACCCCCCATCCCTGGATCAATGTTATCAGCAATGCCGGATTTGGCATGCATGTATCAGCAGAAGGGGCAGCCTTCAGCTGGGCCGGCAACAGCCGTGATTACCAGCTGACCCCCTGGACCAACGATCCTGTATCCAATCGCCCCGGCGAGGCTCTTTATATCGTGGACCTTGAAAGCAAGGCGCGTTTTTCACCGGTTGCAGCGGTAGAACGTGACAAATCGGTACTTTATGAAGCACGGCACGGCATGGGGTACTCATCCTTCAGTTCCACCCACAAACAAATAGCCTTGACTCTGACACATACGGTTGATCCGGAAAAGTCATTGCGGTTGTCACGACTGGTTTTACACAATACGGGCAACAAACCCCGCCGTTTGCGTCTTTATAATTATGTTGAATGGGTTCTCGGCAATGTACGGGCAAAAACCGCTCCCTTCATTGTTCCCTTTTATGACAAAAAACGCGGGGCGCTTCTGGTGCAGAACCCTTATCACATTGAGAAGTCAAATATCGTCAGTTTTGCTGCCGCTTCCGAGCTGCCCTCAAGCATCACCTCCAGCCGTGTTGAATTTATCGGCGCAACCGGTACGGTAAAACATCCCGCTGCCATCCACCAGGGAAAAGCATTGTCCAACACAGTGGAAGCAGGGTTAGACCCCTGCGCAGCCCTTGCCTATGATATTGAACTGGCTGGCAGTGAAACAAAAGAAATCATCTTCTATCTTGGCAATGCAGATAACAGAAAAAAAGCCGGACAACTTCTGGAACAGGCCCGCCACAGTGATTTTGACAAGGTTCTGGACGCCCGGCAGCAATTCTGGAAAAATTTTACCGGCCGCTTTCAGGTAAAAACCCCTGATCCTTCATTTGACCTTATGGTCAATCAATGGCTGCCTTACCAGGCTTACGCCTGCCGTATTCTGGCGCGGGCAGCATTTTATCAGGCAAGCGGGGCCTATGGTTTCCGCGATCAGTTACAGGATACCCTTTCCATGCTGCTGCTCAAGCCCGAACTTGCCCGTGAACAGCTGATCAATGCCGCAGGCCGCCAGTTTCCTGAAGGAGATGTGCAACACTGGTGGCTGCCTGCCTCAGGTGCCGGCGTCAGAACCCTGATATCCGATGATGTTGTCTGGCTTGGTTATGGAACAGCGCTCTATGTCAACACCACCGGTGACTACAGCCTGCTCGATGAACCGATTGCCTTTATCGAAGGGGACATGCTGCAAGAAGGGCAGCACGATTGCTATTTCCAGCCTGCAATTTCAGAAAAAACAGCTGCACTTTACGACCACTGCACCCTGGCGCTTGACCTTGCCATAAAACGCACCGGCGAAAATGGTTTGCCTCTTATACTTGGCGGCGACTGGAATGACAGCATGAACCTTGTCGGCATCCACGGCAAGGGAGAAAGCGTATGGCTAGGCTGGTTTCTGGGGTTTGTTCTCAAAACCTTTATACCAATCGCCCAAAAACGCGGCGACACAAACCACGCCACCCAATGGGAACGCCATCTGGAACAGCTTGCCCGGGCACTGGAAAAAAACGGCTGGGACGGCGCATGGTATCGTCGTGGCTATTATGATGATGGCACGCCGCTCGGCTCAGCCAGGAATGATGAATGCCGGATTGATGCCATTGCCCAGTCATGGAGCGTCATTTCAGGGCTGGCCCCACCAAAACGGCAAAAGCAGGCGATGCAAGCCATGCTGAAACATCTCTTCGATAAAGAAGGAGCGCTGATACGCCTGTTCTGGCCCCCATTCAAGAAAACCGGACAGGAGCCTGGCTATATCAAAGGCTATCCCCCCGGCATCCGCGAAAATGGCGGCCAATACACCCACGGCGCATTGTGGAGCATTATGGCTTTCGCAGAACTGGGAGAAGCAGAAAAAGCATACAGGCTTTTTTCAATGGCCAACCCCATCCATCACGGAGCCAATCCGGACATCTATCGTGTGGAACCCTATGTGATTGCCGCCGATATCTATTCCGTTGAGCCACGCCGCGGACAAGGAGGCTGGACGTGGTATACCGGCTCAGCAGGATGGTATTATCGAGCTGCGACAGAAGCCATCCTCGGTATCCGGCGACAAGGAAACAAAATGTTCATTAACCCTGTCCTGCCGCGTGAATGGCCGGGCTATCAGGCCTGCTGGCAGTTTGAAAAAGCAGTCTATCATATCCGGGTTGAGTGTAAAAACAGCCAGAAGGCTACTTGTCTTGACGGCCGGACAATTACCGATCCGGAAAACGGAATTCCACTTCAAGGCAACGGAAATCATGAGATTCTCATTATCCTTCCATTAAAACCGATAAAAAGTTAAAAACAGTCGCAATTGACGGGACCAGGAAAGGGACAAAATTTTTATGGCACGGACAGATATTGCCGACCGCGTTTACAATCATGCCTGGAAGCTTGACCCGATTATCCGTTCGCTTCTGGACACGGACTTCTATAAACTTCTGATGCTGCAAATGATCTGGGGGCTTTATTCCGATGTCAATGTGACCTTCTCTCTCATCAACCGCACAAAAAGCATACGTCTTGCTGATGAGATTGACAAGGATGATCTGCGGGCACAGCTTGACCATGCCCGTTCACTCCGTTTTACAAAAAAGGAAATGATCTGGCTTGCCGGCAATACGTTTTATGGCCGTCACCATATTTTTGCATCGGATTTTCTTGAATGGCTTCAGGATTTCCAACTGCCTGAATACAAGCTGACCCGGCACGATGACCAGTACGAACTGCATTTTTACGGGCCATGGACACACACCACCATGTGGGAAATCCCGGCTCTTGCCATTATCAACGAGCTGCGCTCGCGTACAGCTATGAAAAACCTGGGCCGCTTTGCTCTTGACGTGCTTTATGCACGTGCAAAAGCAAAAATGTGGAGCAAAGTGGAACGGCTTAAAAAACTGCCGGATCTGAAAATATCCGATTTCGGCACACGCCGCCGCCATTCTTTTCTGTGGCAGCGCTGGTGTGTAGAAGCTCTGAAAGAAGGCATCGGAGATGCCTTTACCGGTACAAGCAACGTGCTTCTTGCCATGGATACGGACACGGAAGCTCTTGGCACCAATGCCCATGAACTGCCAATGGTCATTGCTGCACTGGCTGATACGGATGAAGAGCTGCGTAATGCTCCCTACAAGGTGATGCAAGACTGGAGCCGTTATTATGGCGAAAATCTGCTGATTGTTTTGCCGGATGCATTCGGCACCGATTCTTTCCTGCGCAATGCTCCGGACTGGGTTGCCGAGTGGACAGGTTTTCGTCCTGACAGTGCTCCACCGATTGAGGGCGGGGAGCGCATTATCGGCTGGTGGAAAAAGCATGGCAGGAACCCACGTGAGAAACTTCTTATTTTTTCCGATGCGCTTGATGTCGATACGATTGAAAAAACCTATCGTCATTTTGAAGGCCATGTCCGTATGAGTTTTGGCTGGGGTACCAATCTCACCAATGATTTTGTGGATTGCGCACCTACACAGGTAACAGGCCTGGAGCCAATTTCACTAGTCTGCAAAGTGACACATGCCAACAACCGGCCGGCGGTCAAACTTTCAGACAATCTGCAAAAAGCAACCGGTGAGCCGACTGAAATCAAACGTTATATCAGGTTTTTCGCCAACAAGAACAGGGTGGACAAAGCTATAAAATTCTAATACCGTTTCAGCAACATGGAGGGAAAAAAATTTCCTGTACGAAGGCCATATTCATTTAAATGTTTATATAAAGGAATTTTTATGATGACAATTATACGGACAGTGAGAAATTGGCCGAGAAAGATTGTCAGCCTTCATAAAACAGAAAGAAAGATTTCAGATTTACATAATTTAGTACTTTCCTTCAAAAATGATTTAATACTTTCTCTCAAGAATGAAAATGCCGAGATCAGAAACAGTATTCTTGAACTGAAAAGCCAACTTCCATTGACAGTCAATGAAAAAATTATGTGGGAAAAGATTTATTACAAAAATATAATACAGATGGGAGAACTGTTATCAATAACCTCCAATAAAAGAAACATATTTGGTTTAATAAAAAAATATTTTAATAATATCGATATTAATGATTATCAATTTTTGATTGATTTTGCGATTGATTATCAGGTTGGTTCATTCTCAAGCCATCACTATAGTATCGAAGCATTCCAGAAACGAATAAAGCAATATGCTGATGAATTTCTGGTTGAACTCAATTCAGCTTTTTTGCACCCGCGGGAACTGGAGATTACAGCAAACCACAGTATGAGCAGAACATTCCGTTTCTGGAGTGAAGATGAAAAAAAAACCTACATTCATTTTGCAAACCATACCATCCAGATGTTAAAAGAACTTTCTGAATATGTGTGCCTGGGGTATGGTGCTGTCCTGGCTTCCCGGAGGACAGGCCATCTTATTCCGCATGATGATGATATAGATATTATCATTTATCTTCCGCGGAGTTTTCATTCAGGAAGAATGGAAGCCGTTGAATATGTGAAAAATTTTCTTAAAAGAAAGGGTATCAGGACAGCAAGTAAAGACTGGCAGACCCATGTACAGACTTATTCTCCTGACGGACAATTGCTGGATGTTTTTGTCGCGATTGAACACAACGGTCTGCTTGACTGGATTCCCGGGCCAGAGGAATGTTTCAGGTTTGATACTGTTTTTCCTGCCCGGAAGATTGAACTGGAAGGTATTCTTTGCGATATTCCGGCAGATGCAGATAACTATCTATGTACCTTATACGGTTCCGAATGGCAGATTCCGAATCATAATTTCCACCACAAATGGAGAACACAGGGATGAAAAAAAGTGAATACTGGGAAAATTATTATAAACAGCATTCAACTCCTACCATTCCTTCACAGTTTGGTGCATTTGCAAGCTCAGAAATGCCCCAGGGCGCAATTGTCATTGAAATAGGCTGCGGAAATGGCCGTGACTCATTATTTTTTGCAAAATATGGTTTTCGCACCATAGGAGTTGACCGTTCACAAGAGGCTATTGCCTTTTGTAACGGGCTTGCAAAACAAAACAGCCTGGCTGCCAGATTTATATGCAGTGATGTAAAAGACATTGGGAACACAATTGATTTTTCTGAATATATAACGGGATCACCAGTATCTATTTATTCCCGTTTTTTTCTCCATTCCATCACAGATGAAGAAGAATGCGTCTTCCTCAAATTTGTTAAAAACACGCTTGATAAATACGGCGGCAAACTGTTTCTTGAATTTAGAACAGACAGAGACAGGGAACTGCATAAGGTAACCCGGCAGCATTTTCGGCGCTTCATAAAACCTTTTGATTTTATAAACCGCGTAACCCAGGCGGGATTAAATATAACCTATTTTACAGAAGGGTTTGGCTTTGCCAAATATATAGATGAAGATGCCCATGTTGCGAGAATAGTTTTAACAGCATGAATTCTTCATTTTATAAAACACCGGAGCATTTTCAGGAAAATGAGAACCGTTTCCACAGGAAAGGCAACTCTTCTGGACTGTTTTTCGATTCTGCTCCAATCCGCCTGGAAATGCGGGAAAACAGACAGATCAGGCTATTCGATTCAGCTGTATCAAATTGAATATCTTATAATTTTCATAGTATAATTCCTGAATATTCAAACAGGATATAACCGTCTGGCCATCAATATCGTACAAGAAATCAGCTTGCTGTATTTTTAACGCTTCATTTTATCATGAAACTACGCCGGAGCATAAAAATGCAACAGCCTTTCATGCTCCCTCTATTAAACAGATTATGACAAACGAGGATACTGATCGGCAAGATTTTACTGTTTTTGCCAATTGAGAAATTTTGTCACCAATTGCTGTCTTCTCTTCAATACGATCAAAATGCTCTTCAAGCACGCCTCCTGCTTCCTGAAGAGAGAAGCAGAAGAAAAAAGCCTGACCAGTCGTCACAGCAAAAAATCCGTAAACATTGAAATCAAACCATTCAACTGCATTACCAAGACCAGAAGCCGTAATAACTCTTTTGCGTTTCTCATTCCCTATGACAGAAATATCATCAACTTTTAATACCTGGCTGCATCATCGGTCATTTTTTGCGAAAACTCCCTTTTATGAATTTAAAAACAGCACTGTGTTTTATTTTAATTGATTCAATTTTATAATATAAACGTGGTATTTTATAAAAAGTACTTTTGAAAAAATCTATATTATTAAAAGACATAAAAGCATATTTTATTAAATCAATTCAAAAACGTTTCCAACATGCACAGAACATATTATTATTTACAAAATGTATTTTTACCCTCCGAACCGGCCTTCCAAAAATAACGGCATCTTCCATTCAAAGGCAGCGTTTTCTGTAGCGCGCCATTACTTCAGTCAAAATAGTTTCACAAAAACCCGATAACTCAAAAGCAATATCAACATCAAATACAACAAGCTTTTCAAGCTTTTTATCCAGCCCTTCAGTTTTAAGGCGCATATAATCCTTGGCAGTAGTGGCAATTGCAAGCTGGTGTATTTTGGCATTGCTGGCAATATCCGCAATATCACATTCACTGAAGAAATGATGATCTGCAAAAACACGCTGCTGCTCAATGATGCCGCCCAGCTCATTTACACTTGCAAAAAATTTCTGTGGATTACCGATCCCGGCGAAAGCCAGAAACCGGCGCCCATCCACCTGCTTGTCTGCCGATGGCACAAACACCGCATGATATATCGGCTTTGCCGAACGTGCCGCATATCGCACAGCCGAATTTCTCCCCTTTCCATGACCGATAATTACAATCCCGCTCGTATAGGCAAACTGGGTTACCAATGGTGCACGCAACGGCCCCGCCGGAAATATCTTTCCGTTCCCGAAACCGCGCATGGCATCAATAACAAGCAGGGTATAATCAGGATAAAGACGCCGGCTTTGAAAACCGTCATCCATAAGGATGATATTGCAACCAGCCTTCTGCAACATCCGGGCCGCAGCATAACGGTTACCTGCAACAACGACCCTGGCATATCTTGCCAGCAACAGCGGCTCATCCCCTACCTGACGTGCACAATCCCGTTCTGCGTCGACCATATGTATGACACGGACATATCCGCCAAACCCCCGTGAAACAATGCCGGGCTTATACCCCATCTTTCCGGCGGCCTGCGCAAAGGCAATAGTCACCGGTGTCTTGCCGGCACCGCCCAAGGTAAAATTACCAATACACAGAACAGGCAGATCAATTTTCAGCGGCACACGATTTTCCATATTGCGACGGGCAAAAAAGCCATACCCTATCGCAGCAGGCGTCAACAGTTTACTAGCAAATCCAGGTTCTTCCCACCAGAAAGAAGGAGGCTTATTGACCATGACTGTTTCCCGCTTTATCAAGTTGGGCAGATAGTATCAAAGGTTGCAGAAAAGGCTTCAAAATATCAAACGTACGCTTGAGAGCGCCACTCAGTCTGGAAGCTGTTTGACGGCCTGATCTGATCATCTTTTTGCGCACATCGGGCCGTTCCAGAAGATGATGAACATAACCGGCCAGCATGGTTGAATCATCGACAAGCCGGGCAGCTTCGTTGTTCATGAACTCCTGATATGTTTCCCTGAAATTTTCAATATTCGGGCCACTCAGAATGGCCGTACCAGCCAGTGCCGGCTCCAGCGGGTTATGCCCGCCTTCTGCCATAATGGACTTGCCGACAAAAGCAATCTCAGTCAGCCGCAAATAAAACCCCATTTCACCAATTGTATCGCCCAGCAAAATATCCGTCCGCCCGGTTGGCAGCTCATTCAGGCTTTTGCGGATAAAAGAATAATTTCTGCTTCTCAACCGTTCGGCAATTAGCGGTATACGCTCCGGATGACGCGGAACAATGATTGTCAGAAGATCGGGATAACGTTTGCGCAAAATCGTATGCACCCGCGCAGCCATCAATTCTTCTCCCTCATGGGTGGAAATGGCCGCCCAACTGGATCTGTAACCAATTGCCTTGCGGTAGCGCCGGAGATCGCGCGGATTGCTCGGCAAAACAACATCAGCCTTGAGATTACCGGAAACAGCAACTCTCTGGGCGCCAAGCTGTTTGTAACGCTTTGCATCATCATCAGACTGACATATTACCGTAGCAAATTTTGAAAAAATCTCGCAGGCAAAAAAAGCATGCCTGCTCCATATCTTGTAAGACCGCTCGGAAAGCCTTGCATTGAGAAGAATTTGCGGAATGCGGCGGCGTGCCAGCTCACCAACGCGCACTGGCCAGATTTCAGATTCGCACACAAGAACCAAATCCGGTTTCCAATGATCAAGAAAACAGCGCATGGCAGCCGGAAAATCAAGCGGCGCATATTGATGAACCAGCCGGTTTTCAAAACGCTCTGTCGCAAGCTGCGCCGAAGCCACACTACCTGTCGTCAACAGAACATTGATCTGGCAGGATAAAATACGCTCAACCAACGGCACAAGCGCCATTGTCTCACCGACACTGGCAGCATGAAGCCATATAAGCGGCCCGGCAGGGCGCGCCCGTGAAGGCCGGCCTACCCGCTCGTGACAGCGTTTCATTTCCTCTTTACCGCGCGCAGCACGCCATGAAAGATAAGGCAAAACAAGCGGACGCATCAGCGTTCCAAGCCCACGATAGGCAGACAGTATCAGACGTGCCCTGATATTTTTCATCCAACCCTCATGCACTCTTTCCAAGGCGGGAATAGGCATGCTCTGTCAAATCATTCATTATATTTGTCAGTTCAAGCCGTTTTTTTTCCAGCAATACCTCATCTGCATCCCGAGGCACATAAAATGCATCTCCCATCAAAAAAACCGAGCGACCGAAAGGTAAAGGTATTGCGGTTTTATCCCATGTTTTTTCCAGAACTTTTTCCCGCGAAAAAGCATAGATATAGGGCACAATAGGCCGTCCAGAAAGCTTGGCAAGAAGAATAACGCCTTTGCCCGCCTCGCGCGCCTTGCTATGGGCAATATCGGCGATCATCGCCGCAGTCTTGCCAGCCCGCAAGGCCTTGTTCAATGTCAGGAGTGCTCGCGCCCCTCCCTTATCCATGTTATGTTTTGTCCCTCTGCCGCCTGACCCGCGTACCGTTTCAAGCCCGAGTTTTTCCCCTACACGGGCATTCAGTTCAGCATCTGCAGAACGTGAAAACATGGCTATGATTTTTTCTCCACACGGCCGCAGAAACGGCCCCATAATATGGCGGCCATGCCAGAATGTAATAATGAAGGGATTATATCTGCGATGTGCTTCACGCGGATCATCCGACCCTTTTATCTGTGGATTTGTCCAGTAAACAAAACGCAGATAAATGATAACAAGCGATACCAGAATCTGCTTGATCACACGCGAATTCATCAACAATCCGTGGATTTTTTGCCATACCTGCTTCAAAAGGCACCCTTATTTCCAACTTTTCCGGATCATTCCCATCTGGTCAGCCGAACCGGAAATGACCCGTATCCTTGTTCTGCCGTATTTTCAGACGGAAAATCGTTTCACATTTTTCCTGAAATTACTCTGGCTGTTTCACAATACACAGTGTGCTTTATAATCACACGGTCGTAAACAGCTTATCACCCGGTCACGATAATTTCTGCTTTACCGTATTATCCGCCTGCAAACCCGGAATCCGGTTCAAGTCTATGACATAATAACGCTGTAAAGCATTATCGACCGTTGCCTGCGCTTTTGCCTTCCAGGCAACCTGCGCCGATGTATAATCAGAAAAAATGCCTACCAGATCAATCTTGCCGGGATCACGGAATTCTCTGCTGTTGAGGTTTTCAAGCTCTCCGCCCAGCACCAGATACAGTGATTGTCTTTTTTCCTGTGCTTTACTCATTCTTTACTCCTGGATCATTTATCACTTTGCCGCATCACCAAAACGAATTCAAATTCTATTTTAACGAATTACCATAATGCCAAACGATCCGCCCGGCCTGAAAATACTCTGAAACAAACCGGGATTTAAACACCCCGCAAACCGTATCAACACCTGTCCCATCCGACATACAACCCGGCATCACCAACCAATAACCATGCACGTTCGACTAGCCCAAGTCAGTCTCGCGGACAACATTCAGCATGTTCTGAAAGGATTCATTCCCGCTAGCAAGCAGAAAACCATGGCAAAACGGCGGCCTGTTATATACGACGGGCTGACCTGTTATCCCCGTAAGCATTCCACCACTCTGTTGCAGGATGATATCAGCGGCGGCAATATCCCAGTCATGGCAGCCGGGGCGGATAAAAACAGCGTCCAGCTGACCGCTGCTTAACAGGGCAAGATGATAAGCAAGAGAAGATATGTCTGTCTCCAGCGTTACCGACTGTACAAAAGAGACAGGCAGCCTGCTGATCATCGATTGCCGGCAGGAAACACGCCGCCTGCTACGTAACCCCGGTGGAGCAATCCTGACCGGCTCACCATTCAGCAAGGCAGGCTTGCCTGTCTGAGCCAGAAAATGCTCGCTCCTGGCAGGACATTCAAGCACACCGGCAATAGGACGCCCGTCTTCAACAATCGCAATCGAAATACACCACTCAGTTTTCTGTTCAATAAAACCACGCGTTCCATCAACCGGATCAACAACAAAGAAACGGCCGAAAAGACGTTTGCCACGCTCATCACCTGTCTCTTCCGACAGCCAGCCATAATCCGGCCTTAAGCCAAGCAGCTCGCGTTTCAGGTAAGCGTCAACCTCAAGGTCAGCCTCACTCACCAGCGAATTGCCGGCTTTCATCCACACTTTCGGGTTCTGCCGGAAATAGCGCAAGGCAATCTGTCCGGCCTCCTGTGCAGCCCGGCTCAACAAGGCGAGATCATTTTCCACAGTCAGGTCATTTTCCGGCAAGGGTCATCCCTTCAATCAACAGGGTCGGAGCCGCTATACCATAGCGTCTGTCAAGATTATCCGCAGGAGTGAGATGGGCAAACATATGCAAAAGATCAGAACCAAGTGTCACCCCGCTCACTGGCCAGGTTAACGCGCCATCCTCAATCCAGAAACCGGAAGCACCACGGCTATACTGCCCCGTTACCAGGTCAACTCCATGACCGAAAAGTTCCGTCACATAAAAACCGCGGGTCACATTATTAATCATATCTTCCGCAGACATATCACCTGGCTCAATGGCAAAATTGGTACAGCCTGGAGAAACCAATGAAGAAGAACGCACACCATGACCATTGGTTTCAAGACCAAGCTCACGAGCCGCAGAAGAAGACAAAAGCCAGTTGTTCAAAATACCATCCTCGACAATGTCGAGCGGAAAACCTTCAACCCCTTCGCCATCAAATGGCCGGGAAGAAGCTCCCCGCTTACGTAAAGGATTATCTGTAACATCAACACCTGATTTCAGGATACGTTTCCCCAGGTGATCCCGCAGCAAACTGGTTTTCCGGGCAACCGAGGCCCCATTAACCATTGCAGCCAGATGCCCGGCAATGCCACGTGCCACCCGCGGATCAAAAACCACATTCACCATGCCCGTTCTGGCCTGACGGGCACCAAGCCGGCGCACGGCCTGTTCACCAGCCCGCCTGCCCACTGTTTCACAAGGTTCCATATCAGCAAAATGCAAGGCAGAACTATAATCATAATCACGTTCCATCGCTGTCCCTTCACCCGCAATGGCGCTACAGGAACATCCAAAGCGCGAAGACATATAGTGACCGCAAAAACCATGGCTTGTCACAAGTACAAGACCGCCAATACTGTACGATGCTTCTGCCCCGCCTGAATTGGTCACTCCGCGAACAGCCAGCGCAGCGCTTTCTGTCGCCAGAGCACCTTCTGTCAGTACTCCGCTGTCAGGCTGAAAAGAATCAAACAGATCAAGATCACGCGGATTTTTTGCCAGCCGGCCGGCATCAGCAAGCCCTTCAAACGGATTCTCAGGTGCAACCCTGGCCATTGCAACAGCACGGACAGCAAGCATATCCGGCTGGCTTGCCAGATTGGCAGATACACCAGCCATGCGCTTGCCAACAAAAACACGCAAGCTGAAATCATCACTTTCAGATGCTTGTGTTGCTTCAACCTTACCCATACGCACACTGACACTACAAGAACGTGCCCGGATGATAACAGCATCAGCCGCATCAGCACCGGCCCGTTTCGCGGCTTCCACCAAAGCTGATGCCTTATCAATTAATTCTTGTGTTGCGACATCCATATTCATTCTCCAGCAGATCCATCCATATCATGTTCCACATCAAGGTAATTGCAAAAAACGCAAGCCGCATCCAGTATCTGTTCCAGATCATTTTCAAACGGAAAGCCGCCTCACACCTTTCCTGCAAATGCTTTAGTCCTTCATCGGGCCGACCATAAGAACAGCAGGCTCAACACTGAACACCTTCCTGGCAACTGCATTCACCTCATTCACTGTTACAGCATTGATAAACGAACTGCGTTTTTCAATGTAGTCAATCGGCAGGTTCTGTTCTTGCAAACTGACCAATGTCGAGGCAATATCGGAAGAAGACCCCATATTCTGCACTGCATAAGAACCGATGACATAGCTCTTGGCCTCTGCCAGTTCATCGGCTGTCACACCCTTTGCCACCATCCGTTTGATTTCATCGCGAATTGTCTTGAGAGATTCCTGTGCGCGGTCGGCCCGGGTTCCGGTCGAAATCACCAGTCCAGATGCATAGTCACGATTCATTAAACCGGAATTTACACTATAAGCAAGACCACGCTTTTCACGAACTTCAGAAAACAGGCGCGAGGTAAGCCCTGGGCCACCCAGAATATAATTCATCAGATAAGCAGCAAAAAAATCAGGCTCTTCCCGTCTGATACCCGGATAAAGCAGCATAATGGATGTCTGCGGCATATTATAATTAATGGTGGTCATGCCACCCATATGCAGTTTCGCCTGTTCTATCCTCTCCAGCCCTGCCTTTTGCGGCAAAGCGTCAAAAATCCGGTCAACAATTTTTTTGGCTTCCTGTGGTGATACAGGCCCGACAATACCGATTTTTACATTATCACGCGCAAACATTTTCGCATGTGCAGAAACCAGATCAGCACGGGTAATTTTCATCAGGCTTTCGGGAGTTCCTTCACTCCGGCGGCCATAAGGATGCCGACCGTAAACCATAGTGATAAACTTCTTCTGCGCAATCGTTGAGGGATCCCGTTCAGAAGCGCGAATATCAACAATAAGCTGCTCACGGATACGATCAATCCCGCTCTGATCAAAACGCGGCTTCTGCACAGCAAGCGCCAGAAGATCAACCGCCTGATCACAATTTTCGGCAAGCACATGCAAACTGCCATATATTGCATCATTTGTCGCTGAAAAATCTATATCTCCGCCAAGATCATCAATCCGGGCCTGAAAGGTGCTGGAATTCATATTACCCGCACCTTCATCAAAAAGGCCGCTCATCAAATTCGCCAATCCTTCTTTTCCAGCCGGATCCTGGGCAGAACCGCCCCCGAACGAAAACCGGATGGCAATAACCGGCACCGTATGATCTTCAACAACCCAGGCATGAATACCTTTGGAAGACTGGATATCCTTGATCTCAATAGCATTTGCATAATTGCCCGGAGACAGGAGACATAGCAGAAATCCAACACTTATCCCCGCAAGCCGGCGGAACAATTTGTTTCTTTTCATTGTAAGCATGATCCTTTTTAGAGCATTTTCAGAAAAAGTGAGAACCTTTTTCGCAAGAGAAATAGTCCCCCTGATTGTTTTCTGATCCTGCTTCAATCCCTCCAGAATGCGACAAAACAAAAACCCGGATCATGTCTGGTTAACCAGCCAGACTGAATATAACCCGGCATATTCCTGTTACCGCGCACGCCCGGTATTCTTCTGCGCATTTTTTTCAGTTGCATCAGGCGGCAAAAGCCTTGAGACAACACTATGTCCTGAAACAAGATAACGCTGCGCCACAGCCTTGATGTCAGCCGCCTTTACCGCCTTGAGGCGGTCAGGCCACTTGTTCACATCTTCAATCGTCTGGCCGGTTGAGAGGGCCGCACCGTAAATCTGCGCCAGTCCCGATGGGCTGTCGAGCGAGAAAACCATTGTCTTGATAAAACGCTTGCGTGCCTGCTCAAGCTCGGTTTTGCTAACCCCGTTTTTGATAATATCGGCAATTTCCATATCAACGGCAGCGCGCAATTGTTCAAGCTCCGCAGCACCGCGCGGCAGGCCATAAACATAAAACACGCCATCATCAACCGCGATACCTTGATAGCCAGAGCCGACAGCAGCAGCAATGCCTTTCTCGACAACCAGCTTCTGGTAGAGACGGCTGCGGTTTCCTCCGCCAAGTATCTCGCCAAGAAGATCGAGCGCCTCAGCCTCCCCCGGTTTGCCATTACGATAGGAAGGAACAACCCAGTATTGCTGATAGGTTGCTTCCGTCACGCGCGGATCGCGCATGGTAACTTCCCGGAATGTCCGGCCTGACGGTTCCTGCGGGCGGATACGCTCAACCGTCTCAGCCCGGCGCCTTACCTTGCCATAGGTGGCTATGGCAAGCTCACGTACCTTTTCTGCATCCACGTCACCGGCAATAATCAGCACTGCATTATTGGGTGTATAAAAACGGTCATAAAATGCTATAGCATCTTCACGGCTCAGGTTTTCCATTTCCTGCTTCCAGCCAATAACCGGATTACGGTAAGGACTGTTCAGATACAGTGTGGCGCGTGCTTCTTCAGCAAGCATAGCCGCAGGGCTGTTATCAGTACGCATACGGCGTTCTTCGATAATAACTTGCCGTTCCGGGCCAATAACCCCGTCATTTAAAATCAGATTTTCCATCCGGTCAGATTCACGCAGCATGATATCTTTCAGGTAATCGGAAGCAACACTTTGATAATAGCCGGTATAATCATAAGAGGTAAAAGCGTTTTCCTCACCGCCTATACGTGATACAAACCTGGAAAACTCGCCGCCGGGATATTTTGCAGTGCCTTTGAACATCAGATGTTCCAGAAAATGAGCAATACCGGTACGACCCTGCGGTTCATCCGCTGAACCGGCACGATACCAGATCATCTGTGTCACTACCGGCGCACGATGATTAGACAGAACAACCACCTGTAAACCATTGGATAGCGTGAACACATGTGCCGGACCGACAGTGCGAATTGCCGGCAGCGGCATTACATTTGTGGAATCAGCGAGAGGTGCCTGTTCTGCCGGCGGCGTTCCGGCCGGGCCTGCATTCTGCCCCAATGCCGGAACAATGCCCGATACGCTGGCAAGCAAAGCGGATAATGCTGTTATCTTTAATATGCCGAACACGGAAATACCTACCTCTTTGGCAACGAACAATCATCAGGACAATGTATAAAGGCGAATAACGGTGCCACCATAGCGGCGCTCGTCATTCATAACAAAGCCCTCCGGTAAACTTATGACAACATCCCTGTTTTCTTCAAGGACAAGTATGGCGTCATTATGAAGCCAGCCGCCCGCCAACGCTGTACCAAACGCCTTTTCACCCAATCCGCACCCATAGGGCGGATCGGCAAAAACCAGATGAAACGGCGCCATCATACCGATAGCGCCGAGTTGTGCCGCATCACGCCGCAGGATACTGGTCACACCGGCAAGGCTGAATGTTTCAATATTCATACGGATGAGACCACACCCTTCAACTGATTCTTCAACAAAAACTGCTGCTTTTGCACCGCGCGACAAGGCTTCCATACCTAATGCGCCTGTACCCGCAAAAAGATCAAGCACACGCAGATCACTGAAATTTCCCCCAAGCTGATGCTCAAGAATATTGAACAGGCTCTCGCGTATACGATCACTTGTTGGCCGGATTGCAGATGATGAAGGCGTGGCAAGAGACCTGCCCCTGAACTTACCTCCGACGACCCGCATTCCGTCCTCCGCCTGATTTCACAGGTGGACGAGACCGTTTGCGCTCACGTTTATCATCATCCCGATGCGGCGGACGCCCTGGCCCATAGGAACGCGGCCTCGCATCATCCTCATCACCTTCAGCAAAAGGGCGGGCATGCCTCCGGCGCTCACCTTCAGCCAGCGTTTTTCGCCTTCTGTCTGTTTGCTCATACCTGTCAGCGGCACCATTCCGCCTGTCAGATGAAAAGCCGCGCCCGGCAGGTCTGTCCTCAGACGCACGCGGAGAAAATTCTCCTTTCTGCCGTCTTTGCGAACGCGATGATTTCTGCTCCCCTTCTTCTCGCTTCCAGGACTGATTGTCTTTACGGGGCTGGCTGCGTGCTGGCCGCGCGCCAGGAGACATCCAGACATTAGCGCCGCGATTACGGCGCTCTTCACGTTCTCCGGATAACTGTGGCGGCAGATTAATACGGGCATCGGTATAACGGCCCGGCCCGGCTTGTTTTCGCCCGCCGCCAGATGAAATCCAATCCTGTTCTCTTCTTTCCGGCGCTCCTTTCCGCTGTCTTTCCTCACAGGAGTCAGCTGCTACCGGCGCATTTGAAAAAGGCTTCAAAACCGGAGCATCAAAATCAGCATTTGCTTCGGTAATCAACCTTTCTCCCAATTGATCACGCAACGTACGCCCACGGATTTCGCGCACCATCCCTTCTGCAAGATCACCCAGCTGGAATGGCCCGAATGAAACACGGATAAGCCGGGTAACCGACAGGCCCAATGCTCCGAGAATATTTTTGATCTCGCGGTTTTTTCCTTCCCGCAAAGTAACGGAAAGCCACACATTACTACCCTGTTCGCGTTCAACAGATGCATGTACCGCGCCGTAGAAAATACCATCAACTGCAATGCCGTTTTTCAACACATCAAGCTCTGCCCGGGTGACTTTTCCATGCGCCCTGACCCGATAGTGCCTTACCCATCCGGTTGAGGGCAATTCCAAAATCCGGGAAAGACCGCCATCATTGGTCAGAAGCAGCAACCCCTCGGTATTGATATCAAGGCGCCCGACAGAAAGCACGCGCGGCATACCATCAGGCAGCTTATCAAAAACCGTTGGCCTTCCTTCAGGGTCGTGCGCTGTTGTGACCAATCCTGCCGGTTTATGATAAAGCCAGAGTCTTGTACGTTCAGCTTGCGGCAGTGGCTTGCCGTCAACGGTAATGATGTCTGTTTTTTTAACATTGATGGCCGGAACCGTCAAAATACGGCCGTTAACAGCAATCCGGCCGGATGCAATCATTGTTTCCGCTTCACGGCGTGAAGCAATCCCCGCACGCGCCAGCCTTTTGGCTATGCGCTCACTTTCATACCCGGCCGCCTGCACCGGGGAAGCAGGTTTTGCGCCTTTACGAGCCGGCACAGCATTTTTGCCAGGCGGCTTTTGCCGCCTGTATTCCGGCATGGTTTTGTCTTTGCGGCCTGCCTGTTCCTGCTTTATTTTTTTCTGCCGTTGACGATTCATCTGGTTTTTGCCTCTTGATGGCGCTATGAAAAGCAAGGCTTATCAAATGAATGTGGCATGTGCGAGAAAAATATTCGCCTTTTTGCCAGGAAAACCGGTTAAAAGGAAAAAACATGCTTCTGGCTGATAAAAATGGCAGCCGGGTAAATCCGTCACCCATGAATGCAGCCCTTGCCGAGGCAGCCAGGGCTTTCGCGCTTGATGAAGTGCCGGTAGGTGCTGTCATCACATATAATGGACGTATTATCGCTGCGGCCCATAACCTGACCCATTCAGTCCCGGATCCAACAGGACATGCAGAAATCCGCGCTATCCGCATGGCTTGTGAAGCATTACAATCCGGGCGGCTTATCGATTGCGACCTGTATGTAACTCTTGAACCCTGTGCCATGTGTGCGGCAGCCGTTTCATTTGCCCGTATCCGCCGCCTTTATTACGGGGCACAAGACCCGAAAGGCGGCGCAATTGAACATGGGCCGCGTTTTTTTACCCAACCGACCTGTCATCACGCGCCTGATGTTTATTCAGCACTGGCAGAAAGCGAATGTGCAAGGCTTCTTAAAGATTTTTTTCTCAAGAAACGGAAAAAATAGTACACCTTGCGGAAAAAGCCGGCTTTATTGGAACAGTTTCACGAACAAAACAAAATACACTTTTCCAGAATATTCGAAGACTGCTCCTGCTGCCCGGCCTTCCCGGTAAAACATGCCACGCTACGGCAGAAAAGGGTCTTTTGTGCATTATCTTGTGTTACTGTTCATTCCCGACGCATCCATCATGGACAATTTTCAGCAAGCATACGCTTAACAAAGGCAGGAACAGTAACTGTTGCCAGCCCTGAAACGGCTTCATCAAAGCGGGATATGCCATCCGCAGCACAGGCAAGATTGATTTCGAACGTTCTGGCCCCGGCATGACGGGCCAGAAAAACAAAACCGGCAGCCGGATAAACCTGGCCTGATGTACCGATTGCAGCGAAAATATCGGCCTGATGCAGCGCTCTTTCAATCTTGTCCATATGATACGGCATTTCGCCGAACCAGACGATATCAGGCCGCAACCTTCCAGGAACCTTGCACTGCGGACAGATTGAAAACCGTGTCATATCACCCTTCCAGGGGCAATGTGCGCCACATGTCACACACCGGACAGAATTAAGCGCACCATGCATATGCAGCAATTTTTGTGAACCCGCAGCTTCGTGCAAACCATCAACATTCTGGGTGACAAGAAGAAAATCCCCGTGCCAGTTCTTCTCCATCAGAGCCAACGCCTCATGAGCCGCATTAGGCCGGGCAGCACCTGCATCATGACGGCGCCGGTTATAAAATTCCAGGACAAGATCAGGATTATTGCCAAATGCTTCCGGCGTAGCCACATCTTCAATACGCCACCTTTCCCAGGTACCATCATCGTCACGGAATGTCGCCAACCCTGATTCAGCGGAAATACCCGCACCTGTGAGCAAAACAATTGAAGGACTTTTCTTCATGGGCTTCACTTCGTTACAATCAGAAATATATTTTGTCAGAAACCCATGTTCAGTGCACCTGAAAAATACAAATTCATAATGAGGAGTAAAGGTATTGTCACCGAATGGAGAAATGCGGGCACGGCTTAAGGAAAAAGTCGAAGAAGCAGACCTTGCCCTGGCACTGAAGATTCAGGACGGCAAAAGCCCTCAATGGGCCGCGGCCAATGTAGAATTTGCCGATGCGCTTTACGCACTGGCAACTGAAGAGGATGACCGGACCGCATTTACCTGCTATCAGCAGGCAATCACCGCTTATGAGGAAGCCCTGAATATCTACACGGATGCAGATCATCCTGATGAATGGAGCAGCACCACTGTATCACTGGCAAAAACGTTGAGAACCTATGCCGTGCGCGAAGGAGGCGACATGGGGCGTCTGCGTCTTGAACGCGCCAGGCAACTGGTTGAAGATGTCATTCAGATTGTCCATGATACCAAAAATATAGCTGATCATGCCGTGCTTTATGTTGAACTGGCACATATCTGCCGCGCCTGTGCTGATACTGACCGCAGCGACAAACGCCGTGCCCACCTTGAAGAAACGATTGCAGCTTTTGCGCAGGCAGCCAAAATATTCAAGAGCAAGGAGCAATTCGACCACTGGGTGGTGACCCTTGTCGGACAGGCAACGGCCTGGCGCGAAATTTCCGAACTTGCAGGGGCAGAACTACCCGCTGCCCTTTATCATGCTGCTGACCTTTTTAAAAGCGCACTCAATTACTATACGCGTGAATCCCACCCTTTTGACTGGATCTATGTTCATTTTGAGTATGGCCGCACCTTTTTGCGAATCGCTCTTGCCTCCCAGGATCAACACCGCCACGACGCCGCAAGTGCTGCTGTAGATGCCCTGCGTATCGCAACGGATTCCACGTCCAGGCAGGATGCTCCCGATCTGTGGCTCAGATTGCGCATGAAACTTGCTCTTGCTCTTTCCTGCCTTGCACAATGCCCGCAAACAAAAAACAGCTTCAGGTTACTTGAGGAAGCCACAAAGATTTATAAATCGGCAGCCGGTTACTATGAAGAAAAAGAAAAACCGGTGGACTTTGCCCTGATGCAAGGGAACCTCGGCAAAAGCCTGATAGCCCTTGCAGCAACCATCCAGGGGGAGGAAAGCCAGACCTGCCGCCTGAAAGCGATAGACGCCCTTCGGAAAAGTGTTACCCCTGCGCTTAAAAATGAACGGCGGCAGGAGTGGATCACCAATTTCATTGAACTTGGCACAGCCTTTCACCTGACTGCCAATCACGACCAGACGGAAAAACGGTTCAGCCTCTATGAAGAAGCGGTAGAAATATATCGTGAAGCATTATCCCTCATCGCCAGGGATAATGAGCCGAATCTGCGGGCACGCCTGCAAAGCTGGGTGGGGCTGGCATTGGCTTATCTTGGTGAAAATGACGAATCTGATGCAGGATTGCGGCGTCTGAAAGAATCAGAACTCGCTTTCCGCCTGGCGCTGACTCACCATGAGGAAAAAGGCGATTCTCCTGAATACGCCCGCCTGAAAAGCAACATCGGCAACCTGTTTTATACCATAGCGCGCCGTAGCAATGATCAGGAAGCTGCTGTTTATCTGCGTGATGCCCGCCAGACCATGTTACAGGCGATAAAAAACCTTGATGCCAGGTTTTTCCCCGCAGAATGGAGCACAGCACAATGGAATTACGGGCTTGTTCTCAAACATGCAATTTTGCGAGGCTTAAGTGACCATGTTGAAAAAGATTATGATGAAGCTGCGGCAGCCTTCAAGCAGGCCTTGTCCTGCCAGTCATCCGGCAATGATCCGTTAAGCTGCTTCAGTATCAAACGGGCACTGGCATCCCTGCTGCTGATGCGGGCAAAAAATCCGGTTAATAAAACAAATGCCTTATATATAGAGGAAGCACTGATACTTTTTACCGAGATTTATGACTGGGCCGAGCAAAACGGGCATGCAGATATCGCATATCAGACGAAGACAGATATTAGCGAAGTTAAAAACTGCACAGAAACACAAAATATGAATGGCTTTTTAAAAAAATTGCATCGTTTTTTCAAATAACAAGACAGGGTTTCTGCCTGATTTTCAAGGCAGAAGCCCTGTCTGAAATATTCCAGGGTATTTTGCAGTCGAATGCAATATCCGACGTTTGCAGATACATGGCAAAACAGGAGACCAGAACCCTTGACCTGATGCAGCCAAAACTGAAATAACCCTAAAGAACGACCACTTTGGCCCCCTCTTTTGCACGGTCATAAAGATCAATTATATCGTAGTTCATCAGGCGAATGCAGCCGGAAGAAACATTGCTGCCAATTGTCCACCATTCTGATGTTCCATGCAGACGGTAAAGGGTGTCACGCCCGTTTTGATACAGATAAAGCGCCCGTGCACCAAGTGGATTGTCCAGCCCCGGCTCCATACCGCCTGCGTATTGTGCAAGCTGCGGCTGACGTGCAATCATTTCAGCAGGCGGCGTCCAGTTTGGCCATTCTGCCTTGCGACCGACATAAGCTGACCCTGACCAGCGGAAACCATCACGGCCAACACCGATGCCATAACGCATTGCCTTGCCATCAGGCATGACAAAATAAAGAAATCTTGCTGACGTATCGACAATAATCGTACCTGGCTGCTCCTCGCCGGAATAACTTACAATCTGACGCTGATATTCAGGGCGGATCCTCTCCCGAGGAATACCGGGAATGGTATAACCCGCATCAACAATTGCGGGATAATCACTGTTTCCCATACCTGGCTGCATGGCACTGCAACCTGCAAGACCTGCATCAGCCATCAACACCGCAGTAATTAATAAAGATTTCAGTTGCATATTGGCCCTCATCAGAAACAACATCCATATCAGGTCAGTTGCGGTGATCAGTTCCATAGTCAAACCTGCTTTCGGCAGATTTTCTGCTCTTGCCACGAAAACCGCCATACCCGTTTGCCCGATACTCCGAAATAACCCGGTATGCCCGGCATTTGAACATTTGAAGATTAAAAGTGACTTAACCATAACCGGAAATTACAGGCAGCGTATTTTTCATTGTTTGCTTAAATAAACAGAAACGAAATATTAGTATACTGGTAATATTATCCGTTTTAAGAAAATTTTATATATAACTATATTTATTTATGACAGAAATAAAAACAGCATAAATTAATCCTGCGGATCATATCACACGGGGAAAATCAACGAATACCGGGCTAATCCGGTTTGTCCCGGTGCAGGATCAGGATATTGCATTTACCTTTCGGGCAGAAGGAATGAGCGGCAGCAAACTGCTTGTTACAGTCTTTTCTGTTGAAGAGAAGTGCCTTCGATATGGCACGGACAGAGGCCATGCTGGTCTGCGGTGATCCTGATATTGACCGGACAGCTTGATGGATATGCCTGCAACCACAAACGCAATACGGCTTCCAGGCATTTTTCCGGAATCATCGTGTATACGGAAAGCGGCGATACCGGCCACAGCAAAATACCTTACCATATCACCATGCAGCCGCCATTCCGATGAAAAATACTTTTAATATTATCCATATTGATATTTTGGTTATTTGAATATGTGATGAATAATTATAACCTGTAATTATTTCATATAAAAACATAATATGTAAGAAATATATATTTATCCTGGTTATGATGTTCGCTTTTCAGTTTATATTGCTCCGTTTCATCATACAAGTTTCAGAGTCAACAGTCATTTCTTCAAAACAACTGACTTTAAAATTGACAGGGATGAGAAAAAGCTTCTTGTCGGTTTCATCTTTCATGTGGAGGTTACTTTTTCAAAAACAATAATTTATCTTGAATATGATAGCTACAAGTTCAGGAAAAATTACAAATCTGCAAAAACAGAATAACTGAACGGTATCTTTCCCAGGCAAATTGCCCCTGTCCTATTAAAAGCCGAAAAACAATATTCCGATAAATCAAGTCGAAAAAGGCAGCGTTCTCTCATCTGGCGTCACTTGGGGAAATGTCTCCAATTCCAGATCAGCCTGTTTACAGACAACAGGAAACGCCGCCGGCACTCTGAAAAACAGAGGCTTGCCCATACTTTATTTCGGAGCACGTTTTGCAAGGATGCGTTGCAATGTACGCCGGTGCATATGGAGACGGCGGGCCGTCTCGGAAACATTGCGCTCGCATATTTCATAAATACGCTGGATATGTTCCCAACGGACACGGTCAGCCGACATGGGATTTTCCGGCAGCCGCGGTTTTCTGCCTGGCTTGCGCGTCAGGGCAGCACAGATATCATCCGCATCCGCAGGCTTGGCAAGATAATCGATCGCGCCAAGCTTGACGGCATTGACTGCTGAAGCAATATTGCCATACCCGGTCAGAACGATCATACGGGTGTCAGGACTGCTTATACGTATTTCCTCAATCACATCCATACCATTGCCATCATCAAGTTTGAGATCAACAACAGCATAGGAAGGCCGGTTGTCACGGACTGATTCAATTGCATCCTTCACCGATCCGGCAACAAAAACATGAAATCCGCGTATCTCCATCGCCCGCGCCAGCCGTTGCACGAAGGGGCGGTCATCATCAACCAGCAACAACGACATGGCAGCACCCGTTTGATCAGGTGTCATTTGCTCAAACATAGAATATTCTTTCATTCAGATCGCATATATAATCAATGATTTTAATTATAAATATGTAATAATTTTTCCAATCACTTTCATATTTTTCTATATTTTTGTATTATGAGGCCAGGTAATCCGAACCTCGGCGCCCAATGCCTTATCAGGATTATTGCGGAAACAGACATTTGCACCCGAGCGCTCAAGCAAGGTTTTGGCAATGAAAAGCCCAAGCCCAAGCCCGCCGCCGTGCCGTGCCCGCTCACGGCTTGTTGTATAAGGCTCCCCTATTCTGTCGAGAATATGCGGAGGAAAACCCTTGCCATCATCCAGAACATTGATTGCAATATGTTTTTCCGTCCAGTGGTAATCAATGAAAACCTTGTGGCAAGCAAAATCGACGGCATTCTCCACCAGATTGCCAAGCCCGTAAAGAATACCCGGATTGCGATGGAAAACCGGGGGCGGCCCGACTGTTTCCCCGCGCCGTGCTTCAATGTCAATGCCAAAATCACGATGGGGCGCCACCACCTCCTCAATCAGTGCTGTCAGCAGCAGGTTTGCTACAGGCTCACCGCCCTCCGTTGAAAGACTGGCAAGTCTTTGCAGAATATCGCGGCAACGCCGGGTCTGGCTGATCAGAAGCTCCATATCATCAGCAAAGCGGGCCTGCGAACCAAGTTGATGTTGAAGCTCCCTGACAACAACCTGAATGGTTGCAAGCGGCGTGCCAAGTTCATGGGCGGCGGCGGCGGCCAGACCATCCAGAGCAGAAAGATGCTGTTCCTGTTGCAGGACAAGCTCGGTTGCCGCCAGTGCATCGGCCAACTGGCGCGCCTCCTCCGCCACGCGATAAGAATAAGCCGTGGTAAAAATCAGCGAGGCAGTAACAGCTGCCTGGATACCATCGATAATAAGCGGTGGCATCTGCATGGATACGCCATGATACCACGGCAGCGGCTTATACAGGAAAGCAAGCACGCAAACCACGGCAATCACCAGAAGATTAAGCAGAATGATAAAGCGGACATCAAGCGATGCCGCTCCGAAACCTGCCGGAGCAACAAGCAGAATTGAAAACGGATTTTGCAGACCGCCAGTGAAATAAAGCAGACCGGACAACAGCAGAATATCAATGCCAAGTATAGCCGTGGCACCGGCAGGCGTCAGCCGGTGGTTTAACGGATAATAAAAGATTAAAAAAACATTAAGCCAGACTGAAACAGCAACCAGCAAAAGACAAGGCACCAGTGGAAATGAAAAACCGAGATAAAACGCCACGAAAAGCAGCGTGGCTGTCTGGCAGATAATAGCAAACCAGCGAATACGCATCATTGTTGTCAGGCGCAGCAGACGTGAATAAGACGATGCGCGTATAGCAAGATTTTCAGGCATATATGGCCTCACTTCCCGCTTTTTGACGATTACGTCCTGCGAATTGCAATGACTCTTTTACTTTTCATTGTAAAGCATAAACTTATCCGTCATATGCGCAATACCTGATATCCGGCATTCATGCGGGCTTGTAAAAACTCAACATTTTGCGGATTTGGCCCGCCGGGCCGGACCAGCCTTGAGAGGATCATCAGGCCATACATGCCTGGGATAACGCCCGCGCATATCCGACAGGACATCTTTCCACGACCCTTTCCAGAAACCCGGCAAATCCCTGGTGATCTGAATGGGGCGGCCCGCAGGCGATAACAGCTCTACAACCAGCGCAACAGTGTTTCCGGCGATGGCAGGATGCCCGGCCATACCGAAAAGCTCCTGCACCCTGACAGAAAGAACCGGAGCCTCCCCCTCATAACGGATAGAAATGCGCGATCCCGTAGGCACAGCAAAATGTGTCGGCGCCAGTTCATCAACCTGATGCTGTAATTCATAAGGAACAAGCCCCATCAACGCATGGCGGAGAAAATCGGACGGCGCCCCGTCAAGCCGCGCCTCGCCGGGCAAAAACGGCAAAAGCCACTCTTCCGGCGTCCGGAGTAATGCCTTGTCGTCCACATCAGGCCAGGGGCCGCCCAATTCCTGCCGCAACCAGTCAAGCCTGCGCCGCAAATTTTTTGTTTCACTGTTCCACGGCAGAACAGCAAGCCCATGCCGGCGGACAGCAACAACCCATGCAGCATTTGCCGTATCGCCTGATGGCGGCGGCATTTGCCGTTGCTGCAAAACAATCGCACCAAGAGTTTCCTCTGATCGACTGCGCAAGGAACGGCTTTGCGGGTCATAAAAACAATCCACCCTTACCCGGATGTCATCAGCGATACGTTGACGGACGGTATCTTCATCAATTTCCGCCGCAGCCAGAATACGCGCCTGCTCCGCCCCGCCGGAAAGTTCGCCAACCGCCAGCCACGGCTTTCCTCCAGGCGGCAAAGCCGGATCAAGCATGGCGCCGCGGCCATTGGCAAGAAGATACTGCCCCGCCCTGCCCCGCAAATGCGCTATACGGTCAGGCCAGGCATCAATCAGCAGTGCACCTGTCGCGACAGGGCAGCCATCCTTCTCCGCATGGCCGGCACCGGCCTGAACTGCTATGCGGCGGGCAAGCACACGCGCCTTCGATGCACGTTCTGACCTGTCACGCCGGAATTGTTCAAGGCGACGGTCAATATCCACATCCCTGCCGCCCAGACCGCGTTCTGACAGGATGACAGCAAGCTCAGCCGCCGCAAATGCCTCTCCTCTTGCTGCCGCCAGCATCACCATACGGGCAAGACGAACCGGCAGGTTAAACCGGCACATCGACCGGCCCGCCGTCGTTATACGCCCTGAATTGTCAACAGCACCAAGGCGCAGCAATAATTGCCGCGCTTCATTCAGTGCTGCGCGGGGCGGCACATCAAGAAAACGCAGCGTCGCCGGATCGCTGACACCAAAAGCAGCACAATCAAGAACAAGACTCGCCAGATCGGCAGCCAGAATTTCCGGAACAGCGCAAGGCTGGAGTGCTGCTGTCTGCCCCTTATGCCAGAGCCTTATGGCAATACCGGGCGCAGTCCGGCCTGCGCGGCCCGCCCGCTGATCAACCGAAGCGCGTGACGATCGCACGGTTTCAAGCCGGGCAAGCCCTGTTGCCGGTTCAAAAAACGGTATGCGTGACAGCCCGCTGTCAATCACCAGCCGCACATCTTCAATTGTCAACGAACTTTCGGCAATGGATGTCGCCAGTACAACCTTGCGCACACCTGCTCCCGCCGGACGGATTGCCGCATCCTGCGCACGGGTATCAAGCGCCCCGTAAAGCGGCACAAGCAGGATACCGGCGCCAGAGCTGCGCTCTGGATTCTTCAGTTTGTCGCATTGTCCGGACGCAAAAGTACTCCCCGCTTTTGCCGGAAATGCTCCAAGCCGGTCTTCCAGCAATGCGGCTGTTCTTTCAATTTCGCGTACACCCGGCAGAAAAGCAAGAAGGCTGCCCTCTTCATGAGAAAGCGCATGCATAATGGCAGAAGCAACCGCCTCTTCCACATGTTCGTCCGGCTTGCGCGGGCGATAGCGTATGGATACGGGGCAGCAGTGCCCTGTGCTTTCAATAACCGGCGCATTTTCCATAAGTGCAGCAACACGCGCCCCATCAAGTGTTGCCGACATTACGACAAGCCGCAACCGGGGGCACAACGCGCCGCGCACATCAAGTGCAAGCGCCAGACCAAAATCGGCATCAAGGCTGCGTTCGTGAAATTCATCAAAAAGCACCGCAGCAATACCGGTCAACTTCGGATCATCCATAATCATCCGGTTGAAAACACCTTCCGTCACCACCAGAATGCGTGTCCGTACAGAAACAGACTGATCCATGCGCATACGGTAGCCAACAGTTTCACCCACCTCTTCTCCGAGAAGTGACGCCATACGCCGTGCAACAGCACGCGCCGCCAGCCGCCGTGGCTCCAGCAACACAATGGTGCCATCCTCCCGCCAGGACGCATCAAGAAGATGCAAGGGCAAAAGTGTCGACTTTCCAGCTCCAGGAGGGGCGACAAGCACCGCCTGCCCCTGGATGTCAAGCGCATGATCAAGAGCAGAGAAAGTTTCTTTTACGGGTAAATCCGGCAATGTCATCTTCATAAACCGTGTCTATAAAACCTTACGGTGTGAAATAAAAGAGGAACAGGCACAAACAGCGCAAAACCATTCACGCCATCCAGTGTGTGCCATCCGCGGTTAAATCACAGGAAACATTTGGAATTTCAGGCAAATTAGCCTATATGTAAAGGGTTTTCTGCGCGGCGATTCGAGAGTGTTTTTCCGCCCGGTTTCTAATAACAAAGTGGATCAGTTTCATGAGTGATGCAACCAGGCCGGAAAATAACGGCGAATACGGTGCGGAATCGATCAAAGTGCTCAAGGGGCTTGATGCAGTCCGCAAGCGCCCGGGCATGTATATCGGTGATACGGATGATGGTTCAGGTTTGCATCACATGGTTTATGAGGTGGTGGATAACGCCATTGATGAAGCGCTTGCCGGCTATGCAACACTTGTCACTGTCACACTCAATGCCGACGGCTCGTGCACCGTAACGGATAATGGCCGTGGCATACCGACGGATATTCATCCGACAGAAGGGATATCTGCCGCCGAGGTTATCATGACCCAGTTGCACGCGGGCGGTAAATTTGACCAGAATTCTTACAAGGTGTCCGGCGGATTGCACGGTGTTGGCGTATCTGTTGTCAATGCGCTGTCCGTCTGGCTCAAGCTGCGTATCAGGCGCAGCGGCCGGCTGCATGAGATGACATTCACTCACGGTGCCGCCGATGCACCCCTGGCCATTGCAGGCGATGCAGGCGATGAAACCGGGACAGAAGTGACGTTTCTTCCCAGTCCTGAAACATTCACCATGGTTGATTTCGATTTCGATACACTTGAAAAACGGCTGCGCGAGCTGGCCTTTCTCAATTCCGGCGTGCGCATCAGGCTGGCAGATCACCGCCATGCAGATCCGCATGAGGAAATTCTGCATTATGATGGCGGATTGATTGAATTTATCAGATATATTGACCAGTCCAAAACACCGCTGATCAACGAACCGGTTTATATCAGCGGTGGAAGAGACGGCATGACGGTGGAACTTGCCATGTGGTGGAATGATTCCTACCATGAAAAGGTGCTGTGCTTCACCAACAATATTCCCCAGCGTGATGGCGGTACTCATCTTGCCGGTTTTCGCAGCGCATTGACCCGTCAGGTCACCGGTTATGCAGAAACATCGGGCATTGCAAAAAAGGAAAAGGTACAGCCGACGGGTGATGACTGCCGTGAAGGATTGACGGCTGTTCTTTCTGTCAAGGTGCCTGATCCCAAATTTTCATCCCAGACCAAGGACAAGCTCGTTTCTTCGGAAGTGCGTCCTGCCGTTGAGGGGCTTGTCAATGAAGCGCTCTCAACCTGGCTTGAAGAACATCCTGCAGAAGCGAAAATTCTTGTCGGCAAAGTGGTGGAAGCAGCGACCGCACGGGAAGCAGCCCGCAAGGCACGTGAGCTGACCCGCCGCAAGGGTGTGCTGGATATCTCTTCACTCCCTGGCAAACTGGCTGATTGCCAGGAGCGTGATCCGGCAAAATCTGAACTTTTCATTGTTGAGGGTGACTCTGCCGGCGGTTCAGCCAAAAGCGGCCGTTCCCGCAAAAATCAGGCAATCCTGCCGTTGCGCGGCAAAATTCTTAATGTCGAGCGGGCACGTTTTGACCGGATGCTTTCTTCCGATATGATCGGCACGCTTATTACAGCGCTCGGCACATCTATCGGCAAGGATGAGTTTGCCCCTGACAAACTGCGTTATCATAAAATCATCATCATGACTGATGCTGATGTGGACGGTGCCCATATCCGTACGCTTCTGCTTACCTTCTTTTTCAGGCAAATGCCGGAACTGATCGAGCGCGGACATCTGTATATTGCACAGCCGCCGCTTTACAAGATAGTGCGGGGCAAATCTTCACAATACATCAAGAATGAAGCGGCATTTGAAGAATTCCTGATTGAAAGCGGACTTGACGATACAGCGCTGGAACTTGCCAGTGGCGAAGCAAGGGCCGGTGAAGACCTGCGTCAGCTTGTCGAAGAAGCGCGCATATTGCGCCAGTTGCTGGGCGGACTTCATACCCGTTACAGCCGCGCGGTTATTGAGCAGGCGGCAATTGCCGGTATACTTGATCCAGAAGCGGTTGCAACCCATGAAAACGCCCGGAAGGCCGCAGACAAAACTGCTGCCCGGCTTGATATCATTTCCGGGGACATTGAGCGTGGCTGGAGCGGCCATGTCATGGATAACGGAAGTCTGCGTTTTGAGCGTACCCTGCGCGGTGTCAAGGATGTTGCTTTTATTGATATGGCGTTGATCGGCTCGGCTGATGCACGCCAGATCAATCGTCTTGCAACACATCTGAATGAAACCTACGCAACTCCTGCCATAATGCGCCGTAAGGATAAAACTGAAATCATCACCGGCCCGCTAGCATTGCTGGAAAGTATTTTTTCCAATGGTCGTAAGGGGTTAACCCTGCAACGCTACAAAGGACTCGGTGAAATGAATGCCGATCAGCTTTGGGAAACAACGCTTGATCCTGATGCGCGTTCGTTGCTTCAGGTCAAAATACCGGATGCTACGGATGCTGATTTCCTGTTTGCCAAGCTGATGGGGGATCATGTTGAACCCCGGCGTGAGTTTATCCAGGAAAATGCCTTGAGTGTCGCCAACCTGGATGTTTAGAGCTGAATTTGCCTTAGAAGAAAAATATCATGCCAACAGGGGTGATCTCTATATTCCGCTATTCTCATAAATTCAGGCATAACACGGAAAACTGCGATATCCGGCTTGCAGCGGATAACAATTTTCCGACCCGTTTATAACGGGTTATGTTTTCTACCGATACAAGACCATCCGCCATTTCCGATTTAGCCGGCTGAATCGAAAAGGGCTGAAATATCCGGGCCGTCCAGTGGATTGAAAAACTGTGCTGTCTCTTTTCCTGCCTGGCAACCCAAACGCCTATCCCCAGATTGCCAGGGCAACCAACCCGAAAGAACCGACAATAACACGCCACCAGCCAAAAAGAGCGTAGCCGTGATTTGCAACATAATCAAGCAGGCGACGAACAACAAAAACACCGGCAACAAATGCCATGATGAACCCCAGCACTATCGACATACCAGAATCAAGGGAAAGTGCGTCATAATTTTTCAGAAGATCATAGACGAACGCGCCGGCCATTGTCGGCATAGCAAGAAAGAAGGAAAATTCTGCGGCAGAACGTTTGTCCGCCCCCATCAGCAACGCCCCGACAATTGTTGCGCCGGAACGGGATACGCCCGGAATCATGGCCAGACATTGGCAAAAACCGATCTTGAGGCAAAGTGACCACGGATAGCGTGTCGCGTCATAATACCGCGGTTTCAATCGGAGCCTGTCCACCCAAAGCAGAATCAAACCGCCAACAACAAGAGAAATACAGGCAAGGCGGGGCGAATCGAGTAAAACCGTTTTGATAAACCCATGAAGCAGAACACCTGTAACAACAGCAGGAAGAAATGCGACCAGCACACCGAAAATAAAACGCCGTGTATCAGGATTTGCCGGAAATTCTTTTGCTATATGCAATAATCTGCCACAATAAACACTCACAATCGCGAGAACGGCGCCAAGCTGTATCAAAACCTGAAATGTATTATTAGGTGAAGTAAAGCCAAGGAAATGCCCGGTCAGAACAAGATGTGCCGTTGAGGAAACCGGCACAAATTCTGTCAATCCCTCAATAAGGCCAAGCAAAAGTGAATTAAAAATCCGGTAAATGTCCACGAAAGTTCCAGGCTCGAAAATTTGCATCCGGTCAAATATACACCACAGCATAAATACTGTTACCAGCTTCAGTCACTTGTCCATAGTGCCTGCAACCTTTACAAAGCGTTAATCAAGAAGATTGTATCAAACAAAATGTTTTGCCATATTATGCGGAAGGCAACACTGCAACTGCCCGGTTCATTTCCTGTTCATGTTAAAACGGCACAATGATTCTACATTCAAATTGAAACGCTCCACCACGCCGGATATTATGTTCATCGCGTTTATGCGACGCCCGATGATTTATCCGGCATCATATAAATGTTTCAGAGTATTTTTGATTGCACCAAATCGAAAATACTCTGATATCTTGCTTGGCCGCGTATCTGCGGATGTCAAACGTTCTATCTAACTGCAAAACACTTCAGGAAAACCTGCCGCTCATGCTGACGCTTTTTCATCATCCCATGTCTTCCCCATCACGCTATGCACGGTTGATACTGAATGAATACGCAATACCAACCAACCTGATAGAAGAAAAGGAGTGGAACCGGCGACGGGAATTCCGTGCCATCAACCTTGCCGGGACTGTTCCCGTTCTTCTTGCAGAAGGTGAAACGGCAATCTGCGGCGCATCGGTTATATGCGAATATCTTGATGAGACGCGCGGCGCCTTCAACCATAAAAACCAGCTTTTCCCGCAAAATCCGCTTGACCGGGCTGAAGTCCGGCGTCTTTGCGACTGGTTCCTCATCAAATTTGAAAATGAAATCACCCGCCCTCTGATCCGGGAGCGGATCTATAAGCGCGAAATACCGGCAACACAAGGCGGCGGCGCCCCGGATTCATCTATTTTGCGTACAGCACGCACCAATATCCGGCCGCATATGCAATATCTCAACTGGCTGGCTGCAACACGTGACTGGCTTGGCGGTTTTTCGCTTTCCTACGCTGATTTTGCGGCAGCAGCCACGGCTTCGGTTCTTGATTACATGGGAGAACTCGACTGGACACTTTATCCCATGGCGCGTGACTGGTACGCGCGCCTCAAATCACGCCCATCATTCCGCCCGCTGTTGTCTGACCGTATCCGCGGAATGGCGCCGATAGCCCACTATGCCGATCTTGACTTCTGAACAGATACAAAAAAAATTGAAAGCATTTCTGTTCAATGAGGCGCGCACGGAGGGGTTTGACCTGATCGGAATAACCCGGCCTGATGCTATTCCTGTCGCCGGGCAACGACTGAAACAGGCGCTCCAGGCCGGTTATCATGGTACGATGGACTGGATGGAAAAAACGGCCGAGCGTCGCTCAAACCCCGGTATGCTATGGCCTGAGGCCCGTTCGGTCGTCATGCTGGCTATGAATTACGGCCCTGACAGCGACCCGCGCGGATTGCAAACACTGCATAATGGCGGAGCCATATCAGTCTATGCCCGTCATCGTGATTACCATGATCTTGTCAAGGGCCGGTTGAAACAGATTGCCGCCCGCTTTGCTGCCCGTACAGGCGAAGATATAAAAGTTTTTGTTGATACCGCACCTGTGATGGAGAAACCTCTGGCCGCTGCCGCCGGGTTGGGCTGGCAAGGAAAACACACCAACCTCGTCAGCCGCTCCTTCGGATCATGGCTGTTTCTCGGCTCGATCTTTACCACAGCGGAACTTCCCTTTGATAAAGCAGAAACCGACCACTGCGGTTCCTGCCGGGCTTGCCTTGACAGTTGCCCCACCAATGCTTTTCCTGCACCGTATCAACTGGATGCAAGGCGTTGCATTTCCTACCTGACAATTGAATTAAAAGAGCAAATCCCGTCTGTTTTCCGCAAACTGATTGGCAATCGTATCTATGGCTGCGATGACTGCCTGGCTGCCTGTCCGTGGAATAAATTTGCCAGCTTCACCCGCGAAATCAAACTTCAGGCCCGGGAAGAACTCAAAGCGCCTGCGCTCTCCATGTTGCTGGAGCTTGATGACCCGGCTTTCCGAACACTTTTTTCCGGCTCACCGATCAAGCGTATTGGCCGCAACCGGTTTATCCGCAATGTTCTGGTCGCAGCAGGAAACAGCGGTGATAAAACATTGCTGCCACAGATTGTTTCCCTCCTTAAAGATCCTTCGCCACTTGTCCGGGGCATGGCTATCTGGACCCTGGCGCAACTTTTATCACCGCAGCAATTTGCAACCTTGCGTCAACAGTTTGCCTCCCACGAAACAGATGATAATGTTAAAATAGAATGGAAAGCTGACATATGACATTTTTTATCTTCGGCGCCGGTTATAGCGGCAGGGCTTTTGCCCTGGCCCAGTCAACCCCTGTTTACGGTACAACAAGAGATGCCACGCAATTCGGCGCGTTAAAGGCAGCCAACGTCATCCCTTTTCTGTTTCATGGCAAAAGCCTTGATGCCCTCCTTGCCGCTGCATTAGAAAAAACAACGCACCTTATCATCAGCATCGCCCCGGATACCAGGGGCGATCTGATACTGGCCCTGCCCGATCTGCAACAAAAGATACCCAACCTTCAATGGATAGGTTATCTGTCAACCGTTGGTGTCTATGGCAACCATGATGGCCGCTGGGTCAATGAAACAGCGCCTTGCCGCACAATCCTGCCCCGTAACAGAAAACGCATTGAAGTTGAGAAAGGCTGGCAGCATTTCGCCGAAAAGCACAATATTCCGTTAGCCATTCTACGTCTTGCCGGAATTTATGGCCCCGGCCGCAATGCCTTTATCAAATTGCAGCAAGGCAAGGCTCACCGCATTATCAAGCCCGGGCAAGTGTTTAACCGTATTCACACAGCCGATATTACCGGGGTCATAAAACATCTGGCTGACAGAAAACAAAACGGCATCTTCAACGTCTGCGATAATGAACCCGCACCGCCACAGGATGTCATCGCATTTGCTGCCGGCCTGATGGGTATTGAGCCGCCCCCGGAAATTCCTTTCGAAAAATCCGGCTTCAATCCCATGATCCATTCTTTTTATGGTGATAACAAGCGGGTTTCCAATGAGTTACTCCTCAAAACCGGCTATCATCCCGTCTATCCTGACTACCGACAAGCATTGACAAGCATGTGGCAGTCAAAACATTGGTGAATTTTGCAGGCAGCCAGTATGATGAAAAAGACCCAATCAGCATATATCGTGAAATCATTGCTGGTTGTTACAGGTCTGGCCTTATGGATTTGCCAAGCGGCAAATGCTGCCGATATGCCGGCCCAACAAGCTTTTGGCACCCAGAAATCTCCCAGCAAGGATATTTCCCAGTCTATCGGTTTTTATTCAAAAGGTTGCCTTGCCGGAGCAAAGGCATTGCCTGTCAATGGCCCCAACTGGCAGGTCATGCGGCTCAGCCGCAACCGTAACTGGGGGCATCCGGCCCTCATTGCCTTTCTTGAAAACCTGTCACGCAAAGCCGCAGCAAAAAACTGGCCCGGCCTGCTTGTTGGTGATCTGTCACAGCCGCGCGGCGGGCCGATGTTAAATGGACATGCATCCCATCAGGTGGGGCTTGATGCAGATATCTGGTTTACGCCGATGCCTGCGCGCACACTTTCAGAACAGGAGCGTGAGACTATGACCGGTATTTCCATGCTGAAAGCCAATTCGCTTTATGTTGATCCGAAAAAATGGAGCGCATCCCGCACAGATCTCCTGAAACTTGCCGCAACAGATCCACAGACCGAGCGTATTTTCGTGCATCCCGGCATCAAGAAATATCTTTGCGATACGGCAGGCGCCAACCAGTCCTGGCTTGGAAAGATACGGCCTTACTGGGGACATTACTGGCATTTTCATGTCCGCATGAAATGCCAGAGCGATTCGCCGAACTGCCAACCGCAACCTCCGGTTCCCAAAGGAAGCGGATGTGATTCTTCACTCGACTGGTGGTTTACCGACGAGCCATGGGTGCCGAAAAAAACTATTCCTCCAGCTAAACCCAAGGTTATGATGGTATCAGATTTTCCGGATGCCTGTGCCAAGCTCGTTGAAAAAACGCAAAGATGATATCAACCTTGAACAAGCGGGAGCAGAACCATGAACAGCGGCATTTCCTTCAAACTTTCAGGCCCGTTTCTCCTCGGTGATATTGGTGGCACCAATGCACGTTTTTCCATGATCTGCTCCCATAAGTCTGACAAGCAGGTTTTTCCAACTGACAAGGTATCTGATTTTCAGAATATTGATGACGTGATTGAACAGCGCGTCCTGCCGTTTGCCAGAGAAAAACCACAAAGCCTTGTTCTGGCAGTTGCCGCCCCGGTGGAAGGGAATATCATTCCGTTGACTAACTCCCATTGGTTTATTGATGTCAGATCTCTCATCAAGCGTTTCGGCTTTAAAAATGTGCTTGTGATCAACGATTTTGAAGCCCAGGCTTTAGCTACTATCGCACTTGATGAAACCCATCTTGAAAAAATCGGCAATGGAATGGCAACAGAGCATGGATCACGCGTTGTTCTGGGGCCTGGAACCGGCCTCGGTGTTGCTGGCATTGTCTATGCTGACGAACGGTATCTGCCTGTCGCAGGAGAAGGCGGGCACGTGGATTTCACAGTGCGTACTGCGCGCGATATAGCGCTTTTTCCATATTTTCTTCACAATCAGGGGCGCGTCAGTGTCGAGGAAATTCTGAGTGGACGCGGACTTGTCGGCATTTACCATGCAATCTGTACCGTCGATGACATAAAGGCAGAATTTGACAAGGCCGATGCCATTACCGATGCAGCACATTATGAAAACCAGCCACAGGCAAAAGAAGCGGTCGAACTCTTCCTGACCTATCTTGCACGCCTTGCCGGTGATTTTGCACTGACCTTCAAGGCACATGGTGGCGTTTATATCGGCGGCGGTATTATTCCCAAAATCATGCGTCTGATTGACAAAGAATCCTTCAGGGCACAATTTGAAGATAAAGCACCACATCAAAATCTGCTTTCAACCATGCCTGTCTACATTATGATACATCCGCAAGCTGCCCTTGAAGGTATGGCTGTCTTCGCCTGCAAGCCGGAAAATTTCTTGCTGGATTATCATAACCGCCTGTGGACTGCGGGATAGAATGGCAGGAAGAGGCCTGCCTGTAAATGTCTTTATAACTGTGCAGGTTCCGTGCCATCAATATAGCGGGTGCGGGTCAACACCCCGCAGCTTCTTCAGTTCCTTGATAGTAAAGCCGTGCTCCGCGTAATCTGTGTGTCACCCTTCACGAAGGCGGTATTTTCCAAATGCTGAACAAATGATAAATCTCCACAGGCAATATACGGGACAGAAAATGCAGAATGGACAGCCAATGTGTTTTTTACGATTGTTACCTTATCCTGCAATCGTAAGAATATCGGCAGTATCAAGCTCCTTCCTGAATGGCGGAGATAGAAAACGGATGGCGCATCCTCTGCCCACAGAAGAGTACGATAACCGGTTTCATTTATTCTTTGTGCAGCAGCGAACCCTGCCGAACCAAAATCAATAATTGCAATATCATAATCACACCCCCTTATTAACATCCTCTTTTACTTTAAGATGAATTATACAATTTTAGCCAGTAAATCAAAGAATTTTCTATTTTTTACCTGTCACATCACTGGCCAATGTCGCGCAACTTCTTTCCCTGCATCAGATTGGCTTCAATCCTTTCCAGCGAAATTTCTTTTGTTTCGGGCACAAGCCACCAGGTTACAGCAATAAACAGGGCATTGAGTACAGCATAAAGCCAGAATGTGCTGGCCGCTCCCAGCACATTCAGCAGCGACAGAAATGTTGCCGCAAGAATCATATTGGCCAGCCAGTTGGTAGCCGTGGAAATGGTAACGCCAAAGTCACGCCCCCTGAGCGGCTGAATTTCTGAACACAAAACCCAGATTAAAGGCCCTGCACTCATGGCAAACCCGGCAATAAATACCAGAAGCATCACAACCGAAAAATAGTTCACCCAGATTGCACCGGTATCAAGATACAGCATCACCCCCAATAACCCCATGGAAAGCGCCATAACAGAAAATCCGAGCAGCAATGTCGGGCGGCGGCCCCACCGGTCAACAACACCAATGGCAACAAAGGTCGCCAGCACATTGACAAGGCTCACCACCACCGCCCCCCACATCTGCTCTGCCACAGTTGAGAACCCGGCCATGCCGATAATCCTGGGCGCATAGTATAAAACCACGTTGATGCCTGTAAATTGCTGCATAATCTGCAACAAAACGCCAAGGCCGACAGAACGGCGAAAATTACTGTTTTCCCGAAAAAGCGTCCAGCCGGTTTGCCTGATTTTCAAATTTTTATGGATTTCCTGCAATTCTGCCCTGGCTTCTTCTGATGTCATGCGGATTTTTTCAAGCATCTGCTCTGCTTCCTGACTGCGCCCCCTGGAAGCAAGCCAACGCGGACTGCGCGGTAAAACCAGTACCCCCAGAAACAGAAACACAGCAGGGATTACAACAATGCCCAGCATCCATCGCCAGGCTTCGTAATAGCTTAATAAAGTATCCGAAACAAAAGCAACAAAAAAACCGACTGTAATCAAAAGCTGATAAAACGAGATCATACTGCCGCGAATTTTTTCCGGCGCAACTTCTGACAGGTAAAGCGGCGCGGCATAGGAAGCTATCCCAATCGCAACACCAAGCAGCGTCCGCGCCCCGATAAGAATTTCCACATTGGGTGTAAAAGCACACAGTAACGAGCTAACAACAAAAAGTACTGCCGCCACCAGGAGACTGTACTTACGACCGATACAATAAGAAAGCCAGCCAGCAAAAACCGCCCCGAACGCAGCCCCCAGCATCAGCGCTCCCATAACACGCTCCTGCATGGCATCCGACAATGCAAACTCCATTGCGATAAACCGAAGCGCACCAGAAATAACCCCCGTATCAAGCCCAAACAGCAATCCGGCGGTGGCCCCAAGAAAACCGATAATGATAATTGTTCCCTTTTTTGACCCCTTACTGGTATTCAATTTTAACGTCTCCCTGTCTTTACTTTTGCAAAAAATCCATTCTAACAACAGAAAAGAATTTTTTCATAAAGAAATAAAATTAAATTTCTGTCCAAAAACAGTTTTCCACACAACCGGTTCCTGATAAAAAGCAGTGTAGAAATACAGGAGATATATCATGCGTCTTGCAGTTGTTGGCGCCGGCGGGCGTATGGGACGGGAGCTGATCCGCTGTGCGGCAGAAACAAACGACGTCAAGATCACCGCCGCCCTTGAGCACGAAGGCTCCCAATGGCTGGGAAAAGATGCCGGCACATTGGCCGGAATTGGACCGCTTGGTATCAAGGTTACCGATAATCCCTTGCCTGCCTTCAGCAGTGTGGATGGTGTTCTGGATTTTACACAACCGGAGGCCAGTATTACCTATACCGGTTATGCAGCACAGGCGCAGATTGTTCATGTCATTGGTACAACCGGTTTTTCCAATACTGAAGAGAAAAAAATTGCTGCAATGGCCAGCCATGCCAGAATTGTCAAATCCGGTAATATGAGCCTTGGCGTCAACCTGCTTGCCGGGCTTGCCAAAAAAGCAGCCCGGGCTCTGGGTTCTGAGGATTTCGATATTGAGATCCTTGAAATGCACCACCGCCTTAAGGTAGATGCGCCATCCGGCACAGCGCTGTTGCTTGGACAGGCTGTCTCGGAAGGCCGCAAGGTAAAACTTGAAGAAAAGAGTGTCCGTGTCCGCAATGGATATACCGGCCCGCGGGAAAAAGGCACAATCGGTTTTGCAAGCCTGCGCGGTGGCACAGTTCCAGGTGAACATTCGGTTATTTTCGCCGGAGAGGGAGAACGTATCACGCTCTCGCATATTGCGGAAAACCGGTCAATTTTTGCCCGTGGCGCCATTAAAGCGGCCCTATGGGCAAGAGACAAGCCGCATGGTCTTTATTCCATGCTCAATGTACTTGGCCTTGCTGATTAATGATGAATACAGATACCACATCCCAATTGCAAATAAAAGGAAGATCATAAAATGGCACGCACGCTTGTTCTTGTCCGTCACGGCCAAAGCGAATGGAATTTGAAAAACCTTTTCACCGGCTGGCGTGATCCAGGTCTGACAGACAAAGGCCATGAAGAGGCAATCTCGGCTGGCAAAAAGCTCAAAGCTGCGGGATTGAAATTTGACATTGCCTTCACATCCGCATTGCAGCGTGCACAGATTACATGCCGGCATATTCTTGATGAAATGGGCCAGCCAACCCTAAAAACCATTAAGGATCAGGCATTGAATGAACGCGATTACGGTGAACTTGCAGGCCTTAACAAAGATGACGCCCGTCAGAAGTGGGGAGAAGAACAGGTTCATATCTGGCGCCGTTCCTACGATGTCGCACCTCCGGGTGGTGAAAGCCTGCGTGACACCGGTGCGCGTGTGTGGCCCTATTATATGCACACCGTCCAGCCACATGTCCTGCGGGAAGGAACGATACTGGTGGCCGCCCATGGCAATTCCCTGCGGGCGCTTGTCATGGCACTTGAAGGATTGAGTGGCGAAGAAATCGTCAAGCAGGAACTGGCAACCGGCGTACCGGTTATTTATGCACTTAATGCAGATTCAACAATTGCCGGTAAAGACGTACTGGAAGGCTGATAGAACCCGTTTTGTTTTTCTGGATCATTGTCAGATACATTATTTTATCAAAAGGTCTGCACCTTTTGGGGAAATGCTTTAAAATGCCGGTGGTGGAGCTGTTTCCGGCATTTTTTCCAGATTTCTGATCTCTGTCATGAATTATGATTGACACGAACGGTTCATCAGCTTAGATGAAACCCGCTGCCCAGATGGCGGAATTGGTAGACGCGCAGGTTTCAGGTACCTGTGCCGTGAGGCGTGGAGGTTCGAGTCCTCTTCTGGGCACCAAAATATGGTTTTATGACAATCCATAACGTCCTGAATCTCAGTAAAAACCCCGCGAAAGCGGGTTTTTTTGTATCTTATGGTCTGATGCCGTCCGATTGAATCCGAAAGAAATGTTGGTATATTTGTTGGTACTGCGCCTGATACCAACACATTCTGAAAAAGCGATACCAACAATGGCCCTGACAGACACGGCAATTAAAGCGATAAAACAAGATGTTAGACCTAAAAAATACAGCGATGCCAACGGCCTCTTTCTGTTGGTACAGCCAAACGGCTCCAAACTCTGGCGCTATGCATACCGCTACCTCGGAAAGCAGAAAACCTTGTCTCTCGGCGCCTAATCGTAAAGCCTGTCTACATATGTCACCGCATATATACCTGTAATAACAACCACGATAATGACAATTAGTCACATAGAAAAAGCCCCCTGCCTTATGTTACGCGGGGGCTTTTTTATTTATGTTTTTTTATCTTTGGTTGCGGGGGCTCAATCAGTATTGAACTTGCAAGGTAAAAGCAATCTGCTCCAAAGTCTATTCGCCACTCCTGCATAACTCTCACTGTGTCTTCAACCAGCCAAGAAGTTTTAAGCCTTTTCAACTTTCTTAGGATTCTTAGCCTCCATTTTCTGCCTAATCGCTTCGATATAATTTTCAATATCGTGCGCTGATAATCTAAAGGGTATTTTCGATCTGAATTTTACGCACAGAGCCTTCAAAATTTTTCTCGGAACATCTTTCGGCTGCGTAACCGATTGCGACGGCTCTTCAAGGTAAGTTGCCTCATAATCATCGGTTAAGCAAGGCGGAAGCTTTGGTACCCAATCACCGCAAACAATCAGCCGATAATGCGGACGATGAATATAATTCCAGACGCGGCCCTTCCCAATACGTGGCGCGCCAAACGTGTATGTCGCCCCCGGTTGGATACGTTTAACTAGAAAATGTCTGTCATCCCAGCATGGATATAAATGTAATATATAGCGGCGTATTAAAGCGGGAAAATTCAAGGCGATGGCTCCCCCCAGGCTGTGCCCACAGAGGGTCAACGTCACAGGTCTCTCCTTGTCTACTGTTTTTTGTTCAAAAATTTAACGATGAGTTCGCACACCGCCGGAGCAATATTTGCGGCGAGACCTGTAAACCCCTTATGCAATTTCAACTTATCGTTGTCATCAACAAAATCTGGAATGATCTTTTCAGAGGCGAAATTGTGTATCCAGTCCTGCTAATTAGCGGTACCGCGAAAAGCAACAATCAGATGATTTTCTTGCCAAACCATAAGGGCGCCTGCTCTATCGCTGACCACAGTGCAGTACTCCTTATCGCCCTCAGCCCCCGTCTCCTCAGCAGTATGTGGTTTCCAGTTTTCATCAAAAAACTGCTCAAGCTTGAATTTGTGAGCTTTTTTGAATTCCTCGCGATGTTGGCTTGGAATATAGTCATACGCAGGCGGCGTATTGAGATAGACACCGTACACAGCACGCGATAACTGAGCGCAGACAAGCTCCATTTCATCACTATGCTCAGAAGGAGTAATGAGAGAGGGTAAGTTTTCCAATTTAAAAGCATAGCGCTCGTAAACATCATTTTCAACACTCGGATCTGCGCTCATATTCCCTCCGCACTAATGTGTCTTAAGATTATATGGACACAACGCCCTGACTTCAAGATAATTTTGCCAATGTATGAGGTAACGATTGAAGAAAATAAAAAAGTATCCAAAAATAGATTGCGATACGATATATTTACAGATCCCGATTAAGTACATCCTGAACCGAATGCAAAGTCATTGGAAATATCCTGGAAATGAAAATTCACTGTGAGAGATTACACAAAAGCGTCAGCATAGCGCTTGTAACAGGAGAGACAGTCTCTCCCAGAATTTAATCTCTGAGTCTGCATGAATTTCATCACATGTTCAAATCATAAAAAGTGTTTTAGCAAAACGAAAATCTCTCTTATAGATTGAATTTTAATAGATAATATGTTATCTTTAAAAGATAGATATTTATATTAAAGGATTATATATTGTCTCTTTTATTAAAAATGCCACAGGATATCGCCCAGGAGCTTGCTGAGCGAGCAAAAGACCGGCGGCTGGCTATGAATTTGACACAGGCAGGGTTTGCAAAGCGTGCAGGCATATCGGCTGGCACCATCAAGCGTTTTGAAAAAACAGGGCAGATTTCCCTCTTGTCCCTCTTGCAGATTGCCCTTGTGCTAGGCGCACTGGAAGAATTTGATGGGTTGTTTAAGCTAAAAACAAAAGCCCCCTCATCGATTGATGATTTAACCCTTAAGCCACGCAAACCGCAAAGAGGCCGCCTGAAATGAGCTATGCACCTGTGACTGCACTTTCTGTTTCTCTGCATAGTGCGCCTGTCGGCAAACTGGCGCTGAGCGATCGGCGCGTCTGGTTTCAGTATGATGCTGCGTTTCTGCACAAAAGCCTTGAGCTTTCACCGTTTAAACTGCCTTTAAAGCCGGATGTTGTTGCTTGTGAAGACCGTGTTTTTGATGGCCTTTTTGGCCTGTTCAACGACTCCCTGCCGGACGGATGGGGACGCTTGCTGCTGGACAGGCATATGCGCAGCCTTGGAATTGCTCCTGAAAATCTCACTGTTCTCGACAGGCTCGCCTGTGTCGGACAAAATGGTATGGGAGCATTAACCTATGTACCCGATCACAGCCCTGATAATACCAAGGATCGGCAGCTTGATCTTGATCGCCTTGCGGCAGAAAGCCACGCCGTCCTTGAGGGAGCAACAGGGAACATGATTGAAGAACTGCTGGCGCTCAACGGCTCTTCTGCCGGTGCGCGGCCGAAAATCATGGCCGGTATCAGCCATGATAAAAAACACATTATTCACGGTGCAGATACACTTCCTGATAATTATGAACATTGGATCATTAAATTTACCTCCGGCTCTGACCCGGCAGATAATGGCGCAATTGAATATGCTTACAGCTTGATGGCACGGGCAGCAGGCATTGCCATGCCGGAAACATATTTGTTCCCATCAGCAAAGGGAGCAGGTCATTTCGGCGTCAAACGCTTTGACCGTAATGGCAACAAACGCATTCATGTACATACAGTAAGCGGCCTGCTCCATGCAGATTACCGTCTCCCTTCCATGGACTACATAGACATATTGAAAGCAGCTCTGGCTCTGACGCGTTCTATGCCAGATGTTGAGGCGCTTTTCCGGCTGGCCTGCTTCAATGTTTTTGTCCGTAACCGTGACGATCATGCCAAGAATTTCTCTTTCCTGATGGAAGATGATGGCACATGGCACACTGCACCAGCCTATGACCTGACCTTTTCTGCCGGTCCCGTTGGCGAACATAGCACAACTATTATGGGAGAAGGCAAAAAGCCTAACCATTCCCACCTGCAAGCCTTGGGCAAAAAGCTTGGATTAAAAAAAACTGATGAAATCATCGACCAGACTCATACTGCTATTGCGAATTGGAGTGAATTTTCTGAAACTGCCGGTGTCAGCAGGCAATCCAGCAAGCTGATAAAAAATAATATCGGATGAATTAAAAAACGAGAAAAAATCCGGAACAGGAGGTCCTAGCCATGCACAAAAAAGCCACCATTAATTATCAACATAAATTCTGAACGCAAAAGACCTCAACTATACCAGCAACTGTGGTATGCCATCCTACACTCTATCGTCATTATTTCACTACTTTGTTACTGTTTCTGGCATGTCATGAACCGTCACCGTCGGGCAAATTTGACGAGCGATTTCACAGAGATGCCAGTGATGGGTAAGATAGATAACCTGCCCCGTCTGCGCCATTTCCGCGAACAGGCGGAAAGTTTTCTCTGCACGGAAATCATCGAAGGTTTCCATAATATCATCAGCGATGAACGGAAACGGGTTTCTTGTTTTGGCGAACTCAAAATAACCGGCCACACGCAGGGCAAGATAGAGCTGAAAGCGCGTTCCTTTGGATAGTTCCATCGCCAGTCTGGAACGTTTATCCTAACTGATGGCGACAAGAACCTCTCCGTCCTTATCCGGTTGTGTCGTCAGACGCATATAACGGCTCCGACTGATCGTACGCAGCACCTCGCTGGCGCGTTCCATCATAGAACTACGGGGCTGCTCCCGATAAAGGTGCAACGCTTGCCTGATCGCAACCATACCAGCGCGCAATCGCATGTAACGCCGCGCGCCTTCATCTATTTCCAACAGAACCGTGCGCCGCTGTTCCTCGATTTTGGCAACTTTGGCGTCACAGCCAATGGCCTCAATCTGCTTTTCCGCCTCAGCAGTAGTCATCAAAAGTATCACCACCAGTCCATTCAAGCCCACGCGCCAGGCAAAATTGCTTTTCTGCTCCCCTTTTCTCAAAGAATGTCCCATTGCTTTCGTGCACGTACAAATCATTCTCAAAGGTGACTTTTGCAAGAGACCATGGCTTGAGAGTGTCTGGAACGGAATTTTCACACATGATCCAAACCGCCTGCCCGTCATTGCTTATCGCAGATTCCAGAACCACTGATGTCGAGAAATCATTGCGGGCAAAAACAATACCTATCGTTAATTTATGGGCATAAGCCATAATAGACCTGTCTTCAGCTACTTGCGGAGAGCAGGGAAATTCGGTCGGAGTGCGCCATTTGCGCTGAACTGCGCCCAGAGTTTTAGCCATGACCAGACCAGAAATTTCTGGGGAGGCAGTCCATTTTCGTGGCAGAATGGCAGCCCGGGCCACGCGCGGTGCTCCCCTTACAGCTTTTAATTGCGGGCTGGAAGGAGTGGGTTTGAATACCCATTCTCCCAGCACGCCACTGCCAGAGGCAGGCTGATCGGTTTTCGCCCACAGGTGCATGCGTTCCCTGCAGGCTTGCGCCTCCTCACGACTGACGGTGCGCATCCATTCAAAATTGCGCTCAAGCCTGCCATGGCGCAATGTCGAAGGGTCTTCCAGAAAAGCCTCAATACTGCCGCAGATGAATTCAATCCGTTTCACCGTAATGGGGTTGAGCAACGCATTTTCCAGTCGTGTCAGCCAGCGCAAATTTTCAGGCCGGTTATTTCTGCGGTTTGTGTCGATATGATCGACGACATGCTTTGGTGTCGGCGGATCACCATGGAACGCGGTGGCGACGATCCTGTGGACGCGCACCTGGGAAATGTACATATAGCCGTTCTGGCTATTGGGCTTTCCAAAAGTCCATTGATTATCGGTCGGACGCGGGCGTTTGCCTGTACGAGAGTGGCGCAAAACCGCCCCGTTACCACGAACCGAATATAGTTCATTATCATAGGCGCAATCTACTTCGCGCAGAAAGTCATTTACACTAACCTCCTTCATAACCACCCCTCCCGCTTAATATCAAAATCGGGGTTAAAATCTGGATCACGGAACTGCCCAGAATAAAAAGTGGGTATAATTTCATGCTCTCCATAGCCGATATTCCCTGCGATGCGTAGAAGCTTGATATCAACTGTGCTGTACCTGCTGCGCTTTCCTCCATCTATGGGATAGCCAAACGCCACCGTAAATAAGACTGCAGCTTCCGTTGTCTTCGTCTTCACATCAATGATCCACTGCGGAGCAGGGTTCATTTTCCAATGCCCTATGTGCTGTTGAAGACGTTCCTTTGCCAAGTCAATCGCCAAGTCACGAAAGTTTGGCTGAATTTTCTTCAAAAACACCTCATTTCCCGTAATCGCCGAATAAATACCTTCAGCCAAAACATAGATGGAAGGCAAATCAGGCGGCAATCCTTCCAGGCTCTTTAAGCGCTGGTCCACAAAAGGCGTAGGAGAATTCAGTAGAATGAATTCCGCTTTCTCAAGATTGGTGAGCGGGTATTTTTCATCAGCAAGCAAGGCAATTTTTGATTTGTAGCCGAAGAAAGCCGCCACAATTTCGTGTGCATGGCCTGACTTCAGCTTGATGCCATGTTTATCATTGAGAAAGGAGCGCAAAGAATTTGAGCAAAGTTTTGTAATGTCGTATTTCATAAGCCAACTCATGTTAAAAGGCTGGGCTTGTAGTTGCCGAGAGTGTTTAAAGACAACCATGCCAGCAGATTTAACAAAGGTTAGCTGTTAGGTAGCCAATATTAGTACGTGCCTTGCGTTTCAGTCACTCTCAACTTAGGCGCTCGATTCCTGTTTTGAACTATACGACAGAACATCGAAGGCTTTCAAGCATAAAAATTTGGCAGAGTATTTTAGTTCTGGCTACCCATCAAAATATCCAGTACACTTGTCTCATATATTACTACTCACATCAAATTAACTACATAACAAGACCTGTTTTTTAGCCTAGTGCATTCCTATTGATTGGGTTGGTATTGCTCTCGTCAAAATTTTTACCCACGCACATCCCAGATTTTTTAATTCATCTGTGATTATCCCAGAATGGGCTATGATTTTGCTCGATTCGGCACTAAAATTGCGATTTTTTCAAGACAGGATTCTACTGCAACAAATCCGGAAAACATAACCACCTGCTTTGAATATCAGACATATCTCAAACAGGTTGAAGGTTTCTCCGATAAAACAGTCGTCTCAATACTCCGTCATATTGCCCGGTTTGATGCATTCACCAACCACCAAAGCTATACGGCAATCCGGCGTGATATGGTCATCAGGTTCAAAAAGTCCCTTGAAGGCAAGCTTTCCGCGAAAGATAATGAATTTTAATAGAATCCGTCAATCTGAGGTTTACAAAGAGCATTGATAGAAAAATAGTGACAAGCAAAAAAAATAATATTAAGTTTTAATATAGCAATGAGCGGATTAGGGGTATGCCTGTTCTTAAGAAGATTCTTGCAGGGATTAACCTGCAGCAAACCGATGGCCGTCCCCTATATGCTGTTCCTTTAACAGAAGAAACACACACCGAACTTCGCCTGCTTGTAAAAAAATACCTCAATGAAAATAAAATATTTGACAGAACAGCGGGTTGTTTTGTCCTATGGGCTGCAGAATATATTCGCGCTTACTTTCAGGGTGGGCCACTAACCTGGAAATTCATATTTGACGGTCTTGGCTGTCCCGAGAATCAGAAGCTTGGCATAGAGCTTGTTAAGCGCGGCTTACGATGGTGGAGGCGTGAGGTTCGTACTTCCGAAGCAGGCAGTCATCTCTACCTATATTCATTAATGGCAGAAGGTGGACTACCTCAAGCTCTTCTGCTCCAGCAAAGTCTATATGGTCGCGTGATAAGAGGATTAATTGCCGATATTGAAGCAGAAGGAACAGGCATACCTGAAGATTTGGCCTATCGCATAGCTGGCCGGTGGGTGGCTGATTTGCCGCAGACATTTCATTCACATGACATTGTCCGTTTACTGGTGGATTTAGGGCTTGCGCTAGTGAAGCTCCGTGCAGAACCACCTAAAGATGTACCACAAGAAATTCTTGATCGCTGGCTTGATCAAAATCATCCTGATTGGGCAGGCAAACTCCCTCTGAGACTATCTAAAGAAATTGCCGATAATCTAATCCGGCCAGCATTACGCGCAGAACGAAAAAGCGTCCCTTCTTCCAGAATGATTGCCCGTCGCTCATTAATCTGGAATGAACGTACTGGAGAATGGAACTCTGTCGTTCAGCTAACTTCAGACGGTATTCTTCCTTCAAGGGTATTGCCGCCAACAGCTAAAGGTTTAAGGTTACGTTTTCTGGTAACAAACAATATCGGCGATGAAACAAACAGTATTATCTATAGCGCCACCCCTATTGAAGATGGTTGGGAATTATATCGTATTGGCAGGGCAAGCACAATTTCTCCTCTTGATTTGGATAAACCGCTCGTGCTGAGCGGATATGCAGATGGCCGCCCGATTGGTGAAGTAGAGATTGTTCCTTCCCTTCCTCTTCCAGATGAAATGCCCAGCTTTTGGGGAGAAGAACAAAATGGCAAACCTTCAAGATTGTTCCCACTTGGTGAAAGAGTGAAAACTCGCTCACCTCAGATATGGCTTTTAATTGATTCTGCAACAAAACCTATCTGTGATAATGGGGTTGTGTGTGGAGAGCCATATATTACTTCTCATGGCCGACTTTGGCCATTGCAAGGAAGTGGAACTATTCGCATCGCCGAAAAATATTGGCATATAGAGACTGCTACCAATGAAGAATATGTCTCAATAAATATAATCCCCCGAGGAGAAGTACTTTCTGGGTGGCGTCTTGCAAAGACAGGAGGAAAAATTTTTTTAGGAAAACCGACACTTTATGGTCAACGTGACACCAATTCTTTTCGTCAACTCTCGGAAAAAGAATTACAGAGACGACCTGCACGTTTATTTAGGGCTGAGATTGCTGAATGGATAGAAAATAATACAGTAATTTCCTGTTTGCACTATGTAACCTTGCCGCAAAAAACCACTTTGAAGTTACGTGAAACCAGCGTTGGTGTCCTAGAACTTTTAGCAGAGGGTTTTCCTGATAGTTTATTCCTAACCCTTAAAGCCGGTGATGAAAGAGAATATGCACGATTGAACAGCAGTTCAGCGCGAATAACACTTGCCGTTAAAGGCGCACCACCCGGTATGGTAGAACTAGAGCTGACGTCTCAAACCAATCAACGCAAACTCGAACTTATAGCACCGTGGCCTGCACGTAACGGTATGCTCCTGAGACCTGATGGTACCCGTCTTGAGCAGGATATGCCTCTGTCTATTGATGGGTTGCGCGGCTGGCGAGCCGTAATGCCGAAGAATGATTGGGGTGAAATAGAACTGCGAACGGAAGACCTCTACTTTGCTATGAGGATACAGGGAGAAACATCCCTTGTTGCATATACTCCTCTTATCCATTCCATGCTTGCACATACCGGTCCTGATTCAGAAGTAAAACTCAACCTGATTACAAATGGAATGGCAAGCCGCCGTCTTAAAGTTCGACGTTATCATCACCAATCAAATATTACAGCCGATGGAAAATTAAGGTTAGGATTAAGCTATGATAATAGGACGAATAAAGAAAATGCATTCAGTGATATTACAACGCGCGGTGAAGTTGTTCTTCACGCAATTGACTTGAAAAACCCTGAAAGAATAGTATCGCATGAACTGGAAACGCAGGGAGAAATTGACCTTCAAGCTTTGTTGCCAGAAGGTGAGGCATTATGGCTGATCCAATCTTCCTTGAATGGGCAAGTTCAGCGAGCAGCAGTATGGTCGCCCGATCCACCACCGCCTTCAACACGTGAACAGCGTATAGAAAAGTATAAGACCATCTGGCATGAGCTAACGATAAAAGGCAATCGCAGAGAATGGCAACAACAGTGGAAGTTAATCCGGGCAACAATGACAGGAGGCGATGCCGGCATTCTGGATCAGGTACAGGCATTAGCATATGTGCCATCAGCAGCTATTCGGCTGATTTTAAACACTCCTCAAGAAGAACTTGCCCAAGCATTGGAACTGGATCTGGCGGCACCTATCTTCTGGCCGGCTTTTCCAATTACAGCATTTGTTGATGCCTTATCATTTGAACACGATTGCCTTGTTAAACAATACAAAGAGATAATGGGTAATGAACAAGAGGCTAAACAGGAAGCAGTTGCCTTTTTAGCAAAGCGGATAGAACATATACTTTTGCAGAATCCTGCTCTTGCCGGGCATTTCGGTGCAGCACTTTCAAAGACAGGGCTTCTTGCAGATATTCCAGAGAATTTCCTGTCTAAAATAGCGGTTCCTCCTAACGAGAATAAGCTGACAGAACTTGCTCAAGAAGCAGCGCGGCGCCATGATCTGTTGCCTGATGGGATTAAAAAAATAACTGCACTTTATCGCCCTGGCAACCTGCCAGTTTTTAATTCATATGTTCAAAAACTTATAGACACGCCACTTGTTACCGCTGAAATAGCAACAGGTTTACGAAAAGACCTGAATAATCCAGCAACATTATTAACGCTTATCAATCTGCGGATTGTGGATCCTCACTACTTTGACGCCGCGCTTCCGGTTGCTATCGCACTTGCTCTTCAAAGGGTTCCTTCATGAATCGTTCCAGGCTTTCCGAAGCATTAAAATCTCTCTGTGATCGTTCTGCAGCAGCGGTAGTAGCGCGGGGCCGGATAGCTCATTCAGCCTTGAATGCAGTGTTGCTACGCCGCCTGTCTGCGCTGCCTGGCACTAAAGATTCATTCGTCAGTGCTCCAATTATTGAAATAGCAAAAATATGGGAGCAAGCGGATATAAGTTTGAACGAACTTTCGGATAATCTGCTTCATTCCCGCCTTGTGGATGCTCTGGATAACGCAACAACCGAGCGCATGCCGCGTGACAGGCATCCTTATCGTCATCAGATTGAGGCCTGGCAGGCAACCGCACAAGGGCTTTCATGCCTTGTGACTTCAGGAACCGGGTCAGGTAAAACCGAATGCTTTATGATACCGATGCTTGACGACCTTTTGCGTGATCCAGCAAAAGGTCGGCTGTCAGGTGTACGCGCTATTATCATTTATCCTCTAAACGCGCTGATTGAATCTCAACGGGAGCGGCTCAATGCATGGACGGAAGGGCTGAAAGACCGCATCACTTATGCTCTCTATAATGGCCTGACACCAGAGAAAGCGAAAGACAATAAGCAAATTCCAGGTGGCGCAGAATTGGGCGATCGAAAAAGCATCAGGGATAATCCGCCATCAATTCTGATCACGAACGTAACGATGCTGGAATATCTGCTTCTACGAGCCAAGGATCAATCAATTCTGGAAAAATCACAGGGACTCCTGCGCTGGATTATACTTGATGAAGCGCATGGCTATATCGGTGCACAGGCCGCGGAAATGGCGCTCCTGTTACAGCGAGTGCGAACAGCATTTGGCGTGAAACCAGAGCAGGTACGTATTATCGCCACCTCAGCAACGATCAGTGAAGATAATGAGAATAAAACTGAAACCAAACTCAAACAGTTTGTTGCAGACCTTGCGGGTACGGGAGAAAATAAAGTCCGTGTTATTCAAGGACGAGAAGCAAATCCTGAACTGCCTCCCACTAGTAAAGATTCCCCGTTTGATCTTGAAAAGCTGGTCACTGCCTTTCCGCAAGAGCTTTGGGAACTTCTGGCATGTCACCCCCGTATCCAGCATCTCCAATCCAAGATGAAGGTAAATGGATTAAACTTACAGGAAATCAGCAAAATTTTGTTCAAGCGCCCTGACCGTACACACGATGCGCAGATTGTTCTTGATGCAGCAGCTCAAGCACAAACCCTAGAAACAAACAAGCGATTACTTCCTTGGCGTGCGCATATTTTCCATCGTGCACAAGGAGGTTTATGGATTTGTGTTGATCCTGCCTGTCCGCATCGCGATGCAGAACTTGCGGATCCGGAAGCAGGCTGGGAATTTGGTGCTCTCTGGCTGGCGCAACGTGACCGCTGTCAATGCGGTGCGCCAGTTTTCGAACTTGTTGCATGTGCATCATGCGGTACACCTCATCTTATTGCTGGGCGAAAATCAGGCAGACAGTCATATCTCACTCCGCTACGTGGAGAAACAAGCGATGAATATGCTATCGATGAAGAACCTGATCTGGAAGAGGAAACAGAACTATCTGTCAAGGATAGAGTTTGGTTGCGCCCTGCCAGCAAAACTAATTCTGACCGCCACTTGTGTTTGGAAACTAGTAAATTATATGATAATAATGCACCAGAAAATGCCCAGACCACTGCTATTGATGTCATTGAACATGAAAAAGCGCGAAATTGTTGTTCTGGTGCTGACCGAGCCAAACTTCAAGCTCAACATTACAGCGCACCGTTTTTAATGGGCAATGCCCTGCCAGATATACTGGAACGAATTTCTTCGCCTCTTGAAAAATCTGGGCTGCCGATGGGCGGACGGCGGGCAATTACATTCTCTGACAGCCGCCAAGGTGTAGCGCGTCTTGCTGCAAAGCTCCAGCAAGATGCAGAACGTACCCTGACCCGCTCATTCTTGTACCATATTGTGCAGGAAGGACATCAAATATCAGGGGAAGAACGAGAAAAATTGGAGAGAAAGCTTAAATCATATCAGGACAATCCAGAATTGTTTGCTGAAGAGATTATTTGTATTAAAGATCAACTTGCAAGTACTGCAAAACCCATTATGTGGAATACACTGATTGATTGCTTTGCTAACCAATCAGAACTTCGGGAATTTTGTACAAAAGTTTGGCAAGAGCGTGCCTATGGAGGCAATGATCTGGCACAAAACCCGGCCAAGCTTGCAGAAATGCTTCTCTATCGTGAACTCTTCCGCAGACCAAGAGTACAAAACAGTATTGAGACAATGGGGCTATTAAGACTCGTATTTCCTGATATGGAAACATGTGCACAACAGAGCATGCCTCAGGCTTTATTGGAGGCTGGCGTGCAAATGGATGCTTGGGTTGGCTTGGCGCAAGTGGCAGTAGATTTCATTTTCCGTGATAATTTTGCTGTTGATTTACAAAACGATAATATGGCACGGTGGATCAATCACAGGCGCCCAGGCAGGAGATCTGTGTTTAGTAATAATACATACCAAGAAAACGTAACAGAAAAAAATGCGCTTTTCTGGTCTGGGCCAAAACCGCATAATAGAAAACCTTCACGGTTTCAAAACCTTTTATATCATCTCATTCAAGGAAGTCCGGATGACCCTATAGATCAGGACCGTGCAAAAGAAGTTCTGGATAAGCTCTGGTCTTTGATTACTACAAAGGCTGCCAGAGATTCCGGCCGCGGCGCCTGGCGGCTTGATTTTTCAAAAGCTGCTGTGGTGCGGGTGGATCGGGGCTGGCTCTGTCCTGTTACAAGGCGAATTTTCGGCTACACAACAGGTGGCCCTTCACCTTTTGATCCTATTGATAAACGTCAGCTTGAACCAGTTGATTTTCCGCGCCTGCCTGTTGCCAATGCTGGCGGTTTAAAGACTGAAGCACAAAAAGAAATAGAACACTGGTGTCGGGAAAGTACGGATATTACCCGCCTCAGAAGACAAGGTCTGTGGACGGATTTGCATGACCGGATTGCCATCTATCCGCCTTTTTTCCGGGCGCAGGAACATTCAGCACAAATAGAACGTCCAACACTGCAACGCTATGAAGAGTCCTTCAAAGATGGGCAGATCAACCTGCTGAACTGCTCTACAACGATGGAAATGGGGGTTGACATCCCAAATGTCACACTTGTGGCAAATTCAAATGTTCCTCCTTCAATTTCCAATTACCGCCAGCGCGTCGGTCGCGCTGGGCGACGTGGAGAGTCTTGGGCTTTTGGATTAACTTTTTGCCGTGATCTGCCATTGGATCAGGTCGTTTTTGACAACCCTCAGAAATTCCTGACAGCCCCTATTGCTGCACCCACTGTACGACTAGATAGCATACCTATTGTAACCCGCCATGTGCATGCGGCTTTGCTTGGTGCTGTTCTACGTTCCAGCAAGGGACTTGATAACCTAAAGACCTCCACTGGAGCTTTCTTTGGAGCAACGGAGCAGGCAGAAGCACCTGTTGCTTCGGAGAACAACGCTGACAAGTTCCTCCAACAGCTTCGTGATGCAGAATTCATAAAAACTCAGAATGAGCAGCTCAGACTCTTAACGCGAGGAACGATTCTGGAAAGCCGTGACACCGCTGATTTATGTGCCGAGACGGGAAAAAGCTTTGAATGTCTACTTTTGCACTGGCGCAATGAATATGCAACAATTCTGGAACGCAAAATCAATGCTACAGAGGAAGATATTCGTAAAGCATTCGAATACCGCGCCAAGCGGATGCACGGAGAATTTCTGCTTTCAGAACTTGCCCGGCGCGGCTTCACACCATCCTATAGCTTTCCAGTAGATATCGTAAGCTTTGACCACCTATCCAGCCACCACCGCGAAAACAACCAGGAGAAGATAGCCTTTGGCGAATATCGTGGAGGTGCTTCCCGCACGCTTGATGTCGCAATACGGGAATATGCACCAGGTACGGAAATCGTCATTGACGGACTAGTACACCAAAGCGAAGGCTTACTGCCTGCTTGGTCGGTAAAGAACGATGTTTCAGGACTAGAAGATTTGCAGGTCATGTGGGAATGCGCAAAATGTGATGCATTTGGCATGGTTAGAACCAATCAGGATGTTCCTATAGCTTGCAAACAGTGCGGCACGGCACAACTGAAGAAGTACAATACTCTTAGACCAGCCGGATTTATGGGACGCCGGGCGCCACACACAGGATACGAAAGTCTGAAGCATATTCCATATGAAATGCCTAAAATAGCTGCCCGAACACGATGGCAAGCTTTACCGGATGTACGTTTTGGCCGTATCAGGATAGATCGCGAAGGACAGGTTGTAACACGCAGTTCCGGCATTCATGGAAAAGGCTATGCCTTATGCCTGTGCTGCGGACGCGCCGAAACCGAAGAAGACGATCTGGGCAGTCCGGATATGTTAAAGAATCACGTACCTCTTGTCCCCATCAGACAGGAGCAAAGGATACGAGGTTACTGCCCCGGCGGCTTGACACAGCAAACACGTATTCAACGAAATCTCATCCTTGTCCATGAAACACGTACGGATGTTTTTGAACTGCAATTACCATCTGGTACAAAAAGACCTGAAGCACTGGCACTGGCAGCAGGCCTCAGGGAAGCCTTGGCAGAAAAGCTCGGCGCTGAAGCATTGGAAATGGGTATTGCGATCGGTTCTGGTGTTGATGAAACAAAAAGTAAAACGCTTTCTGTATTTCTCTTTGACAGAGCAGCAGGTGGAGCTGGTCTTGTTACCCGTCTCGCAGAGTTTGACGAATTCAAAATCTGTCTGGAAAAAGCAATTGATCGGCTTACATGCTGTGAAGAATGTGAGTATGGATGCCCTGCCTGTATTTTGCGGCCTGACATAAATTTCGGTGAAGAATTTCCAGATCGTCCTAAAGCGCTTGAATTGGCAAAATCCATGCTTTTACATCTCAAGCTGGTTCCAGAGTTACAAATTTTTGGCGAGAGAACCCGGCTTGTTGGTCAACCATTGGTTGAGTGGCTTGAACGTCAGAGACTATCAGGAAAATTACACCGGTTAACAGTGTTTCTGCATGGCTCTCCGAAAGAATGGGGGCTTGCCGATTGGCCTTTTGCAAATACTCTGAAAAAACTTTACGAAAGCGGAATTCAGCCAAACCTTGTTATTAAGAAACAGGCTTTAAGTTCTGAAGACTTGGAATTTTCACAAAAACTCGATCTCCATCGCCTTATCGGGCAAGCTCATCTATCCACAATGACTGATCTACCGTCGATAGCAGATAACCCTTTAATCGCTATTGCTCAAATCGGCGAACAATCCATAGGCATTGCCGCTGCAGACCCAACTGATGCGATTCCTGATCTTCAATGGGGGTCAGGACAGAACAAACCGTTGCTTCTTGGTGAAACATCAGCGCCAATCAATCTGCAAGCTGTAACAACAGACCAATTGCTCAAGCCACCTTCAGGCACTGCATGCCTTTTTCATTTGCATGATAATATCAATGGTGCGGCAACTGGTTTTGGTAAAAGATTCTGGCAAGAACTTGGAAAGTCCGCTCCCATACCTATCACTACATTAAAACAGATGGATATTGCCAAGGTTGTCTATCAGGATCGCTATTTGCTAACACCTCTGAACTTCAAACTGCTCTATGAGGTTATTACAGCTCTTCCAGGCAAAACGACCACCATACAAACAGAAATCCTGACGGCACAATCAGATCGAACAGAAAGAGCCGGACATTGTGTTTATCATTCCTATAGTGAGGATGGAACACGGCAGCATGTTTTACGCAAATTATTACCTCACGTGAATGTATCTATACTGCCCAAGTATCAACAATCACATGCACGCAGTCTTGAGATTTTATTTCATGATGGGCGTTGCCTGTATATTTTGCTCGATCAAGGATTTGGCGCTTGGCGAACAGATTATCCTGCACGTCATGATTTCTTTGATACTCCAGATAAACAGGCGGAGAAAATAAGAAAAGCAAACTTCGATATTTCAATGGGAGAAAAGAACGGCATGCCGATCGTTATAGAGTTGAGATAAAATATAAGCAGATTTTTTCAGATAACCTTGCTTAATGTCTGCCGTCTAACTTATCAAAATACCGTGAGCACAACGTCATATTTTTTCAAATTCAGGTATTCAAATTTCTGCATCCAAAGACCAGACACATTAAAAAATGTTGGTATATTTGTTGGTATCATATAAAAATCACATTAAAATAATTTAACAAAAACAATTAATTACTTAAATTTTAACGGTCCTCTTCTGACCATCCTATATAAATTTTTTAAATAAAAACAATAACTTATGCTGGAATGAATATTTTTAATCCACCTGTCAGTCCACCTTTTGGTTTGCGGTTGGTTTTATTTTTCTGACTGTAATCATTCCTTTTTCTGACTGCTGGATTTTGTTTAAAATCAGGGGGTGTATGGCCGAAGCATCGGTACAAACTTCATTTGAAAAAGTTTTGACTCATTTTCGTGATGCCTCTGTGTCAGAGCGTGAAAAGGGCACTTATTTTGAAGAGTTAATTATTGCCTATCTCAAGAATGAACCTTTTTATGCCGACCTTTATTCCGAGGTCTGGACATATAAAAACTGGGACTTGTCTCGCGGGAAAGATGGCAGGGGACAGAGGAATTGATCTTGTTGCGCAAGAAAGAAAAACCGGCTTTCTGCATGCAATTCAATGCAAGTTTTATGCGCCTGATTACAAAATCAGCAAAGCCGCATGATAGCGCCGGAAGACTTGCCCCGCGTCTACAAAAAACAATTGCACGCCAATGAAATTGTGCTGCTCGCCTATTACATTGCCGCCATCAACATTGAATCAACCTATCATGCGTTGGCTGGCGGCGATCACGAGGCTTTCCAGGGTATATTGCTGGCAGACACATTCCAGATGAATGAAAAAGGCGACATGATTGATGCTCTTCTGGAAGACAACAGCAAACGCCGCAAGGAGCAGATGGCGCTTGATATCCGCGTCATCGTCGGCAATCCGCCTTATTCAACGGGACAAAAAAATGCCAATGATAATAATAAAAATGTAGATTACCCTAAGCTTGATCAGCGAATTGCAGACACATATGCCCAGCGTTCAATTATGACATCTGTTCGAAATTTATATGATAATTATATTCGCGCTATTCGTTGGGCATCAGACCGTATCGGTAATCGTGGTATCATTGGCTTCATTTCCGGTTCGGGCTTTATTGAAAAACCCGCAATGGATGGTATGCGCAAATGTCTGGCAGAAGAATATTCAAGCATTTATATTGTAAATTTACGTGGTGATACCTGCTGTGAAAAAAGCGGATGATTTTTGGGCATTCTCAAAAGCGGGGCGTGATCTGGCGGCCTTGCATCTGAATTATGAGACGGTTGAGAAATATCCGGTCACGCTTGTAACCAGGAAAGACAGGCTGGAAGACAAGGATTATCATGTCGAGAAGATGAAACATGGCCGTAATGGCAAGGACAAGGATTTGTCCACTATCATCTATAATGACAGGATCACCATCAAGGATATTCCGCCGGAGGCTTATGACTATATCGTTAACGGCAAAGCGGCAATTGACTGGGTGGTGGAGCGTCAGGGTGTGCGAGTAGATAAAGACAGCGGCATTATTAATGATGCCAATGACTGGGCGATTGAGACCATGCAGAATCCCGCTTATCCATTGGAGCTTGTTCAGCGCATTATTACAGTTTCACTTGAGACAATGAAAATTGTCCACAATCTGCCAAAACTGGATATTTGTTGAATTGAACACAGTCACTGAATTCTATTTGATTTTCCACCCAAATAGTGGAATTTATTGAAAAAAACAAATTCTTAAATGCTGAAACTTTTCTAATAAAATGAAGACAAATGAGTGCATTATCTGCACAAGTTCTGATTTGAGCTTCTCCCTTGAAGCAAATAATAAACTGCGCCTGGTCAAACAGACCAAAGCGCAGTTGTAGCCTTTAAAGCTCTTAAATTATTTTAATAGACTTTTTCGAAAATTTCAGTTACTCAGGTCTTGAAAGTAGTCACAGCGCCCTGCTTTCTGGGCTTAGAAACCAACGATACCGCACTGGCTAGGATTTTGAAACCAGTGTAGCCGCTGTTTCCCTCATTAAATCCTATCCAAGTCCTTGGTTTATGGCCGAGGAGCATAGCATAATATGTTCAGGTGGTTCCCATTTCATATTGTGATGAGGGTTGTGGCATTTGCCGGAATCAACACTAAAAATGCTGTGGCTGTACGGTATCGTCAGTTTCTAACTCCCCGGTCAATTACTGTGCGTGGCGCTCGCACGTCAGGGGCAGCAATCAAACCTTACCTATAAATTATAATTACTGCGGCACCCTTCTTTTGCCTTCAGAGCTATCCCCCGCATGAGCAACCTCTTCCAGAATCTCCTGCCCTTTTTCAGACATTTCATCAATATCAGTGAAGAGTATATTGTCTTGTGCCAATACCTCATTTGCATAGCGCAAAAGCCGCCCGGAGAGATATTTATAAAAGATGAAGCCAAGGATATAATCGCGGAATTCATCGGCATCCATCTTGCCGCGTAATGTGTTTGCGATATCCCAGAGTTTTTGTTCCAGCTTGCGTTTTTGTTCTTCTGTCATGCTCTTATCGTTTAAACCACACTGAATTTGCTAAACAAAGGCATTTTTAGATGAAAATACAGGACAACCGGTTAATAATTTTAGAAAAACATGAAAAACTTATAAATAATTCGGCTAAAGGGATTTTCTCCCTCTGTAATCCGTGAAAATTTGCTTTTTATCATGCCATGACCATGGCTCCTAGCGTACTTTGGTCAACCGCTTTACGCGCTTGAGCAAATCCGGCTCCCAGTTGCTCACTGTTTTTTCGGCAATTTCATTTTCCAACCGCCGTGCCTGTGCAGAGACAAGATGTTTCATGCCCCAATCACTCAGGCATTCCATGACAAGCAGTTCCCAAAGGGTGGTTTCCCTCGGGCTTTGCTGTGCAAGGCGGCTGTTTTCCAGCATTTCCAGTGCCTCCTGCATTTGCCCGCTGCTGGCCTTTTTACGTATCCGGTGAACAAATTCCTGCATATTATTGTTAACAAAAGCATTTTCAAAAAAGGCGCTGCTATCCGGGATTGCCCCCTTTTGTTTTGCATTTGCCAGCCATTTGCGGACATCTTCACTAACAAAAGGAGTACCATCAGAAAACTGTAGCCTGAAAAACCAGTCATGTAATAAAACAAAGCTGCTCGTTTCATCCAGAATTGCTTCTGCCGCTTTTTCACGTCCGCAGACCGTTGCAAGCTGATAAGAGAGATACTGGCCTTCAATCCAGAAAGGTTGAAGATGGCAGCTTCTTTCGAGTTTCTGCACAATTTCCAGATCTGCCTGCCCCCGCCCCGCCGCCTGGCGATAACTGTCAGCAGCATTTTCCGATACCGGTTGAATAACAGTCTTTTCGTCTTTTTTGACAGGCGGAGAACCAACACCATACCAGGTTGCAAACCGGCGCAACCGATATGACAGGGGGTTTAAAATGTCCAGTCCCAAAATAAAATCTGCAACAGCTGTCAGGCTTTGTTTCAACCCGCGCTCATTCTTTGTATCAAGAATCGTCCCCTCGGGCAGAGATTGCGAAAATGACCCCTTTATTTCATTTGCCGGAAGTGCCTTCTGAACCGCCGGTTCTGGTCGGGCATTTTCAGACATGCCTTCCTGACCAACCGGAGATGTGGGAAATTCCTCTACAGTCGCGGCTTCCTCAACCCGCCGCGGCAGTGAAAGCAGACTTTCCCGCAATTCAGAATTTATGGAAACAAAAAAATCAGGAAGCTGTCTTAATGTGTCTCCCGTTATTTCAACCAGCTCCTGCGAGATGCCGTACTTCAATGCATGAGCGGTCAAAGCCTCCAGAGCATCAACAATTTTACGGGCAGAAATTGACCTGCGTTTTGCCGAAGGAGAAGCGACCCCTCCCCAGATATTGATGAAATATGACGTCAGCACAGCGCCAAGTGTCAATGGTGCCGGACAGTTTTTTAAATTTGGCAGGCATTGCAGAATATAAAGCAAAAGCCGGAAGTCCTTGGCTTCTGTTTGCAACAGAAAGGCGCACTGCTCACACACCCATTCCCAACGGACAGATGCGTGAGCCAGCGTGCCACGTTTCATCATCTCGGATTCAATCTCTCCAAAAACTTCATTTTCTTCAAGATCATCATCGGCAATTTCCCCCTTGTTTAAAGCAGTTCTTACCGCCAGAAAAAGCGGATTGCTGTCAACCCAGCCAATCCCCGTCAATGAATCAACCTTTATGTTCTGTTCCATTATAATTTCTCAGGTAACTTTAACCGTGTCAGTGGACGCAATACAAACGGGTTTTTCCCTGTTGCTGACATTCTCACGCGGTATTTTATCTGTCCGCCAGCGATTGAAAAAACGAGTTCGGCACTATCAGGGGTAACAGCGACAATTTCCGATTGGTCAAACAGCCTGAAACTGGACCAGAGACCTGTATAGGTTAAAGAACCGGATCCCCCGCCTTTCGAGGTAGAAATCTGGCTGATATCCTGTTTGCTCGACAGGGCATTGGGCCACAAGATACTGATCGGACGGGATGGGCCATGACTATAAGGGACAAGCTGGCCTTCAAGATTCAATACCGAACGGGAAATATGACCGCTCATACTGACAGGTTCAACCGTATAGCGCAATGTCGGAATCCCATCAGCGTTAAAAAACATACCACGGACATGCCGCACTGTTGTAATCTGTTTTATAAACTCATCACTCACACTCAGGCTTTGACCGTCTATCAGGAAAGGCTGACCGGTATTCGGATTGATAAATGTCTTCAGATAATCATGAAAGAAACGGTCAAATTCACCATCAACGCCGAAAAAGCGCTGAAACTCCTGCAGGGATACTTCCTCCTTACTATTGATGTTAAACGGATAACGCCCGGCCAGTTCCACATTGAATGTTCTGTAAACACTTGCCTGCCAGACAGCCTGCAAATCAGTTTTGGCAGCATCCAGAATAATCTTCCAGCTGTTATTGGCAAGTGCCTGAAAATAATTATCAAACGGCTTGGGCAAATTGCTGCCGGTGCGGCGTAAAATAAATATCGGATCATCACCCTCCAGTTTTGCCCGCTTCTGGGCTTTTTCAAGCGCAACAGGCTTGCTCGACTGCTGTCCTGTCTGGATACTTTTTAAATAAAGTTCCATATTGGCAGTTGTTTTCATCAGTTCTTCAAGCGGTTGTGTCTGCCCTTCCCTGGCCAGAACCAACGCAGAAAGTTCAGAAAATGCCCGCGTAATTCGTAAGCCATATTCACGGTTACGGTCAAAAGCGATTTCTGTTTTCGGTTGTTTTTCATCGGTTTTTGCGGGAGCAGCATTATAAATTTCAGTTTCGGACTTCACCAGATTAAGCAAGCGCCCAAAAGGATTGGCCGGACCGTTGATTTCAGAAAAAACACGCGTTGCATCATCAATATTACGAAATTGAACAATATCGAGACTGCCAATCGCAAAATTCCAGAAATTAATATAATCAGTTGTGTAAGCATGGCGAAGTTTTTCCATGAACGCCTGCAGATCCTCATCCGAATAGCGAATTCTCTCACGTTCCCCTGTGACCCATGCATCTTCAACAGCAATAATCGCCAGGTTCTTGCTTTTCGGCATAAAAAACTCATGAAACCCACGTTTGGTAAAGAAATAAGGAATAACAATATCGGAACTGGTGTCCGCACCCCTACCGATCTTCCTGAAGACAATATCAAAACTCGGACCGACCACATTGCGCAAACTGATACCGCCAGGCACCTGGCGTACAGCAAGCGCCTTGAGGCTGCGATACAATCGCACATCCCGCGGAACCTCACGCAGCGCTTTCTGCGCCTCCATGACAGTTTTTTTGTCAACTGGCGAAGCGATCCGGTTTGTTGCAAGGGCATATTCCAGATGTTTTGTCAAATCAGCCTGGATATTCTTCTGCCCTTCAAAACGTTTTTGCCAATTCTTCTGCATCCACGCCATAACAGCAATCTTGCCGAGCGACATGGTGTCATGAAAAGCATCAAGCTCCTGACGGCGCTGAATATCCCCCAGAAGCAGATAAACCCGCAAGGCATCCAGACGTTCGTCACTGTTATAGGTTTCTTTGCTTTTGCCCAGGCGGTCTATTTCACTTTTGACTTTCTGGGAAATACTGGGCAAAAATTTCTCGCGTAAAAGGCCTTCATAAGCCTTCTGAACCTCCGGCCCGATACGGCGGCCCTGATAAAGTGCAGCATAGCGGCGCATCTCGCTTTTGTCATGCCAGCCCGGAAATACATTATTGGCAGCGGAAATAGCATTCAAAGCTGCAAGAAACTGAACCTCACTGCCCTCGATACTGATATTACGCGGCAGGTCGATAAAATCCTTACTGGCTTTCAGCACATTATCAGCACGGCCAGTATTATCCATCATGGTCTCGGTCAGAATAAAAACAAGACCAAGAACAGCAAGAACACTCGCCAGGATAGCACTGCGTAAAACAAAGCGCTTATGTTTCTCAACCTGCTGATTATCACCGGCCAGCCCCGCTTCCTTGAAAATAACATCTGTAAAAAGTTTCCTGGTAAAATATTGAATAGAATGCCCCGAATATGCAGGCATAACCGGCCGGGTCATATGATAATCATCGGAAACTTTTGTCAGAAGCGCGTTGAAAGGAACACCTTCCTGTAAAGTGGATGTGAAATAAATACCACGAACCAGAGGCGGCGTCGAAAAACGATCAGACAAAAGTGCACGATGAAAAAAATCACCGATAATCGGGCCGACTGCCGCCAGTTCACGCAGAAAAACATAAATATTGCGGCGGATTTCCGTTTCCCGCTGATTATTGACAAGGTCAATCACATCGTCATTACATTTGTGGATGTAACCGGAAAAATCTTTTTTAAAATCTTCTATCCATTTATCTGTATCAGCTCCGCTATAAACCGGAAATGAAAACCCGAACGGTTGCTGCCGGTCCGCCTTGGGCATCTGTGCATAATATTCACGAAATCCGGCAAGCCGGTCGAGTTTTGTCATGACAATATAAACAGTAAAGCGGGTTCCAAGTTTCTCTGCAACATCAACCAGGCGGGCGTGGATATCCATCGCCATAGAGGTGCGCTTTTCATTGGACATCTGGATAAGTTCAACAATGTCAAATGTGATGACCACACCATTGACAGGCCTGCGGGGACGAAACTCATTCAGAAGATCCGTAAAGGCATGCCACAGTTTTTTGCGCACGTCTCTGGCCGGTATCTTGATCGCCGGTTTATCGGAATCGGTCTCATCTCTATCTGGCAGATCAATCGACAACGGCATATTATTGTTGAGCCAGGCGCCAGGTATATCGAACAGCACACTTTCACGCGTTACCCAATATTGCGGCAGTTCATTTGCAACAGTCGGACTGGAATGATCCTGCCTCAATTCATGCCCGAGCGGAAAGTTAAGGTCTGCATTGATAACAAGTGACGTCTTGCCTGACTCTGACGGGCCGATGACCAGATACCATGGCATGGCATAAAGAGTTTGCGTGCCGTGATCCTTGCCCGTCCACTTGTCGCAGATAAGCTTCATCGTGGAACGGAATGATATTCTCAGAACATTGATAAGTTCATCAACCGGATTATGAAGCTTTACTTCATCGGCTATCTGTTTATTTGTTTTTCTGGAAGCTGCCGCCTGGGCAAGGAAATAATTGTTGATCCCCCATAGAACGACAAGAACACCAATAACAATAATACGGTTAGCAACCGGCTGCAACGGGGCATATTCAAGATACTTGAATGCAGGCCCAAGAAACCAGATCATGGCGACAAGTACAACAAGAATGATCGTACTCATGACAATGCCTGACCCAAGACCACGACCAATAAACCGGGCCAGGCTGCCTATGCGGCTAATCATTGATGTTACTGCGAAAATCGGCAACATACCGGTTCCCTTCCTTACCAATGGCAGGCTGTGCGCAATGGCTTCAGCCTGTCTTTCAGATCATGCATATCAAAAAAAAACGAACGGGCACCTTCCGGGTAAGTCACCTGAAGCTGAACACGCTCATAATTCGCAATTGTTTTAATGGTATCAATACTTTCAAGCCCGCGCCCGGCAATCACGACATCGCCATTTTCCACATCACGCCAATTAAGTCTGAACAAGCTTCCGCTACCGGATGAAAGAGATAAATTCGCCTGCAATGTCGTGATCGGTTTCGGCAGCAGCACACCCAGCGTAGTAATATCGTTTTCGCAACTCAGCATCAGGATGGCTTTATTGGCAAACAGCTGATTTTTCGGAATACCCGCTTCTCTCATGGTCATAAAAATATCGACTGCTTCTCCTTCCCGCAGGCGCGGGGAGAATTGCTCATCCGATAGATACTGACCTGTTTTGCCTGAAAAACCGTGTTCGTAATCGGCAGATGTCAATAACATTGCCTGATGCCAGGGACGCATACGCATGATCCAGTTTGTCTCACCCGATACCCGCTGCTCTTCGAGCAGCGTCGCCATAAGGCGTATCGGCCCTGCCTGCTTTGCCGGTATTTCCGGAACACTTTCAATCTTGGCCTGTTCAAGTGTGCTCTTGAAAAGATCATCAAAACACAAAAGCCGCTGAACCCGGTCTTTTATCCGGCTGCATTTCCGCCCTTCCCGAGCATAAACAACCTCAGAGGCAAAAGCGGGAGAACTGATAAATCCAGAAAAAAAAAGCAACAAGCCCAGAACAAGAATGCTGGAACGGTTTATGTTTAACCTGAAACAAAAAACCGTTCTGATCTTTTGTTTTATCATATCCGGGCAGATACCGAAGAATCCCGTTTGACTGCAAAACGCTTTATACTGTCTGCGCATTTTTAATGTCCTCCAGACCATATTTTTCAAGCTTGCGGTAAAGCGTCCGCAAAGGCATTTGCAGTTTTTCTGCCATAGTTCTGCAATGACCTTCATATCTCATATAATATTTCTCCAGCATGCCTTTTTCGAAAGCTTCGCATGCGGTTTGCAGTCCCTCGGTCTCAGCCAGCATAAGGGGATCAGCAGAACGATTATCGCGCAGCACATCACTTGCGTTATAGGCATTTCTGATATGGGATAAATCAATAGTAAAAGACCTGTCACATTCGAAAAATGCCGTATCAATAACGGACTTGAGCTGACGGATATTACCGGGAAATTCCTGCTGAACCAGATAAACCATAGCCTCGGATGAAAGGGTCGGTGCAATATCATTGATCAGCTTATGCATCTGCAAAAAACTATCAGCAAGCACAGCAATATCACCTGGTCGATCCTTCAAAGCCGGAAGTGAGATGACGGTTTCGGCAAGACGGTAAAAAAGATCACTTCTGAACTTTCTTTCCTGCACCAGCTCTTTCAGATTACGGTGGGTGGCGGCGATGACCCTGACATCAACCTTAAGCTCGATATCAGACCCCACAGGCCGGTATTTACGTTCCTGCAAAACTCGTAACAGTTTGGCCTGTAGAAAAAACGGCAGATCCCCGATTTCATCAAGAAACAGTGTGCCGCCATCAGCCTGGCGCAACAAGCCATTTCTGGCACCATCCGCCCCCGAAAAAGCGCCCTTGACATGCCCGAACAATTCACTTTCGATCAGACCTTCGGGAATCGCCGCCGCATTAACCGCGATAAAAGAGCCATCTCTGCGTTTTGACGCATGGTGAAGCTCCTGGGCAACAAGCTCCTTGCCTGTACCGGTTTCCCCCAGAATCAGAATTGAAGCATCCGTCTGCCCGTATCGTAATATCGAGCATCTTATTTCCTGAATATTCTTTGACCGTCCGATAATACGCCGTTCCAGTTCACCCGAGCGCACCAACTGATCCTTCTTTGCCTTATGATCAGCATTGGCCAGAGATTTGGAAAGTAGCCTGTTGCTATTTTCATAATGTTCAAAACGAACCGCACTCCGATTGAGATTGGCACAAAAACAGCCAAAAGACGTACCAAGCTCCACCCAGACCGGCGGAACGGTTTCACTCTCCGTTGCAAAAAGAAAAAGCAAGTCAGGATAGTCATTGCCTGCATAGTTGCAAGGAACGAGGAACACTGTTTTTCCTGTAGAAGATGGCAGTGTTTCCTTCAATAAAATTGTCAGAGGCGATCTGTAATCATAACTTTGCTGCACCACCTGTTGCTGTCTGAGCGCCCAGTTCACCGGATGTTCATTATATTCAGGCCGCTCCAGATCAACAGAAAAATCTCCCGCCTGGTTATACGGCAATGAGGCCAGGATGATACATTTTTCATTTGTAGCATCAAGACCAAGCAACACAATTTGCCTGACATCAAAAATATCTGCCATAGCCATGACCATATGTTCGCGGATGGCACGAACCGACCTCATGTCCGCCAGCGTGATACAATGGTCAAGAATTCCCCCGCAATCCAGCATCATTCGGCAGCCTCTCTGGCAACCTCACCATCCGTCATGAACGAGAATGTAAATTCGCCATTCTCGCGTGCGTCAACCTGCACATGCAACAAGGCATCTTCCTGTAAGCGAGCCTCCAGTATCTTTCTGGAAACTTCAGGAAATATCCGTTTCTGAATAAGTTGATCAATCAGACGGGCACCGCTTGCCGCCTCATTGCATAAATCTTCCAAACAAGCTATAGCCTGATCGCTCATATCAAAAACTATTCCCTGCCGCTCCAGAAACATGGTTTTGAGTTCACCAAGCCTGGCAATGATGATTTCACGCAGAATATCCTTGCCAAGCGGCAGATAGACAACCGGCTGCATACGGGCCAGCAAAGCCGGCTTGAAATGATGTGTCAGAACCGGCTTGATCTTCGTCAGGATTTCATCTGCTGAAATAGCCGGATCATGCATCGCCAGTCTGGCGATCTCATCAGTTGCAAGATTAGAAGTAAGGAAAAAGACCACATTTTTGCAATCGATATCCCGGCCTTCCCCATCATTGAGCATACCTTTGTCAAATACCTGATAAAACAGGTTGAGAACATCAGCATTCGCTTTTTCAACCTCATCCAGAAGAACAACTGAATAAGGCTTCTTGCGGATGGCCTCTGTCAGGATACCGCCTTCCCCATATCCGACGTAACCGGGGGGAGAACCGATAAGACGGGAAACCGTGTGCTTTTCCTGGAATTCGGTCATGTTGATCGTTGTCATAAACTGTTCTCCGCCAAACAGTCTGCGGGCAACTTCAATCGTTGTTTCGGTTTTACCGACGCCGGATGGCCCGACGAGCAGAAAAACTCCCAGAGGACGCCCCGTTTTATGCAAATCAAGCCGGGATGCCTGCAATTGCTGCTGGATAACCTGTAGCGGATAATCCTGCCCCTTTATGGTTTTTGCAATGTTCTCTTTCAGATGCAACAGATTGCTGATCTCATCATATGCCATGGAAGAAACAGGAATGCCTGTCCAATCTGAAATAACAGATGCAATTTCCAGTTCCCCGACCTCAAAACTGACAAATACCTGATCCTTGCGCAGCGCCTCAAATTTTTTGCGCACTCCAATAATTCTATCTCTTGTTTCCGCCGGATGATTTTCAACCCCGTCATTCTCTGCCCGCAAAGCTTTCAACTCTTCAACAAGCGTCTTCTGCTCATCATACTGATGAACAAGCCTTTCCTTTTCATCCGCAATATGAGCCAGTTTTCCTGTAATCGCAGTGATGCGTTCTGCCAAAGCCTTGTCGTCATGTCCGGCCCTGACATCTCGTTCAAGCGTTGATTTCTCACATTCAAGAGATTTGGCCCGTTGATCAAGTTTTTCAATAACCAGCGGAATGCCGGTTATTGCAGCGCATACCCGGGCACAAGCCGTGTCAAGTACATCAATTGCCTTGTCAGGCAACTGCCGCCCCGTGATATAGCGTGACGCCAGCCTGACAGCAGCCTCTACCCCTGCATCGCTGATATAAACCCCGGCATGGGCTTTTTCATAAGCAGGCACAAGACCACGGATAATGACACAGGCCTGTTCAACTGTCGGCTCATCCAGTTTGACAAGCTGGAAACGGCGGGTAAGTGCAGGATCCTTTTCAAAATATTTCTTGTATTCAGGCCAGGTAGTTGCTGCGATTGTCTTGATTTCACCACGAGCCAATAACGGTTTCAGCAGGTTGGCAGCATCATTGCCACCCGGCTGGTTGCCGGCACCGATCAGGGTATGAGCTTCATCAATAAAAAGAATTGTCTGGCGTTCAGCAGTCCTGACTTCATCAAGAACACTCTTAAGCCGTTTTTCAAACTCACCTTTAACAGAAGCACCCGCATGCAGAGCCCCCATGTCCAGACCATAAATTTCAGCCCCTAAAAAATTTTCCGGCACCTCATTATTGACAATCTTGAGTGCAAGTCCTTCAACAACTGCTGTTTTACCAACCCCGGCCTCACCGACACAAATAGGATTATTCTTGCGCCGCCGTGCCAAAATATCAATAATCTGGCGGATTTCATCATCGCGGCAGAAAACAGGATCAATCCGGCCCTCACGCGCTTCCTGTGTGAAATTCTGGGCAAATCTGGCAAGCGCGCTTTCTCCGCCTGCCCGCGCCTGATCACGGCTATTGCCCTCCCCGGCTGTCACAAGCGGCTCTTCAACTGACCCAGCCGTTATATCGGCAAAATTTTTCTTGAGAAAACCCGCCGGGATACGATCAAGAACATCAGCATATTCAAACCGGCAATAGCGGCTGACATCATCAAGTATGGCAAACAGAATGGCGCCGCCACGCACTACATTCTGTTTCAGCTCAACAGATGCAATCATCCACGCATTCTGGATCAGTTCCACCAGAAGTGCCGAAAATACCGGAGAACTCCCCTCACTTGCACGGAAACGTTCCAGACTGCGGCGCACTGCATCAACAAACTTGTCAGGATCAATGTTGTTCTCTTTCAGAATCATCCGCAAATCATTCCCGGGCTGCTCACAAAGTGCTACCAGAAAATGCTCTATCGCGACTTCAGCATGCCCGGCGCTGACACAAACCCCTGCTGCTCCTTCAAGTGCCAGGCGGCATGCAGTATTTAAACGATCAACCAAACCTTTAAGATCGACTTTTACCATGATATCTATCCATTCAATACACGGGCAAGCTCATCAATAATCCCGTTGGTGTAACCTTCCGTATAAAGAAAAAAACCAAAATAGATCACCATCGCCACGATTGCTGCCATAATCGCGACTGTTGTCACCGGCGTCTGCCATGTCACCAGATGATCCTTGGGAGTAATATTTTCATTGTGAAAAGTTGAAAGCGCTTCCGGATAACCGCGTTCCTTGCGGATTACATCGTGAACCTCTTTCATAAAAGCTTCAAGATTAAGCCGGCCATTATGTTGCGGGCGGTATTTGCCTTCATAACCAAGAACCATGCACAGATACAGAAATTCGATGATATCCAGATATCGCTGCGGTTCCATCATCAGACGCTCAACGATAACAAAAAATTTCTCCCCACCCCAGGTTTCCTGATGATAAATAGCCAGAAGACTGTATTCCGACCACTTGCTGTTCATACCCCACGGGCTAACCATGACAACTTCATCAACAATACTGCACAGGCAATAACGGAATGTGAGAATGGTTGTCCGGTCATAGCCCAATTTGTGCAGTTCTAGTTCGACCGCCTCAATTTCATGCTTGCAACGTTTGTACAGATCTTCAATATCATCAAAATGGCCCAGGCCGGAAATACGCAGGATAAGGGCAATCATTGGCGAGGCGCAATCAATGATCGGATTGAGCGCCAGGCCCCGCAAAGCAAACTGAAACACCGGCACACGCATAACAGTAGCATCTTCTGTCGGGCTGACGGCAACACTTCTTCCATCCGGCTTCGCTCCTTCAGAAGGCGCAATATTTACGTAAAAATTTTCTGTCTCCCGGGCTTGTGACAAAGCCCCGCTATTAAAGCCACTGCTCATACCCCGCCTCTACTTTCCCTGCGCCCTCTGATAGCCCAGAATTGCATGTTAAGATCAGGAAATTCTCCCCCTATGTGAAAAGCAAAACCACTGGATTTAATAATATTTTTCCAGCCGCTTGAATTATGATCAAGCAGAAAATACGTATATTCTGCATGGTAAGGCAACTGGCGTGGCGCGGTTGCCATCGGTACCAGAATAACGCCCGGCAGATGTGAAGTTACAAGCTCGCGTATTTTTTCAATTGAAGAAATCTTGACCTGGGCGGGGAACGTTTTTGTCAAGCGGTCAAGCGGCATTGCTGCACGCACAGCCAGCACAAATGCAGATGTGTCGATAAGCGTGCTATCTGAAACCGGAGCGGTAATGATGCCAAATTTGTGTTTCTGCAACGGCAGTGCAACAGCATTCGGTTCCAGTATCACGCTCAACGAACGTCGCAATGAACCAATCAGAGGATGAAAGCAGATATGCGGTTCTTCATGTGAATAAACCGGCCATGCCTCAGGCACCCGTCCTTCATGCGTAAAAGTGGCCAATTCACCTGCCGCGCCGGCAAATATTTCAAACAATCTTTCAGGATGAACCCGGTTGATTGTACTTATATGACGAAAGACAGGACCAAGCTTGTTGATTGTATGCAGCAGCATAAAATCTGCAACATCAGCCACACCTCCCTGCGACAACCCGCCAAGTCTTTGTGCAATCTGCTGCGCCCTTTGGCTAATCAGTCCGGTAAAATCATCAAGAACACGCTGCAACTGGGGCACCGCCCTGATATCATAAGACATCGGCATGAATTCCTTATCAAGGATGATACTGCCATCACTACGCTTTTCCTTTACCCGCGCAATCGGGATACAGCTCCAGACGCTGCGGTCTTCCCGCTTCATCATAAGTGAAACACGCAGCTGACCTACTTCAATATCCCATGCATCCACATCACTGCTGGTTACATCAAGCGTTTCCTGCTGAAGTGGCGATAGACGCGCAGAATCCCCGGTACTGTCCTCAACCACAACCTCCGGCACACCATTGGTCCACAATGGCAAGGCAAGATAGATGACTTCGTTGACAACATTGACATCGCCAATATCAAGCGCCTGAGGCGGCGGGGTTTCTCCTGGAATCTCAAACACTGTGCCATCAGGAAAGATGCCACTGGCTGAAACAAGCGAAACCCTGCCATGAAGTAAATTCTCCTGATTGATTTCAATGGACTCCAGACCATACTGATAAGCATTGATCGCATCAGCACGCCGACGGACAAGGTAATCATGATGCCGGGCCTGCTGCTGAAAATGATTAGGACGGATAAAAGCTCCGTCACGCCATATAGGGGGATTACGTAATGACAATCTCTTTCTCCATCAACGGTGTACCTGAACGGTTACCCCTTTCCTCGTAATCGGTATCAGAATGTTGTACCGCTCTCCCACCGCGCTAACGCGCTCGACCGCGCGCCAGTTGGCTGTATTCATATCAGAGTAAGCAACAGCAACGCCGATATAATTGGTGTTTTCCGTCAACTTGAATGGAACAAGGGAAGAGGATTCACCAGGCTTGACCTGTTTGCGGATATGACGCACATAAGACGTTGAAAGTGTTGCTTCAGGATTTTCCATAAGGGAGATAAAGTCGGCATTATTGAGTGCATCCGGATCAACAAGCTGAAAGACCCAGACGTCAACGGGAGCATCGCCATACTCGGATCTGTTTGCACCGGTATCGGCATAAACAGTTATCTGTACTTCCGAAGGCTTCTGACTTTCATTGCCAACCGGCAAGCTCGGATCCATGATAATATCGCCGATCTTGGTCATGGCCTCCACTGTCTGAGATGGCGCGCAACCACTAAATACCAATGCAGACAAGCCCAGCGTAACGCCGGACATAATTGATCTCTTGAACATGATTTAACCCTCCAATGTCAGATTGCGCATTTCGCGGTCATAAACCTGTCGGTAAACTTCCCAGAACATGCGTGACAGACCACCCTGTTGTTCCGACCGGATCTCATTGTAATAATGCTGGTACATTTCCCAGTGCCAGGCATCAAGATCACCGGCACGCGGCGCATGGCCTTTATATTTTCTGAACCGCTTTGCCAATACCGCCGGGCTTAATGCACGCAAAATCGTATCCAGCGCCTCTTCGGCTGCAACCTCACCTGCATGCTGGTGATGCTGAATAAACTCCAGGCTCTCCTCAAAAGCCGCCTCGGCCGACAGGTGAACCGGACTTTTCAGTAAAAGCAGATCTTTAATCACCTCATCAGCTGATTTATTGAGCCGAAGAGGATTATCCTCAATGGCATGAAGATGTGTTTCCGCCAGATGGCTTTTATCCGAGAGGCTCTTGTGCTGAATTTTCATCAGACCTTCAACAGTCGCCCGGAATGCATCCCCGATATCTTTTGCCAACTGGTTCGCCTTGGGTACAGACATGGACTGGACAGGCAAGCCCACAGCCATGCAAAGCGGACGCAGAACAACGTGATCAACCAGTTGCTCTTCTTCAATACCTGCCACATCAAGATCATTCAGATAACGATCCCTGATCGCAATATCACCAACATTGGCATGTTCTGCATCCCGTGCAGAACGTGCCCCCATGGCCAATTGCTCAAGATAGGAATCCTGATCTTCAGACCGGGGCTGTTTATAGATAACCGTTGGCTCGTCATCCTCTGCGCCTGACCGCCGCTGGACAACAGGAAGCGACATATAAGCCGATCCCGGCTGCAAATCGTCAGGGATTTCAGCTGTTGTGTGTTCACCCTCAGGATCAAGATTGATAATATTGCCAAGTTTTGTCGCCATACCTGTTTTCTCCGCTTGAAATTCCCGATCAATCAGCGCAACAGGATCTTTGAGAAAAGTTGATCTGCTTTCATATTGCTCCTCAATCAGATCAACCGGATCAACCTGTTGGGCCTGCTTCATACGCTCATACATTTCGATATTGCCTTTGCGCCGCAAAGGCTTTGACTCAAACAGATTTTGCGCGTTGACCTCTTCCTCAGTATGATCAACAAGCGACCCAAGCGAGACAAAACGCCTTGCCCACCGCTCACCGCGTGAAGCAATTTCTTCAGACTCATCCAGCGTCATTTCCACAAACGAAGAAATGTCAAACTGGCCGATGTGTATCTGATCCCCATCCGTTATCTGTATCTTTTGCCCAGGTTTGATAAAACCTTTCGATTTATTGATTTTTAATGCTTTTTCATGATTTGTATGCAGGCAGAACTGTTTATCGACAAATTCAACATGCGCATGATGCGGAAACACCGACCCATTACGGTCACCAAGTTGCCACTCACACCCTCCAGCCGATCCGATAATACCGCCGGATTCGTTAAACTCACATACGGCACGATATCCACCTGCAAGATTATCCGTATTATGAACGACCAATCGTAATCGCATACTGCCCCCTCCTCAACTTCTTCCCCGGATGATGACATCACGCATTTCATTCATACGGCTGCACTTCTCACCAAGAAAGGATGACCAGCCAAGGCGGCCCGGACAATCCTTTCCGAGCGTTACAGAGTAAGCCTCCCCCATCTTCAGACTCAATTTGAAGTCATATCCGAACTGATCACGCAACATAAACTCGACAAGCCCGCAAAGTCCCTGAAAATCCTTGCCGTGCGGCAGAAAATCCTGAAATCTTCTGAAATCAAGATTCCTGATGATAATCCTGATCCTTCCCTGAATATCGCGGCACCGCTCTCCCAGAACAAAACTCTCCCCCAGCACAGCATTATTCTGACCAAGCTGTGTCAACTGATCTGCGGCAATCCGTACCTTCCGCTCAATCCATTCTTCTACCTCGACACATTCCAGATGAAAGGCACGGGAAATAACTGTTGAAAAAAGCGCAGGCGATCTGTTTCTCGTTGAAAGAAGACCCGCAAAACACAAAAGCCGCGGCCAGTACACGCTGGTAAATTTACGCGATGCCTCGTTGCCCAGCCCGAACATGGAAAATATCCAGCCTGAAAACTGATCTACACCCCGAGGCCTGTAGCGGCGATAGTAACGCGATTTGCGCCATGCCCGGTAAAAAAGGGCAATCACCCGGTTATGAAAAAAATCGAAGAATGCCTTACTGGTTGAATCATCTCCATGAGAATATGCAATCTGTTCTGCATAATAGGAAGGCAGACTTGTGCCAGAACCATGAAGCCCCAGAAACGTAACTATCATTTTATAACGATCCGGCCCGCCTTCCCTTGCAGGTGGCAATTTCCTGATAGAAACAACATCTGTTCCCGGGAAACCGAGGCTATGATCAACTTCAAATATCAGCTTCTCATTTGCAGCATGCTCATGCGTGCCTACTTCACGGCCTTCATCAAGTTGACTTTCAATCAGCTCAATCGCCTGAAAAGCTGAAAACTTTTTTGCATTTTCGTTTAAAAAACCGCTCAGATCAGCGGCTGGCGTCCGATCTTCGCTGGCCATTTATAGATTTCCCCGTATTCACTTCCACGAACTTCCAGTTCATGAAATGAATTAACTGTTGCATATAAAGTAAAAAATTCAGCCAAAACTGTAGCAAACAGATACATTTCCCCTTCTGTCTGAAACGCACTTTCCTGAATTGTCATAACAGACTTCAATCCCCGGACCGGAAGCCCCTTGAACAAACGATCAACAGGAACAGTTTCCAGTTCCAGTATGCCGTTGATCCGTTGTTTGGCAGCGCGTTCAGCCTGCCGGTTGAAAAAACTCTGATAATCATAAATGGTCAAAATAGCCGCAAGTGTATCCCGGCTCAGCAACGACATATAATTTAGGGAAAGATTGGAAATAAGATTCCAGTTCAGCGTCCCGTCTAATGGCGGATAAACCGGTTCTGTCGCACGAGTAATATTTTTATAGGTAACAAAAGCTGGTGAATTTCCAGTTGGAATGGAAATATCACCTATTCCCAGCTCTTCACACAGATCACGGTTAAAACAGGTGATATCAATTGATAATGTCTCTTCATCCGGCACAGTAAGCTGACTGTTATGATGCACAAATGACAGATCATATTCAAACCCCTTGAGACGCAATGATTTTCGCGGCCGGCTATAGAAATAAACCTGTTCTGTGATACTGTCATCCCCGCTCTCATGATCGAAGGACTCGAAAGAGGGATAAGAGCGACCAATCACAAAGTGCTTCTCGTCACGGGATGCACGCTGTCCGTAAACTCCGTCAATTGAAAAAATTTCAACATAATTACCGTCAAAACTATGCGGGCGGATACGATAACTGACCTTTGTATGATCAATAATCAGCGGATCAGCATCTGTTTGAAACAGGTTAACCGCAGGAACACAATATAACCCGATGTTTTCTGTTCCAACCCGTGTATCAACAGGCAAAGACCGTTCAAACAGAAACTCGAACGAAAACTCCGCCTCTTCCCTATCGCTGAAAAGCGCCTTGAGTTTCAAAAAATCATAACCATAAAACTTATCCGGAAAAACAAAATATTCCTGAAGCAGTCTGTGTCCATCAAATGCTGTGATCTGACAGGGTAAAATCGCCTCGCTGCCAGACAGCCCGACAGGCTGGATGCTGGCCCGATCAATCTGTTTCTTTTTACCATTGGCATAAACCACACAGGCCTTTTTGAGATAGCGACCGAACCATAGATATAATGTTTGCCGAACAGATGCATCACCGGAAAAAGTAAGACGCAAATCATCAAGCCCGATATGTCCCAGCGGCAGACCGGACAAAGTTCTGAAATCAATCACCAGCCGTGAGCTGTCCCGTGAACGTTCAATATTGACAGATTGAATTTCCAGCGGATAGACGGTGCAATCAGAACAGGTACTGAAAATACAATCAATCCCTTTTACTGGACGGGACAGGATATTGCACCCCCGGGAAACAACCTGCCGCTTTGTGATCGAACGATCAATAGGGGTGAATTTCATCATCGTTGTTGACGGAAAAGCGCGAAGAAAATTCGGCCATAACAATTTAATGACAGAGAGAGTGAACTCCGACATTTCATCATCAATTTTTTCCCGGACGCGGCTTGTTAAAAATGCAAACCCTTCCAGCAATCGCTCAACATCGGGATCAGTGCTCGTTTCAGCCAGATAACGGGCAAGCCTGGGATGCAGGCGGGCAAATTCCCGTCCTGTATCCCGCAAATAACTTAACTCAGTCTGAAACGTGTTACTCATCGAACTCTGCCGATTGCCCCCTGATTATTACCGTAACACAACGGCCTGAAGCAGATATGCCACAAGCCGGATGTGCAAAACGCGCTGGCGCTAAAGATTATGGAAACGGCCATCCCGCATGGCGACATCTATCCTTACGGACTCTTCCCTTTGATCGATATCGACCATGCACATAATTGCAAAATTCAAATCCAGCGGACTGTCGGGATTGGACAGACAACTAACCTGAACATTACGAACCCTTGGTTCGGCAATTTCAATACAACAGCGAATAGACTGAACGAGCTGCGTTGAAACCTCAAGTGATCCGACAGTGCTGAAATTGAAATCCGGAATACCAAAATCCGGATTTGAACAGGCGTTTCCGGCATGAACATTCAGAGCCCGGTTGAGATTACGCTTGATGGAACGCACAACTCCATCAACGCCCGCTTCGGAGATCATCGGCTCCAGATCCTCATCATCCAGAATTAACCTGTCAAACAAGCTTCCTGCTGCAACACGTGACCTGGAATCCCAAACACCGTCGGCCACCTGCCCCCGTCCCCGGAGGGATTGATAAACTTTCATTTTCAACCATCCGAATCCGTTGCTTTTTCAAGCTTGCCAACCAGCGACAGCTCAAAATTCGCTCCCATATATTTGAAGTGGGGACGAACCTTCAGCACACTATGATACCAGCCCGGATCTCCTTCAACTTCTGCAACCTGCACCTGTGCAGAACGAAGCGGACGGCGGCTGCGCACATCTGAAGGCGGATTTTCCTGATCAGCAACATACTGTTTCAGCCAGATATTAAGCTCTCGCTCAAGATCTTCCCGTTCCTTCCATGAGCCAAGCTGCTCACGCTGCAACACCTTGAGATAGTGAGCAAGGCGATTGATGATAAACATGTATGGCAACTGGGTGCCAAGCCTGTAATTGGTTTCGGCCACCTTGCCTTCCCGCGTATTGGAGAAGCGTTTTGGTTTCTGGATTGTATTGGCAGAGAAAAATGCTGCATTATCTGACCCCTTGCGCATCGTCAGAGCGATAAAGCCCTGCTCTGCCATCTCAAATTCACGACGGTCAGTAATCAAAACCTCTGTCGGGATTTTTGCATCCAATTGTCCCATAGATTCATAGACATGCATAGGCAGATCATAAACAGAGCCACCGCTCTGCGGCCCTATAATATTGGCACACCAGCGATATTTCGCAAAACTTTCCGTCAGGCGGGTCGCAAACGCAAAAGCTGTATTCCCCCACAGATAGTTCTCATGACTGGAAATAACATCTTCCGTATAGACAAAGGAGCGGACAGGGTTATCCAGCGGATCATAAGGCTGACGCAGAAGAAAACGCGGGCCGGTCAAGCCGATATAACGGGCATCCTCAGTCTCGCGCAAGGCATTCCACTTCCGGTAACGCGGCCCTTCATAAACAGAAGCAAGATCCTTTACCGCAGGCAGATCAAGATAACTCGTTACCCCGAACATTTCCGGTGCAGCCGCCGAGATAAACGGCGCATGCGCCATTGCACCGACAGATGCAACATACTGAAGCAACTTCATATCTGCAGCAGAAGGGCCAAACTCGTAATTGGCAATCACAGCACCCACCGGCTCACCGCCGAACTGACCATATTGTGCTGAATAAATATGCCTGTAAAGGCCGGATTGAACAATCTCCGGCGCCTGATCAAAATCCTCCAGCAGCTCTTCCTTGCTTGCCGACAAAACATCAATTTTAATATTTTCGTGAAAATCCGTCCGGTCAACAAGAAACTTCAGCCCCCTCCAGGCAGACTCTACACGCTGAAAATGCTCATGATGAAGAATCCGGTCAACCTGCATGCTGATTTTACGATCAAGCTCGGCAATCATGCGATCAACGGCGTTCTTGTTTACTTTTTCATCCGCATTCCGGGACGATAAAAGTTCGGCAACAAAAACTTCAACACCACGCCTTGCGATATCATAATCTTCTCCGCCTGGCGTTAACCGGCTCTGCTCCATGATCTGCGACAAAAGAGAAGCGCCGGAAACCAGATCGCTATCAAGGGCAGCCGTTTCAGCCACCTGTGATTTCAAGGTGCTCATGATCAAGATTCCTTCAACTCATCACCCGCAACAGATGAGGTATTATCACCCGTGTTGATACCTTTCAGCTCCTGCAAAAGCTTTTCCCTGCTGTCCGAATCTTCAATGATTTTTTGCAGATTTTTACGAAAGGACGGCATATTGCCAAGCGGCCCTTTCAGCGCAGTAAGCGCTTCACGCAGTTCAAGCATGGCTTTCAATTCAGGCACCTGCCCTGCGATGGCATCAGGCTCCAGATCACTCAGGCTTTTGACATTGAGCCTGACCTTCAGGTCACCATCCCTTTCCTCACCCAACATATTGGGAACAGCAAAATCCATCTGGATGTTTGCTTCCTCCATGACAGATGAAAATGTATTCCTGTCAATGTGCATAATCTGCCGTTCTTCAATCGGCGTGTCATCTTCCTTCCCAAGGAAATCTCCAACAACTGCCAGTCTAAGAGGCAGCTCTTTTTCATCCTGCTGCCCCAAGGTTGCCGGCACATATTTGATATTGATGCGCTCCTTGGGCGCAACACTACCGTCTTTGGCCATCTTCATCTCCTTAAACATGGTCAAACAAATAATTTTAACAGAAGTGGGATAAGCCCCCGCCTATCTGTTCTGCACTTTACATATCTATACGATTAAGTAAAGATAAAAAAAAAGATATACAAAACTTTAACAAAATTTTCCGGATTATTATTTAAAAATAAATAATAGTATTAAATTATAAATTTATTATAAATAAAAAACAGGAATAGTTGCCTTGGCCGGGGAAATGCTGCTCTTGCAAAAATCCAGCCTTGTTGCCACCGGGATATTTCTTGTTCCGGCCCAAACATCCCGGAACAAGATACGCAGAAAGCGTAAGCCAGCGTTGGTAAATACCACTCCTGCCTGGAGAAAACGCTGTTCAGGCTGTCAAAATCATCTGTCCTGTCCGCGCACGGGGGAACCATGCAGTGCACCGGCCAGTCACCTGTTTCCGTCCCGTTCCAGCAATTCAAGAATATTCCTGTTCCGCCGGACACAAGGATGCATAAAGATGCCGCAGATCATCAAGCAGGCTGAAAAGCAGGCGCAACTCTACCAAAAGATGTGAAAACCAGCACGGCAGCCACAGAGTACCACCAAGAGAAATAATAACGACGCGAAATGCAATATCAGCTGCGACGGTGCCGATCCAGTTATCATTATTGCAGCGCTGTTCTGCCTGTCCGGCTGCCTCGCGCATTTTTTCATCCCGGCATAGCATGGATCGACCTGTAACAGTATGCTGTATTCAATAACATACTGTATTGCAAAAACATTGATGACCGCTGAAAGACCGGGAGTAATGACAATGCTGGCAATTCACGTATCATCTTGAAAAACTGCGCACCTGCAATTTTTTATCAGCATTGCTGCCAGCACACCGGCTACCGGAAAAACAAAAAATCCCGGCCACATCAGGAGCAATCCAGCCTGCCGGAAATATCACAGCCTGTATCAAGGTATAACAGGCAAACTCCATCCATCAAACCTTTGATTTGGACACAAGTCCGATATTTCACCCTGTTTTTGTTAAAACAGGGCAGAAATTTTCTGCACTTCAGAATGCCCAGTCCTCATCCACCGTCGCAACCGCCTTGCCGATAACATAAGAGGAACCGGAACCGGAAAAAAAATCATGATTCTCATCGGACGTCGGAGAAAGCGCTGACAGAATTGCCGGATTGACCGCACAGATATCTCCTGGAAACATGGGGTCAAATCCAAGGTTCATCAGAGCCTTGTTAGCATTATAGTGGAGGAACATTTTGACATCCTCGGTCAGGCCAACAGCATCGTAAAGATTTTCGGTATATCTGCCTTCAATCTCATAGAGATCAAGCAATAGTGAAACCGCAAGATCCTTGAGATTATGCTGCTCGCTTTGTGTCCGCTTTTGCAGCCCTTTCTGAAATTTATAGCCGATGTAATAGCCGTGTATGGCCTCATCCCTGATGATAAGGCGGATAAGATCCGCCGTATTGGTCAGCCTGGCCCGGCTTGACCAGTACATTGGCAGATAAAAACCCGAATAAAACAGAAAACTTTCAAGAAAAACCGAAGCGACCTTTTTTGCCAGCGGATCATCGCCATTGTAGTATTCAACGATGCAGCCTGCTTTTTTCTGCAAATATTCATTTTCCAACGACCAGCGATAGGCGTCATCCACATCCGGAGTGAGACATAATGTTGAAAAAATGGAAGAATAAGAGCGCGCATGCACAGCTTCCATAAAGGCAATATTGGTAAGAACCGCTTCTTCATGCTGGGTTTCAGCATCTTTCAGCAAGGAAATGGCCCCCACCGTATTCTGCACTGTATCCAGCAAGGTCAACCCGGTAAAAACACGGATTGTCAGTTTTTGTTCATCCCGTGTCAGGCTTGCCCATGAAGGAATATCATTGGAAAGCGGCACTTTTTCCGGCAACCAGAAATTGGCGGTCAGTCTGTTCCAGACTTCCAGATCCTTCTCATCCTCAATACGGTTCCAGTTGATGGCGTGAATCGGATTTGTCATATTTTTCATAGTCGTCACAAATTTAAACCCTCATAAACTGCAGGAAACACAGCCATCCACCTCGGTGCCTTGCAGGGCTGCCTGCCGGACACGGACATAATAAATCGTCTTGATACCCTTCTTCCATGCATAGATCTGGGCACGGTTGATATCGCGGGTGGTGGCGGTGTCATTAAAAAACAAGGTTAACGACAATCCCTGATCAACATGCCGGGTTGCTGCCGCATAGGTATCAATGATTTTTTCCGGGCCGATCTGATAGGCATCGGCATAATATTCCAGGTTATCATTGGTCATATAGGGAGCAGGATAATACACCCTGCCGATCTTGCCTTCCTTGCGGATCTCGATGCGTGAAACAACCGGATGAATCGAAGATGTGGCATGATTGATATAGGAGATCGAACCGGTCGGCGGCACTGCCTGAAGATTGCGGTTATAAAGGCCATACTCTGCTACAGTTTTCTGCAAGGTGGCCCAATCCTTCTGCGTGGGAATGGCAATATTGCTACGGGCAAAAAGCGCGGCCACCTTTTCGAAGGATGGCTGCCATGCCTGATCAATATATTTGCAGAAATAGGAGCCATCGGCATAAGAGGAATTTTCAAACCCGACAAAGGAACAGCCACGCTCTTTTGCAATCCGGTTTGAGACGGAAAGCGCATGCCAGGCCACCGTGTAAAAATACATATTGGTGAAATCTATTGCTTCTGGCGAACCATAATGGATTTTTTCACGCGCCAGAAAACCATGCAGGTTCATCTGCCCAAGGCCGATGGCATGGCTTTCATCATTGCCTTTGGCAACAGAAGGAACAGACGTAATATTGCTCATATCGGAAATAGCGGTCAGCGCGCGGATGGCCGTCTCAACCGTTGCACCAAAATCATTGGAATCCATCGCCTTCGCAATATTGAGCGAACCAAGATTGCAGGAAATATCTGTGCCGAGATGTCTGTAGCTGAGGTCGCTTTCAAACTCACTTGCCGTGTTGACCTGCAAAATTTCAGAACAGAGATTGCTCATATTGATACGCCCGGCAACCGGATTAGCCCGGTTGGCAGTATCTTCAAACAGGATATAAGGGTAACCTGATTCAAACTGGATTTCTGCAAGGGTCTGGAAAAAAGTTCTGGCGTTCACTTTCTTCTTGGCAATGGCAGAATTATCGACAAATGCATGATAATGCTCACTAATCGAAAGATCGCTCATAGTTTTACCGGTCACGCGCTCAATATCATAGGGTGAGAACAGATACATCTCCTCATTATTGCGGGCGAGTTCAAAAGTGATGTCAGGAATAACAACACCAAGTGAAAGTGTCTTGATGCGGATTTTTTCATCGGCATTTTCCCGCTTGGTATCAAGAAAACGCATAATATCCGGGTGGTGGGCATGAAGATAGACAGCACCGGCCCCCTGCCGCGCACCAAGCTGATTGGCGTAGGAAAATGCATCTTCCAGCAGTTTCATTACCGGAATAACACCGGAGGACTGGTTTTCAATGTGCTTGATCGGCGCCCCCAGTTCACGGATATTCGTCAGGCTCAGCGCCACCCCGCCGCCGCGTTTGGATAGCTGCAAGGCAGAATTGACAGACCGGCCGATGGATTCCATATTGTCTTCAATCCTGAGCAAAAAACAGGAAACAAGCTCGCCCCGCTGTTTTTTACCGGCATTAAGAAAGGTGGGCGTTGCGGGTTGAAAACGCCCGGTGATAATTTCGTCAACAATGTTTGTTGCAAGTTTTTCATCGCCCCCCGCAAGTGTCAGAGCCACTACGGTTATACGGTCTTCATAGCGCTCCAGGTAACGCTGACCATCGCGGGTTTTCAGCGTGTAGCTGGTATAATATTTGAAAGCGCCAAGAAATGTCGGGAAACGGAACTTGTAGGAATAGGCGCGTTGAAACAATTCCTTGACAAAGGCGAAATCATAGCGCTCCAGCACCTCCTTCTCGTAATATCCCTCTTCAACCAGATAATCGAGCTTCTCCTTAAGATTATGGAAAAACACCGTGTTCTGATTGACATGTTCAAGAAAATACTGCCGCGCTGCCTCCTTATCCCTGTCAAACTGGATATGGCCGTTCTCATCATAAAGATTAAGCATGGCATTCAGCGCATGGTAATCCTGCCCGGGATTAAGTTCTTTCAGTCTGTTTAGCATTGCTGTTCCCAAAATTTATTCAATCCATAGCGGACACGCTGCACGTCATCATCCGTGCCACGCAATTCAAAGCGACAGAGACAAGGCACACCGCACTTCTTCGCAACAACAGCACCGGAAAGTGCATAGGTTGCGCCAAAATTGCGGTTTCCCCCGGCAATAACAGCGCGAATCAGAGCGCGGTTTTCCGCACGGTTAAGAAAACAGATTACCGCTTTCGGCACTGCCCCCCGACCTTCACCGTCTGCGTAGGTCGGAATGACCAGTACATAAGGTTCGTCAAGCACAAGCGGTTCCGCTTTGCTTTCGATTCGCAAGGCCCGTACACCCAACCGCTTGACGAAACCGTGCGTATTGCCGGTTGCGCTGGAATAATACACCACAAGTCCCATCGATTATTGAACCTGCCTGATCATATCCGGACGAAAACCGGCCCAATGCATATCTCCCGCAACAACGACCGGCATCTGGCGATAACCAAGCTGCACAACAAAAGACTGTGCCTGGCTGTCCTTGCTGATGTCAATGATATGATAACTGATGCCCCGGCGATCAAAAGCGCGGTATGTGGCAAAACACTGCATACAGGCAGGCTTGCTGTAAATTGTGACAGTCATGGTCAGAAACCTTTTAAATGAAGAAACTGTTTCGGGATTGCCAGCAAACCCGATAAAAATAATTGCACACGTCAAGCTTACTACCTCACGCGTAAATACAACACCTGAAACCGATTAGTAATCAATAAGATAAGTCCCGATCCGGGTTGCATCGCACTTCCTTTCCGAAGGATGGCGAAAACCGGTAAGCCAGGAACATCAACAAGCAACTGATTTCAGGCACCCCCTTCCGTCCCCGATACAGGACACTCTGCCTGCTGGATGTGGATAACCACACCAGATCTCCTGGCTTACGGGTCACAGCCTGACAACCACCTCCCGAAATTACAGATTCCGATGACCTTTTAACCAGTGCTCACCATTCACAGTTGCGAGAACGGTTTTGAATCCGGAACAGTTCCCGCACCTGATTCCCTTTTCTCTCCTGATCTCATATACATGAATCAAAATAACCTTGAACACCAGATATAGTATCTGAAAAAGATTTTCCGTCAAGATAAAGGATTATAATTTCCACCATGCCACAGGACAGATAAAATCCACCGGGCGGGCAGCGGTTTAAATACAACCGGCTACAAATTTACCAGACAAGACAGCCGCCAGATCACCTTCGATTATCCAGATAAATCGAAAATGGTTCAACTTCCTATCTCGTCCTGTTTCCAGACAGACCGGAGCAGGGTCAGAAAACAGTCCGGAGAACTGTTTTTCCTGCGTAAATGCTTTACACTTTTCCTGAAAATGCTCTGGAAAAACCGGCAGCACATCCGGCGTAAATTATAAAGCTGCCCGATATCAGACAAGGGCATAAACACCCTTGACAGTAGTCAGCTGATAAAGAAATTCTTCCGCCTTGTTGCGGTATTCATCCGTTTTTGCAGCTTCAAATTCAGCGCGAGCCTCGGTAATCCGGTACTCAATATCCTGAAGGTTAAGCGCTTCCATCGAAATGATGGATTCCGCCAGGAGTGAGCAAACCTCAGGAGTGATGTCAACAAATCCACCGAAAACAACAAATACCCGATCCTCTTTGCCCGCAACCTTGACACGCACCACTCCTGGAATAACGCGGATCATCATCGGGGCATGGCTGGCCATAACAGTCAAATACCCTTCGCTGCCAGGAAGGATCACTTCCTCAACAGCTTCGGAAAGCAGCAAACTTTCCGGTGAAACAAGCTCAAACCGAAAGGTTCCAGTCATATTTTATCCGCCTTTGATTATCTGACATCCGGGACAACCGATTAACAGGTATCGAACATCTTGCAGTCAAACAGAATATCTGATGTTCGTAATATTACGGCAAAACAAAGGTCTGCGGCATTTGATCTGATCATACAATCAGATCAAATGCCGCAAGTCAATCAGGCTGCTTCTGCTGCTATATGCCGGGCCTTTTCAACTGCTTCCTCAATTGAGCCAACCATGTAGAAAGCCTGTTCAGGCAGATGGTCATATTCGCCGGCACAAAGCCCCTTGAAGCCTTTAACCGTATCTTCAAGCGCAACAAGCTTGCCCTTTGCACCAGTGAAAACCTCAGCCACATGGAAAGGCTGCGACAGAAAACGCTCAATCTTGCGCGCCCGAACAACGGTAAGCTTATCTTCTTCAGAAAGTTCATCCATACCAAGGATGGCAATAATATCCTGAAGCGACTTGTAACGTTGCAAAATAATCTGCACCTGACGCGCAACGTTATAATGATCCTCGCCGACAATCGTCGGATCAAGCATGCGCGAAGAGGAATCAAGCGGATCAACCGCAGGATAAATACCCTTTTCTGCAATAGAACGGGAAAGAACCGTTGTTGCATCAAGATGCGCAAACGAGGTTGCCGGCGCAGGATCAGTCAGATCATCAGCAGGCACATAAATCGCCTGAACCGAAGTAATCGATCCTTTGGCTGTCGTTGTGATCCGTTCCTGCAAGGCTCCCATGTCAGTGGCCAGTGTCGGCTGGTAGCCGACAGCAGAAGGAATACGACCCAGCAGGGCCGACACTTCAGAACCTGCCTGTGTAAAGCGGAAGATATTGTCAACAAAGAAAAGCACATCCTGTCCCTGATCCCGGAAATATTCAGCAACCGTCAAACCGGAAAGTGCAACACGGGCACGCGCACCGGGTGGCTCATTCATCTGACCATAAACAAGCGCACATTTTGAACCTTCCACCGAGCCGGCATGTTCTTTCGGATTAACATTCACGCGGCTTTCAATCATTTCATAATAAAGATCATTACCTTCACGGGTACGCTCACCCACACCGGCAAACACCGAATAACCGCCATGCGCCTTGGCAACATTGTTGATAAGCTCCATAATAAGAACAGTCTTGCCTACGCCCGCGCCGCCAAAAAGACCAACCTTGCCACCCTTTGCATAAGGAGCGAGCAAATCAACCACCTTGATGCCTGTAGCAAGAATTTCCGCTTCCGTTGATTGTTCGATATAAGCCGGAGCAGACTGGTGAATTGCACGAACTGCGTCTGTCCTGATCGGGCCGATTTCATCAACCGGCTCTCCGATAACATTCATGATACGGCCAAGGGTAGCCTCTCCCACCGGTACACGAATCGGTGCACCGGTATCAACAACCTGCTGGCCGCGAACCAGACCTTCTGTCGAATCCATAGCGATGGTGCGCACAGTATTCTCACCCAGATGCTGTGCAACTTCCAGCACAAGCCGGTTTCCCAGATTTTCCGTTTCAAGGGCATTGAGAATAAAAGGCAGATCGCCATCAAACTGAATGTCAACCACAGCACCGATAACCTGCCGGATGCGGCCAACAGCCCCCCCGGATGTATCGGGTTTAAACGAAACATGCCCGCCGGACGCCTTTTCCGGTCGGGAGAGTGCAGATTTCACCCCCGTTTTATTTACTTTTTTTGCCGATGCTTTTGCCTTGGCCGGAGCCGCAGCTTGTTTTGAGGTCGCTGCTTTTGCCATCGATCCTTACCTTCCGATCAGAGCGCTTCCGCGCCCGCAATAATTTCGATCAGTTCTGTCGTAATCTGCGCCTGACGCTGACGGTTATAGGTGATCGACAGTTTGTTGATCATCTCTCCGGCATTGCGCGTTGCATTATCCATCGCACTCATCTTTGCACCCATTTCACCGGCAGCATTTTCAAGAAGTGCATGGAGAACCTTAACAGACACATTCCGCGGAATGATCTCATCCAGAATGAATGCTGCATCCGGCTCATACCCATAAACTGCACCGGCACCTGTTTTCGCTGTTTCATCCGTTTCCGGCCCTAAAGGCAACGGAACAAGTTGCAGAGCTGCCGGCTGCTGGCTGATAACGGATTTACATTCCGAATAAAACAAAGTGCAAATGTCAAATTCATCCGCATTGAAACGGCTAATAATTTCACCGGCAATTGCATCAGCATTGGCAAAGCCTGTTTGCCTGATCTCACGCAGACTGACATGCCCAATCATCAAATTACTGAAATCACGCCTGAGAATATCAGCACCCTTTTTGCCTACTGTCATGATTTTGACAGTTTTTCCCTCTGTCAGACGCACACGGATAAAATCGCGGGCAAAGCGCGCAATCTGTGAATTGAAACCGCCGCACAAACCACGCTCCGAAGTACACACTACAACAAGATGGATATCATCCCTGCCATTACCGGCCATGAGCCGCGGTGCATCTTCAGCCCCGACATTCGCCCTGATATTGGCAAGAACGGCTGCCATCCGCTGTGAATAAGGACGTGCCGCGGCGACTGCCTCCTGGGCACGGCGCAACTTGGCGGCTGCAACCATCTGCATTGCTCTGGTAATTTTCTGCGTTGCCTTGACCGAGGAGATACGATCTCTCAAATCCTTGAGCGAAGCCATAAAACCGTCCTGTCGTTATCAAACAAAATTCCTGACGTAAACATCAAGCACCGCCTTGAGTTTGTCCTTGATCTCATCAGTGATCTGCCTGTCGCGCCAGATGTCATCAAGGATATCCCTGTGGTCAGTGCGCAGAAGCGCCAGAAGCCCCTGCTCAAACCTGCCAACCTGATTAACAGCCAGCCTGTCGAGATAACCGTTCACACCGGCAAAAATCACAGCAACCTGCTCTTGCGTCTTCAACGGCGAAAACTGCGGCTGCTTGAGAAGCTCTGTCAATCGTGCACCGCGGTTCAGCAAACGCTGGGTTACCGCATCAAGATCAGAACCGAACTGGGCGAATGCAGCCATTTCACGATACTGCGCCAGTTCACCCTTGATTGAGCCGGCGACCTGCTTCATCGCCTTGATCTGGGCGGCAGAACCGACACGCGAGACTGAAAGACCAACATTAACCGCCGGACGGATCCCCTGATAAAACAGATTCGTTTCAAGAAAAATCTGCCCGTCGGTAATCGAAATCACATTGGTCGGGATATAGGCCGATACATCGTTTGCCTGGGTTTCAATCACCGGCAATGCCGTCAACGAACCGGCACCATTATCATCATTCAACTTGGCCGAACGCTCAAGCAGGCGTGAATGCAGATAAAAAACATCACCCGGATAAGCTTCACGGCCAGGCGGGCGGCGCAGCAACAGTGACATCTGCCGATAGGCAACAGCCTGTTTTGACAAATCATCATAGCCGATCAGCGCATGCATGCCGTTATCACGAAAATACTCACCCATCGCACAACCGGCAAAAGGCGCAAGAAACTGCATGGGTGCCGGATCGGAAGCAGTTGCAGCAACTATAATTGAATATTCAAGAGCACCGCGTTCTTCCAGAACCTTCACAAACTGTGCAACCGTTGAACGCTTCTGCCCGACAGCAACATAAATACAATAAAGTCTGTCCTTTTCCGGGCCGCTTTCATGAATTGGCTTCTGGTTCAGGAATGTATCAAGCAGAATGGCGGTCTTTCCAGTCTGGCGATCACCGATAACAAGCTCACGCTGACCCCGCCCGACCGGAATAAGCGCGTCAATCGCCTTCAAACCCGTTGACATCGGCTCGTGCACCGATTTGCGCGGGATAATGCCCGGCGCCTTGACATCCACACGGCGGCGCTCCTGTGTCCTGATCGGCCCCTTGCCGTCAATCGGATTGCCAAGCGCATCAACAACACGGCCAAGCAGCTCCTTGCCAACCGGGACATCCACAATCGATCCGGTACGCCTGACTGTATCCCCTTCACGGATATCACGATCAGAACCGAAGATAACCACACCGACATTATCGGCTTCAAGGTTCAGCGCCATGCCGCGCACCCCGCCGGGAAACTCAACCATTTCACAGGCCTGGACATCGTCCAGGCCATAAACACGGGCGATGCCATCGCCCACCGACAAGACCTGGCCGATCTGAGAAACCTGGGCCTCCTGGCCAAAATTCCTGATTTGCTCTTTCAGAACTTTAGAAATTTCCGACGGTTTAATATCCATCAGCCGACCTCTTTTTTCAGTGCAAGCTTGAGTGAAGATAACCTGGTGCGCAGCGATGTGTCGAGCTGACGTGACCCGACCCGGATAACCAGCCCGCCCAGAATAGAAGGATCAACCCTTACCTGCAAGATAACATCCTTGCCAACGGCATCGGACAGCGCTGCTTTCAATTCCTGTATCCGGGCTGCCTCCAGCGCATGCGCCGAAATAACTTTGGCAGAAATCTCCCCGCGCGCAGATGCAGCCAGATTATGGAATGCTTCAATGATATCAGACAAAATAAAAAGCCGCCCGTTACAAGCAGCAATCCGTAAAAAATTACCGACCAGACCGGCCGCACCGTCACCACCGAGACCTGCCTGGCTTGCCAGTGCATCAATCGCCCTGAACTGATCTTTCCCGGAAAAAACCGGGCTGGTGACAAAACGTCTGAAATCATCACTCTCATCAAGAAGCCGAGAGATTGCAGCAAGCTTTTTCTCAACGGCTTCAACATATCCGGCCTCAGCGGACAGCGCAAACAGCGACCCTGCATACCGCCGGGCTGCTAATGACATAAGCGAAGACGTTTGTGCCACGACTGTCTGTCTCTTTCTCGTATACAAGCTTGCATTTCAGCCAATGAAAACGGGCCGACGGAAACATTTTCCGTACAAATAATACCAGCTATATGATTTAACATATCTTTTCCGAAAATAACACTTTCAGGTCAAGAGTTGAAATACCGAAAGTTGATGTGCATCTACCATAGACAAAACGGACTCGCAACACATGGAAAGGCAGGTTCTGCCCTCCCGGACAGCTTTTTTCATTTTTTGCTGCAAAACCCCGGCGGGCATCAGATGAATTGCTTCCTCCGAGCCTGCCAAACCAGATTTCGCCTGTATTGAGACCAGATTTCACAATCAGTTTATGATTTTTCAGGACTGCTGATATGCAATCCATCCTCATCTTCTGGCAGATAACAAAACTGTCTGCCATTTTAACCAGGTACCTGCCCGGCTGATCTTCTCTCTCCCTCTGGTTACCCACGGTTCCCTGAACGATAAACAGTCCCGAAATCATTCAGGCACAGTTTTGATAATATCCGCCAAAAGGAAAGGCTGTCCGGGCGGAATATTTACGCAGGCTCCCCTGACGATCAATCATATTTTACAGAAAGCTTTGCGGATCAATATCAACCTGAACACGTACTGATCCGCGTGGCGCCGGCGCTTTGACCAGAAGGGCGCGAACAAATGCCTGTATATCCACATGACGGTGCCCATGCACAAGCAATCGGAAACGATAACGGCCGCGTATAAGAGCGAGCGGCGCCTCGGCAGGGCCGAGCACCGTTATTTCAGAGGCTGCGGGCGCAGCCCGCCGCAAGGCCCGTGCATGATTTTCTGCCTCCGGGCGCTCCTCACCCGAAACAATCAGCGCCGCCAGCCTGCCGAAGGGCGGCAAATGATTTGGCTTGCGCTCTTCAATTTCACGGGCATAAAATGCCTCTCTGTCATTGGCAATAATAGCCTTCATCACCGGATGATCCGGCTGGTAGGTCTGGATAAGGCCGCAGCTTTCTGCATGCTCACGCCCCGCACGGCCTGTCACCTGCGACAAGAGTTGAAAAGTGCGCTCGGCCGCGCGCGGATCACCATTGGCAAGGCCGATATCCGCATCAACAACACCGACAAGCGTCATGTGCGGAAAATGATGACCTTTGGCAACAAGCTGGGTGCCAATCACAATATCGATATCCCCTCTGGCAATGGCCTCAAGCTCAAACCGAAGCTGTTTAACCCCGCCCGCTGTATCTGTTGACAGGACAAGAACGCGCGCATCGGAAAATTTTTCTGAAACCTCCCCGGCGATTCGTTCAACACCGGGGCCACAGGCAACCAGATGATCCAGAGTGCCGCACTCGGGGCATGCCTCCGGCACTGGCCGGTGATAACCGCAATGATGGCAAAGCAACCGGCCGCAGTGACGATGTTCGACCAGCCAGCCTGAACAGTCAGGGCACGAAAAGCGGTAACCGCAGACACGGCAGAGGGTTAACGGCGCATAACCGCGCCGGTTAAGAAAAAGCAGGGACTGCTCCCCCCGTTGCAACACTTTTCCCATGGCGGCAATCAGCAGCGGCGACAGAAAACACCGGGCCGGAGGCGGATTTTTGCGCATATCAACAGCTTTAAGCCCGGGCATTGCCGCGCCGGCAAAACGCAAAGGCAGATGAACACGGCGATAACGGCCCTGTGCAGCATTCACCAGACTTTCAACCGATGGTGTCGCTGATGCCAGAATAACCGGAATACCGGCGATATGCCCACGGGCAACCGCCATGTCCCGGGCATTGTAAAAAACCCTGTCTTCCTGTTTGTAAGCCGTATCATGCTCTTCATCAACAATGATGAGGCCAAGATTCCGGAAGGGAAGAAAAAGCGCTGAACGCGCACCGGCAACGACCCGGATACGTCCCTGCGCCGTCTGACGCCAGACCCGTTCACGCCGGCGCGGCGCAAGACCGGAATGCCACTCGGCAGGCGGCGCCCCGAAACGGGCATGAAACCGATCAAGAAACTGCTGTGTCAAGGCAATTTCCGGCAAAAGAATCAATACCTGATGGCCTTGCTCCAAAGCACGGGCGACCGCCTCGAAATACACCTCGGTTTTACCGGAGCCGGTTACGCCATCAAGCAGAAAAACGTTGAAACTGTTTTCTGAAACCGCATCTTGCAGCATATCAGCCGCCTTGCGCTGGCCACCTTCCAGCACCACCGGCGCATAAGCGGGGGCAGGCAGAGAAACAACAGGGGCAGGCGGCAGTGCCAGCGTTTCAAAAATCCCCCGCACCTTCAGTCCATCAATGACGCCCGGTGATATACCGGCAGCATGGGCCAGGTCTGAACGACTCCAGATCATCCCGTCGCGCGCAAGTTCAAGTACGCGCGCGCGCGCCGGTGTCATGCGTTCAGGCACAAGGCCGGAAAAACGCAAACCTTCAACAGCCGGTTCAGGCTCAAAAGCTGCCGGTACCCGCAAAACCATACGCGCCACCAGACCGGGCGATGCAAGCGTATAGGAAGAAACAAAGCGGATAAATTTCATCAGCTCCGGCCTGATCGGCGGACAATCAAATACCGCGGAAAGCGGGCGCAGTTTTTCCGGAGAAATTTCATCTGCTGCATCATCCGTCACAATACCGGCAACCTGCCGGGAGCCAAGCGGCACACGGACAACTGATCCCGGCACAACATGCATCCCATCCGGGACGGCGTAGGAATAGGGCCGCCTGGCAGGCACAGGAACCAGAACGGCAACAGTTTTTTTGTCAGATATCGAATCTTTTGCCATATTGAGCCTATGTTGCGCTTGCCTTTTATTTACGCAATGGCCCATATCAACAAAAAGTCCTTTCAATGGAGAAGAAGATGAAGTTTTTCATAGACACAGCCAATATCGATGAAATTCGTGAACTGAATGACCTCGGGCTGGTTGATGGTGTGACCACCAACCCATCGCTTATTCTGAAATCAGGCCGCGATATTGCTGAAGTCACCAAAGAAATCTGTGATCTTGTTCCCGGGCCGGTTTCTGCTGAAGTTACGGCCACGGATTATGATAACATGATGCGCGAAGCAGACCACCTTGCCAAAATCGCTGAAAATGTCTGTATCAAGCTTCCTCTTACCCATGATGGCCTGCGCGCCTGCAAGGCGCTGGCAGCAAAGGGGCATAAAACCAACATGACGCTGTGTTTTACAGCCAACCAGGCATTGCTTGCAGCCAAGTCCGGTGCAACATTTGTTTCACCCTTTATCGGGCGGCTGGATGATATCACCCTTGACGGCATGGAACTTATTGGTGAAATCCGCACAATCTTTGATAAT